>Ga0164243_10012122_pt1 | contig 12247 bp, 11 predicted proteins | sample OricompcompostOP_FD_108781 | JGI IMG/M metagenome (GOLD analysis project Ga0164243, IMG submission 108781) | Organic Plus compost microbial communities from Emeryville, California, USA - Original compost - Organic plus compost (OP) | ecosystem: Engineered > Solid waste > Mixed feedstock >...
GACGAGGTCGAACTCCGCCTCTGGGAACGTTTGCGCGCGCGGCATGGCCGCGTTTCCATCGAACGGGTCCTATCCGGTTCAGGTCTGGTTTCGATCTACGAGGAGATCTGCAGCCTTCGCGGCGATCCGCCCCAAGCCACTCACGCCGCACATGTCGTCGCCGCGGCGAAGGAGGGACGGCCCGAGGCCGAGGAAGCGCTGACGCGATTTGTCACCATCTTCGGCGCCGTCGCCGGCGACGTTGCGCTCACCTTCGGCGCTATTGGGGGGGTGTGTCTGTCCGGGGGGATCTCCCCTAAGATTTTCGATTGGCTGAGCGCCGGGCCCTTCCGAGCGGCCTTCGAAAACAAAGGCCGGCTGAGGCCATACCTCAGAGAAACGCCCACCCTCGTGGTGATGCATCCGGACCCTGGACTGGTGGGCGCCGCCGCGAGGCTCTCACAGATCCTGGCGGCAGCAGAGGCCGCCTCAAGGTGCGAGCACGACGCCATCGCGCAGCCGAGCTGACGGCCCGCCGCGATCCAGAACAGCATCGAGGCCGGGGATCGTGAAATGCAAGGCGCCTGCGCCGGTCTCTCGCTCCATGACAATCTCGCACGCCGTCCCCGTCCTGGCGAAGCCGCTCGCCAGCCTCACCGCCGCCGCTTCCGCGGACGAGCCGTCCCGAAAGAGCTGCTGCCCGCTCAGCACGTCTGACGCCATCGCCCAGCCGAACCCTTCCTTCGTAACGGTGATGCGGTTCATGAGCGCCTCCTTTTCGACCGGGCAACCAGGCGCGCGCCAAGCTGGAAGTCAGGCCGGGGCGCCCAGGCGCTCGGCCGTCCTACAGCTGCCGAACCGACTTGAAGGCGGTGCGGCCAATGCAAGCTCTCACGCGCACAGGACTGATGTGCAACATAGTGCACATGTTTCGCCGCTGTTCAATTCGCGACCGCAGGGTCGGGGCGCGCTTTGCGGCGCGATTCGCCGGGTGGCCGCCGACCTCCAGCCGGTCGGCTCGCAAGGAGATGATCGGGGCGCCGGTGACGCAGCAAAGGCGGCGGCGCACGCACGTCAGCCGCGCCGGGCGCAAGCCGGCCCGCCGCGGCTGAACCATGGTCTGGCTAGGCGGCCTGTTGCGTCGGCTCCGGGCCGATGGGCGTGAGCAGGAGCTCTCCGTCGCCTTGGGTCACCCGCACGGTCGCCCCGTCGTTCACCTCGCCCTTGAGGATCATGTCCGCTAGCGGGTCCTGCAGGTAACGCTGCACCGCCCGCTTCAGCGGCCGCGCCCCGTACACCGGATCGTAGCCGACGCGACCAAGCCAGGCGCGGGCCTCGTCAGTGAGCTGCAGGGTGATCTTGCGATCCGCCAGCAGCTTCTGGATCCGCTCGACCTGGATATCGACGATCGGGCTCATGTGCTCCACGCCAAGACGATGGAACAGAATGATTTCGTCGAGGCGGTTGAGGAACTCCGGCCGGAAATGCGCGCGCACCACCTCCATCACCTGCGGCTCCACACTGTCGACGTCCTGCCCTTCCGGAAGGCTGGAGAGGAACTGGCTGCCGAGATTGGAGGTCAGGATGATCAGAGTGTTCGAGAAATCGACCGTATGACCCTGCCCGTCGGTGAGCCGACCGTCGTCGAGCACTTGCAGCAGGACGTTGAACACGTCGTGGTGCGCCTTCTCGATCTCGTCGAACAGGACGACCTGGTAGGGCCGCCGCCGCACCGCTTCGGTCAGGACGCCGCCTTCCTCATAGCCCACATACCCGGGCGGCGCGCCGATGAGGCGAGCCACGGAATGCTTTTCCATGAACTCCGACATGTCGATGCGGACCATGGCGGTGTCATCGTCGAACAGGAAGCCGGCGAGCGCCTTCGTCAGTTCGGTCTTGCCTACCCCGGTGGGACCCAGGAACAGGAAGGAGCCGAGCGGCCGGTGAGGATCCTTCAGGCCGGCCCGCGCGCGACGAACCGCTTTGCTCACCGCGGAGATCGCTTGCGACTGGCCAATGACCCGTTTCCCGAGCGCCTCTTCCATGTGGATGAGCTTCTCGCGCTCGCCCTCTAGCATCTTGTCGACGGGTATGCCGGTCCAGCGGGAGACCACGCCCGCGATGTCTTGCGCCGTGACCTCCTCTCGCAGCATGGCGCCCTGGCTGGCGGCCTGCGCTTCGGCGAGCTGCTTCTCCAGCTGCGGGATCACGCCATAGCTGAGCTCGCCGGCGCGAGTCAGGTCGCTGCGGCGCTGCGCCTGCTCGAGCTCGAGGCGAGCTTGGTCGAGCTGCTCCTTGAGCTTGGCCTCCTGCTGGATCTTCTCCTTCTCCGCCTGCCAGCGCTGGGTGAGGGCGGCCGATTCCTCTTCGAGGTCGGCGAGCTCCTTCTCGAGCTTTGACAGGCGATCTTTGGAGGCGGCATCCGTCTCCTTCTTCAGGGCTTCGCGCTCGATCTTGAGCTGGATGATGCGGCGGTCGAGGGCCTCGATCTCCTCCGGCTTCGACTCCACCTCCATGCGCAGGCGGGACGCAGCCTCGTCCATGAGGTCGATGGCCTTGTCGGGGAGGAACCGGTCGCTGATGTAGCGATGGCTGAGCGTGGCCGCAGCGACGATCGCCGCGTCGGTGATCCGCACGCCATGGTGCAGCTCATATTTCTCTTTCAGCCCTCGCAGGATCGAGATGGTGTCCTCGACCGTCGGTTCGTCGACATACACCGGCTGGAAGCGACGCTGCAGGGCGGCGTCCTTCTCCACGTGCTTGCGGTATTCGTCGAGCGTGGTGGCCCCGATGCAGTGGAGTTCGCCCCGGGCGAGCGCGGGTTTCAGCAGGTTGCCGGCGTCCATCGCCCCTTCGGACTTCCCGGCTCCGATCAGGGTGTGCATCTCGTCGATGAAGAGGATGATGCCGCCTTCCGCGCCCTTCACCTCGTCCAGCACGCCCTTGAGCCGTTCTTCGAACTCGCCGCGATACTTGGCCCCGGCGATCAGGGAGCCCATGTCGAGGGCCATGAGCTTGCGGTCGCGCAAGGTGTCCGGCACGTCTCCGTTGGCGATGCGGATCGCCAAGCCTTCCACGATCGCCGTCTTACCCACGCCGGGGTCGCCGATGAGCACGGGATTGTTCTTGGTGCGCCGGGCCAGGATCTGGACGGTTCGCCGAATCTCCTCGTCGCGTCCGATCACCGGGTCCAGCTTGCCGGCGCGCGCCGCCTCGGTGAGGTCGCGCGCATACTTCTTGAGCGCCTCATATCGGTCTTCGGCGGTTGCGGTGTCCGCCAGCCGGCCGCCGCGCAGGGCGTCGATCGCTTTGGACAGCGCCTCCGGCTTCACGCCTGCCGCCGACAGGGCCCGCCCAGCCGGCGAGCTGGCGGCGATCGCCATGGCGAGCAGAAGCCGCTCGACGGTGACGAAGGTGTCGCCGGCCTTCTCTGCAACCTGCTCCGCCTGGTCCAGAAGGCGGATCGCGTCGTTGTCCAGCCCCGGGGGCTGCGAGGCGCCGGCCCCGGTCACCGCGGGTATCTTGGCGAGCGCGGCGTCGACCTCGCGTCCCGCCAGTTCGGGAGTGCCGCCTGCCGAGCGGATCAGGCCAGCGGCCATGCCCTCAGGGTCCTCCAGCAGGGCCTTGAGGATGTGCTCTGGCGAGATGCGCTGGTGGTTCAGGCGGACAGCCACGCTCTGGGCCGCCTGCAGGAAGCCTTTGGCGCGGTCGGTGAACTTCTCCAGGTTCATGAGATTCTCTCCTGCCGCATCAACGATGGTGAGTTAGGGCGGCCCGTCCGCCGCACCAGCCCCGTCGTTGGACCGATCACGACCATCTGGGGTCTCGGCCGCCGGCGATGATGAGACGATCACCCGGGCTGGCCGGATGAGCCGGTCGCCGAGCCGGTAGCCGGCCTGCACCACCTCCAGCACCTGCCCGGACGGCGCAGACGCTTCGGGCCGTGCGGCCACCGCCTCGTGCGCCTGTGCATCGAAGGTCTGGCCGGTCGGCTCGATGCGCTCCACGCCGGCCTTGGCGAGCGCGTCGAGCAGGTCCCGCCGCGCCCCTGCGACCCCTTCCTGAACGGCCTTGGCGAAGGCCGCTGGATCCTGCCCGGCTTGAGGGGCGGTGCGCACCGCAAGGTCCAAGCTGTCCAGGCCTGAGATCAGCAGGCCGGCGAGTTCGGCGACACCCGCGCGCCAGCCCTCGCTGCGCGCCCTTTCGGCGCGGCGGCGCGCGTTCTCCGCATCGGCGAGTGCGCGCAGCAGACGATCGCGCAAACTGGCGACAGCTTCCGGCTCATCAGGGGAGGGGGCGCCGGCCGCGTTGACGGCCGCGGCGTCCGCGGAGTCCGAGGCCTCGTCTTGCCTGCCCGTGCTCATCGTGCGCCTCTCGCGAAATCTGGGCGGCCCCTCATGGCCGGCCGCCTTCCTCGAACTCCGCATCGACGATGTCGTCGTCGTTCGACCCGCCGTTGGTCGCCGGGCCCGTCGCCTGGGAGGCCGACTGGGCGATTTTGGCCGCGGCGAGGCGCAAGGCCTCGCTGCGCGAGAGGATCGCCTGGACGTCTTCGCCTTCGACGGCCGAGCGGAGGCTGGACAAGGCCTCTTCCACCGCTTGCCGCTCCGCACCCTGGGGCGCGTCGGCCAAAGCCTTCTCGGCGGCGAAGATCTCAGCGTCGGCCTGGTTGCGCGCCTCGACGAGCGTGCGCCTGCGGCGATCCTCCTCGGCGTGCTCTTCGGCGTCGCGAACCGCGCGCTTGATGTCCTCTTCGGTCAGCCCGCCCGAGGATTGGATGGTGATCTTCTGCTCCTTCCCGGTCGCCTTGTCCTTGGCCGAGACGTTGACGATGCCGTTGGCGTCGATGTCGAAGGTGACCTCGATCTGCGGCACGCCGCGGGGGGCGGGAGCGATGTTCTCCAGGTTGAACTGTCCGAGCATCCGGTTGTCGGCGGCCATCTCCCGCTCGCCCTGGAAGACGCGGATGGTCACCGCCGGCTGATTGTCCTCGGCGGTCGAGAACACCTGGCTCCGGCGCGTCGGGATGGTCGTGTTCCGCTCGATGAGCTTGGTCATCACGCCGCCCAGGGTTTCGATCCCGAGCGACAGCGGCGTCACGTCGAGCAGAAGGACGTCCTTGACCTCGCCCTTGAGCACCCCCGCCTGGATGGCCGCGCCCAGCGCCACCACCTCGTCGGGATTGACGCCCTTGTGCGGATCCTTGCCGAAGAGCTGCTTTACCGCCTCGACGACTTTCGGCATGCGCGTCATGCCGCCGACCAGGATGACCTCGTCGACCTGCTCGGCCGTGACGCCCGCGTCCTTGAGCGCCGCGCGACAGGGCTCGATTGTCTTCTGGATCAGATCGTCGACGAGCGACTCCAGCTTCGAGCGGCTCAGCTTGATGTTGAGGTGCTTCGGCCCGTTCTGGTCAGCCGAGATGAAGGGGAGATTGACGTCCGTCTGCACGGCCGAGCTCAGCTCGATCTTCGCCTTCTCGGCGGCCTCCTTCAGCCGCTGGAGCGCGAGCTTGTCGCTACGAAGATCGATACCCTGCTCCTTCTTGAACTCGTCGGCCAAGTGCTCGATGACGCGCTTGTCGAAGTCCTCGCCGCCCAGAAAGGTGTCACCGTTGGTGGACTTCACCTCGAAGACCCCGTCGCCGAGCTCCAGGATCGAGATGTCGAAGGTTCCGCCGCCAAGGTCGTAGACGGCGATCCGGCCGGACTTGTTCTTGTCCAGACCGTAGGCGAGAGCGGCCGCGGTAGGCTCATTGATGATCCGCAGCACCTCGAGGCCGGCGATGCGCCCGGCGTCCTTGGTCGCCTGCCGCTGCGAGTCATTGAAGTAGGCCGGCACCGTGATCACGGCCTCCGTCACCGGCTCACCCAGGTGCTTCTCGGCCGTCTCCTTCATCTTGCGCAGGATGTGGGCCGAGACCTCGCTTGGACTGTACGTCTTGCCCCCCACCTCGACCCAGGCGTCGCCGTTGGGCCCGGGCACGATCTTGTAGGCGACCATGCCCTTGTCTTTCTGGACGATCGGGTCGTCGTAGCGCCGCCCGATCAGGCGCTTGATCGCGAACAGCGTGTTCTCGGGGTTGGTGACCGCCTGTCGCTTGGCGGCGGCGCCGACGAGGACTTCGCCGCCCTCACGGAACGCCACCATGGAAGGAGTCGTCCGGGCGCCTTCGGCGTTCTCGATGACCTTGGGCTCTTTCCCCTCCATCACGGCGACGCACGAATTCGTGGTGCCGAGATCGATACCGATTGCTCGCGCCATGCCGGCTTTTCCTCTGCTGTACCAACGACAAGCTGGCCCGACCGCCTGGCGGCCTCTTGATCGGCGTCAAGATTCAACGACCGGTGGGCGCGCCAAGTTCGCCCACCGGCCCATGCCGTTCAGCCTGCGGACTCGGCCTGCTTGCGTTCGCCCTTGAGGCTGTTCACCACCTCATTCAGACGCGCCTGCATCCGCTCCAGTGCAGCCTCGATGTCCGATCCGCCCTTGGCTCCGCCTTCGAGCTCGCGGATTTCGGAAAGCAGGGCTTTGCGCGTGTCGCGATCGGCGTAGCCCAGCGCCTCAGTGCGCTCGAGCGCTTCTCGAGCTGCCCGCAGGTGCTCGCCCTTGCGTTGCGCATCCTTGTCCGACTTCGCCGCCTCGACCGCCGCCTGAGCGACGATCAGGGGCAGGGGAGTCACTTCGTCGATCATCACCAGGGTCGATCGCGCTCGGTTCAGCACCTCCGCGGCCTCTGCGTTCTTCTGCTGGTCGAGCAGCGCCGCGGCTTGGGCGAGCGCATCCGGATAGGTCCCGAGCGGGATGTGGTAGGTCCGGACTCGGATTTCGCTTCGCAGGCTGTCGAGGATCACCCGCGCGCGGGCGAAATCGTCGGCGATGACCGCGAGCTGCAAGCTGCGGCGCATGCGGCCGATGCGGCCCTCGTCCGCCGGGGCCGAGTCGATGACCTGGACCTCCACAGCGGCGGGTATGAGCGCGTTGGCGGGATTGCGCCCAACAAGGATCTTGGCCTTGCCGGCCGCCGTCTCCAACGCTGCTAGAGCGCCGGCGCGGTCCCCAGCCGCGATCCTGTCGATCGCCCGATCCGTCTCGGCGAGGACGGCGATCGCCTCTGCGTCCAGCGCGCCTTGCGCGGCGCTCTGCGCCTGCGCCCGCTGGCGTTCGTAGGGACCGGCGCGAGCTCCTGCGGCCGGCGCGGCAGGAGCGGCGGCCGTGGCGGGCGCGGGCGCGGGCGCGGGCGCACTGTTGCGCCAGGGTCGCCAAACCAGCAGCGCGACCACCACAAGAGCGACAATGACGGCGACGATGGTCCAGGCTCGTTTCGAGCGCATGTTCACCTCCTGATGAGCCACGTAAGCGGCGCAAGTTCACGGAAACGGGTCCGAACTTCGCCTTGCCGGCGAGGTCGAGCTTGATCGGCGTCAAGTTGGGCCCGCCATTTCGCGGGTGAGGACTCAGCGTGCGAGGGCGGCCCGAGGGCCCTGGGAACCAGGGGATTGAACGCGCCCGCCGCCGCCCTTTCTTGACCAAGGTCAAGACGGCGCCGCCCAGCGCTCCTCCTCTTGCGCGGAGCCGGCGCAGGCGGACCGAAGGACGTTGGGAGCAGAGCTGATGGGTCTGAAGCAGATTGTCGTACAGGCGGGCGTGGACCGCGGGGCTGAGCAGCGCGCGCAGATCGCCGCCGACCTTGCGAGTCGGTTCGACGCAGAGGTTTCGGGGGTGTTCCTGTCCCCGGCGGTCCCATCTCTCTATCTCGGAGGGGGGATCGAGGCCGCGCCGCCGGCGTCCGTGCTGAAGGATCTGACCGACGCCCACAGCCGCACGGTGCTGGCCAACGCGAAAGCGGCGCGCGCCACGCTCGAGCGGGCAGCGGGAGAAAAGGCCGTTGGCTGGCGGGAAGTGGACGGCGCCTCGCCGGACGACCTCGTCGAAGTCGCCCGCACCGCTGACCTCCTCATTATGCCGGGTCCGCCAGAGAACACGCGCGACGGCGTATTCGCTCCTGCAGACACGGTGGCGCTCGGCGCCGGCGGCCCAGTGATCGCGATCCCCGACACCAGCTCGACCACAAGCGTCGGCAGAAATGTTCTGGTGGCGTGGAACGGGAGCCGCGAGGCGGCGCGGGCCGTGCGCGACGCCTTGCCTCTGCTGACCCGGGCCGACCAGGTTTCAGGCGTGATCATCGACCACCCCGCCGGCGCTCACGACGGCGAGCAGATGCTGACGGCTTTCCTGCAGCGGCACGGCTGTCGCTCCGTCCACGTCCAACGCCTTCCTGAGGGCGGGCGGCCTCCGAGCGAGGTGATCCTGCAGCACGCGGCGCACGTGGTGCAGGCCGACCTCATCGTCATGGGTCTCTATGGGCACTCGCGCCTACGCGAATTCATCCTCGGCGGAGTGAGTCGGGCGATGCTGGACGACTCGCCGATCCCGCTGCTGCTCTCCCACTAGCGCCGGAACAGGGCATGGAGATGGTGTCCTATCCGAGCAGAAGGACCGTGGCCGCCTCGCTTGCGCTGATCGCTGGCGGCCTGGCGGCGCGCCCAGCGTCCGCCCAGTCGGCCTCCGCCAAGGCGCTCGTCGACGCCGCGAAGGCTGCCGGGACGGTTGGCGAACAGGCGGACGGCTTCCTCGCGTTCGTCACCACGCCCGTCGATCCCGCGCTCCAGGCGGCGGTGGCGGAAATCAACGCCGGGCGGCGGCGCGTTTATGAGGAAACCGCCAAGCGCAACGGCGTCACGCCGGAGGTGGCGGGCGTCGCCGCCTTCAAGGTCCTGCGCGACACGAGGCTCAAGCCCGGCGACTACTTCAAGGACGTGGACGGTGTCTGGCGACGCAAATAGGACCGCGTGGCGCAGCAGCCGGACGTCGGCGGCGTCAGCCCGCGCTCCTGGTGGAGATGCAGATACCGCGGCGCGCCTTCAGACCTTGCTCCAGGATTTTGAGCAGATGAGCCTCATCCGACGGTTCGAGGAGCGGGCGGGCCAGCTCTACGGCATGGGCCTCATTGGCGGCTTCTGCCACCTGTACATCGGCGAAGAGGCGGTCGCGGTGGGGGTGGTCGGCGCACGCGCCGATGGCGACCAGGTGATCACCAGCTACCGAGACCACGGCTATGCCCTGGCCTGCGGCATGGATCCCGGCGCCGTGATGGCCGAGCTCACGGGCCGTGTGGGAGGCGCTTCCCATGGTAAGGGCGGTTCTATGCACATTTTCGCGCCCGAAAAGGGCTTCTATGGCGGGCATGGGATCGTGGGGGCTCAGGTAAGCTTGGGGACAGGGCTAGCCTTCGCCAACCGCTACCGAAACGAGGATAAGGTGGCGTTCGTGGTCTTTGGCGAGGGCGCCGCCAACCAGGGCCAAGTGTACGAGAGTTTCAACATGGCCGCGCTCTGGAAGCTTCCGGCCGTCTACATCATCGAGAACAACCGGTACGCGATGGGCACCGCGGCCGAGCGCTCAGCTTCGGAAACACGGTTCTACCGACGGGGCCTCTCGTTCGGCATACCGGGCCAAGATGTCGACGGGATGGACGTCGACGCGGTGCGCGAGGCGGCGGGCCGGGCGGCGGCCCACGCCCGTGCCGGCCGCGGGCCGTACTTGCTGGAGATGAAGACCTACAGGTATCGCGGTCACTCGATGAGCGATCCTGCCAAGTATCGACAGCGGGAGGAGGTCGAAGCGGTCCGGCGCGAGCGAGATCCTATTGAGCGTGTTCGTCGCCGCATCGTGGAGGCGGATCCGGCGCGAGCGCAGGAACTGAACGACATCGAGGCGCGGGTGCGGGCGCGCATCGACGAAGCCGTCGATCTCGCCAAGGCCTCTCCGGAGCCCGCCGCGCGAGAGCTGCTCACGGACGTCTACGTCAGCTAGGCGCTGGCCTCCCAGGCGCGCGTGGGGAGGGGCTCGGAGAGCGTGCTTAGGCTTGTTGTGGCCAGCGCCATGGGGTTCAGAAGGCCCATGAGCGATGACCTCGAGCGTTTGGCGGTATTCTTCTCCTGGCAAAGCGACCTGCCGGCGTCAGGCAACACGTCAGCTATCCGTAGCGCAATCCGACGCGCCGCCGACGCGATCGAAGCGGAGGGAAGGGTGCGCATCGATCTTCTCGACTCCCCGCGGGGCTCGGGGGCGCGCGAGATCGCGGTCGATCTCGCCGAGCACATCCGTCAGTGCGACGTGTTCATCGCCGACGTCAGTATCGTTCATCGGGCCGGCGAGGGCCGGGCGTTCCCCAATCCAAACGTGGTCTTCGAACTCGGCCTGGCGGCCGCCTGCGTCGGCTGGGGCCGCATCGTGCTGCTGTCTAACGATGAATTCGGCCGCCCCGAGGATCAGCCCTTCGACTACCGGGGTCGGAGCATACGGCGCTATCGGGTTCGTCCGGCGCACGCCGCTGGCGACCGCCGCGAACTGGAACTCCTGGTGGAACGCGAACTTCGCAGCGTCCTCGCGGACGATCCCCCACGGCCTCGCGAACTGGAGAACGGCACCGAGGAAGTTGTCCGCCGCGCGCGGGACGTGGAGCAGCTGCGGCGCTACATGCGCTGCATAAACCGCGCCGTGCTCGACGAACACCTTGAGCGCGGCCCCGATCAACGGCTCGCCTCTGCGGTCCTCCTGTTCGACCGGGCCCACGAGGTCGTCGTCAGCAGCGCCTTCCGCCTCTCCGACACCGACGCTGAGGCTGCCGTGAGAGCTCTGGACGAGACGTGGGCGCGCACCCTCGATCATGACGAGCATTTTCGCGAGACGTCGAACCATCGCCTCCAGATCTTCGGGAGCCGTAACCCTCGGCCTGAGGAGCGCCAACGCGAGGGCGCGGCCGCCGCAGCGCTGGCCCGGGCTTACGCTGAAATGTCTCTGGCCTGGCGTCGCATGCTGGAACTCCTGCACGAGCGCTATGTCGAGATCGATCTGAACGCCACCGACCAAGCCGCAGGCCGGCAGCTCCGGGAAATGTTCTCCGGGCTCGATGGCGACGCTGACGGCGAAGCCTGACGCTTGCTCCCCCGAGCGGAGCGCAGGGACGACAAAGCACACCGAGGTGTAATCGGGCCCTCGGATAAGAACCGTCGACCAGAAAGGGTTCGCGCTCATGATGTATCGCTGGCCGTCCTGCGAGTGGGCGGGACCAATGCTGCCGGGTTATGAAGACCGGGAGATCGAAGCGTCGTTCGATGAGCGTGCTGTCCAAAGCGACGTGTTCTGCTTTCCGCTTGTCGCAAGTTGGCGCGACCGGATCTGGCGCATGCTCGGGGACGTGATCACTGAAGACGTCCGGGCGGAATTCGCCCGATGTCCCCCAGAGTACGTCGTGTCCGATGACCTCGGCTGGCTCGATCGCATCGTCGCCGACGTGACCGGCCGTTCCGTCGATATGCGGGAGCTGGTGGCGACGCGGCTTTCGCAGGAGTTTCGCGCTTTCCGCGCGGCGCACGGCACGCGAACCAACGACCTGGCCCCGTTCTACCGGAACGGTCTGCGCCGCCTCCGGCCCGAGGAGTGGGAGGACAGGGCGCGTGGCCTCTTCCTCAACGGCCGCTTCAAATATGCGACGGAGGAACGGCTGCAGGCCGCGATCGCCGAGCTTGGCGCGCATGAGCTTGCAGGGGGACGAGGCGGTAAGCTCTACTTTTGTGCGGACGAGCGCAGCCTGACCACCAGGTCCGGAAGCAGCGGCCACTATCTCGTCTACGGCAGTGAGTATCTGTACTGCCTCGGCATGCGCGTTACGAGCACCTCGGAGACGAAACGGGTCCTGAAGGCGATCGGGCGGCCGACGATGTTCGTATGCGACATCCCGATGCCGCTCCTGCAGTTCCACACGCTGCGCGAGTTCGGAGGAATGGTCATCGAGTATCTGTTCTGCGAACTCGTTGAAGGCTTGGACTGCCATGCTTTGTCCCCGGGGGCCGGGTCGGCGCTAAGCCTGAGCAAGGACCTCCCCGCCGAACACATCGTGGGGCATTACCACCCCGCCTCTGTCTATGATCCTTTGTACGCATCTTGATTTCGATGCCCGCCGTCCGGGGCGCGGCTTTCGAGCCAAGCCATTTGCGCGTCCGGGTGTTCACTTCATGATCTCAACGCAGCGCGCGCAGGTTCAAAAGCCGGGCGTGTATTGCGCCGAGGCGCCCTCGCGCCGCACGCTCAACGCGTCGATTTCGTCCGGCAGTGACACCCCATCGCTCCTCCGGGTGGGGAGCCCGATCGCACCAAACTTCGCCCGGTAAGCGCTCGGCGAAAGACCGAATGCAATGCGAAA
>Ga0164243_10012123_pt1 | contig 12247 bp, 9 predicted proteins | sample OricompcompostOP_FD_108781 | JGI IMG/M metagenome (GOLD analysis project Ga0164243, IMG submission 108781) | Organic Plus compost microbial communities from Emeryville, California, USA - Original compost - Organic plus compost (OP) | ecosystem: Engineered > Solid waste > Mixed feedstock >...
TCGGCGGCAACACCCCCGCCAGCCGCGGAACCAACCTCACCAAACAGCACATCTAGGGCGTGTTGCGAAACCGGCGACGGCCGCGTACTCCGGCAATCACGGCTCTCCGGGGTGATGGTCTGATGTCTTCGCGCGAGAGATCCACCATGCCCGCTCTGAGTCGTCGGCCGTCAACCGGGGCTGCGAAGTTTCCCGCGCTGGGCGCGATCTGGCGCCGCGCCGTGGATGCGATGCGCGACTTTCTCGTGGTATCTGCTCCAGCGTCGCTGTCAGCATGCTCGTGTCCGCGGCCTGCCCGCGGGTGAGGTGGAACGCGAGTACGCGCCACCTGCCGTCGGCCGGTGGCCCGAACAGTCGGGCACAACGGGCCGATCATGGCCCACACCTCATCCGAAACCACATCACGCGACATGACCGCAACCCTCACCCGCGCGCTCGCGCCGAGAGTTTGGCAACACGCCCTGGCGGACCGGCGCACGCGACCGTGGTCAGCCCGTCGCCTGAGCCCGCAACCGCAACCCCTCCAGGTAGTCGTGCATGTTCGCCGCCCTGTGGTCGGTCAACGGGTCGCTCTGGTCGTCGTTTTCGATGATGAACTCGCGCATGCCCAGACGCGTCGCGGCGCTGAGGATGGTGCGGTAGTCGACCACGCCGGTGCCGAGGTCGGCCAGGTTGCCGTTCGCGTCGAGGTCCTTCACGTGGGCCAGGAGCATGCGGTGCCGGTTCGCGCGGATCAGCGCCACGTTCTCCTGCGCGCTCAACCCCGCCGCCGACGACCAGCCCATGTCGAGCTCCATGTACAGCAGCTCCGGGTCCGAACCGTCGAGCAGGATCTGGTAGTACGTGCGCCCGTCCGGGCCGTGGCCGGTGAACTCGCTCGTGTGGTTGTGGTAGCCGAGTTTCATGCCCGCGCGCCGGATCTTCTCGCCCGCCCGGTTGAACGCGGGGCCGGCCTCGGCGAACCCCTCCGCCGTGTCCGGCACCCCGCCGGGGCACACGATGTAGCGCTGCCCGAGTATCCGCGCCATCTCGATCAGCTCGTCGAGCCGCGCCTCGTCGGTGAACTCGTCGTAGCCGTGGTGGCTCGACACCGCCCGCAGGCCGTACTTCGTCAACAGCGGACGGATCTGCCTGGCGTGCGCCGGATCCGTCGCACCGGGGAACCCGGCGAACTCCAGGTTCCGGTAGCCCGCCCGGGCCAGCGTCCGCAGCACCTCCTCCGGGTGGGCCATGAACGCGTCCCGCACCGAGTACATCTGCAGCCCGATCCGGCTGTTCGGGATGCGCCGGCCACCGCCGGCGGGTGCTGCGGCCGCCGCCGCGGGCACCCCGACACCGACCGCCGCCGCGCTCGCCGCCACCCCGGCCAGGAACTTCCGCCGGTCGAACGCGACCGGAAAGCCACCACACATGACCGATCTCCTTCCTCAGTGCTCCTGGACGCCGTCCGGCATCGACCCGTCGGCGTTGCGGACCAGGAACATCCCCGCCATCCCCTGGTCCGAGTGGTTCTGCACGTGGCAGTGGTACATCCAGCGGCCCGGTCCCACCCCTTCGCCCGCGATCACCTGGAAGCCGAACGACACACCCGGGTTGAGGTCCTTGATGTCGACGAGCGGACTTGCGTCGAACTCGCTGGTGCGCATCCCGGTGCGGTTGTCCAGCCAGCGGTGCCCGTGCAGGTGGAACGTGTGGAAGTTGCTGCCGTGGCCGATCGCGATCCACTCCACCCGCTCACCCAGGTTCGCCTCGAACGACGGCGGATCGTCAGCGGGCCGGTTGTTGATCAGCATGTCGTTGAACACCACCGTGAACTGCCGCTGCGGCAGCAGATCACCGGAGCGCCGCACCACGAGCGCGCCGTAGAGACCCTTCAGGATTCCCTCGGTCCCGTGCTCGGTGCCCATCGCGTGGTCGTGGTAGTGCCAGTAGCCCGCGGTCCCGTCGCACCACGACCCGTCGGCGCGCCGGTAGCCGACGTGGCTGCGCCACACGTACCGCCGCGTCTGCCCCGGCATCACCGCCGTGCCGTTCATCAGCGTGCCGTCGGAACCCACGTCGTAGTCGACCCCGTGCGGGTGCAGCGACAACACCCGGTCGGTCGTGTTGACCAGGTCGATCTCCAGCGTGTCGCCCTCCCACATCTCCAGCACTGGCCCCGGCACCGTCGCCTCACCCGGTGCCAGGCCGTAGCCGTAGAGCTCGTCGGAGATCTTCTCGGCGTACATCGTCAACCGCCGGGTCTCACCCTCGGCTGCCGACGCGAAACCGGGTGCGGCCAGTGGCGCGGCCAGCCCGGCCGCCGCGCCACCGAGCAGGGCCCGCCGCGAAACTCGGTACATGGACGGTCCTTCCGTTCTGGGGATGGGGAAACGTCAGAGCATGCGCGCGCGGCCCGGCTCCGGCTGCGGCGCCTGCCGCGAGGGACCGGATGCCGACACGACCGTGAACGTGACGCTCGCCGTCGCGCTCGTGTTGCCCGCGTCGTCGGTGGCCCGGTAGCGGACCGTGTGCGTGCCGACGTGGTCGACCACGAACGGCCCGGAGTAGCGGGTGAACACCGCGCCGTCCACCGAGTACTGGACGCGCGCCACCCCCGACGCCGCGTCGGTGGCCGTCAACGTCACCGTCACCGGGCCGGTGTAGTTCCACGACCAGTCCTGCGAACCCGCCAGCGCGACCGACACCTCCGGCGGTGTCACGTCACCGGCGTCGGCGATCGTGAACGACAGCTCCTGCACCGCGCTCACGTTGCCGGCCCGGTCGGTCGCGCGGTAGCGCACCACGTGCTCACCGACTGCGGTCAGCGTGACCGGTTGTCCATATCGGACGAAGCCGGCGCCGTCGAGGTCGTACTCCACCGACGCCACCCCGGACGCGGTGTCGGTGGCCGACAGCACGAGGGTGGCCTTGCCGGTGTAGGCGCCCTGCGGGTTCACCTCGCCCTCCAGATCGGCTGCCACGAACGGGGCGTCCAGGTCACCGCGCGCCACCACCGTGACCGTCACGGTCTGCGGCTCGCTCGTGTTGCCCGCCTTGTCCCGCGCCCGGTAGGTCAGCGCGTACGTGCCGGGGTCCGACAACACGATCGGTGCCTGGTAGGTGGTGTAGGCGCCGCCGTCCTGGCTGTACTCGATGGCGTCGACCCCGGAACCGTCGTCGTCGGCGACCAGGGTCACGGTCGCGCTGCCGACGTAGTCGCCGTCGTCACCGCGTTCACCGGTGACGCTCGCGCTCACCTCGGGTGGGCTGGTGTCGTCGCTGGCCTGCACCACGGTGACCTGCAGCGTCTTCGCCTCGGCGACGTTGCCCGCCGCGTCGGTGGCGCGGTAGTGCACGGTGTGCGTGCCCGGCTCGCTGATCGTGACCGGCCCGTCGTAGGTGCGGTAGGTGTCGTCGTCGAGGGTGTACTCGATCGTGTCCACGCCTGACGCGTCGTCGGTGGCGCCGAGCATGAGCGTGGCCGAACCGAGGTAGTTGCCGTCGTCGTCGGTCTGCCCGTCGACCGTCGCGGTCACCTCGGGTGGGGTCGTGTCGTCCTCGCCGGGCCCCTCGGTGACCACCAGCTCCCCGCTCATCGTGTGCCCGGGCAGGGCGCAGTAGTAGCGGTACGTGCCGGGTGTCAGCGTCACCTCGACCTCGTGCCGCCCGCCCTGCGCGTCCAGCGGGCTGGCGGTGATGTTGACGTCGACGTCGTGGTTGTAGCCGGACGTGGTGGTGTCGAACGTGAGCGAGTGGGTCATCGACGTCGTGTTGCCGGTGGCCGTGCTGTTCTCGAACACGATGGTGGCCGTCCCGGCCACGGCGGTGGCGGGAGCGGAGGCGTACTCGGTCATGCTGTCGTCCGCGGTCCAGGTCAGCACCTGCGCCGCGGCGGGCGCAGTGACCCCGGTGACCCCGGTGACCCCGGTGACCCCGGTGACCCCGGTGACCCCGGTGACCCCGGTGGGTTCGGCGAGTGCGGCGGTGGTGGTGCCGGTGAGCAGGCACAGCGCCGCTGACCCGGCCACCAGCGCGCCCCGGAATATGCGCATGGAGGACAACCCTTCGTCGTCGCAGGGGAGGAACCGGTGGCGCCACGCCTCGCGCGGCGCCACCGGTGGCCGGGCGCGCTACAGCGGGCGCACCCGGATGTTGCGGAACTCGATCACGTCGCGATCGCTGTGGTTCTGCAACCCGATGAACCCGGTGAAGAACTGCCGCAGATCCGTCGGCGGGTCACCCTCGCGCGAGGACTCCGTGCCCGGGGTGTTGTCGAACTCGTTGAGGACCACACCGTTGCGGATGATCGTGTAGTGCTGTCCGGTCACCCGCACCTCGTAGTCGTTCCACACGCCCTTCGGTGTCTCACCCGCGTTTGCCAGGTCGACCGGCGAGAAGTTGTACACCGAGCCCGTCTTCTGCACGTCACCCTCGGGGTTGTCGTTGATCTGGATTTCATGTCCACAGTAGACGGCTACCCAGGTCTGCGAGGTCCGCGCCGAGCCCACCGTGCCGCAACTGCCCGGCGGCCGCTGGCCGAGCGGGGTGCGCGGATCCGGGAACCGGGTGAGCACTCCGCTGTTGGCGCGGTCACCCGCCGGTGCCACGTCGCGGAACTGCAGCCGCACCGAGAAATCACCGTACGCCTTGCCGGAGTACCACAGCATGCCCATGCCGCCGGAGCTGTGCAGCGTGCCGTCCGGCTGCAGGTCGAACTCGCCCTCCGGCGCCTGGCTCCACCCGTCGGTCGAGGTGCCGTCGAAGATCCACTCGTAGCCGGCGCTCCGTCCGACGGCCGAGTCCTCGGCCGCCGCCACCAGCGATCGCGCCTCCTCGTCGGTCAGCAGCCCGAACCCGCGCAGCTGCCCGGTCAGGTCGGTCACGTACGCGGTGAACGCGTCGTGGTCCGGCCAGGCCCGCTCATCGTCGATCAGGTCGTTGAGCGTGCAGCCCAGACCGAGGTTGTGGTTGCCCACCCCGGTCGGGGTGTCCAGCATCCACACCGTGCCGCGCGCATCCGGCGCGGGGCAGCTCACCGTCACCGGCACCCGGGCGGTCGCCTTCTCCCCGTCGGCGTAGGTGACCTCCAGCGTCGCGTCGTAGGTGCCGCCACGCAGGTAGGTGTGGGTGGGGTCGGCCTCGGTGGAGGTGGTGCCGTCACCGAAGTCCCACCGCCACGCCACGCCACCGGCTTTCGCCGAGGAGAACGCCATCGTCATCGGACCGGCCTGCGTGGTCGTGCCCGCGGTGGCCGCGGCGGGCGACGGGGTGGGTTCCCCGCCATGGTAGCTGATGCGGACCAGCTTCTGGTTCGGATCGAGACTGAAGAACCCGCCCGCGTAGTCCAGTAGGTACAGCGCGCCGTCCGGGCCGAACTTCGCGTCCATCCAGCTCTGCAGGCTGGTGTCCCCACCACCGCCGGGGATGATCTGTCGCAGGTCCTCGGCGAACGCGGGCGGGCCCTGTGCCGGTACACGGGCCGGGTCCAGCGTCACCGCGATGCGATTCTCCGGGTTGGACTCGTCACCGATGAGCCACTTGTCCTCCCAGTAGGCGGGCCACGCGACTCCGCTGGCGGTGTTCACCTCCGAGCGGTGGTAGGTCGGACCGGACATGACCGCCTGACCGCCGCCGGACACGTACGGTTCGGTGTAGGTCGCGTCGGACTCGACGTAGGTGGGCACCCCGGTGCCGTCGGCGCGGTCGGGGTAGACCGGCCCACCGCCCTGCGGCGAGTACCAGATGGCGTTGTCGCGCGCGGGTGGGAGGTCCACCAGACCGGTGTTGCGCGGCGAGGTGTTCTTCAGGTCGTCGCAGTCGTACCAGCCGGTGAGCACGCTCGCATCGGTGTCGCTGCGATCGCGGTAGGGCTGCCGGTTGCCCATGCAGTACGGCCAGCCCTGGTTGCCCGCCGAGGTGATGACCGTGGCGGTCTCGTACTTGGCCGGGCCCAGTTCGGGGCTCGGTTCGGTGGCGTCCGGGCCCACCCAGCCCGCGGTGAGCCAGTCGTGCTGCCTGTCGATCGCCAGCCGCGCGATGTTGCGCACGCCCATCACGTAGATCTCCGGCCGGGTCTTGCCGCCGCCCTCCTCGTTTCCGGTGAACAGGTTGCCCCCGGGGATCGTGTAGGTGCCGTCGGGCTCCGGGTGGATGCGCAGCACCTTGCCGTTGAGGTCGTTGGTGTTGCCGGAGGTGCGGCGCGCGTCCTGGAACGACGTGCCCGCGTACTCGGCGGTCCAGTTGTTGCCGGAGTAGCCGTCGGAACCCTCGGAGGAGTTGTTGTCGCCGACGCCGATGTAGAGGTTGCCGTCGTCGTCGAACGCCATCCCGCCGCCCGCGTGGCAGCAGCTGTGGATCTGCGCGGGCCAGTGCAGCAGGTCGGTGCGGGTGGACTGGTCGATCGACCCGGTGGCCGCGTCGTAGGTGAACCGGGACACCGTGCGCTGCCCGATCCGCTTCTCGCGGTCGATGGACTCGTGCGGCATCCAGTACACGTACATCCAGCCGTTGTCGGCGAAGCGCGGGTCGAGCGTGATGCCGAGGAGGCCTTCCTCGTTCTTGACCAGCTCGTCACCGCTGCCGCGGTTGCCCATCACCTCCAGCGTGGTGAGGAGCTGCGCCTCCCCGGTCCGCGGGTCCCACCGGTGGATCGTGCCGCAGCCCAGCCCGACGTTCGGATCCTCCCAGTCGACGATCGGCCCGGACGGGCAGGCGGCCTTCCCGACGTAGAACACGGTGCCGTCGGGGGCGATCGTCAGGCCGTGCGGCTCGCCGATCTGGTCCAGCTGCCCCGGCTGGTTCTCCGCGGTGAGCCGTTCGGTGGTGTAGTTCGATGCGATGGTCGCCTGGCAGTCGCCGCGCACCATGCCGGTGGTCCAGCGGATCGCGCCGAGCAGGTGGTCGCGGAACATCTCGTCGGCGGTCCAGCTCTCCGAGGTGCGGCCCATCCCGGTGTAAAAGGAGCGGCCACCGGAGTAGTCCCGGCACCACGACACCGGGTGGAACGGGCCGTTGCCCGCCTCGCCCGCCGAGTACTTCCACTCCTCGACCTGCGCGACCGTGTGCACCTGGCCGATCGGGTTCGGGTCCCAGTTCAGCCACTGGTCGGCGCGGGTCCAGGTCAGCGGCAGGCCCGCGTTCGCGGGGTGCTGCCGGTCGGTCACGTCGACCACCGCCTGCTGCACCGTGTCCGGGCTCGCCGCGGGACGGGTGCCGATCAGCCCGGTGAACCAGTCCGAAGTGGACTGTGCACGAGCGGCGTCGTGCACGCCGACGAAACCGCCGCCGCCCTCGACGAACGCCTTCAGCGCGCCCTCCTGCGCGTCGTCGAGGGTGACACCGTCCGCGGACAGGAACACGACACCGCGGTAGCGGGCGAGGTTGTCCGGGGTGAACGCAGCCGGGTCGGCCGCGACGTCGGCGGAGAAACCGCCGGTGCGACCGAGTTCCTGGACTGCGGCCGCGGCGGTGTTCACCGGGTCGGCCTGGCGGTCGGCGGGCCCGTGGAACACCAGGACCCGCACGGGATCCAGTGGCGGGGCCGGTGCCTGCGCCCGCGCCGCGACGGGCGCGGTGACCGCGGGGACGACGGGAACGGCGATCAGCAGGACCAGCCAGCACAACTGGGCCAGTGACCGCCGGAACCGGCCCCGCGGCCGTCTGGTTCGGCTCGGTTCGAGATCACGTCTGTGCCGCATACCATCCCTCGCCTAGCGTCGGTGTTTCCTTGCGCCCGCGGTGGTCCGACCGCGGGTCAGATGAGCTCGCGCCGCGCGGCCCAGACCACGGCCTGGATCGGGGCGTGCACGTGCAGCCGATCGCAGATCCGCCGGATCCGGCGCTGCACCGTGCGTGTGGACAGGTGGAGCCGCCGGGCGACCGCCTCGATCGGCAGTCCGTCGGCGAGCAGGGTGAGAACCGCGAGCTCGTGGGCGTCCAGGACGGGGGACCCGACGGGGTGGTTGAGCGTGGCGGTCACCGCACGACCTGCGCGTCTCGGGAACGGATCACCATTGATCTTCGCCTCCCAGCAGCGGGCAACGGATGCTCTGGGAAACTAACCGACTTTTGCGCACCGTAGGAAGATGTCTGTCGCTAACTGGCCACTGGAACGTCGATTGCAGGAAGAAGTGGCTCCGTTCGGCCTACGACTTCCGCAGCGGTTCGCAGTCCTCGCACTCAGCGGAACGTCGCTCGCCGCGGGCGGCGCGCGACCTTAACGTCGGTCAGCGTCCGCCGGACCAGCGGTCTCGGACGGGCACAGCTCGCACTGTCAAGAGGAGGCATCGTTGAGGATCGCCCGCTTCGGGAACGGCCGGCTGGGCGTCGTGGTCGACGACGACCGGATCGTCGACGTGACGGACACCGTCGGCGTGGACGCGGGGGAGTGGCCGCCGGTCGGCTCCCTGCGGCTGATCGCGGATTTCGACCGGCACGCCGACGCGCTCGCGAAGGCCGCGGCCGAGGGTGAGCGGGTACCGCTGTCGTCGGTGCAGCTGCTCACGCCGGTGCCGTGGCCGAACAAGGTCATCGCGTTCCCGGTCAACTACCACGACCACGGTAAGGAGATGCGCGCAGGCTACCGGGCCGACCGGCAGGGGTTCTTCCTCAAGCCGCCGTCGGCGTTGTCCGGGCCCGCCGATCCGGTCGTGCTGCCGAAGGTGCCCGGCCGTGCCGTGCACCACGAGTCGGAACTGGGGATCGTGATCGGCCGCGGTGGCCGCGGGATCGCCGCGGAGAACTGGCGCGACCACGTGTTCGGCTACGCGTGCCTGCTGGACATGGTGGTGCGCGGCCGCGAGGAGCGGGTGTTCCGCAAGGCCTACGACACGTTCTGCCCGGTCGGCCCGTGGATCACCACCGCCGACGAGGTCGGCGACCCGACCGCGCTGGAGATGAAGCTGTGGGTCAACGACGAGCTGCGGCAGCACGCGAACACGCGTGACCTCGTGCTCGACATCCCCGGCATGATCGAGATGGCGTCGGCGGTCATGACGCTGCACCCCGGCGACATCATCGCGACGGGCACCCCGGCGGGGGTCGGCCCGGTGGTGGACGGCGATGTCATCCGCATCGCCATCGACCGCGTCGGCGAGATGTCCGTGCCGGTCCGGCAGGGCGAAGCCGGTGCCACCCCGGTGTTCGCCGAGCCCTACTCCCTCGACACCGCGAAGTAGAACGGAAGAACCGATGACCTCGACGCAGCCGAAGAACCTGTCCGCTGTGTCCACACTGGACGAACTGTACGACGTCTTCGACGAGCTCAGCATGGAGGGCGGCTGGCACCGCAAGTTCCCGGCGCTGTGGCCGGAACCGCGCAAGACCCTCGAACCCGCCGCCTGGAACTACGCCACGATCAAGTCGGTGCTGGACGCCGCGGGGCGGCTGGTCGACCACAGCATGGCCGATCGGCGCAACGTGACGCTGCGCAACCCCGCGGAGGGCAACACCTACGCGACCGTGCGGTCGATGGTCGCCGCCTACCAGCTGATCCGCCCCGGGGAGACCGCCGACGCGCACCGGCACACCCCGAGCGCGCTGCGGATCATCCTCGAGGGACGCGGCACCTACACCGTCGTCGACGGCACACGCGTGGAGATGCGGCCGGGTGACGTGCTGCTCACCCCGAGCCGCGCGTGGCACTCGCACTCGGCCGAGGGGCCCGACGACTGCTACTGGGTCGACATCCTCGACGTGCCGCTGATCCACCTGCTCGAACCGATGTTCTTCGAGCGCCACCCGGACGGCCTGGAAAAGGACGTCACCGACGTGGCGGACTCCCCGCTCGCGTTCCGCCGGGAGGACTCGGTGCGCAGGCTGGACGCGCAGACCGCGGCCCCCGCGCACGGTATGGCGGAGCGGGAGATCCAGCTCGGCGACCCGGCTCTGGCGACGATCGCCCTGCACGTGCAGCGGATGTCCGCCGGGTTCACCTCGGCGACGTCGCGCACCACCGCGAACTCGATCTTCACGGTGCTGTCCGGCAGCGGTGAGACCGTCGTCGACGGCACGGTGCTGCCCTGGACCACCGGCGACATCGTCGCGGTGCCCGCGTGGCGCCCCTACCAGCACCGCGTCAGCGCGGACGCCCACCTGGTGCGCGCGAGCGACGAGCCGGTGCTGCGGGCGTTCGGCCTGCTGCGCACCGCCGACTGACCGCCCCGCCCGACGACGAAGGAGTTCACCACATGCACGTGCTGATCGCAGGAGGCGGCATCGGCGGGATGACGACCGCGCTGGCGTTGCTGCGGCGTGGTGTCACCGTCAGCCTCTACGAGCAGGCGCCGGAACTGACCGAGGCGGGTGCGGGCATCCAGATCAGCCCGAACGGCAACCGGGTCCTCGACGACCTCGGACTGTTCGAGCAGCTGCGGGAGCTGTCCTGCGACCCGGACCGCAAGGAACTGCGCCTGTGGGACACCGGGCGGCGCTGGCCGATGTTCGACCTCGGCCCGAGGGCGATCGAACGCTACGGCTACCCGTACCTGACGGTGTACCGGCCGGACCTGCTCGGCGCGCTGGAATCGGGCGTGCGGGCCGCCTCGCCCGGCACCATCCACCTCGGCAGCCGCGCCGCCGGGTTCGAACAGGACGGGAACGGGGTCACCCTGGTCCTGGAGAGCGGCGAACGGGTGCGCGGTGACGTGCTGATCGGCGCGGACGGCTGGAAGTCGGTGGTCCGCAACCAGCTCTGGGGCGACACCACGCCGCAGTTCTCCGGCATGGTCGCGTGGCGCGGTCTGGTGCCGATGGACGCCATCCCGGAGGCGCAGCGCGCCAACGTCGGCACCACGTGGATCGGGCCGGGCGGGCACGCGGTCAGCTACCCGCTGCACAAGGGCACGATCATGAACTTCGTCGCCACGATCGAGGGCAAGGAGTGGACCTCCGAGCGCGGCAGCGAGCCCGGTACCGCGCAGGAGTGCCTCGCCGACTTCGCGGGCTGGCACGACGAGGTGGCCACGCTCATCAAACTGTCCCCCCGGCTGTCCAAATGGGCGTTGATGCAGCGCGATCCGATCACCCGGTGGTCGTCCGGGCGGGTCAGCCTCGTCGGCGACGCGTGCCACGCCACGTTGCCGTTCCTCGCGCAGGGCGCGGTGCACTCGATGGAGGACGGCCTGGTGCTGGCCCGCGCGCTCGAGGCCTACGGCGAGCCGGCCAGCGCACTGGCCCGGTACGAGGCGGCGCGCATCGAGCGGACCAGCCGCATGGTGCGCGGCGCACGGGCCAACACCGAGCGGTTCCACAGCAGGGAACTGGCGCAGGAGTCCACGGCCGAGGTGTACCTGGCGCGGGAGTGGAGCAACAGCCCGATCTTCGAGCGCTACGACTGGCTCTACTCCTACGACGCGGCGACCGTGCCGGTGTGATCGGCGCGGCGGTCAGGCGGGGGTCTGCGCGGCCAGCTCCCGCGTGACCGCCGCGGCCGCCGCCACCACCGCGCGCGTGGACGCGCCGGTGTGCACCGACTCGTCCGCGGCGACGATCGACAGGGTCGAGCGGAGCGTGCCGTCCGCGGCGAGCACCGGGGCGGACAGCCAGGTGGGCGATCCGGGGCCGTCGACGCTGTGCACCGCCACACCCGTGCGGCGCACGGAGTCCAGCAGCGCCCGGGAGCCGGCGTCCGACGGTGCGGGCGCGCCGCCGTGGGCGAGGACCACCATGCCCGGCGCGGACCACAAGAGCGGCAGGACCGGCGGCACGGCGATCTGTTCCAGTGCCCGCCTGCCCGCGATCACGTCCACCACGGTGATCCGCTCGCCCTCGGGGGAGCACAGCGCCGAGATGCAGCGCGTGACGTCGTGCAGGTCGACCAGGTACGGCCGGGCGATCTCCTTGAGGAGCCGGGTGCTGGGCACATCCCGCCCGAGTTTCCACAGGCGCCTGCCGAGCCGGTAGTGCCCGCGGGAGGCCCGTTCGACGGCACCCCAGCGCACGAGGTGGGCGAGCATCCGGTGCACGGTGGCCGGGGGCAGACCGGTGCGCCTGCTGAGGCTGACGATCGTCTGTTCCGGCTCGTCGCCCCCGAAGCACTCGAGGATGTCGAACGCACGCCCGAGGACGGAGCGTTTGCTCGCCGACCGCTCCGCCTGCCCCGGCGTGGCCATGAACTTCCTTCCGGAACGCGCTGCTGTGCTGGCGCGCTCAGGATACCCGGCGCTCGGCGCGCACCGGCCGGCCGAGCGGTGGTCCGGCGGCCGGTGACGGACCGACCGCGCGGATCACGCGCGTGCCGCCCGCCGCCGCGTCAGCAGGTGCCCGA
>Ga0164243_10012124_pt1 | contig 12246 bp, 7 predicted proteins | sample OricompcompostOP_FD_108781 | JGI IMG/M metagenome (GOLD analysis project Ga0164243, IMG submission 108781) | Organic Plus compost microbial communities from Emeryville, California, USA - Original compost - Organic plus compost (OP) | ecosystem: Engineered > Solid waste > Mixed feedstock >...
CACCCACCACTCGACGTGGTGGCGGCGCAGCGTCCGCTGCGGGTCGCGTCCGGCCATGCCCTCACGATCGGCGTCGCGGGACCTCAGGACAACGCTCCGGCGGGTGACTTCCGGATTTCACCCTCGCCGGGCGCAAGCCGGCGCCCCGCCCGGACGCCGACACCCCGCCTGCCGGGCGACGCCCGCCTGCACGGCGACGCCCGCCTGCACGGCGACGCCCCGCCCGGTCGAGCACGTCCCGGGCGGGGCGTCCGCGGGCGAGCGGTGGCCCGACGGGCCCGACCGGCCGGGCGGGGATGTGGCCGGTCTGCGCTCGCCCGCTGCGGTCCCTCGACGGGACGTCGAGGACGTGCCGGAGGAGGCCGCGGTCCGTGGTGGTGGGTGGGTCGGTGGGCGCCTCCCAGTGGGCTGGTGGGGACGGCGGCTCGGGCCACGTCCCGTGTACGACGGTACGCACCCGATCGAGCGCTCACCTGGGGCGTAGGTCCCTGGTGCCGGCGCCCCCCCGCACATCAGGAGCGCAGCCGCTCCACCCAGGACGCCGACAGGCTCTCGTCCTCGAGGTCCAGCTCGCGCATCATCCGCCGCATGACCGCTTCGTCCAGCTCCCCGGAGTCGCGGCGCTGCATGAGCACCTCGCGCTGGGCCGCGACGATCTGCCGGCGCAGCTGCTGGGTCTGCTTGCCGTACTCCGGCCCGCTGAGCATGCCGAGCCCGCGGCCGGGGCCGGTGGCGCCCGGCGTCTCGCCCTCGGACAGCAGCCCGTCGGCGAGCTTCGGGTCGAGCATCGCCGCCGCGGCGTTGGCCCGGCCGCGCCACGCCTGCGACATCCGGTCGATGGCCTCGTTGGCCTTCTTGGGCCCGATGACCTCGGTCAGCCGTGCCCGCTGCGAGTCGAGCACCTGGGCGACGGCCTCGGCCGTGGCGACACGGGTCGCGGCCTCCTGCGCGGCGTCGCGGGCGGCCTCGTCGTCCGACCCGACGTCAAGCCGGCGGATGACCCAGGGCAGGGTGAGCCCTTGCAGCAGCAGCGTCCCGATCGCCACCAGGTAGGCGGTGAGCTGGATGGTCGCGCGTTCGGGCACGGTGACCCCGTCGATGGCCTGCGGGATGGCGGTGGCGGCGGCCAGCGTGACCACGCCGCGCATCCCCGCCCAGGACACCACGGCCGACTCCCGTGTCGTCAGCTGTTCGCGTGGCGGGCGCCTGCTGCCGGGCATCCGGATGTGGTCCCAACGACTGGTGAGGAAGACGTACACCGGCCGCACGAGCAGCGCGGTCACCAGGACGATCCCCGCCACGACGAGGCTGTGCCCGAGGCTCTCGCGGGACTCGATGACGTCGCGGACGACCCAGGGCAGCTGTACGCCGATGAGCCCGAAGGTGAAGGCCTCCAGCAGCAGGTCGACGGTGGACCAGATCGGCTCCTCGTAGAGCCGCGTGGCGTAGCCGGCGCGCGGTGATGTGTGGCCCAGGTAGAGCCCGGCGGCGACGACGGCCAGCACGCCGGACCCCTCCAGGTACTCGGCCGACCAGTAGGCGGCGAAGGGGACCAGCAAGCCGATGGCGCAGGCGATCACCGGGTCGTCGAGGCGCACCCGGGCCTGGTCGACGAGCCAGCCGAGCACGAGCCCCAGCGCGACGCCCACGCCGACCGCCAGCGCGAACGTGGTCAGCCCCTCGCCGAGCGCCCACGCGCCCGTGGCGACACCCGCGAGCGCGACCTTGTACAGGGTCAGCGAGGTGGCGTCGTTGATGAGGCTCTCGCCGGACAGCAGCGTCATGACGCGCCGGGGCAGGCCGAGCCGGCGACCCACGGACGCAGCGGCCACGGCGTCGGGCGGGGCGACGACGGCGCCCAGCAGCAGCGCGACGGCGAAGGAGACGTCAGGCTCGAGCACGTAGAAGACGAGCGCCACCGCGGCGGCGCTGCCGAGCACGAGCCCGACGCCGAGCCGGGTGATCGAGCTGAGCTGCGTGCGGAAGTCCCGGTAGGAGCTGGACAGCGCTGCGGAGTACAGCAGCGGCGGCAGCACGAACTCCAGCAGCAGCTCCGGGTCGACCTCGTACCGGGGGACCCCGGGGATGTAGGCGACGACCAGACCGAGCGCCACGACGACGAGCGGAGCGGGCCAGCCGCGGCGCCGGCAGATGGCGGTCACCAGGACCGCGCCGGCCACCAGCAGGAACACGTCGACGTGATGCAAGGGCACCTCCGGGGCGTCGGATCGGCGGGCGGGGGTGGCCGGCGGCGTGGCAACGAAAAGGCCACGGCGAGGCAACGGCTGTGTAACGCTAGGCGGGGGCCGATCGTTCCCGTCGGCAACCGATCGGTGCGCATCTGGATCCCGATGTCTGCACGACCGCTCAACCGTGGTACGACAGGGCGGTGACTGCCTCCCCGTCCCGACCTCCGGCCCCGACGACCGCCGGGTCGTCCGGCGCGTCCGGACAGCCGGAGCCGCACCCGGACCGGTGGCGCGTGCTGGTGGTCTGCCTCTTCGTCGGCTTCATCACGATGCTCGACGTGTCGATCGTGAACGTGGCGCTGCCGTCCATCGAGCACGGGCTGCACGCCGGGCCCGGCCAGCTCCAGCTCGTCGTGGCCGGCTACATGCTGGCCTTCGGCCTCGCGCTCGTGCCGGCGGGCCGGCTCGGTGACGCGGGGAGTCGGCGGGCCATCTTCATGACCGGGCTGACCGGCTTCGCGCTCACCAGCCTGGCGGCCGGGCTGGCCCCCGACGACACGACGCTCGTCGTCGCTCGGCTGCTGCAGGGCGCCAGCGCAGGCCTGCTCAACCCGAACGTCATCGGGCTGTTCCAGCAGATGTTCACCGGGGTGGAGCGCGGCCGGGCGTTCGGGCTGTTCGGCACCAGCATCTCGGTGTCGACGGCGCTCGGGCCGGTGCTCGGCGGCGTCATCATCGCGGTGGCCGGCGCCGAGAACGGCTGGCGGTGGATCTTCGGCATCAACGTGCCCATCGTCGCGGTGGCGCTGGTGCTGGCGTGGCGGGTGCTGCCGCGCACACCCCCGCGTCCGGGCCCGCGCCGGCTCGACGGGGTGGGGCTGGTGCTGCTGGCGCTCGCGGTGGTGACGGTGATGCTGCCGTTCGTGCTGACGACCGGGGTCGGGGACGACCCGGCGCGCTGGTGGTGGCTTGTCGTGGCGGCCGTCATGACGGCCGCCGCCGTGCTGTGGGAGCGGGGCTACCACCGTCGGACCGGCGCGGCGGTGCTCGACCCGCGGGTGATCCGGGTGCCGGTGTTCCGCAACGGCGCGCTGCTCGGCACCGCCTACTACGGCGGGTTCAGCACGCTGTTCCTGGTCGTGACGCTGCACTTCCAGCGGGACCTGGGCTACACGCCGCTGCACGCCGGGCTCATCGGCATGCCGTTTGCCGTCGGGGCGGCGGTGACCTCGGGGCTGTCGGGCCGGTGGGTGGCGCGCTACGGGCGTGCGCTGGTGGTGACCGGCCTGGTGACGGTGCTCGTCGGGATCGCGGGCGCCTTCGCGCTGGTGCACGTCGTCGGTGAGGACGCGCGTGCGGCGGCCGGCTGGGGGGTCGCCGTGGCGATGCTCGTCGCCGGCTCGGGCAGCGGTGTGGTCATCTCCGCGAACCAGACGCTGACGCTGTCGGGCGTGCCGTCTGAGCGGTCGGGGGCCGCGGCAGGCGTGCTCCAGGTCGGCTCGCGCATCGGTGGCGCCGTCGGTCTGGCGACCGTGCTGTCGACCTACTATGCCACGCGGGCGGGCGGTGCGACCGGCGCCGCCGCGGCGGGGTACGGGCTGTGCGTCACGGGTGCGTTCGTCGCGGTGGCACTCGTGTGCGGCGTGGTCGACCTGCGCGACCGCCGCGCGGCGCCGCGCTCCTGAGACCGGTCTACCGGGCCGGCCGGTCCCGTCCCGACAGAGTGCTCACTGCAGGAACAACACGTACCCCCGGATGCCGTGCACGACGCTCGCCACGCCCGCGGACACGGCCTGTGCCGAGCGCGCCGGGGTGACCGACGTGTCGTCGATGCCGGCGGAGTCGCCCAGGCCGGTCCCGCGGAACGTCGCTCCCGGCCAGACCACTGCCGTGACGTTGTCGGTGGGCTCCGGGAGCTCCGCGCCGACGACCAGGAACTGCTGCTCGAGGTACTGCGAGGTGATGAGGGAGAAGACGTCCACCACTGGGGCCCCCGCCCCGACGACGAGGTCCGGGCCCGCGGCCACCGCCTGGTCGATGCGGTCCTCGACGTCGTCGTCGGTGGTCGCGGGCAGCTCGGTGACGGTGACGGCGTGCGCAGAGCCCCAGCTCTTCACCGCCGAGACGATGGTCTGCGTCGCCGCGTCCGTGCCGCGTGAGATCACCGCGATGCTGTACCCGGCGGGCGGCTCGACGCCGTCCCAGGACCCTGGCTCGGGGTTGAGGGTGGCGGCGGGTGTCGGCGCGGTGTTCTCCCCGAGGAAGCCGGCCCCGAGGTCGGCCACCCCTGCCGGGACGGTGTAGGACGGGCCGGTCGCGGGGGAGTGCGGGGCCGGTCCGCTGGTGAGACCGGTCCCCGCGGCGGTGCAGCCCGCCGCGACACCGACCGCTGCGACGACGACGGCCAGCGCGGCGGCGTGGACCCGCGCGCGGCGGCGTGCGGCCGGTGAGGTGCTCGGCTCGGCGTTCACGGGGCTCCTCCTGTCGGGACTCGTGCGGCGACGTGCTGCGGTCGCGCGTCAGCGCCCCGCGTCGTCGGCGGCCACCGGAGAGGACGCGGAGGACGGAGCGCGGCTCCGCACGGCGTCGTCCGCGTCGGAGGTGGTTGAGCCGTCGCCGTGCGTGTCGGAGGCCTCCGCACCGGCTGCCGACGTGGGGGTCGGTCCGGGATTCGGCCCGGCGGCGGCCTCCCGCTCGCGCAACGCCTGCTCCACGGCCTCCTTGACGCGCGCGTCCTCGCGGCTCGTGCGCCGCCGGCGGCGCAGCACCAGCAGCACGACGATGCCGGCGACGACGACCACGACGGCCAGCAGCGCCCACGGCACGGCCCAGACGCCGGCGGTGGCACGCACGGCGTCCATCGTCGTGTCGGTGCCGGTCTCGTCCAGGTAGTGCGGGGTGAGGATCGTCGCCGCCGTCAGCCGGAAGCCGGGGAAGGCCGAGACCGGGGCGGAGACGTCCCAGGACTCCCCGGGCAGGAGCTCGGGCATGGCGGCCAGGTCGTCGGCACCGGAGCGCAGCAGTCCGAACGGGGCCGCCACCGAGACGTCCTGCCCGCCGTTGATCCGGGTGTTGCCGGTGTTGTGCACGGTGTAGGTGACGGTCGCGGTGCCTGCGGCGAAGGGGTTGATGGTGCCGGAGTAGTCGACGTGCAGGTTCTCGACCGACACGCTGGGCGCCAGCTCGCCGTTGACCCGCAGGTGGATGCGGATGCCCAGGCGGCGGTCGACGTTGATGCCCTGCTGCTGGTCGGGCAGCTTCATCGACGTGACGATGCCGCCGGCGTAGTCGCCGGGGGTGGCGTTGTCGGGTACCGACAGGGAGAAGCCGACCTGCGTCGACTCCCCGGGCTTGATGGTGACGTGGTCCGTCTCCGGCGTGACCCAGACGCCGATGCCGGTCTGCTCCTCGTCACGCTTGAGCAGGTCGAGCTGGCCGCTCTGGGTGGTGAAGGCGTCGGCGCCGTAGATGTCGAGGTCGATCGCCTTGGTGCCGTGGTTGGCGATGACGACGGCGTCGTCCAGGCTGCTGCCGGCGTCGACCGAGTAGCTGTAGTTCTCCCGTCCCTCACCCTGGTCGGTGGAGGCCGTCATGACGCCCCAGACGGCCTCGTCACCGGGGGCCGCCAGAGCGGGACCCGCGGCGAGAAGACCGAGGGTGACGAGCAGGGCGACGAGCGTGCCCCGCAGGAGCGTGGCGGGACGGGCTGCGTTCTCGTGCATGTCGTGGTCCTCAGGAGGTCGGATGGGGAAGGCGGGGGCGGCGTCGCGGCGTCGGCCGGCCGGTTGCGGTGGTCGCGGGATCGGCACGGTCACCCCAGCCCCAGGACGCGCTGGATGAACCAGAACAGGCCCGTCCCGGTGACTCCTGCGGCGACCACCCCGGTCACCCAGCGGCCCACCGCCGCGTTGCGGCGGCGGAGCAGGGCGAGCGGCGGGTAGACGACGGCGATGATGCCGAGCTGGACCACCTCGATGCCGACGTTGAAGACCAGCAGGTCGATCAGCAGGCCCCAGGAGAACGACTCGTCGAGCCCCAGTGCGCCGGCGAAGCCGAGGCCGTGGACCAGGCCGAAGCAGAAGACGATGCCCAGCCGCGTCCAGTCGGCCGGTGCCAGGGCCAGCGCCCGCCGGGACTCCACGGCTCCGGTCAGCGGTGCGGGGCTGCGCAGGGTCCACAGGTGGCCGGCCGCGACGGCCGCGATCGACAGCGCGATGACCGGCTCCACGAAGGTTCCGGAGACGCGCACGATCTGCAGCCCGGCGAGGAGGAACGTCACCGAGTGCGCCAGGGTGAACGACGTCGCGGCCAGCACGATGTCGCGCAGCCGGCGCGAGCCGACGATGAGCGCCAGCAGGAACAGGATGTGGTCGAGGCCCGTGAGCAGGTGCTCGCTGCCGAGCAGGAAGAACTCGCCGAGCCGGCTGTTCCACGGCGCGGTGGTGGAGACGGTGCTCTTGCCGCCGGTCAGCGCGGCGCTGCCCACCTTGCCGTCGAGCTCGTACTGGACGATCGTCGTCGTCCCGACGACGTAGCCCTCCTCGTCCGGGAACAGCCCGGAGTGGATCGAGTGGACGCCCTCGCCGGGGCAGTCGTAGTCGAAGGTGAAGGTGGCGTAGGGCACGTCCCGGTTGTGAACCACCCCGTGCCCGTCGACCTGCGCGCTGCACTCCTCGCCACCGGCCGAGACGGTGAAGCGCTGCGTGACGTAGTCGACGACCTCGTCCTGGAAGTGGTCCAGGTCGGACTGCTGCCCGGGGGTGTCGAGCAGGATGTCGCCGTTGGCGAGCACCCCGGCGGAGTACATCAGCAGGTCGTACTCCAGGTCGACGGTCGCCGTCACCCGGCCCGCGGGGTCATCGGTCACGTCGACGTAGACCGTCGACGTGAAGCCGTGCCCCTGGGCGGAGGCCGCCGGCAGGACGAGGGCGGCCAGTGCGACGCCGACGACGAGCGCCGGGCCGAGACGGGGTCTGCTGAGCACGCGGCGAGGCTTCACCACCGGGGTGAACGACGAACGGGGAGCAGGCGAACGGACGGCGAACGGGTTCGTGCCGTTTCGTCCGGTGTGCCGTGTCGGCCGCAGCCCGTCCGCCTGTTCGGCCGCTCCGCCCGTCCGGCCTCGTCCCGGCTGCCGCGGCGGTGGCCTGCGGCGGGACGTGCTTACGATGCGAGGCGTGACGGGCATCTCGACGCTCAAGGAGCGCATCGGCAGGTACGGGGTGTGGCGGTCGGGGCGGGTGTTCGACGTCTCGTTCGCCGTCGAGGCCGACCGCCTCGGCTTCGGCGCGCTGTGGGTGGGCGGCCAGCGCGGCGCCGGCCTCGAGCAGCCCACGCAGGCGCTCGAGGCGACGGCGGAGATCGTCGTCGGCACCGGCATCGTCAACATCTGGACGGTCGACCCGCGTGAGCTCGCCGCCTCGTACCGACGCGTCGCGGCCGCGCACCCGGACCGGTTCGTGCTCGGCGTGGGCGTCGGGCACCCGGAGAACGTCGGCGAGCAGGCCCGTCGTCCGTACGCGGCGCTCGTGGAGTTCGTGGAGGTCCTGCTCGGCGAGGGCGTGCCGCGCGAGGCGCTGGTGCTCGCCGCGCTCGGCCCGCGGGTGCTGCGGCTCGCGGCCGAGCGGACCGCCGGCGCGCACCCGTACCTGGTGACCCCGGCGCACACCCGTCACGCGCGGGACGTGCTCGGTCCCGAGCCGCTGCTGGTCCCGGAGCAGCGCGTGGTGCTGGACGCCGACCCCTCGAGCGCGCGCGACCTGGCGCGGCCGGGCATCGTGACGCCGTACCTGGGTCTGGTGAACTACCGCAACAACCTGCTGCGGCTCGGCTACACGCCCGAGCAGCTCGACACCGCGGACGACGCGCTGGTGGACGACCTCGTCGTCTCCGGGACGCCCGACCAGGTCGCGGCCGGGCTGGCCGCGCACCTCGAGGCAGGGGCCGACCAGGTGGCCGTGCAGCTCGTCGTCGCCGACGAGATGCAGGCCGTGCCGGCGCTGCGCCGCCTGGCCGACGTCCTGGAGCTGACGCCACGCACCTGAGGCCGGCGGCACCGCCCGGCGACCTCGCTAGACGACCGGGGTGCGGTGCAGGTCCGTCGAGTCGGTGCCTGGAGGTCGGCCGCGCCGACAACCACCCGTGCTCGACAGGGGTGGGACACTGAACCGAGCCGACGCAGGAGCGGAGCGCCCGAGGGCTCGGGGCGATCGAGGGCCGACGACGAGGGGGACGACCGTGGCCGGGCACCGGATCTATCGCGTGAGCTTCGCCAGCATCTACCCGCACTACGTCGCCAAGGCGGAGCGGAAGAACCGCACCAAGGACGAGGTGCACCAGGTCATCACCTGGCTGACCGGCTACGACGAGGCCGGCCTGCAGCGGGTCATCGCGGACGAGGTGGACCTGGAGACGTTCTTCGCGCAGGCGCCGCGGCTCAACCCGCACGCGTCCCTCATCACGGGGGTGATCTGCGGCTACCGGGTCGAGGAGATCGACGACCCGTTGATGCAGAAGATCCGGTACATGGACAAGCTGGTCGACGAGCTCGCCCGCGGCAAGAAGATGACCGCGATCCTGCGCGGCGGCGACGGCTAGGGCGCCTCGCCCTCCTCGTTGCTGAGGCGCACGTGCGCGACCGCACCTCGTGCGGTGCCACCGCAGCGGCGCTACCGTCGTCGGGTCGTCGTCGACCGGGCGCATGGAGCGGGGCATGCAGAACGGCATGCACGGTGCATCGTTCCCGGGTGCTGGCTCTCGCAGTCGGGATCCTCGTCGTCGCGGGCCTGCTCGTCGGTGCCCCGCAGCGGCTGCCTGCCGCCCAGGCCGCCGTCCCCGCCACCTGCACCCCGGCGAACACCGCGATCGCGTGCGTGCAGCTCTACGTGGGCGACTACCGCGAGACCGACACCGACCTGGTCCCGCTGCCCGGAGCGCTGTTCGGCCTCTTCGCGTCGAACCCCGAGGCGGTCCTCGACGCCAACGACGGCTACGCGGACCCGACGCCGGAGAACCCCCCGCTGTTCACCTGCACGTCCGACGTCGACGGTGACTGCGTCTTCCAGGTCCCGGTCCGCGCCGGGGCGGTGGACGCCACCGGCGTGCCGCAGGGCACGCGGCTGTGGATGGCCGCGCTGTGCCCGGTCCCGGGCGCCGTCGACTGCGCCGGTCCGCCCTGGAACCACTACGCGAACCCGTTCTGGCAGACCGCGCCGCTGGCCAACACCAGCCACGTCTCCATCCGACACGTCTTCCAGACACCGCCCCTGGTCGGCGGGCAGCTCTACGAGTCGGGGCGCAACTGGATCACCGCGCCCGGGCTGCAGACCGACCCGCCATACAACGGGATGGGCGCGGTCCCGGAGTTCACCCGGCGGATCGCGTCGGGGGGCGTCGTGCCGTTGTCGCGCTACAACCTGGACATGCCGCCGCAGTGCGGCCTGAACGTGGCGTTCATCGTGGACGTGTCGAGCTCCGTCGGCCAGGCGGGTGCGGTCGGCGCGCTGACGGACGCGATGGACGTGTTCGTCGACGCGCTGCACGGCACCCCGTCGCAGATCGCGCTGTTCACCCTTGGGACGGACTCGCCGGCCAACGGCTTCGGCCCCAACTCGCCGCTCATGCCCGTCGGCACGGCGGCGGAGGCGGGCGCGTTCAAGGCGCTGTACTCCGGGTGGGACGGCATGTCCCCGTGGCCGACGAACTACACCAACTGGGACCGCGGCTTGGCCGCGGCCGCCGCCGTGAACGGCCCCGTGGGCAGCGCCACGCACGTCGATCTCGCGGTGATGCTCACGGACGGGAACCCGACCGTGTACGGCCCTGACCCCGTGTCTGGCTTCGGCCCGACGGACCCGCAGAGCGGCTACACCAGGTTCCGGGAGATCGGCAACGGCGTCCTGTCGGCCAACCTGCTCAAGAGCCAGGGGACACGCCTGCTCGCGCTCGGCGTCGGGTCGGGCGTCGCGGTACGGCCGGGATCGGACTACAACCTGCGCAGCGTCTCCGGGCGTGACCTGTACGACCCCGAGGGCGGTGCTGGGATCCTCGAGGCCGACTACTTCATCGGCGACGACTACGCGGCGGCGGGTGACGCGCTGCACGACCTGGTCCTCGCGAGCTGCGCCCCGTCCGTCTCGGTGGTGAAGCGGATCCTGCCGACCGGGTCGACCGACGTGACGCAGGCGTCCCTGCCGGGCCAGCCGTGGGAGTTCACCGTCTCGGACCTGTCCGCGGGAAGCGTCACGACGGCCAACCCGGGACAGACGGCCCCCGAGACGGGGACCGTCGCGTTCGACCTCGACTTCACCGAGGAGGACTCGCCCGTGAGCCTCACGGTGAGCGAGACCGACCAGGGCGGCTACACGCCGGTGCCGTCGCTCACCACGTGCCGCAACATCTCCACCGAGGAGGAGTTCACGCCGACGGTGGACGGCACGGGGACCGCCAACGTCTTCACGATCGAGGGCGACCACGCCCTGACGCTGCTCGACGCGGTCTCCTGCGTGGTGTACAACCAGGCGCCACCGGGGGTGGTCCCCGCCGACGTCGTCGTCCACAAGCAGTGGGTCGTCAACGGCACCGCCCATCAGGAGGGCACGCAGCCGAGCGGCCTGCAGGCGGCGCTCCAGCTGTCCGGGCCCGACACGACGGCGCTGACCGACCAGACCTGGAGCGAGCCGCGGGCCGGGTACAACGTGGGCACGGACGGCACGCCGGCGTCGAGCACGGTGTCGGTCGCCGAGGACGTCGAGGTCGGGGACACTTTCCCCGACCTGGCCGGGTGCACCGTCACGGACCGGCGCATCCGCAGCGGCCCGCTCGATCCGGGGGACACGACGGGCGTCTCCGTCCCGACGGGGACCTTGCTCAGCGAGGCGCCGCTCGTCGGCGGCACGAACGAGTGGACGGTGACCAACGAGGTCGAGTGCACCAGCACGCTCACCCTCGTCAAGCAGGTGGCGAACGGGCCGCTCGCCTCGCAGCCGCAGCTGTGGGACCTCGCCGCCCTCGGACCGGACGGAGCGCTGCCCGGCCCCGGGGGCTCGAGCGGCTCTGCGGAGGTCACCGAGGTCCCCGTGACCCCCGGTGTGCCGTACCAGCTCGCCGAGCGCATCCCCGACCCGGCGCCCGACCACTACATGTTCCACTACGCGCAGAACGACCTGCGCAGCCGCCCCTTGCTGTACCCCGAGTCCAGCGGGTCGTGGGACTGCCGCCCGCTCGACAACCCGTCGGGCGACCCGTCCCTCGGCATCGAGGGTGCCGTCGTCGTCCCGCTCGGCGAGGACTACGAGTGCGTCGCGGTGAACACCACGGCGCTGGCCACCGTCGCCAAGACGGTGCTCCCGGAGGGGGCCGCCGACCCTGCTGACTTCGTCTTCCGGCTCACCGCGAACCCGCCGATCCTCATCCCCGACCCGCAGGTGCACGAGTTCCCCGCCGGGCAGGACCAGAGCCTCGTGCCGAATCAGCACTACACGCTGGACGAGCTCCTCCGGCCGTCGTTCACGCTCACTGCGCTGACGTGCGAGTCGGCGGGCGAGGCCGTCGATCCGGCCGACCTGGTGCTGCTGCCGGGCGCCACCGCCACCTGCGCGGCGACGAACCAGCTCGGCGACTGGACGGCGACCAAGACGAGCGTCCCGGCGACCGGGAGCGAGGTCGCGCCCGGTGACGTCGTCGACTACACCGTGACCGCCTACCAGATCGCGGCGGGCGGCACGTCGACGGGCGTGGTCGTCACCGACGACCTGAGCGGCGTGCTCGACGACGCCACGCTCGTCGACGGCAGCATCGTCGCGAGCATGGCGACCGTCGAGCGGTCCGGCACGAGCCTCGTGTGGAGGATCGACACCCTGACCGACACTGCTGAGCTGAGGTTCCAGGTCCGCGTGGACGACGACGCCTGGGGCGTGAGCCTGGACAACGTCCTCACCCGCAGCGGTGGTCAGGACTGCGCCACCGTGGTCGACGCTCCGGGGCCCTTCACCGACGCGTGCGACGAGACGCACCACCCGACGCAGGATCCGCCGACGCCCGTGGCGCCCCCCGCACC
>Ga0164243_10012125_pt1 | contig 12246 bp, 8 predicted proteins | sample OricompcompostOP_FD_108781 | JGI IMG/M metagenome (GOLD analysis project Ga0164243, IMG submission 108781) | Organic Plus compost microbial communities from Emeryville, California, USA - Original compost - Organic plus compost (OP) | ecosystem: Engineered > Solid waste > Mixed feedstock >...
AGATCACGAGGATCGACGCCGCGGTGATCGGCAGGAGCTGCCAGGGGGTGAAGAAGGCGAGTTCTCCCCCCTTGGTGGTCTCGCCGAAGAGGGCGGCGAGGCCGACCCCGAGCCCGTAACCGAGGAGGCCGACGATCGTCGCCTGCAAGAGGATCATCCCCACGATCCGGATGTTGGTCGTCCCCATCGCCTTCAAGGCGCCGAACTGCTTCAGGTTGTCGATCGTGAAGAGGTAGAAGGTCTGGCCGGCGATCGCCGTTCCGATCAAGAACCCGAGCGCCGCGGTGATCCCGAAGTTGACCGGAATCCCGGTGTACTTCAGGAAGTAGTCCATCGTGTCCCAGATGAACTCCTGGCTGGTCCGGGCGCGGAGGCCGGTCTGCGACGAGATCCGTTCGGCGGCCCGTTTGCGGAGCCGTTCCTTTTCGTCCTTTGTGAGACCCGGCTTTTCGGTCCCCTCGACCTTGGCCAGCACGTAAGAGAGGATCTTCCGCTCCTGGGGGATGAACCGTTTCGCACGCGAGTAGGTTGTGTAGACGACCGCGTTCGACTGGAACGTCCGGGTCGCCTCGCAGACGCCGACGATGATCGCGCGGCGGTCGTTCATTTCCAACTCGCGGCCCAGGAAGCGGCTGTAGAACTGCTCCTGCCGCGCGCGGAGCCGGTCGTACAGTCCGGCCCCCGTCGGCCGGCGGATCAGCCCGGCCGAATCGAGCAGGCCGCTGAGTCCGTCGGCGGCCCGCTCCATCAGGCCCGGGGGCTTCGGCTCTTGCGAATAGTCTTCGCCCGGGAACAGCTTCGCCAGCCTCGTGTTGTCGACGATGACCGCGTCGGGCTTACGGAGGTCGGAGAGTCGGCCGGCGTAGACCCGCTCCGGGGGCGGGGCGCCGACCATCGACGAGTCGTCCAGGCCGAGGAGGATGACCTGCTCGATGATCTCGTGGCGGACGACGGCGGGTTTACCCGTCTTGGGGTCGATCCGGGCCTTACCGGTGATCGGGTCGCGCGACTGGCCGTACGAGTTCACCTTGGCGCGGCCGTTCCCCTTGTAGAGCGGCACCGCCCATTCGACCCCCTCGACGCCGCGGACCCGGTACAGGTTGTTTTCGATCATCGGTTTAACGTCGTCGATAAACCGGACGTTGGCGTCCATGACCCAGAGGTCGGCGCCGGTGATGTCGAAGATCTGTCCCGCGGTCCGGCACATCAGGCCGCAGAAGATCGAGCCCTGCTGGGTGATGAGCAGGGCCGCGAAGGTCAGGCCGAGCACGATCCCGAAGAACTTCGCCTTGTCGCCGACCAGCATTTTCAACGCGATCCACGACATCGTGTGCGCCCCTCCTCCGAAGGTTAGGGTTTCGCCGCGGCGCCCGCCCGGCGTCCGCCGTGGGACGGTTCAGACCCCACGGCCGGCTCGCCGTCGCGCGCCAGGGGCGGCCCTTGGCCGAGCGCCGCCAGGGTGAAGTTGGTGACGTGGTCGGTCAGAAATTCGACGTCGAGCGACGCGTAAGTCTCCGACCCGATCAGCCGTTCGCTCACCGGCCGGGCGATCTTGTAGTGCAGGCACTGCCCGATGACGCTGAACGCCAGGGCGTACAGCCGCCGCGGCTCGGCGTCGGGGCAGAACTGCCCGAGGATCTCCAACAGCCGCTCGAACCGCGGCCGGATCGATTCGCGGACGACGGCCTCACACGCCGCCGTCGGCTGCAGGATTTCGCGGGTCATCAGGGCGTGCTGCCAACTGCTCTCCGTTCGGGTCAGCACGTTCTCCAGGAACTGTCTGATAAACGCCCGGAGCCGTTCGTCGGGGGGGAGCGACGGGTTGTACGGCTCTTCGGACCGGTCCTTCATCTGGCAGCGGTGGGCTTCTAAGACCGCCGCGATGTAAAGCTGTTCCTTGCCGCCGAAGTGGTAGTTAATCGCCGCCGGGTTCGCCGCCGAGCCCGCGCGACGACAGATCGAGCGCACGCGGGCGTCGACAAACCCCTTCTCCGCGAATTCCTCGCCCGCGGCTTCCAGTAACCGCGCTTTGGTCAAATCCTGATCTGCCATCGTCGACCTTCTTGGGGCTCAAACGGCTGTTTCAAACGGGCGTTTCAAACAACTGTATGGAAGTCCGAAAACCCGTCAAGGGGGAAAAATCCCCCCTTCGACGGCTTTTCGGTCCGCCCGGCGTTGAATCGCGGATGCTCGGCGGGTTCGGCCCGTTCCTTGCTTAGGTGGCCGGGCCGCCCTATCGGGCATGGCGGTTAAGAGAGACGATTTGTCGGAAGAGAAGACGGCGCAAGAGAAAGACGATCGGCGCGAGGGACGCCCGTCGACAGGCCGATCCCTTTAAGGAGGAGGGGTGACGCTGAATCAGTTGGGGGCTGAAGCCGCGAAGGATGATCAGGCGGTCACGTCGAGGAGGACCTTCTTCGCCCCCTTGGAACCGGCCGCGGCAAAGGCGGCCTCGGCGTCATCGAGGGGGAAGACGGCCCCGATCAGGGGGCGGACGTCGACCGCGCCGGCGGCCAGGGCGGCGATCGCCTTCGGGAACGGGCCGCAACGGGAGCCGATGACACGGACTTCGTCGATCACGATCGGCGCGAGGTCGGCGGTGTACTCGCCCGCGACCGTCGTCTTCAGGACGACCGTCCCGCACGGCTCGACCAGCTTCAAGGCCGTCGGCAGGCCCGACTTCGAGCCGGTGCAGTCGGCCACGACCGCGAACGAACGGCTGAGCCCGTCGGCCTCGTCCAAAGTGTGGGTCGTGACCCCCTCGCCGGCGAGTCCGAGCTTCTCGGCGTGCTTACCGATCAGGTGGACTTCCGCGCCGGCCGACCGGGCGACCCAGGCGCAAAGCATGCCGAGTTTTCCGTCGCCCAAGACGGCCATGCGCACGCCCGGATTCAAGGCGACTTGTTCGGTGATCCGGAATGCGGCGGCGAGGGGTTCGATGAAGACGGCCTGGTGGTCGTCGATCGCGTCCGGAACCTCGTGAAGATTCCATGAGGGGACGGCGACCCGGTCGGCCATCGCGCCGTCGTGGTTTAGAATGCCCAGGACGGACCGGTTCGGACAGTGTTGGGGGCGTCCGGCGAGACAGGTCGGGCAGCGGCGACAGGCGTTGTTGATCTCGGCCGTGACCCGCCGGCCGGTTTCGGTCCTCCCGACGAATTCATGGCCGAGGACGCCCCGGAAGCCCATGTAGCCCCGGGCCAGCTGAATGTCGGTGTCACAGATCCCGACGGCGCGCACCTCGACCACGACCTCTCCGTCGGCCGGCTGCGGGGCGGGCAGGTCGCGGCGGAGGCGGACCGACGAGCCGTCGCAATAAAGTCCTCGCATGATTTGGGTGATCCCGTGATGGATTTCGGAGGGTCGGACGTCGCGTGCGTGGAACGGCGGTGAAAACGATTTGGGCGTTTCAAAGTCGGAAATCGTGAGCCCTTGTCCCGACCGTCGGGGGCCGTCCCTGTCCGAGGGGTCGGGCCTGGTTTTTACCAAAATGGATTGGTATGGGGGTAGGGGGGCGGTTAGACTCTTTCGCTGGCAATCCGCCGTCACCTTCGCCGCCGTCCCGCCTCGGCCTCCCGCGAGCCCCGAGCCCGTCGTGCGATCGTCCCGGTCCACCTCGCCCGGGGGTGAATGGGCGCAGTCGCCGAAAAGCGGGTTTTGAAGTCGACCCGTTTTTCGGGCGAGATGCCGACCGTTCCGCGTCCTATTTTTGACGTCAGAGAAAGTCTGCCTACCACCCGGGTGCTCCGAGGCGAGTGCCCTCAGATTCCTCAAAACAAGGTCTGGTATGACGACCACGACGACCACCCGCCCCGCCGCCAACCCGATCTCGTGGCCCGCGTTGCTCTGGATCGGCGCCATCCACGCCGGCGCCCTTCTCGCGTTCGTCCCGGCCTACTTCTCGTGGAAGGCACTGGCCGTCTGTGTACTCATGCACTGGTTGACGGGTGGCATCGGGATCTGCATGACCTACCACCGGCTGCTCACGCACCGGAGCTTCGCCCCCCGCTTCAAGGCCCTCGAATACCTGATGACTATGATCGGCTGCATGGCCTCCGAGGGCGGGCCTATCGGTTGGGTGGCCGACCACCGTAAGCACCACGCGCACTCCGACGAGGAGCCGGACGTCCACACCCCCCACCGCGGCTTCTGGTGGGCCCACATGCTGTGGTGGATGACCCCGGACGCCGACACGGCCCACACCCCCGAATACTACGAGCGTTGGGCCCCCGACCTCTACCGCGACCCCGTCCTCCGGTTCCTGGACAAGGTCCACTTCCTCTTCCCGATCATGTCGGCGGTCACCCTCTACCTGATCGGCGGGGCGCCGTACCTGGTTTGGGGCTTCTTCGTGAGCACGGTGTTGGTGCTCCACACGACCTGGCTGGTCAACTCGGCCACCCACGTCTGGGGCTACCGGAGCCACAAGACCCGCGACGACTCGACGAACCTGTGGTGGGTCGCCCTGCTGACCTACGGCGAGGGTTGGCACAACAACCACCACGCCTACCAGACCTCGGCGCGGCACGGGATGCGGTGGTGGGAGCTCGACCTGACCTATGTCGGCATCCGCCTCATGTCGCTCGTCGGCCTCTTCCACTCGGTGAAGCTCCCGAAGATCGTGAAGAGCAGCCCCGAAGAGCGCCTGAAGCATTCGGTGAAGGTCCGTCTCGCGATGGCCAACGGCAACGGCCGGCTCGACGACGAGACCGAACTGGTCGGCGCCGCGGGCTGACCGCCCGATTTCCAGGTCTGGCGTCGAATGCACGTGGGGCGGCCCGGTCGGGCCGCCCCCTTTCGTTTTGGGGCGGGCTGCGGGGATGAGGCTTGTCGAACGGGCCGGAAGAGACGATGATGTGTCGTTACGCGGCCCTAGCTCAACGGCAGAGCAGGGGACTCATCAGTGAAACGGTGGCGCCGGGGGGTAACCTCCGGACGCGATCCGGGTGAATTGCGGGGAACCTAACCCGTTGCTTCCCCAGGACAACGGTACGGCAATCCGCAGCCAAGCCTGGTCGGGCCTGGGTGACCAGGACGGTTCAGAGACTAGCGGGGTGAGCCCCAACAATAACCCCCGCCGCGAGCGCCCGGCCTCCCCCGACCGTCCAGCTCCTGCCGGAAAATCGGTCGAGGGAGGGTGAGATAGTCCAAGCCCCGTGGAAACGCGGGGGCCCTTGAATCCCTTGGTTGCAGGTTCGAATCCTGCGGGCCGCATTTGCCTTGGTGCCGACCGACCCGAGCGAACCCCCGTCTTCAACCCGTTGGCGATCCCCGTCGGGGTTCGCCTTCGCGGCGTTCACGGTCCTGATCGCCTCACTTCACGGCTGGGCGATCTGGGTCGCCCTTGAAGGACGCGCGGGCCTTGAAAGCGGCTGGCCGCTTTGGCGCGACGATCACCCGCTCTATTTTCACAGCGCCCTGGTTACCCGCCACTTCCTGGCGCAAAACGGGACGACGGCCGGCTACGACCCGGCCTTCATGGCGGGCTACCCCAAGAGCGTGGTTTTCCCCGCGTCTTCGACGCTCCCGGAGCTCTGGGTCGCCGCGTTCGGCGGTGCCCGGCCCGAGCGGGCGTACAAGCTTTACGTTTTCCTTTCGGCCGCGGCCATCCCCTGGCTGATCGCCGCCGCGGCGCGGCTCTGGCGGGCGGGGCCGGCCGGGGTTGCGGTCGCGGTCGGCCTGTTCCTGGTTTACGTCTGGACCGACTTCCCGATCAACTACGCCGCGTTCGGCATGCTGCCGTACCTCCTCGCGATCCCGTTGGGACTGGTTGCGGCCGGTGCGTTCGTGCGGTACGCGGAGCAAGGGGGGCTCGGCTGGTGGGCGGCCTCGACCGTCCTCATGACGGCGGTCGTTCTGGTGCATTTCACGGCCGCGCTGATCGTCGCGCCGGCGGCGGCTTTCGCGTATTTCGTCGCACTGAGGGGGCCGGAGTTCCGCCGTTCGAAGTCGTGGAACCTCGGCGTTTGGGCGATCCCCGCCCTGGTGCTCCTTCTGAACGCCTTCTGGTGGCTGCCGGGCGTTTGGCTGGCGTCGACCAAAGGGCCGAGCGATTTCGCATTCTTTCACCCCGAAGGGGTCCTCGTGCGGCTGCGGCAGATCGTCACGACCGAACCGGTGGTTGAGCGGGTCTTGTGCGCGGTCGCCCTCCTGGCGGTTCCGGCCTTGTGGCGTCGGAGCGGGGCGGCGCTCGGCCTGACGGGGTTCACCGCGGCGGGCTTTTTCTGGGGCTACCTCGCGGGCGGTCTTCGTTCGCTCGACTTCTTGCAGCCGGGTCGACACACCTTCGCCTTCTATTCGGGGCTCGCCGTTGCGGTCGGTCTCGGGGTGGAGTGGGGACTGATCCGGCTTCGAGAGAAATCGCGGCTCCGACTCGACCTCGTCGCGGCCGTCGGCCTTCTCATGCTCGGCGCCTGGTTCTTCGGGCCGGCCGTGACCGGATCGGTCCGGGCGCGGGTGCTCGCCCGGGTTCCGTTCCTGTCGAGCCGGCCGTCGGGGCGACTGCTCTGGGTGGTCGACCGGGTGAAGCGGTACGTCCCCCCCGGAGAGCGACTGCTCTATGAGGAGGGCGGGTTCGGCATTCCCGGGGTGCCGGACCCGTTCGCGGGGGGGCGGTTCAGCGGCCTCTTGCCGTGGAAGCTCGGCGTCGAGTTGATCGGGGGGCCGTATCTTCACGCGGCGCTCACGACGAACTTCACCCAGTTCGGCGAGGGGAAACTGTTCGGCCGGGGCGATTGGGACCGCGCCTGGTTCGAACGGTATGCACGCCTTTACAGGCCGACCGCGATCCTTTGCTGGAGCCCCAAGGCCCGGGCCTTTTGCCGGGCGAACCCCGACCTCGTCGAGATCAAGGACGACGACGGCGCCGTGCTCGTCGGCCGGGTCAAGGGGTTCGACGGGGCGGCGGTGGTCGGCCGTGCCGACGTCGAAGCGGAACCGGGCGTGCTACGCGTCAGGCGGGCCGAGGCCGGGGTTGACGGATTCGTCGTGCTCCGGTATCACTCCGTCCCGTGCCTACGGGCGGACCCCCCGGTCGCGTGGGAGCCGGTGTCGCTGGAAGACGACCCGGTCCCATTCATTAAGTTGCGACCGCCCCCCGGCCCGGCCTCATTCACGCTGCGGTTCCCCGCACAGGGGGGACCCGGGACTCAACGCTGAGCGGACCGCGAACGCGGGACCGTCATCGCGAGTGGCCGAAATCTCCAGGAGGGAGCGTGCCGTGCCACCTGCCGCGACCGCAACCGGGGTGCGCCTCGATTTCGACCGGCATTTCCGCCGCGCCGTCTGGATCACCGCGCTGATCACGTCGATCGCGGCCGGGATGATCTACGCCGACAAGGCGGCCGACGACCGCAGCGCGTTCATCCGCTGGAGGCCCCAGGTCCTCCAGTTCTGGCGCGGGGTGAACATCTACGACAAGATGATGTTCCCCAACCCGCCGATCATGCCGATCACGCTCTACCCGCTGATGGCGCTCCCGCCCTTGGAAGGGGCGTTGACCTGGTACGCGCTCAAGTGCGGGATGGTGGCGCTCTCGGTCTGGTTCTGTTTCAAGATGGTGCGGCCCGACGACCGCGTGCTCCCCTCGTGGGTTCAAGGGTCCGTACTCCTTTTGAGTTTACGGCCGATCCTGGGCGACCTCCATCACGGAAACAATAATATCCTGATCCTCTTCCTCGTCGTGTCGTGCCTCATGGCCTGGCGCCGGGGGTACGACGTGCTCGCGGGGCTGATCCTCGCGCTGGCGATCTCGTACAAGGTCACGCCGGCGCTCTTTTTCATCTATTTCCTCTACAAGCGGTCGTGGCGCGCCGCCGGGGCGACCCTGCTCGGGCTCGGGCTCTTCCTGGTTGTCGTGCCGAGCCTCATCATCGGGCCGGGCTTCAACGTCGAGTGCCTGACCACGTGGTGGCGGAGGATGATCACCCCGTTCGTGGAGAAGGGGGTCGTGAGCCAGCAGGAGGTCAACCAGTCAATGGTCGGTGTCCTCACCCGACTCCTGACGGATACCCAGACCGGGACCGGGCGGTACGACGTCCACCTCGACCTGAACCTCGCCGCCTTGCCCCCCGCGGTGGTCGGCGTGCTCGTGAAGGCGGTCTCGGTCGGCCTTCTGGGCCTGCTCGCCTGGCTTTGCCGCACGAAGACCGACCGGCGCGACGACCCGCGGCTGTTCGGGGAATTCGCCCTCGTGGTCCTGGCCATGCTGTTCGTCTCGGAACGGAGCTGGAAGCACCACTACGTGACGCTGTTGCTGCCGTACACGTACCTGATGTACCGGGTCGGCGTCGTCCCGGGGACGACGCGGGTGAAGGCGATTCTCTCGGCGGCGATGGTCCTTTCGGCCCTCTTCATGGCGACCACGTCGAGCGAGTTGGGGGGGCTCTTCGCCCGCAACCAGGGGCACAAGATCGCGCAAGGTTACGGGATGTTCTTGTGGGCGGGCGTCGTCCTGTTCATGGCGACCGCCTGGCGTGTCCGGGTGGAGGGCCGGACCGCCTTCCCCGGCGGCGACGGCTCCGCCGCGACGGCGGGCGAGCCCGCCCGGCCGTCGACACCCCTGACGCCGCCGCATCGGGGGATCGTCCCCGGTTAAGTCGGGCCCGGCGCGGTGGACCGCTCTTTCCGCGCCGGGTCGTTACAAGCCACGTCTGTGTCGGTTCGTTAGCGGCGGAGTCGCTCCGCCAACCCCGGTGGGTTTCGGGGTCGGTTGCCGCTCTCACGTCACTTCGCAACGGTCCGTTCGTTCGAGCGATCGAGGCTCGCTCCGTCGAGCCGGACAGAACCCGGGACCACGGCCAAGGAGGGCCCATGAACCCGTCAAATCCTTCGACGCGCCGCAAGCGCGAGGTGGCGCTCAACGCCGAGGCGCTGGAAACACGGTCGCTAATGACCGCCGGGGCCGGCGACACGTTCGCGATCATCCCGGGGACGATCAGCAAGTCGGGCGAAATCGCCGCGATCAAGTTCACGATCGACCCGTCCCACTTCAAACTCCCCAACGGCAAGGTCACCCTGGGGGTCGACGTCGCCGCCGACCCGACCTCGGCGTTGAAGCCGATGACCATCGGGGTTAAGGACGCGAACGGCCGTAACGTCCCCCAGACGTTCCACTCGAACTACGACCCCCACCTGTCGAGGTCGCAGGTCGGCCTGGGCAAGCAGACCAGCGCCGTCCTCACGACGCTCAAGCTCGACCCGAAGAACCCGACCGCGCCGGCCACTTACGAGGTCATGGTCCGGGGCCTTTCGGCGACCACCGGGAAGTTCCTCCTCGGGTTCTACCTCCCGGGCGACGCGAACGGCGACGGCAAGGTCGACCAGGCCGACATCAACGCCGTCAAGGCGTCGATGGGCGCCCGGGCGGGCGATTCGAGGTACAGCTTCGACGCCGACGCCAACCGCGACGGCCGGATCAACGCGCAAGACCTCCGTTATACGCAGACCAACCTCGGGGCTTCGACCGACATCACCCCGGTCGTCGGGGCCAACCTCGACCCGGCGGGCATGGTCGACGTGAACCAGCGGGTCACCCGGAACCCGGCCGCCACCTTCACGGGGACCTTGACCCCCGGGGGCGTCGTCAAGTTCGAAGACGCCGCCGGCAAGGTCCAGCCCGTCGCGACCACCGCCGACGCCAAGGGGAATTATTCGATCACCGTCCCCCTGTCGGAAGGTTCGAACACGTTCAAGGTCACCACGCTCGACGCCTTCGGGCAGAGCATCACCGGCACGCTGGCCCCCGTGAGCTACAGTAAAAACCCGCCCGTCACGACGGGGACCGGCGGACTGACCCAGCAGTCGGACGGGAAGACGGGCTAACCCGGCGCCGGTCGGTTCGAGACCGGGGATCGAAGTCGACCGCGGGTCGGGGACGATCGGCCCCGACCCGCGTAAGTCCCGGCCCCCTTTAATCGATTCCCAGCCGCGCGTTTTCGACCGCCCGGCGGGCTTCGGGCGTGTCGATCCGGAGGAGCGCCCATTCGGCGGCGCCGCGGACGACCGGGTCGGGGTCGTCGAGGCGGCGGATCAACGCGGGGGTGGCTTCGGCGACCCGCCGCGTGCCGAGGATCAGGGCCGCGTTGCGGAGCAGCCCCGCCCGTTTCGCGCGGGCGAGGGCCGTCCCTTTAAGTGAGCGGGAGAACTCGGCCGGGTCGCGGTCCAGCCAGGCGATCAGGTCCGGGTCCGAGAGCCCGGGGCGGGGGTCGAGTTCGGCCGTCCGACCGTCGGGGGCTTTGCGGTTCCAGGGGCAGACGTCCTGGCAGACGTCGCACCCGAAAACCCAGCCGTCGAGCCGGTCGGCGTACGCCTCGTCGATCGACCCCTTATGTTCGATCGTCCAATAGCTGATGCATTTGCCGGCGTCGAGCCGGTACGGTTCCGGGAACGCGCCGGTGGGGCAGGCGTCGAGGCAGCGGGTGCAGGTGCCGCAATGGCCCGACGCGTGGGGGGCGTCGGGTTCGAGTTCGACGTCGACGATCAACGCGCCGAGCAGGGTGAAGCTGCCGAGCCGGCGGTCGATGACCATCGTGTTCTTGCCGACCCACCCCAGGCCGGCGAGTCGGGCGAAGTCGCGTTCGAGGAGCGGGGCGGTGTCGCAGACCGCGCGCCCCTGCACGCCGGGCCTCTCGGCGCGGAGCCAGTCGAGCAGGGCGTCGAGCCGGCGCCAGAATAATTCGTGGTAGTCGGCCCCCCGGGCGTACCGGGCCACTTTGCCCCGGCGCGGGTCGGACGGGATCGGCTCGCGACGGCCGTAGACGAGGCTGACCATCACGACCGACTTCGCCCCTTCGAGGAGGCGTTCGGGGTGCTCGCGCACGCCGGCGTTCCGGGCCATGTAGGCGAGGCCCGCGGAACGGCCTTCATCGAGCCAGGCGAGGAACGCCGGGTAGTTCGGCGGCGCGACCGCCGGGCTGACCCCGACCCGGTCGAAACCGAGACGCAGGGCCTCGGCTTTGAGGGCCCGGGTCAAATCCTGGTCCACGGTCGCGCTCGATGTCGGGGACGGGGCGGGTTCGGTCCGCCCGTTCAGCGGGCCCTCAGGGCCAGCGAATCCTTCACGCCGAGGTTTTCGTAGATCCGGCGGGTCGCGTCGGACTTGTTCAACGTATAGAAGTGGATGCCGCGGACCCCGTTGTCGAGCAGGTCGCGGCACTGCTCGGTCGCCCAGTGGACCCCCACGTTCGCGACCGACTCGGCGGAGTCGCACCGCTCGACGGCGCGGAGGAGCTTTGAGGGGAACCTCGCCCCGAGCGCCAACTCGGCCATGCGGACCATCCCCTCCTTCGACGACACGGGCATGATCCCGGCGATGATCGGGACGTGGATGCCGGCCAACTCGCAGCGCTCGCGGAAGTCGTAGAAGTCGTCGTTGCGGAAAAAGAGCTGGGTGCAGATGTAGTCGGCCCCGGCGTCGACCTTCCGCTTCAGGTTGTCGATCTCCTTGAGCCGGTTCGGGCAGGCGGGGTGCCCCTCGGGGAACCCGGCGACCCCGATCCCGAACCCGCGGGGGTCGGGGCTGTTCGGCCGCGACTTGATGAAGCGGACGAGTTCGTCGGCGTACTGGAAGGCGTCGCGCGCGCGGTCGTAGTCGGGGGAATCCCGGGGGGGGTCGCCCCGGAGCGCCAGGATGTTTTCGATGCCGGAGGCGGCGTAGCGGTCGAAGATCGCCGACAGTTCGTCGAGGGTGTGGCAGACGCAGGTCAGGTGGGAGACCGCCGTCAGGTTCGTCTCGCGCTGGATGCGGACGATGAGGTCGTGGGTCCGTTCGCGCGTCGACCCCCCCGCGCCGTAAGTGACGGAGACGAACGAGGGCTGGAGCACCTGGAGTTGTGCGATCGTTTCGAACAGGTCGTCGGACGCCTTGTCGGTTTTCGGCGGGAAGAATTCGAAGCTGAAGGTGGTCGGGTGGGCCTGAAAGATGTCGCGGATGTGCATGTTATGACGTTCCGTCGGCCTTTGCGCGGTCGTACGATCTTACCGCTAAAGATAACCGCTACCGCCGGGCGACGGAATCCCAGACCCCCGCCCGGACCGCGGCGGTTGCAAGAGGGAGCGTCTCGTCCCCTTACGCCGACGACGTGACGCCGCGCTTAGGGCAAAGTGTGGCGAGCGCACAGGCCGAGCAGCGCGGCTTGCGTGCGATACAGACCTTTCTCCCGTGCTCGATCAGTCGGTGGCTTAAGAGGACCCAGTGCGCCTTCGGGACGAGCCGGATTAGGTCGCGTTCGACGGCCTCCGGCAGGC
>Ga0164243_10012126_pt1 | contig 12245 bp, 14 predicted proteins | sample OricompcompostOP_FD_108781 | JGI IMG/M metagenome (GOLD analysis project Ga0164243, IMG submission 108781) | Organic Plus compost microbial communities from Emeryville, California, USA - Original compost - Organic plus compost (OP) | ecosystem: Engineered > Solid waste > Mixed feedstock >...
ACCATGGCGAGCCGCAATGCCAGGTCGTCTGTCCGGTCGAGTGTATCGAAGTCAATCCTGAATGGCAGGAGTCCCAGGATATGCTCATGGCCAAATTCTACAAACTGACCAAAGCGGCCTGAAGTCAGGCCTCCAGGCTCTCATCCGGGTGCAACTTGACCAGGCGCACGGGCCGCTCCAGCAGTTTGCTGAACCATGCGTCCGCCAACTGTCCCTCGCTCACGACCCGCAAGGTGCGTCCCTGCACCTGCGCCGCTTCAAACGCTTCTTCATCATCTTCCAGCACATCGACCGGGATGTCCAGGCGCAGCATGCCTGGCGCACGAATCACCAGATAATCAAAACGAATGGCAAGTTCGACCTGCTTTAAAAGCGGGTCGTCTGCGGTCAACGCCTGTGACTGTTCGTCCAGAAGCAGCCAGCGCAGTTGTGCGGCCGGCCGGATCGGGCCGGCAATGGCAGAGCATTGATAAATGGGCTGAAATTCGGAAATCGTCATGGTGCAAAACGGGAAAGAGAAAAAAAACGCAGGTTCAGGGTGTAGCGGGTGACGCTGCCGGCGCCCCTGCGGCGGGGGCGGCCGCAGGCTTGTCTGCAGGCGGAGTGGCCGGTGGTTCAGGCGTGGCGGGTGTTGCACCCGAAGGTGCTGCATCGGGGGGCGTCGCCCCTGACGCCGCAGGGGCAGGGTTATCCTGAGCAGATTCTGGCGTAGCCGGTGCCGCCGGCGGGGTCGAGGCATCTGCCGGCGCTGCACTCTGGGTCGCCGCAGCCTGATCTGCCGCCTGTTTTTGCGCTTCGGCTTCTTTTGCCTTGCGCTGTTTCACAAACTGCCCCAGCGGAGAATTGTCCAGACGCTGCCACTTCACTTTGAATTGTGCATCGGCAGGTGTACCCGTCAGTTCAAATGGCAAAGACACTTGCTTGATGCTCAACTGCAGCCCATCCTGGTTCAGCGTCACAGGCTGGCGCGTGACAAAACGGCCCGGGAACGAAAACTGATTATTCATCAGATTATATATGGCCAGGTTGTCGTCGGCTTCAATCAAGACCGGATCGGTCAGCAGGCTGAAGCGCGCAAAATGCAGCTCACCCTTGTCCAGGGCAAGCTTGGCTTTCAGGGTGTGATACGGCGTTTTGGCGGCCATATCATATTTCCAGGCGCCTGCCTGTTCGATATTATTGGCGTACGCCGCCGGATCAGCAAAAATCGGCGCCAGGTCAAAACCACTGATGGTGCCGTCATGCACTTCTCCTTCCAGGGATCCGGTGGCGTGCGCAAGCCAATCAGCGCCCTCGGGCACATTCTGACTGGAAAAAACCAGCGCGAAGGTACCTGTCCCGGTCATGACAGGGTTCATGCCCAGACCTTTGAGCAGCGGTTCTATGGACACATTCTGGAAGTTGAGTTTGGTCGTGGTCTCGCTATCCTTCATGTTGACCAGTGCATCACCCTCAACCTGCCCATCGAAAATGCTGGATTTGATATTGGTAATACCCAACTGGTTTTTCGTGAAATTCAACGCAGCCGTCACGTCGTTGTACACCACGCCATGATAGGTAATCTGCTTGAGGCTGGCGGTACCGGATCCGACCAGCGAACCCATCAGGTCGCTCACCAGATTGCGCACAGCCGTGGTGGTAGGCTTGGCTTCGGCACCAGCAGCAGCTGGCGCCGGCTTCTCTTTTTGCGCATTGGCGGCTGGTGCAGCGGGTGCGGGCGACACGTTGTCAATCAGTTCATCCAGGTTCACCGAATCGGCACCCACCGCGAAACGCACATAAGGCTCGTCAAAATGCGACACATTGCCGTCAAAGCTGAATTTGCCGGAATTGATAACGGCATCGGCCTTGAAACTGGCCACATTTTTGAGGAAATCCGCGTTAAAGGTGCCAATGACCGGAATGCTCTGCTCACGCGTCTCGGCATCCTTGAGCACGACGTTACCACTGATGGCCGACAGGGCAATCAGACGACGCGTCAGATCCATTTTGGCGGGAGAAGAGATATTGAAATTGACCGCGCGATTGCTGGCCCGCGCATACGCGCCATCCAGCTTGACTTCCGCGACCGTCAGCGCATCGGACGTACCGCTGATGCCCTGCATGCGAAAATTCATGCCGAACTGTTCCTTGCCCTTGAGCCGGATTGAACCCGTCAGCGGCCGCCCGCCGGCTCCCGTCGGAGAAATATCCAGAGCAGGACTGTTGAGCACCCATTCGTAACTCTGGTCGTCTTCATCAGACGCGCTGCCTTTAACGGCAAAATTGGTCATTTGCAGCAACGGAGCAGTCGAGTCGAAATTCAGCTTCGGCGCCGTCAGGCTCATATCCAGATTGCGCAATCCTGTCCCTTTGGCGCCCTTGCCCGCTATGGTCATATCAATTCCCGAACCGGTCAGGGCATGCGCAAAACTGTCCACGGCAAAGTCGCCGGTCAACGTCCCGGTCTGGATATCTACATCGCCAACCACCCCTTTGATATTGGCCTCGAAATTACGCGCCGAATACAGCTTGGTCACTGGATCCAGCTTGACCAGACCCTGAATGTTGACGGCTGCATTGGCAACCGGTTTGGCGCCTTCCAGTCGACCGGTGACCGACACATCGAATGGCTGATCGAAGGTGACCCTGCCCGTGTTGACCGTCATCCCGTTCAGGCGCAAATCCAGATTATTCAAACGGTCCTTGTAAAATAACGCACCGTTCTGCACTTCAAGGCCTGCGATATCAATTTTGAAATCGGTTTTTTTGGGTTGTGGCAGAACGCTGTTGCTTTCCGCCGCCGTTGTCGTTGCAGGACGGATCTCATCGCTTTTGAAACGCGGATCAACGCTTTCAGCCTCGGGCAATGGCTGGGACAACAGGTCTTCAAAATTGAAGTTGCCTTTTTCATCGCGTACGATCCAGCTCTTGAGCCCCGAGACAGCGACATGATCGACCACCAGTCGGTTGGACAGGAGCGGCCAGATTGCGACAGCAAAGCGGGCGCTGTCGATTGACGCGAACGTGGTGGTCGAATCGGGTTCGGACAAAGAAATTTTACGAACTGACAAACCAATGCGAGGGAACAGGGAGAGCTCCAGATCGCCTTCGATCACCATGGTACGGTTGTACCTTTCCTGCACAATGCTTTCGATCTTGTGTTTATAGGCGTTCGGGTCGAACGTCAATAAAAAGACGGCTGCGCCAACAAAGGCGAACAGCATCAATATCACAAGGCCGATCAGAATTCTTTTAAGCCAGACTTTCATGGGCGGCTTGATCTCTCATCATAATAAGTGGGAACAGCCGGTGCAAGAACCGTCTGTCATTCCGATAAACGCAACGCGCTTGCCTGAACCGGCTGCATTACATCTGCAATACAATCGCGCAATATTGTCAGCACGCGTCCACACCCGTAATGCGGCCGCGCGCAACAGGCCGACACACCTCCTGACTGTACAGGAAACATGCGCCGGCCACCGTTGGGCGAGGGGAATGTCCTGTGTGCCTGCCTGACTTGCTGCAAAAAGCGTCGTCGATCGGACTGTAATTTTGATTATGCTAACAGATATGACCGGCAAATGCAGGCAGAACAGGACTATTTGAACAGCGAGGACAGCGAATTGAGTACATCGTTATCGCCGCGCGCCTGCCCGTCTGCGGGAATCTGTCCGTCAGGGGTGGATTTGTCCACCAGTTGCGGCAGGATACCGGACAATGAGCCCAAAATATCATCGCGGGAATGACCCGATTGCTGCGCAATGGAATCGACAGTATCGGGACCCAATGCCGTATCAACCTGCTGGGGAGAAATATCGCGGTTCTCGCCCTGGTTAACCCAGGAATTGAAAATATCGCCAAGCCCGCCGCGCTGGAATTTGTCGGCCAGACCGCCCAGACCGCCCTGCTGGTTGTTGATCACAGACAAAATGACCGGTAACAGCGCGCTGAGCGAACCCAGGTTGATGCCGCCCCCCAGACCGCCCAAACCGCCCAGGCCTCCGAGTCCGCCCATATCCTCCTGCTGTGCTGCCGGCGCCTGATCCACCTGCGCCTGTTGCTCCGCTACCTGACCATCCTGTACCTGTTCGCTTTTTGCCGGCTCCTCGGATTTTTTACCTCCGCCCAAAACCGCATTGACTGCATCCAGAATTCCCATGATCTTTCCTTGATTGAGTAAGAAGAGGATTCTTGACTATAACACCGTATTGCGAATGGAATGTGAAGGGATTTGAGGGATAAACATTTGATACAGTTAGAAATTAGGGCGATCGGGTGCAAATCCAGACAACGGATGGATGGATACGGAATCGGCATCCCATGCTAGAGAATCCGTGTGCAGGTAGCTTTAAAACGAAATGAAACTTCTCCTTGGGTATTAAAATAAATACAGGCTTAATTTCTAAGTTACTGTTTGGATGGCACGAAAATGAAACCATTAATTGCAGTTGCCCGATACATGTCTGACAATAAACTGACGCTAGTCACTGCTGAATCCTGTACTGCAGGATTAATAGCCTCTACGTTGTCCGAAGCTCCAAAAGCAGGGACTCTATTAGACTGCGCATTCGTCACATATACGGTTTGTGCAAAAGAAAAACAGTTAGGTGTAGACCCGCAGACTATCGAAAAATTTAATCTTACAAGCGAAGAAGTCGCTTCTGAAATGGCCAAAGGCGCGATCGCTCGCAGCACTGCGAATGTTGCAATTTCGAATACCGGGGTAGTAGACAACATTGATCCGGCTATCAAACCCGGGACACAATGTTTAGCCTGGGTGTTCAAAAGCTCGGAAAAGAACAGTGAATTAAGCGTGTTCACGGAAACAAAAATTTTTTCTGGAAGCGCAAAAAAAATCAGACAACGATGTGCCCTCTATGCATTAAGCAGGATTCCCTATTATGCGGAGCAGCGTTCTACTTGATCATTCAATACGTCTACTGTCGAGAGATAAAGTCCAATCATTCGATAAGCATACCGGACACGTTGACAAATTGTCTTTGAGGCCTAGAACCGTATTGCCACAACAACAGCAAGAAAAATATTTTTCTTCGTTAGTGTCTTCGCTTTTGCTCTCAATGTTTTCCTCTTCAAGGTAACGCTGAATAATGGAAAGTCCCGGCCTTACATCTTCGTCTTTGTAATAGAAGACGCTAACATTTCCGTCTATTTCAAGGAAAGCGAGTCTGATCTGGCCCAGGTGCTCAATGCTTTTTTGACGGAGCTCCAGAGAAAATTCGTCAAACGGTATGCTACTTCTCTTGACGTTATCCCAGACAAGCCGCCCATGTTTTACTACCAACATTGGCTTTCCTTCTAAAATCTTCTGAAGTCTATCACTGCGGCGTACACATAAAGTAAAGACTCTATATACAGACACGATGACAACGAAAGAGACAATAGCTGGCAATAACGGTGCATCTTCCTGCAAGGCCACATCCCCGGCAGCCGTTCCTAAAACCAGGATAATGACGACCTCCAAGGGGGTCATCTGTTTTACCCCTCTGCGACCGATGAATCTGAGAAAAACGAAAACGAGTATAAAGGTGACAAACGATCTAAATAACACTTCGATCAAAAACGAAGCCGGGTTGTCGTTTAGCACGATACGTCCGAAGTCTAAACTTTCCATATCTTTATCCACTCTCTGAGAAAAAAATAGCCATTTAAGATCGTGCCCCCATTGACGTGTATCGTCTGCCCGGTCACATAAATCGCAGCCGCTAACGAGATTAGCATACGCTGGAGCTTATTCGGCGTTGACCCATATGTATCTGCCGGCGATTTTGTTTGAAATCAGAAATACCTTCATCATTATTAGGTCGCTCCAAGTAAAGCAAATATATGAGCCCGGCATTTGTAATCAGTCGTAAAGAACACATTTCGACTTTGCTTGAATCTCATCGATTTTGCTGCTAATGCACTGCTTCGGCCCCACAGAAGCTTCTATCCTTGTGCAAAAGCGATATCAAGCAGTTTATTTCAGCGCCTATTTCTTATTAAGGATATGTAACCCCTTCTTTTAATTAACAATTAACTTGTTAGTATGAACTGTGGTTTCGAATTTACCGCATTACTCTAACCCAAGGAGAAGTCAATGAATCAAGATATCGCTGAAGGAAAATGGGAGCAACTAAAAGGATCCATTAAAGAAAAATGGGGTGATCTCACAGATGACGACATTACGCAAATAAACGGAAATGCACAAAAAATGTGCGGCGTGTTGCAAGAAAAGTATGGAAAAAACAAAGATGAGGCAGAACGAGAAGTAAACGATTTCTGGGCTCGGCAGAACCAGCTTTAAAGCACTACTGAGTTAGCATCCAGAATCCTGTGAGTGCTTTTTTGTTTGGAGGCTATTATGTTACGTATTCCGATAAAGGCCGTACTGTTATCGACTTTATTTGTATTGCCGATTACTGCCTCGGCACAATCGACAAACCCAGCGACAGATATGAGCCCAAACACCGAAACGAAATCGACTAAAGACAATCTATCAGGCAGCGATGAATCTTTTTTTACCAAAGCCGCTGAAGCAGGCCTGGCGGAAATCGAAGGCGCCAAACTGGCCCAACAAAAGGCATCCACCAGCGAGGTAAAAGACTTTGCAGCTCGCATGATTACAGATCACACCAAGGTCAGTGAGGAGCTAAAAGCGCTAGCGGTAAAAAAAGGCGTGACCCTTCCCACAGAGCCCTCTTTAATTCAGAAGGGGGAGATCAAAGCGTTGAGCCTGTTAGATGACAAGTTTGATGAAAACTATGTCGACAGAATGGCTGTATCCGCTCACGAAAGCACAATAACGCTCTTTAAAGATACAGTTAAAGACAGTGAAGACGCTGATATCAAAGCATTTGCACAAAAAACCTTGCCGGCTTTGGAGTCGCATCTGGACATGGCAAAAAAATTGCATCCTACTGTCAGCAAAACAAAATAGTACCGACTTGCTGTGGTATTCGCTTCAAGCAGGAAGGTAATATGCTTCATTATGCAATCGTATTTTTTACTTTTTAAATTATGGCTGCTGTGCTCGGCTTCGAAGGTATCGCTACCGGCGCAGCAGGCATAGCGAACTTCATATTTATTATTTTCGTTAGTCTCGCTATGCTTTTTTTGGCAGCAATAGACAACTCACAAAAGATATAAGGAGCTGATCATGGCACAATCGACTAAAATCGCTCAATTGGAAGAACTTGTTTTACAGATGATAGAGACTGAATTAGGTGGAGAGCAGGTTTATCGTACTGCCCTTACCTGCGCTATCAACGAGGCCTTGAAAAAAGAGTGGGAAGGTTACCTCGACGAAACATTGAAACATCAGGAATTGGCAATGGCAATTGCCAAGCATTTGGACCTCGACCCGAATACACATTCGCCAGGCCGAGAAGTCGTAAAGACTCTGGGTGAATCATATGTTAAAGCAATGAAAAAAATTCAAACCGAAGGTTCACCTGAAGCAGCCCAGCTGGTAGCCTGTGAATGTGTAGTTCTGGCAGAGACTAAGGACCATATGAACTGGGAACTATTTGGCAAAGCGATAGAAAAAGCAAATGCCAGCGACAAACGTTTTTACAAAGAAATATTCGAGCAAGTGGAGCAACAAGAAGACCACCATCTGTTTCATACAAAAGGATGGTGTCGAGAATTGTGGATTGAGAGTCTGGGTTTGCCGGCCGTATTGCCTCCACCCGAAGAGATCAAGCAAGTGGAAACGGAGATCGGCGCCTCTCGAGCAAAGCAGCAGCGACAGGATTATTTATAAAGTCTTGCTGGCCATAATGCGATTCGACAGTGCCTTTAAGAGTAACGGGCATATATCCGCTTTCGCATTATGGACGGCGACTCCAGCGTTGCTATTTATTTAAGGCCTCAAACTTTTTAATTTCCTGCTCGACTTCAGTTAAAATTTTCAATAAATAATCACATTGTGTGCAGACTTCCCCGGCTTCTCTATTTTTCGAGGAACTTAAAATAAGATCGATCTGCTGATAGATCACCTCCACGAATGTGATGAGATTCACCAGAGTAGGAGTCGCTTCTTTGCGCAAATAGAGTAACGAATCAAGATTCCTTATGATTAGGTTGAAATTTACATAGTCAAATTTGATTTTATTAAATTCCACTTCGCGATAAATAAAATCACATATCTGGCGCTGTCGATCTTTGGAGTTATTGCCATTTTTCCTGCATAAATCCTGCAGTTCTCGACTGTATTCTTTTACTTTATCGAAACTCCAAACTGCTTCTGTAAAGTGATCCATTGTGACTTCGCACAAGCTCAGAAAGAGAATTCTCTTTTTTTCTTCAGTAGCTTGTTCTCTCTTAGTCTCTCGCTGCCAATTGCTGTTTGCTATATACAGAGAAATGATCGCAGCAGTGAATGTACCGGCGGCTATCAATAAGCTCGTTTTACTGGAAAAGTCAATATCCGAAATCGTGAAAAGGATGAAAATCGCTACTGCTAAAGCTCCCAATAAAATAAGTTTTAGTTTGTGCTTCACGGCAGTTCCCTTTCATTTGGACCCAGAACGCTATCATTTCATCACCTATATTTTTTTATAGATCCATAAGCCGTCGCCCGTTCGACAGCTCTGGCTTTCCTGTGCGAAAATCATTGCGTTACGGTTCATTATTTGACTGGCAGAGAACAAACGCAGTCCTTATTGGCGCTGCAACCAATTAGGAATGAATAGTGAGCTTTGGCTTCAGTTGTTAACAAGATTCGGTTTTAGCGCTTCTTTCTGATGAAGATTGTAAATAGACCCAACACCAAGAAAATAACAAATAGTATTTGCGCCATTAGTGCGCCCCAAGTTAAAAATCCGCCGAACCCGAATATCGCAGACAATAATGCGAGAGCAAAGAAAAAAACAGTGTGCCAGACCATGCCGTTCCTTTTCAAAAAACAATAGAAGTTTTTCTCTATCTACTATCCTACACTTAAAAAAAACGTGCCGCAAACGCACCAAACTTTTTTGTTAGTACCGTACCCACTAAGGCCGCATATAGAGCACCGGTTGTTTCGGATACATTGGAGGACGTAGTTGAGAAAGTTTCCACACAGCAACTTGGTATGCCCACTCAATCGTCGTTTCCAACATGCCTTGCACGCAACCCCCTGATCAGTTCCTCTGTATACGGAATGACTACCATTAATATCACGGCTACCATCAAAGTAAGAATGTAGGAGATGGGCAGCGGATCCGCCTTCCATGCTAAAGCGAACCGAGCGCTTTCCTCTCCCATTCCGAAAATTGCCTTGAACTGTTCCCAATGCAATGCGCTTACGCAAATAATGGCGATAAGAGGGATCATCTCGAGAAAGCTGTGTATATGCTGTTCGAAGGGAGTTACTTCACGTGTACCGACAGCATAATTCACGTCCCATAGCGCGGTGGCCTCATGAACAAAAAAGATAAATATCATAAAAGCAATCAAGCCAGCGTCAATTTCCAGGAAAAGCGCCGCTAATAAAGCAAACCCAACTTCTCCGAATTGCAGAAAATGAAGTATTGATTCCTTAGGTCCGGAAGTGCTTTCGATATGCGATCTACGATGACAATCCCAATCGGCAAACCCCGCAATTAACCAAAGCGGCAGGATAAAGTACATAAGTATTAGGACTAACGGATCGTTTGACACCATTGTTAACTCAATGTATGGGTTCCTATTGAGGGGCAGTCAAAACAGCGCGGCCAATGATCAAATGGTCTGGCCATTGCTGTTGGACTATTTTTTATAGAAATGGCGGCCAATACATATTCCAACTAAGCCAGCAACAAGCAAAGCGCAGCCGGGACTTCGGCGAGTGGAGTCTTCGATGGCTCCAAAAAATGAGTTTATCGCGTACGATGCGTCTCCCGCCGCCTCTGAGGCCCTACGTTTGATCTCCCCTTTAGGATTATCAAGTAAAGTTTGAGCCGCCGCCTGAGTCTTCTCGGCAGCTTTTGCAGATTTATCTTGAATAGTATCGTCGTTAATCATCAGACCACCTCATAAAGAAATAAGAATGCATACACAAATACACCGACTATATCGGCATCCTGAGCACAGCCCTAGAATTCACGCTTCTTTACCTTGCTGAGCAGCGCTACCTTGCTCTCCTTCTCTAATCGCAGATTCAAGGTCCTCCTCAGAGAGTATGGAAGTATCTGGGTCAGGTGCTTCATGTACGATCCGCTTCCATGGTCCGGCGTTAAACCAGACAAGTGTGGTCGGTGTAGTCTCATGGGGATCACCATATTTATCGATGACAAGTTGCGTAGCTTCTCTAGACTCTTCCGGCCAATCGTGGATAATTTGACTTCCGTTTCTTTCGTGCATATTGATCTCCCTTCAATAAAAAAAAGAGCGCAACAAAGATAGTCAGAAACAGAAAAAAAAAGTGTAGCGCTGCCTTTTTGTTAAAAGAGAACAGGCACAAGTTAGCGTGCCCTCATAAAAAATCATACGCTTTTTATGGAGTGCTTGTTTTCGTCTTAGCATCTAAATGTTAATGCCTCTGCCGCGCATCCTCTGGCCCCGCTTACGGATAAAGGCATTTGGTCAAAAACAGGGATGTAGCAATAGCGAGCAGTCTGTTACTAGAGGTATCGCAGGATACGTAATTCTCAGCGTTCCCCCCATTTGCGCGCTACATTAGTCTGAATGGCCGCATTCAACCCCGGGGGCTCATTCTTGTCAGCCGCAATATATGCCAATATGGATAATTCGCTACTAGGCATAATATGGAGTTCCAATAACCATAGTATCGCTATTGCGCAATCGAATTCTTTTAAAAGTACAATTAGACTTGGCCGTCTGACAAGTGCTACCGTTTGTTATCTATGTTGTGAACCAACGCGAAAAAGGAGAAAGCAATGCCATTTCGTAGACGAAACCGCAGTATAGATCTTTCTAAGAAAGAAGGCCCTGAATTCGACTATTGGCTAAAGTCGAATATTTCTGGCGGATTTAAAGACTGGTATCGTACTGAGGAAATTGATAGACAGAAGTAGTTGCAAAAGCTAACTGCCCAGATTCTCGATTCAAAGCCTACCCCGCAGTCATAGTCAATGAACGCACGTTCTATGACGCTTTTTGGAATTTAGAGCCCGCGATATGCGGGCTTTGTCGTATCGGGTCACTCCGAGGGGAATATCCGTAGTTGCTTACTTCGGGCTGAACAAGAAGTTCAATACGTCCCCATCCTTAACAATATACTCTTTGCCTTCGGCGCGCATTTTGCCCGCTTCCTTGGCGCCCTGCTCGCCTTTATGCGTAATGAAATCGTCATAGGCAATGGTCTGGGCGCGGATAAAGCCGCGCTCAAAGTCGGTGTGAATCACGCCAGCCGCCTTGGGCGCCGTGTCGCCAATATGGATGGTCCATGCACGCACTTCCTTGACCCCTGCGGTGAAGTACGTTTGCAAACCAAGCAGGCGGAACGCCGCGCGAATCACGCGATTCAGTCCGGGTTCGTCCATGCCCATGTCAGCCAGGAAGACGTTTTTGTCCTCGTCGTCCAGATCCGCAATCTCCGCTTCGATCGCAGCACAAACCGCGACAACCGGCGCGTTTTCTTTAGCAGCAAATTCCTCCACTGCGGCCAGATGCGGATTGTCCTTAAAGCCGTCTTCCCTCACATTGGCGACGTACATGGCAGGTTTGGCCGTAATGAAGCACAACGGCCTGATCAGCTCCAGATCATCCTTGTCCAGGCTCATGGAACGGATAGGTTTGGCTTCGTTGAGCACGGAAATGATTTTTTCCAGCAGGGCAGCCAGTTTCTGCGCATCCTTGTCGCCGGCGCGACCGGTTTTCTGCGCGCGCAACAGCGCTTTTTCGGCCGAGGCCATATCGGCCAGGGCCAGTTCGGTATTGATCACTTCGATATCGGAAATCGGATTGACCTGGCCAGCCACGTGGATGACGTTCTCGTCTTCAAAACAGCGCACAACATGCACAATCGCGTCGGTCTCGCGAATATTGGCCAGGAACTGGTTACCCAGGCCCTCGCCCTTGGAAGCTCCAGCCACCAGACCGGCAATATCGACAAATTCGACCGTCGCGGGCAGAATGCGCTCAGGCTTGACCACATCGGCCAGCTTTTCCAGACGTCCATCAGGCACCTCGACAATGCCCACATTGGGTTCGATGGTGCAGAAAGGGTAATTTTCCGCAGCGATGCCCGCTTTGGTCAGGGCGTTAAAGAGCGTGGATTTGCCCACGTTGGGCAGTCCGACAATCCCACATTGAAGAGCCATTTATATTCCTTGAGTGTC
>Ga0164243_10012127_pt1 | contig 12243 bp, 12 predicted proteins | sample OricompcompostOP_FD_108781 | JGI IMG/M metagenome (GOLD analysis project Ga0164243, IMG submission 108781) | Organic Plus compost microbial communities from Emeryville, California, USA - Original compost - Organic plus compost (OP) | ecosystem: Engineered > Solid waste > Mixed feedstock >...
CGTCGCGTCCGCGAGGATGTAGAGCACCACGGCGGCGAGCACGTTGATCGACTTGGAGATGTAGATCGTGCGCTTCGCTCGCGACCAGCCGTCCTCCACCGCCCCGGTGATGGACTTGCCGTCGCGCAGCTCATCCCTTATCCGCTCGAAGTAGACGATGAACGAGTCGGCGGTGAAGCCGATCGAGACGATGAGGCCCGCGACACCGGCGAGCGAGAGGCGGAAGCCCATGCGCCAGGCGAGGATGCAGACGATCACATATGTCAGCACCGCCATCACGCCGATCGACGCGATGATGACGAAACCGAGCGCCCGGTAGCTGAACAGCGAGTAGATGGCGACGAGCGCCAGCCCGATGAGGCCTGTGATGAGACCGATCTGGAGCTGCTGCGAGCCGAGGGTCGCAGAGACGGTGTCGGAGCTCTCCACCGTGAAGTTCAGCGGAAGGGCACCGTAGCGGAGCTGGTCGGCGAGGCTCTTCGAGCTCTCCTGCGTGAAGCTCCCGCTGATGCTGGGCTTGCCGTTGAGGATGATGCCGTTCATCGCCGGCGCCGAGATCACCGAGCCGTCCAGCACGAACGCGAACTGGTCGCGCGGGCTGAGCCCCTGGCCCTTGTAGGCGTAGAGGCGCTTGCTGACGTCGCCGAAGGCCTTCGTCCCCTTGTCGTCGAAGGTCAGGTTGACCGTCCACTGGCCCGAGTCCTGCTCTCGCCCGTTGGTGGCGTCCGTGATGGACGTGCCGTCGAGTTCGACCGGTCCGAGGAGGTACTTGACCTGTCCGGACGGGTCGCAGGCGATCAGGGGCTGATCGGCCGGTGCGCCGGCCGGGTCCTTCTGAGCCGTCGCGCAGTCGTAGGCGAGGAGCTCGGCCTGCAGCTTCGGGGTGATCCACGACAGGTCGCTGCCGTCGGTCGGCGTGGCGGTGGGCGTGGCAGGGAGTGAGGGATCGGGAGTCGGGTACGGCGTCTCCTTGCCGTCCTCTCCGACGAAGCTCGTCGCCGGGTTGGTCGCGGCGAGGACGGCGCGCAGCTCGAGCTTCGCGCTCTTCTCGATGCGGTTCCGCGTCTCCTCGTCCACCTTGCCCGGGATCTGGACGACGATGTTGCGTCCGCCCTCGGTGGTGATGTCCGCCTCGCCCACGCCCGAGGCGTCAACGCGCTGGCTGATGATCAGCCGTGCCTGATCCAGCTGGTCCTGCGCAGGGTCCTTGCCGTCCGGCGTCTGCGCGCTGAGGATGATCTGCGTTCCGCCCTGCAGGTCCAGAGCCAGCTCCGGCGCCCAGGAGCTCTTCTGGAAGACGTACACGCCGAGAGCGTTGATGCCGAAGAGAACGCCGGTCACGACCAGCAGTCCGATGAGAACCCGCCAGGCGTGCTTGACGGGAGAGGATGAAGCCACGAAGGATCAGAGCTTTCTGTCGAGGAACCAGCGCGTTACTTGGTGCCGTCGCCGTCGCGTTCGAGACGGGCGCGGGTCTCCTCCGGCGTCTCGATGGTCGCATCGGGCGACTCGGGCTTCGGAGCGGACGGGAGATCACGCTCGTCGAGAGGCGTCACCGTGTCGTCCGGCGACGCGGGAGCCGTGCCGGCAGGCGCCTCGTCGGTGACGATGCGCAGGATCGCCTGCGAGTGCACCTCGATGACGACGCCGGGAGCAATCTCGACGCGGGCCGATCGATCGAGGTTCTCCGCGTCGAAGTCGACGATCGTGCCGTAGAGGCCGCCCTGCAGGAGAACGCGTGCGCCCGGGACGGTCTGCTTCGCCTTCTCCTCCTGCTCCTGCTTCATGCGCTGCGTGCGACGACGCGTGCTGAAGATCATGAAGACCAACAGGATCGCGAGGACGAAGAAGAGGCCGTACTGGGAGATGAAGGTGCCGAATTCCATACCGGGCTGTGCCTTTCAACGACGGGCGCGCACCGAGAGAGCGGCGACACGAGGAGGGGGAGTTCTCAGCGATTATAGGTCATCGAACAATGCCGCGCCCTCGGGATGGGAGATACCGAGATGCGCGTACGCCGCGGGCATCGCGATCCGGCCCCGTGGGGTGCGTCCCATGAACCCGATCCGCACGAGATAGGGCTCCACCACGCTCTCGACGGTGTCCGGCTCCTCGCCGACCGAGACGGCCAGGGTGCTGAGTCCCACCGGCCCTCCGCGAAAACGCCGTACCAGCGCGTCCAGAACCGCACGGTCGAGACGGTCCAGCCCCAGGGGATCGACGTCGTAGAGCTCCAGTGCCGCGCGGACGTCCGAGATCGACGCGGCCGCACCGGCACCGTGGACCAGCGCGTAGTCCCGTACCCGTCGGAGAAGCCGGTTCGCGATCCGCGGCGTCCCCCGCGAACGCCGGGCGATCTCGTCTCTCGCCACGGGCGGAACGTCGACGCCGAGCACGATCGAGGAACGGGCGACGACCTCCTCCAGTTCGCCGGGCTCGTAGTACTCCAAGTGGGCGGTGAACCCGAAGCGGTCTCGCAGCGGATTGGGCAGCAGGCCGGAGCGCGTCGTCGCGCCCACGAGGGTGAACGGAGCAAGCTCCAGAGGGATGCTCGTGGCCCCGGCCCCCTTGCCGACCATGATGTCGATCCGGAAGTCCTCCATCGCGAGGTAGAGCATCTCCTCAGCCGACCTGGCCATCCGGTGGATCTCGTCGATGAAGAGGACTTCGCCCGGAGTCAGGCTCGACAGCAGTGCGGCGAGGTCGCCCGCGTGCTGGATCGCCGGCCCGCTGGACAGGCGCAGAGGGCGACCGCTCTCATGCGCGACGATCATCGCGAGCGTGGTCTTGCCGAGCCCCGGCGGACCGGAGAGCAGGATGTGGTCGGCCGGACGCTCCTGGATCCGCGCCGCATCGAGCAGGAGCTTCATCTGCCCTCTGACCTTGTGCTGTCCGACGAACTCGTCGAGGCTCGCCGGGCGGAGGGCGCCGTCGAGCGCGCGCTCCGCCTCGTCGAGCGCTTCTCCGGCGTCGGGGAACTCAGCCACGACCGCCCGCCTTCGCCGGCTGCGCCGGTCCGAGCGTGGCAAGCGCGCGGCGCAGCAGGAGCGCGACGGAAGCGCGTTCCGTCTCGCTCGCTTCGGCGGCAGTGCGCTCAGCAGCCTCGGCCGCGATCCTCTCGGGCCACCCGAGGCCGACCAGGGCCTCGATCAGCTGCCGGGCCGTGGAGGTCGGCAGATCCGTCGCGACCGGTGCTGCAGCCGGCGGCTGGAGCTTGCCCGCGAGCTGGACGACGATGAGCTTCGCGGTCTTCGGCCCGATCCCCGAGACCCGCCGGAACGGCGCGTCATCGTCGTCGGCGACCGCGGCGGCGATCTGGTCCACCGAGAGGTGGGACAGCACCCCGAGCGCGGACTTGGGGCCCACGCCCGTCACGCTGAGAAGGTGCCCGAAGACCTCGAGCTCCTCCTCCGCGGCGAATCCGAAGAGCGAGAGCGCGTCCTCTCGCACGATCAGCGAGGTGTGCAGGTGCAGTTCCTCTCCTCTGCGCGCCGTATGGGCGACGTCGCCAGGGACCGCGACGGAGAATCCGACGCCGCCCACTTCGATCACGACGGAATCGGCGCTCGTCGCGAGCACGACGCCGCGGAGAGAAGAGATCATGACCCCAGCCTAGGCACGCGCTCGTATGTATGTTCGAGCGACACGCTCAGCGTCGGCCCAGGCCTTCTGCGCGGGGGTCAGCGCGCCGCCCTCGGCGGTGGCCGCATCCCGCCGCCAGGCATGACAGAGCGCCACGGCGAGGGCGTCGGCCGCGTCCGGCGGCTGTGGTGGTTCATCCAGGCGCAGGATGCGCGCGATCATCGCCTGCACCTGGCGTTTGTCCGCCGATCCGTACCCGGTGACCGCGGCCTTGACCTCGCTCGGCGTGTGGGTCGCAGTCGGCAGGCCGGCCTCGGCCGCCACGAGCAGTGCGACGCCGCTCGCCTGGGCCGTGCCCATGACCGTCTGCCGGTTCTGCTGCGCGAACACACGCTCGACGGCGACAGCGTCGGGTGTGTGCACCGCGATCACCTCACGGATGCCCTTCGCGACGGCGGCGAGCCGCTCCCCCACGGGAGCGTCGACAGGGGTCCGAATCACCCCGACGTGCACGAGCGTGCCGCGGCGAGCCGCGTCCACGTCGACGACGCCCACGCCGCATCGGGTGAGCCCCGGGTCGATCCCGAGGACACGGCGACTGGCGAGGTGGTTCACTCCCTCAGGCTATGCGCGCGGCGGGCACGGGGCCCGACGAACCGCCGGACGGCAGGGAAGGCGGCTTCTCTCCTTCGACGACGCCGCCCGATCAGTCGTCGTTCGCGAGCTCCGCCTGCACCTCGGCGGAGAGGTCGAAGTTCGCGTAGACGTTCTGAACGTCGTCGCTGTCCTCAAGCGCGTCGATCAGGCGGAAGACCTTGCGGGCGGTCTCCGCGTCCACCTCCACCTTGAGGTTGGGGACGAACTCGACGTCGGCGGACTCATAGTCGATACCGGCATCCTGCAGCGCGCTGCGGACGGCGACCAGATCCGAGGCCTCGGTCACGACCTCGAAGCCCTCGGCGTGCGGCTCGACCTCCTCGGCACCTGCCTCGAGGACCGCCATCATGACGTCGTCCTCCGTGGTCCCCTCGGCTCCGACCACGATCACGCCCTTGCGTGTGAAGTTGTACGCGACGCTGCCGGGGTCAGCGAGCGTCCCGCCGTTGCGGCTGAGTGCAGTGCGCACCTCGGCCGCAGCGCGGTTCTTGTTGTCGGTGAGGCACTCGATGAGCAGCGCCACGCCGTTCGGGCCGTATCCCTCGTACATGATCGAGGTGTAGTCGACCGACTCGCCGCCGATCCCCGCACCGCGCTTGATCGCACGGTCGATGTTGTCCTTCGGGACCGAGGTCTTCTTCGCCTTGAGGACGGCGTCGAAGAGCGTCGGGTTGCCCTGAAGGTCGGGGCCGCCGAGCTTCGCGGCGACCTCGATGTTCTTGATGAGCTTCGCCCACGACTTCGCACGACGCGCGTCGATGACGGCCTTCTTGTGCTTCGTGGTCGCCCATTTGGAGTGCCCGGACATATGTCTCCGCTCGTGTCTCTCTCGCCCTCGCTGCCAGGAGGGCGCCGTCCATTCTACGACCGTCTCCCCGTCGGCCCCGGGGCCACCCTGTCCCTGGAGAGAGCGCGTCTCTCAGACTCGCGCCCGAGCGAGCTCCAGGAGCCGCTCGTGGAGGCGGGTCTCACCGTTCATCTCCGGGTGGAAGGAGGTGCCGATGAGGCTGCCCTGCGACACGCCCACCACGCCGCCGCCCGGCAGCGTCGCGATGGTCCTCGCCCCGTCGCCGACGCGCGTGACGAGCGGCGCGCGGATGAACGTCGCCTCGACCTCGCCGTCGATCCCCTCCACCGTGAGCCGGGTCTCGAAGGACTCCACCTGCCCGCCGAAGGCGTTGCGCGCGACCGTGACGTCGATCCCGCCGAACGCCTGCTGCCCCTCGACGGCCCCCTCGACCTCGTCGGCGAGCAGGATGAGCCCGGCGCAGGTGCCGTACACCGGCAGGCCCGCCGCGATCGCCGCGCGGATCGGCTCACGGAGCCCGAAGATGCGGGACAGCTTGTCGATCACGCTCGATTCGCCTCCCGGCAGCACCAGCGCGTCGATCTCCGCCAGCTGCTGGGGTCGCCGTACCGCGACGACCTCAGCACCGAGCGCCGTCAGGATCCCGGCGTGCTCGCGGACGTCGCCCTGCAACGCCAGCACGCCGGCACGGAGGCGCGACCTCACCAGCCGCGCTCCGCCAGCCGGTGCGGCGCGGGCAGGTCCGCGACGTTGATGCCGACCATCGCCTCGCCAAGCCCCCGCGACACCTGCGCGATCACGGCCGGATCGTCGTAGGCGGCCGTCGCCTTCACGATCGCGGCGGCGCGGGCGACCGGGTCTCCCGACTTGAAGATGCCGGACCCGACGAACACCCCGTCCGCCCCGAGCTGCATCATCATGGCCGCGTCGGCGGGCGTCGCCACTCCCCCGGCCACGAACATCACGACAGGCAGCGTGCCCCGCTCGGCGACCTCGGCGACGAGCTCGAACGGCGCCTGCAGCTCCTTGGCCGCGACATAGAGCTCGTCCTTCGACAGGGATCCTAGCCGGGCGATCTCGCCGCGGATCGTGCGGATGTGCCGCATCGCCTCTGATACGTCGCCGGTTCCGGCCTCGCCCTTGGAACGGATCATCGCGGCGCCCTCCGTGATGCGACGCAGCGCCTCGCCGAGGTTCGTGGCGCCGCAGACGAAAGGCACGGTGAAGCCCCATTTGTCGATGTGGTTCACGTAGTCGGCCGGGGAGAGCACCTCCGACTCGTCGATGTAGTCGACGCCGAGCTCTTGCAGCACCTGCGCCTCGACGAAGTGACCGATCCGCGCCTTGGCCATGACCGGGATCGACACCGCGTCGATGATGCCGTCGATCATGTCCGGATCGCTCATGCGGGCGACCCCGCCCTGCGCCCGGATGTCAGCCGGGACACGTTCGAGCGCCATGACGGCGACGGCGCCGGCGTCCTCGGCGATCTTCGCCTGCTCCGGCGTGACCACGTCCATGATCACCCCGCCCTTGAGCATCTCCGCAAGACCGCGCTTGACCCGACCGGTACCCGTCTCGTTGTTTGTCATAGGCCAAAGCATACGCTGACTCATGCTCGATCAGGAAGATCCCAGGGCTTTCCGCGTCGCGACGTTCTCCCGGCCTGCGAGGTGGGAGGATCAAGGGATGAAGATCCTCTCGATCCAGTCCGCTGTCGCCTACGGCCATGTCGGCAACTCCGCAGCGGTCTTCCCTCTGCAGCGCATCGGCGTCGAGGTCCTGCCCGTCTACACGGTGAACTTCTCCAACCACACCGGCTACGGCGCCTGGCGCGGGCCGATGATCGACCCTGCCGACGTGCGCGAGGTCCTGACCGGTGTCGAGGAGCGAGGCGTCTTCGGACAGATCGACGCAGTGCTGTCGGGCTATCAGGGCGGCGAGGGCATCGCCGACGTCATCATCGACGCGGTCGCCCGCGTGAAGGCCGCGAACCCGGCCGCGATGTACGCGTGCGATCCCGTGATGGGCAACGCGAGGTCCGGCTGCTTCGTCGCTCCCGCGATCCCCGACCTTCTGCGCGACAGAGTCGTGCCGGTCGCCGACATCATCACCCCGAACCAGTTCGAGCTCGGCTACCTCACGGGCACGACGCCCGACACGCTGGAGAGCACGTTGGCCTCGGCGGATGCCGCGAGGGGCATGGGGCCCGGCACCGTGCTCGTCACGAGCGTCGAGCGCCCCGACCGCGAGGAGGGGACGATCGAGATGCTCGCCGTCAACGACGCAGGCGCGTGGCTCGTCACCACGCCGCACCTGCCGATGAAGGCCAACGGCTCGGGCGACGTCACCGCCGCCCTGTTCTCGGCTCACTACGTGAGCACCCGAGACGCCAAGAGCGCGCTGGAGCGGACGGTCTCGAGCGTCTTCGAGCTGCTGAGGACCACGCTCGAGTCCGGAGAGCGCGAGCTCCGACTCGTGGAGTCGCAGGACGCCTACGCGAATCCTCCGCTGCAGTTCACGGCGCGCCAGGTGCGCTGAGCCGCGCCCCCTCTTCTCCTCGTGTCTTCGCCGGCCGACACACGGCTGGCGAAGACACGGCCGAGACGCCGGATCAGCGCGGCCACGCCTGGGCGAGCGTCGCACGGACCTCGCCCAGCAGCTGTGGCAGGGCCTTCGTCTTGGCGATGATCGGGAAGAAGTTCGCGTCCGACCTCCAGCGGGGCACGACGTGCTGATGCAGATGGGCGTCCACCCCGGCGCCGGCGACCGCTCCCTGGTTCATCCCGATGTTGAAGCCGTCGCAGCGCGACACCTCACGGAGCACTCGCATCGCCGTCTGGGTCAGCGCCCCGATCTCTGCAACTTCCTCCGCCGACGCCTGATCATAGGTGGCGATGTGCCGATACGGGCAGACCAGCACGTGCCCGGAGTTGTAAGGGAAGAGGTTGAGCAGCACGTAGGCCGTCTCTCCGCGTGCGACGATCAACCGATCCGCGTCCTCGTGCTTCGGCGCTTCACAGAACGGACACTCCTCGCGAAGCGGCTCGGGACCAGCCTGGATGTAGGCCATCCGATGCGGGGTCCACAGCCTTTGGAACTCGTCGGGAACTCCGGCGAGGCTCGCTGCGTCCTCCAGGGAGCCGGGCCCCGGGAGCCCGGTTCCCGGCTCCCCCGCCGTCACGCCAGGTCCTCCGAGGTCTGCACGAGCGCGTGAGAGGCGATCGCCCGGCGGACACGTTCCACGGCGTCCGCCAGCGGGACGCCGTTCTCCTGCGATCCGTCACGGAAGCGGAAAGACACCGTTCCCGCCGCACGGTCCTGCTCCCCTGCGATGAGGATGATCGGCACCTTGCCCGTGGTGTGGTTGCGGATCTTCTTCTGCATCCGATCGTCGGAGTGGTCCACCTCGGCGCGCACGCCGACGGCGCGGAACGCGGCGATCGCGTCGTCGAGGTACTCCGCGTACTCTTCCGCCACGGGGACCCCCACGACCTGCACCGGCGACAGCCAGAGCGGGAAGTCACCGGCGTAATGCTCGAGCAGGATCGCGAAGAACCGCTCGATCGAGCCGAAGAGGGCGCGGTGGATCATGATCGGGCGCTTCTTCTGGCCGTCCCGGTCGGTGAACTCCAGTCCGAAACGCTCCGGAAGGTTCGGGTCGACCTGCACGGTGGAGAGCTGCCAGACACGGCCGATCGCATCCGTCGTCTTGAGATCGATCTTCGGACCGTAGAAGGCGGCCTCACCAGGGACCTCGGTGAGCTTCAGGCCGCTGGCGAGGGCCACCTGTCGCAGCGCGTCGGTCGAGGACTCCCAGAACTCGTCGGAGCCGATCCACTTGTCCTTCTCGTCGTCACGCATGGAGAGCTCGAGCTCGAAGTCGGTCAGCCCGAAGTCCCGCAGCATCGAGACGATGAACTCCAGGACCTTGCCCACCTCCTCCTGCAGGCGGTCGGGAGCGACGAAGAGGTGCGAGTCGTCCTGTGTGAAGCCGCGAACACGCGTGAGCCCGTGCAACGCGCCGGAGAGCTCGTAGCGGTAGACCGTCCCGTTCTCGGCCAGACGGAGCGGGAGGTCTCGGTAGCTGCGCGCGCGCTCCTTGTAGATGAGGATGTGCATCGGGCAGTTCATGGGCTTGAGGTAGTAGTCCACGCCCTTCCGGGTGACGTTGCCCTCTTCGTCCCGGTCCTCGTCCATCCGCATCGGCGGGAACATGTCGTCCTTGTAGTTGACGAGGTGGTTCGACTGCCAGAACAGGTCTTCCTTGGAGATGTGCGGGGTGTACACGTAGGTGTACCCGCCCTCGATGTGCCGACGCCGCGCGTGCTGCTCCATCTCACCGCGGACGATCCCTCCGCGCGGATGCCACACCGACATGCCAGACCCCAGCTCGTCCGGGAAGGAGAACAGGTCGAGCTCCTTGCCCAGGCGCCGGTGGTCGCGCTTCGCAGCCTCCTCCAGCCGTTGCTGGTAGGCGCGCAGCTCCTCTTTCGTCGGCCACGCCGTGCCGTAGATCCGCTGCAGCTGCGGGTTCTTCTCGCTTCCGCGCCAGTACGCGCCGGCGACGCGGGTGAGGTCCCAGCCGTTGCCGATCATGCGAGTGTTCGGAAGGTGCGGGCCGCGGCAGAGGTCCTTCCACACCACCTCGCCGTCGCGGCTGACATTGTCGTAGATCGTCAGCTCTCCCTCGCCGACCTCGACCGACGCGCCCTCGGCCGCCTCCTTGCCGCCCTTCAGACCGATGAGCTCGAGCTTGAACGGCTCGTCGCGAAGCTCCTGCCGCGCCTCGTAATCCGTGACGACACGACGGACGAACCGCTGGCCTTCGCGCACGATCCGCTGCATCTCCTTCGAGATCGCCTTGACGTCCTCCGGGGTAAAGGGCGTGTCGACGCCGAAGTCGTAGTAGAAGCCGTCGACGATCGGCGGCCCGATCCCGAGGTTCGCCTGAGGCTTGATCCTCTGGACGGCCTGGGCGAGGACGTGGGCCGTCGAATGCCGGAGGATGTTCAGGCCGTCCGCGCTGTCGATCGTGACCGCCTCGACCTCGTCGTCGTCCGTCACCGTCGTCGCGAGGTCCTTCAGCACGCCGTTGACGCGCATGGCGACGACGGAACGGTCAGGGAACAGGGCGAAGCCGTCGCGGGCGTGCGACGAGTCGATCTCAGGCACAGAAGCTCTCCATCCGGGGTCGCCTCTAGGCTACTCGCATGAGCACGACCTCTCCGACCGAATGGGAGCATCGTCTGCGCCGCATGGTGGGGCGCGACCCGCACGAACCGCACCGCGCCGCCAGCCCGCTGGAGCTCCTCTACGACCTCACCCTCGTCGTGGCGTTCAGCCAGGCGGGGAGCCAGATGGCACATCTGCTCTCGATCGGCCACTACGGGGCCGCGGTCGGCGCGTTCGCCTTCGCGATGTTCGCGATCTGCTGGGCCTGGATCAACTTCAGCTGGCTCGCCTCCGCGTTCGACAACGACGACGTCTTCTTCCGGATCGCGACGATGGTCCAGATGATGGGCGTGCTCATCATGGCGCTGGGGATGCCGGCGCTCTTCTCCTCGATCGAGGAAGGCGCGCACGTCGACAACGTCGTGGTCGTGGCGGGCTACGTGGTGATGCGCCTGTCGACGATCGCGCTCTGGCTGCGCGTCGCCCACGACAACCCGGAGCATCGGACGACGGCGCGCCTCTATGCGGTGCTGATCGCGATCGCGCAGGCCTACTGGATCGTCCTCATCTTCGTAAACCCTCCGATCCCGGTGATGGTGGGCCTGACGGCGGTCGCCGCGATCTTCGAGATGCTCGTGCCTGTCATCGCCGAGCGCGTCGGCGGCGGCACGCCCTGGCATCCCCATCACATCGCCGAGCGATACAGCCTGCTGATCATCATCACCCTGGGAGAGGTGGTGCTCGGCACCATCATCGCGATCTCCGCCGTCGTCGAGGAGCAGGGATGGAGCGCGGAGGCCGGGGCGGTCGCGTTCGGCGGGACCGCGCTCGCGTTCGCCCTCTGGTGGCTGTACTTCACCATGCCTTCCGCCGAGGTGCTCGCCGTCCACCGTCAGCGAGGCTTTCTCTGGGGCTACGGTCACATGATCCTCTTCGCCTCCGTCGCCGCGGCCGGCGCCGGGCTGCACGTCGCCGCGTACTCGATCGAGGGCGTGGCCACGATCGACCACACCGCCGCGCTCCTCACGCTGGTGATCCCGGTGGGGATCTTCCTCTCGGCGCTGTTCCTCCTCTATGGACTGCTGCTCCGCCAGGTCGACACGTTGCACATCGGCCTCTTCATCGGGGCCGTCATCGCACTCGCCGCCGCGGTCACGCTCGTGGCCGCGGGGGTCGACATCGCGATCGGCATCATCGTGGTCGTGCTCGCCCCTGTGATCGTGATCGTCGGCTACGAGACCGTCGGGCACCGGCACCAGGCCGATCACCTGGCCAAGGCGCTCGGCAGCTGAGCCCTTGATCGCCCTGCCACGATCCGCGCGGGGATGCCAAGAGAGCGAGCCTCGCAGCACACGAGCGACGGTCGTCCCGTCAGCCTCGCCGCCTTCCTGCCGTCGTCGACACCGCGACCTCCCTGCGAAGACGGCGGACCTCTCCGACACCACGGATCGCCGAGATCGCCGGGATCACCGGGATCTCGCCGAACCGGTGGTCCTCTGCCCTGATCAGCCGTCGTGCGAGGTCGGGGCGGGCGCGGGTCAGGAGCAGACGCGCCTTCTCGGCGTGAACCGAGTTCGAGACGATCGCGATCTCCTCCGCGTCCTCCAGCAGCGGGATCACGTTCCGCACGTTCTCGGCTGTCGTCCTGCTCGCCGTCTCCGTGCGAACTCGCCCGGTGAACCCGCGGCGCGCCGCGTATCGTGCCATGACCTCGGCCTCGGGAACGACCCCGTGCACCGCCCCGCCGGTGAACAGAAGCTCATCGTCCGGGCCGCGCAGAGTGCGCAGCGCGGCGCGCACGCGAAAGCGGTTGACCGCGTTCGGCCGGATGCCCCGGTTTCCGTAACCGAGGACGACGACGGTACGACGGGCGCCCGTCCTCCCCTCCCGAACGCCCCGACGGCTCGCCGACCACGACACGAGCTCGCCGTAGGCGAGTACACCCCCGACGAACACCCCGAGGAGCAGAAGCAGACGCCGCATGCCCACAGGCTAGCCCGGCCAGGCACAGGAACGACAAA
>Ga0164243_10012128_pt1 | contig 12242 bp, 11 predicted proteins | sample OricompcompostOP_FD_108781 | JGI IMG/M metagenome (GOLD analysis project Ga0164243, IMG submission 108781) | Organic Plus compost microbial communities from Emeryville, California, USA - Original compost - Organic plus compost (OP) | ecosystem: Engineered > Solid waste > Mixed feedstock >...
GCCACGGCGAGTCCGAGGTCGACGGCCGCGTAGGTGTGCTCCTTCGGGTCGTCGGGGCGGTCGGAGGTGCAGACCAGAATGAGTGCGGCCGACCGCGGGGCCCACCCGGCATTCCCGCGGGTGAGCGTGCCCACGAGCGTGTCGAAGGTATCGTCCCCGCGCTTGCCGACGACGAACCGCACCGGCTGGAGCCGTCCCCAGGTCGGCGCCCAGCGGCCGGCGTCGACGATCGTCTCGAGGTCGTGGACGGAGATCGAGGCGCCGGGGTCGTAGCCCCGTGCGCTCCAGCGGGATTCGATCAACTCATGCATGCCCCGAGGGTAGAGGGGCGGCGCCCGCGGTCTACTTGGGCTCGCGCATGGCGAAATACACCGCGACCCCGAGGACGGCCAGCGCGATCCCGGCGGTGAGGGACGCCGCGTGCATGCCGTCGACGTAGGCCTGCCGCGCGGCGTTCGCGAGCCCCTCGCCCGGCGACCCCATGTCGAGGGCGCGCAGGAGTGTCTCGCCGAGGGTGTCGCCGAAATCCCACCCGTTGCGGTGAGAGCGGAAGATCAGTGTCGCCAGTGAGCCGAGCAGCGCCAGGCCCAGGGCGTTGCCCAGCTCGAAACTGGTCTCGGAGATGCCGGAGGCCGAGCCCGCCCGTTCCGGCGGGACCGCCCCGATGGCCACGACCGACACCAGGCTGAACTGGATGCCGTAGCCGACGCCGGCGACCGAGGTGCACAGCAGGTAGACCCAGATCGGGGACGAGGTGGTCAGCGCCAGGAGTCCGAGATTGCCCACCGCGGCGAGGCCGATGGCCAGCAGGAACGCGGCGCGCGTGCCGATCAGCGCGGCGACGCGTGAGGCCCCGATGGAGAACACCGCGACGGCCACCGCCATCGGGAGTCCGGCGATCGCCGCGGCGAGGACGTCGTGACCCATCACCGACTGCAGGTAGACCCCGGTCAGGTAGGACATGCCGCCGAGCGCCGCCATGCCGACGAGTGACACCGAGATCGCGCCGACGAACTGCAGGTTGCCGAAGAGCTTCAGGTCGAGCAGCGGCGCCGGGGCGCGGCGCTGCCAGACCACGAACGCCGCCAGCATCACGACGCCGACGATCCCGACGGCGACCGTCGTCGCGTCCATGCCGTCGCTCGCGAGCGTCTTCACGGCGTAGACCGCCGGGAGGATGCCGCCCATCGACAGCACCACGCCGAGCACGTCGAACCGCGCGTCCGACGGGGCCTTGAACTCCGGCAGCAGACGCGGACCGAGGATCAGCAGCACGGCGAGCACCGGCACGTTCATCAGGAAGACCGAGCCCCACCAGAAGTGATGCAGCAGAACGCCTCCGACGACGGGGCCGATCGCGCTTCCGCCCGCGAACGCCGCGGTCCAGACGCCGATCGCCCGGCCTCGCTCGCGGGGATCGGAGAACATGTTGGCGATCAGCGACAGGCTCGACGGCATCAGCGTCGCACCGCCGACGCCCATCAGGGCGCGTGCGGCGATGAGGATGCCGGCGGTCGGTGCGAAGGCCGCGAGGATCGACGCGAGTCCGAACACCGTCGCCCCGGCCAGCAGGATGCGCCGCCGGCCGATCCGGTCGCCGAGGTTCCCCATCGTGATGAGCAGGCCGGCGATGAGGAAGCCGTAGATGTCGAGGATCCACAGTTGCTCGGACGCCGACGGGGCGAGCGAGGCGGTGATCGACGGGATCGCGAGGTAGAGGACCGAGACGTCGAGTGCCACCAGGAGGACGGGCAGGGTGAGCACCGCCAGACCCAGCCACGTGCGTCGGTCGGCGGTGTTGGCGACCTGCCGATCGGACGAGGCGAGGTGGGCTGACACTGGATGCTCCTACGAGATGATCATGGGATGGTCATGCCGCGTACGGCGTACGCGGACCAGGTTACGATCATGAGTACGCTGTACGCAATCGAGATGTTCCCGGTCGGTGAGGAGGGCCACAGGTGACCACGGGCACGCCCAGGCTGTCGCGGTCGGCCATCGTCGACGCGGCGATCCGGCTGGCCGACGAGGGCGGGCTCGCGGGCCTGTCGATGCGCAAGGTCGCCGACAGCCTCGGCGTCGGGGCGATGTCGCTTTATCGGCACGTCGCCGACAAAGAGGCCCTGCTGCTCGCGATGACCGAGGAGATCGGGCGTCTGTATCCGTACCCGGTCGAGACGTCGCCGCCATGGCGAGAGCGGGTGCGGATCGCGGTGGACGTCGACTGGGAGCTCTACGCGCGGCACCCGTGGGTGGTGCTGGCCTACTCGTCCCCGCGCAACAGCTACGGCGAGGATTCGCTGGAATGCCTGGACTGGTTGTCCGCCGGCTTCCTCGAGCTCGGCGTGGACATCGAGCAGGCCACCGACATGGCCCTGTCGGTGTGGAGTTTCGTCCAGGGTGTCGCGCTGGCCGCGGTCGGCGACGAGCTGCTCGCCCAGCAGGTCCGCGGTGAGTCCGGCCCGGACGCGCCCTGCCTGACCGACGTGATCTCCGGCAGGTCCGACGCGGACGTCCCGCCGCACCTGGCCCGCCTCGCGGGCCGGCCCGACGCGACGCGGCTCCTCGACCCGCGGGCCCGGCTCGACGCCGGGATCGATTACCTCTGCGCGGGATTCGAGGCCTCCGCGCGTTGACCCGGCGCGGCGGCCCGCCGTCCGGCATCCGCATCACATGGCGTGCGGGAAGACCGTCAACATGTGCGCGCCGAACCACGAACTCCCGATCACGATCGGCACCACGATCAGCGCCGCGGTGACCCGCCGCATCCGGGCGAGCGCCATCGCCAGCGGGATCAGCAGGACGAAGGCGGGCAGCAGCAGGCGGGGCCGGCTCATCATCAGTCCGCTCGACAGGACGATCTGCGCCACGAGCAGGGACCCGAACAGCAGCACCGGCCACGGCACCCGCGACCACACCGCGACCCCGACCATCGCCACGGTGCTCAACACGATCCACGAGGTCGCCACCGGCGGAACGTCCGAGGCGTTCACCAGCTGATCGTTGACGAAGTTGAATGCCGCGACACCCCAGTCGAATTCGGTGTCCCAGCCCTCGGTCTGGATGCGGAACCAGCCGGTCGGGGAGCCGGTGTGCGCCCAGACCACTCCGAGGTAGGCGAGGTAACCCATGGGGCTGATCACGATCGCGGCGACGGCGCGGAGGCGGTCGGCGCGGGTCGCGTCGCCGGATCCGCGCGCCTGCCAGAGGTATACGGCGGCCGCCAGGATCACCACGCCGATGATGACCGCGGCGGTCGGACGGCACAGGCCGCACAGGCCGGCCATGATGCCGGCGAGCAGCCAACGTCGCTCCAGGATGCCGACGAGCGCCCACGTCGCCAGGGCGCAGAACATCGCCTCCGTGTAGGCCATGTTGAGCACGATCGACATCGGGGTCGCGGCGAACAGCGCCGCGAGGAACAGCCCGGTCGCGCGCTCCGGCGCACGACCGATGGGGGAGCGCCCGGCCATCAGCCGGGCACACACCATGCCCAGCCGGGCCGCGCCCACCGCTGCCACGCACCCGAGGACGAGATTGAGCGACAGCGCCGCCCCGAAGGGCGTCACGCCGGGAAGCCTCGCGATGAGACCGACCAGATACGGGTAACCGGGGAAGAAGGCGTAGGCGGTGTCGGAGGTGTGGATGCCGCGGGCGTCGGTCAGCGTCGCCGGCACGCCGCCGTAACCATGCGTGGCGATGGACAGCATCCACTGGCCGTCCCATTTCGTCAGCGCTTCGCCCAGCGTGGTGTGGCGCAGGTCGGCGAAGCGGGCCAGGACGAGGATCCCGACCGCGCGGATGACCAGGTACACGGCCAGGGCGTCCAGCCACCAGCGATGGCGTCGGAGTCGTTCGGCGTGCGGCGGTGTCGTGGTCGCGGACTCCGCCGCCGACTCCCCGGCGCGATGGTCACCGCGCTCCTGCCGGTCGGGGTCTTCTCGACGTCCCGCATCGTCGACGTCGGTTCGGGTGGCCACGGCAGCGATCCTAGGTGGTGGCGTCCGGGTGTCGCCCGACCGATGTATGCGCCTGGTCACACTGCACCGGGTGACCAGGTCAGAGCGGTTCCCGGATGCCCGGTAAGGTTGTCCGAAGCAAGCTGACGTCTATCGAACCGGCGCGAGAGCCGGCGGGAGGTAACTCGACGTGGCCCTCGTGGTGCAGAAGTACGGCGGATCCTCGGTCGCGACGGCCGAACGCATCCGTCGCGTTGCCGAGCGCATCGTCGAGACGAAGAAGCAGGGCAACGACGTGGTTGTCGTCGTCTCGGCGATGGGCGACACCACCGACGAACTGCTCGACCTCGCGCAGCAGGTCAATCCGACGCCGCCGCCGCGCGAGATGGACATGCTGCTCACCTCGGGCGAGCGCATCTCCAACGCGCTGGTCGCGATGGCCATCTCCTCGCTGGGCGCACAGGCCCAGTCGTTCACCGGTTCGCAGGCCGGCGTCATCACGACCAGCAGCCACGGCAAGGCCAAGATCATCGACGTCACGCCGGGACGCGTCCGGAGCGCCCTCGACGAGGGCAAGATCGTCCTCGTCGCCGGCTTCCAGGGCGTCTCCCAGGACACCAAGGACGTGACCACCCTGGGCCGCGGCGGCTCGGACACCACCGCCGTCGCGCTCGCGGCCGCGCTGAACGCCGACGTCTGCGAGATCTACACCGACGTCGACGGCGTGTTCACCGCCGATCCCCGCATCGTCCCCGACGCCCGCCGCCTCGAGAAGGTCTCTTTCGAGGAGATGCTGGAGATGGCGGCCTGCGGCGCCAAGGTCCTGATGCTGCGGTGCGTGGAATACGCACGCCGATACAACGTTCCCGTTCACGTGCGCTCGTCGTACTCGACCAAACCCGGCACGATCGTGGCCGGATCGATGGAGGACATTCCCGTGGAAGAAGCCATTCTCACCGGCGTCGCACACGACCGGAGCGAGGCCAAGGTCACCGTCGTCGGCCTCGACGACAAGCCGGGCTACGCGGCGAGGGTGTTCCGCGCCGTCGCCGACGCCGAGATCAACATCGACATGGTCCTGCAGAACGTCTCCAAGGTCGAGACCGGCAAGACCGACATCACCTTCACCCTGCCGCGCGAACTCGGACCGGTCGCGGTGGAGAAGCTCAACAAGCTCAAGGAAGAGATCGGCTTCACCGATCTGCTCTACGACGACCACATCGGCAAGGTCTCGCTCATCGGTGCGGGCATGAAGTCGCACCCCGGCGTCACCGCCACCTTCTGTGAGGCGCTCAGCGACGCCGGCGTCAACATCGAGCTCATCTCCACCTCGGAGATCCGGATCTCGGTGCTGTGCCGCGACACCGAACTCGACGACGCCGTGCGCGCGCTGCACCAGGCCTTCGACCTCGGCGGCGACGAGGAAGCCGTCGTCTACGCCGGAACGGGGCGATAGGCCATGGGTGTGCGTATCGGAGTCGTGGGCGCGACCGGGCAGGTCGGCGCCGTCATGCGAAAGCTGTTGGAGGAGCGCAACTTCCCGGCCGACGAGGTGCGGTTCTTCGCCTCTCCGCGGTCGGCGGGGAAGAAGCTGCCGTGGAAGGGCGGCGAGATCGTCGTCGAGGACGCGGCCACCGCGGACCCGGCCGGTCTCGACATCGCGCTGTTCTCGGCCGGCGCCACCATGTCCCGCGAGCAGGCCCCTCGCTTCGCCGCCGCCGGTGTGACCGTCATCGACAACTCGTCGGCGTGGCGCAAAGATCCCGATGTGCCGCTGGTGGTCTCGGAGGTCAACGGCGAGCTGGCGAAGAACCCGCCCAAGGGCATCATCGCCAACCCCAACTGCACCACCATGGCCGCCATGCCGGTCCTCAAGCCGCTGCACGACGAGGCCGGCCTGCAGCGCCTCGTCATCTCCAGCTACCAGGCGGTCTCCGGTAGCGGCCTGGCCGGAGTGCAGGAGCTCGCCACCCAGGTCCGCGCCGTCGCCGACGACGCCGAGAAGCTCGTCCACGACGGCTCCGCCGTGGAGTTCCCGGCGCCGAACAAGTACGTCGCGCCGATCGCGTTCAACGTTGTGGCCCTTGCCGGCTCGCTCGTAGACGACGGCTCCGGCGAGACCGACGAGGACCAGAAGCTGCGCAACGAGTCGCGCAAGATCCTCGGCCTGCCCGACCTGCTCGTGAGCGGCACCTGCGTGCGCGTGCCGGTCTTCACCGGGCACTCGCTGTCGATCAACGCGGAGTTCGCCAACCCGCTCTCGGTCGAGCGCGCCCAGGAGATCCTCGCGTCGGCGCCCGGCGTCGAGCTCACCGACGTCCCGACCCCGCTGGCCGCGGCCGGCAAGGACCCGTCGCTCGTCGGACGCATCCGTCAGGACCCGGGCGCGCCGGAGGGGCGCGGCCTCGCGCTGTTCGTCTCGGGCGACAACCTCCGAAAGGGCGCTGCCCTCAACACGATCCAGATCGCCGAACTTCTCGTCTAGTCGGCGGCGTCACCGGCGACGGCCTCGGCCGCCTCGGTGATGATCGAACGCATCGACGCCTCCGCGGCCTCCGGGTCGCGGAGGCGTATTGCTCTGGCGACATCGTCATGCAGCGCAATCGCGGCGGGATTGGGTGTGCGGGGCATCATCCCGTGATGGGTGCGTCCGGCGAGGACCTCGCCCACCACGTCGGCCAGGGAACGGAACATCTCGTTGCCGCTCGCCTCGAGCAGGGTGCGGTGAAAGACCTTGTCCGCCTCCAGGTATGCATCCAGGTCACCGTCGCGGCCGTGGACCGACATGTCCGACACCGCGGCCGCCAGGGTCCGGCACTGGTGCTCGTCCGCGCGTTCGGCGGCAAGCGCCGCGGCCACGGGTTCGAATCCCCTGCGCAATTCCGAGAGCGTCGCCAGGAACTCGGCGCGGTCGGCGCCGTCGAGCCGCCAGCGGATCAGGCGCGGGTCGAAGACGCTCCAGCGGGTCCGCGGCTGGATGGTGCTCCCCACCCGGCGCCGTGACTCGACCAGGCCCATCGACTCCAGCACCCGGATCACCTCGCGGGCGACCGTGCGCGAGATGTCGAAGTCGGTGCAGATGGTGTCGAGGGTGAGCACACTGCCCGTCGGCTGTGCCCCGGAGACGATCCGCCGGCCGATCGCGGCGAGGACCTCGTCATGGAGCTCCCCGGCGCCGCGTGTGTTCTGACTCACCGAAACATCTTCTCATTTATGGAGGCGCCGACCAATGGGACTACGTTATTCGGACTGACACTTGCAAAAGTATGACTATTGCGGCAGGCTGCGTGATCAGCAACACAGTGATGTGAGGAGTGGGCATGGGATCTCCGGTGGTCGTGATGGGCGTTTCCGGGTCCGGTAAGTCGACGGTCGGCGCGGCGTTGGCACAGCGCCTGCGGGTGCCGTTCGCCGACGCCGACGACTTCCACTCGCCGGAGAACATCGCCAAGATGTCGTCCGGGCAGCCCCTCGACGACGCCGATCGTCGCCCCTGGCTCGCGGACATCGGAAGGTGGCTCGCCGAACACTCCGACGGCGGGGTGATGAGTTGCTCCGCGTTGAAGCGGTCCTATCGCGACCTGCTCCGTGAACATGCGCCCACGGTGGTGTTCGCCCACCTCGAGGGCAGCGTCGAGGTCATCGCCCGCCGTCAGGCCTCCCGCCCCGGGCACTTCATGCCCAGCGCCCTGCTCCGGTCGCAGTTCGACACCCTCGAGCCGCTGGACCCCGCCGAGCGCGGCGTCACCGTCGACGTGGATCGAGACGTCGACACCATCATCGACGACCTGGTCGTCGCACTTCCGGCCGTCGAGGAGAACTGATCATGCTGTCGTCCACCGTTCTTCTCGCCGCCGGCGCCGACCTGCCCGAACCGGTCGCCCCGGGATGGCAGCTGGTCGTCGCGGCGCTGGCCGGCATCGCGGTCATCGTCGTGGCCATCACGCTCGCCAAGGTCCATCCGTTCCTCGCGCTCGTCGGCGGCGGCGCGACCGTCGGGATCGTCGCGGGTGAGTCGATCCCGACCGTGCTGGACTCGTTCACCAGCGGATTCGGCTCCACCGCAGCCGGTGTCGGCATCCTCATCGCGCTCGGCGCGATGTTCGCCAAGCTGCTCGCCGACTCCGGGGGCGCCGACGAGATCGTCGACACCATCGTCGGGCACGCCTCCCCGCGCATGCTGCCGTGGGCGATGGCCCTGGTGGGGGCGGTCATCGGCCTGCCGATGTTCTTCGAGATCGGCCTTGTGCTGCTGATGCCGGTCATCTACCTCGTGGCCCGCCGCTCCGGTCTCGGCCTGATCCCGGTGGGCATCCCCGCGCTCGCGGGCCTGTCGGCGATGCACGGCTTCGTGCCGCCCCACCCCGGCCCGCTGGTGGCCATCGACGCGCTCGGCGCCGATCTCGGCCTCACGCTCGCCCTCGGCGTGGCCGTGGCGATCCCGACGATCATCGTCTCCGGTCCGCTGTTCGCCACGGTCGCCGGCAAATGGGTGCAGGTCGAGGCGCCGCACACGTTCGACGTCGATCCCGACGACGGGCCGGCCACCCGACGGCCGTCGTTCGCGATCACCATGTTCAGCGTGCTGCTGCCCGTCGTGCTGATGCTGGGCAAGGCGCTGGCCGAGATCTTCATCGACGACGAGGACCAGGTCCTTCGTCGTGTCCTCGACGTCCTGGGCACCCCGCTGATCGCGTTGCTCATCGCCGTCGTGGTCGCGATGTTCACCCTCGGCCGCGGGTCGGGAATGGACCGGCAGACCATCTCGCGATGCACGGGCGCGGCGCTGCCCGCGATCGCCGGCATCCTGTTGATCGTCTCAGCGGGCGGCGGGTTCAAGCAGGTCCTGGTCGACACGGGCATCGGCACCCTGCTGGCCGACTGGGCGACCGGCGCGAACGTCCCCGTCCTCGTCCTCGCCTGGGTCCTCGCCGCGCTGATCCGCCTCGCGACCGGTTCGGCGACGGTCGCGACGATCACCGCGTCGTCGCTGATGCTCGGTCTCGTGGACACCCTGGGCTCCGGGGAGATCTCGCTCGTCGTACTCGCGATCGGCGCCGGATCGGTGTTCCTCTCGCACGTCAACGACGCCGGCTTCTGGCTGGTCAAGGAGTACTTCGGCATGAGTGTCGGCCAGACCTTCAAGACCTGGTCGATGATGGAGACCCTGCTGTCGGTGAGCGGCCTGGTCGTGGTGGTTCTGCTCGGGCTGGTGATCTGACCGGCCGCACCCCGGCCGGAGATCGTCCCTGGAACAGGCCCTCGGAGATCGTCGACGTACGGTCGGCGGACCTTCTCCAGGGAGCGGAATCCAGGGGCCTTTTCCAGTAGCTTGACGACTCATGAGGAGAGCCCGGCCCCGAATCGCCGCCCTGGTGCTCGCCGTCGTGTTGTCGATCGCGTATTCCGCGGCAGCGCAGCCGGATACGACGAGCGGGCTCGGGCCGTCGGACACCTCGCTGATGCACGGCGACCCGGCGTCCACCGACTCGACCGGGCACCGCGGGCCGGGACGCGGCGCGCGGCTCGCGGCGTCGTCGGTGCCGGGCGGTGCCTGCGCCGCGACCTTCATCGGTTCGGACGGCATGCCGGTCTCCCTGTGCACGCAGTTCGTCGGGACGTCGCCCCCGGCCTTCGCGGCCCCGTCCGTCGTCCTCTTCGACCCGCGCACCGCGCAACCGCTCGCATCGAGGCAACTGGCCAAGGGCGGGCTCCTCGGCGGCGTGTACGGCTATCTCGACGACCGCGACCGAGTCGTCGTCGCGGACGGAACCAACTCGATTCTCTTTGTCGCGCACCGGAAGCGGGCCGCCGGCTGGGAGGTCTACGTCGACGACCGGATCGATGTCGCGCGGCACATCCCGCCCGGCGACGCGATCACCGGTCTGGCGCCGGATCCCGACGGCCGCGTCTGGTTCGCCACCACGCGCGGCGTCGTCGGCGTCGTCGACCGCGACCGGGTCGTGACGACCACGAGGCTCCCCGCCGGCGAGGAACTGGGAAACGGGTTGTCCGTCAGGCGGAACGGAGTATCGATCCTCACCACGCACGCCCTGTACGAGATGCGGGCGGACGACGGTCGCGCGCCGACGGTGGTGTGGCGCCGCGCTTACGACCGGGGGCGGGGCCGTAAGCCGGGGCAGCTCACCTGGGGGTCGGGGACCACGCCGACGTACTTCGGTCCCGGCGGGGACGGCTGGGTGGCCATCGTCGACAACGCGGACCGCCCGCAGTTGCTGGTCTTCCGCAGCGACGACGGGTCACAGGTGTGCCGGATGCCGGCGTTCGGCCGGTCGGGGCAGGGAACGGAGAACTCCCCGATGGCGTGGGGCGACTCGCTCGTCATCCCCAGCACCTACGGCTACCAGTACCCGCCGATGGCGGTGACGGGCCCGTCGATCCCGGCCGACGCGCCGTTCACCGGCGGCATGACCCGCATCGACGTCTCCGAGACCGGGTGCCGCCGCGTCTGGGAGAACTCCGACCGCGTCGCCACCCTGCCGAAGCTGTCCCGCGCCGACGGGCTGATCCACGCCCTCGGCTACGGCCCGGCGGTGCCGGGGCTCCCGCAGCAGGTGGGGCCGGTCGACTACATCGCGACCGAGTTCGCCACCGGTCGTCGGGTCGAGACCCGGCAGGTGGGCACGGGCCCGTTCGACGAGCCGTTGGAACTGACCGGGACCATCGCCGCCGACGACTCGCTCTGGCAGGCGACCGTCGGCCGGATGCTCAAGATCGCGCCGGGCGGCTGATCGTCGTTCTGTGCTGGGGGCGTGCTCGTGCCGGGTGTCCGCTCACCCTGCGCCGTTCCTGTGACCCCTCGTCACACCCATCACCTTACTGTGGGGTAAGTTACTCATCCATGAAACTCAAGTCGGGAATGAACATCGCGTCCCGCCGCAGGTCACGCCTGCGTCTGGGCGCGACGGCGGGGGCGGTCGCAGCGGCATGCGCGGCCGCGGTGATCACACCGAGCGCCCCGCTCGCGAACGCAGCCGATTTCTACACGCCGCCGGCGAAGATCGCCGGTGAGCCGGGGTCGGTCATCCGCAGCCAGCCGAGCGTACTGAGCCTGCAGATCTCGGGCGTGCCGGGGCAGTGGCCGGGAACCGCACGCAAGGTGATGTACACCTCCACCTACCAGGACGGCTCGCCCGCCGCGGTGACCGGAACCGTCGTGGAACCCACCGCGCCGTGGCAGGGCAGAGGGCCCCGCCCGACCGTCGTCATCGGCCCGGGCACCATCGGGCAGGGCGACCAGTGCGCCGCATCCAAGCTCATGGGCCTGCCGATGTCGGTCGACATCACCAAACCGAGCCTCGGCGTGAACTACACCGCGCCGGAGATGTACTACATGCTGCTCAACGGCGTCCGGGTCTTCGTCACCGACTACATCGGCCTCGGCACCCCGGGCATCCACACCTACGTCAACCGGGCCGAGACCGGCCACGCCATGCTCGACGGCGCCCGCGCGGCACTGCGGATCTCGGGTGCGCCGGCCGACGCGCCGGTCGGGTTCGCCGGCTACTCGCAGGGCGGCGGCGCGGCCGCGTCGGCCGCGGAACTCGCCGCGACCTACGCACCGGACCTCAACGTCAAGGCCACCTACGCGGGTGCTCCGCCGGCCGACCTCGAGCGGGTCATCCCGGCCATCGACGGCTCCACGATCGCCGGCGCCATCGGCTTCGCGGTCAACGGGCTGACCGCCCGCTATCCCGAGGTCGCCACGGTGGTGGAGCGGGAGACCAACCGGTCCGGCAAGGCCGCGCTGAAGCAGCTGTCCACCAGTTGCATCGCCGACATCATCCCGGCCTTCGGGTTCCAGCAGACCAGGAACTGGACGCGCACCGGGGAGACCCTGTCCGCGCTCATCGACCGGTCGCCGGGTGTCAAGAAGATCGTCGACGAGCAGCGCATCGGACGTCTCAAGCCGAACGCGCCCGTGTTCCTCGAGGGCGGCCTCAACGACGACGTCATCCCTCACGGGCAGGTCGCACAGCTCGCCGCCGACTGGCGCGCGCAGGGAGCCGACGTCCGGTTCGTCACGGACCCGACACCGCCGATCCTGACCAAGTCGATCGTCAACCACGTGGTCCCGATGCTCGGCACCTTCGTGCCCGGCATGGAATTCCTGCTGGGCGAGTTCCGGAAGTAGGGAACCGAACCGATCGTCGACAGGGCCCGCCGAGTCGCTCGGCGGGCCCTGTCCGTGCGAGGAACGCAGATGGCAGGATCGAGGAATGAACGATCCGCACGGACCGGCGGGCGGTGCCTCCGGGGAGC
>Ga0164243_10012130_pt1 | contig 12241 bp, 11 predicted proteins | sample OricompcompostOP_FD_108781 | JGI IMG/M metagenome (GOLD analysis project Ga0164243, IMG submission 108781) | Organic Plus compost microbial communities from Emeryville, California, USA - Original compost - Organic plus compost (OP) | ecosystem: Engineered > Solid waste > Mixed feedstock >...
CACGGGCTTTCTGGTCGATTCCGTCGAAGAAATGGCCGAAGCAATTGCGGAAGCCGGGCGGCTCGATCGCGCGGAGTGCCGACGTGCTGCCGAGTCGCGCTTCCACGAACGCCGCATGATCGATGCATACCTCTCCCTTTACGCCCGAATTCTCGCCGGTGTCGCAGCACCTGTCGGTACACGGAATTGACATAGCGGTGCGCGTCCTGGATAAACTCGCACCGGCAGACGCATGGCCGGCCGAATGGGAATCGCTTGCGAGCCGCTGTGCCGGCGCCGCGACGTTCGTTTCCCGGCCGTGGGTTGCCGCCTGGGTTCAAGCCTACGCGCGGACCTGTCCGCTGCGAGCCATCGAGCTCCGGGTGAGTGGCCGCCTGGCCGGCGCGATGTGGCTGTACCGGCACAATGACCATCCCCAAGGACCGCGGTGGCTGAGCGTGGGCAGCGGCAATTCCGATCGGCTGGACCCGCTTCTCGATGCGGATCTGGCCGAACGCGTGTCACGGCCACTGATCGACGTACTCGCGGAACTGTCGGCCGATGCGCCGGTCGAACTGCAGCAGGTGACGACCGATTCCGTGTTCGCGCGGACAGCGATGCGTGATGCCCGGTGCACGATCGCGGAACACGAGCCCTGCCTCATGCTCGACCTGCGTGGCGTTCAGAATGCGCACGAACTGCTGAAGAAGGGCATGCGGTACGACCTTCGTCGGAGCCGAAAGGCGATCGAGGAGCACGCCTGCATCATCGAAGAAGCTGGTCCCGAAACGGTCGATGGCCTCATCGATGCATTGATCGAACTGCACACCGCGCGATGGCGCGCGCGCGGCGAGGCGGGTGTGCTTTCGGATCGCGCAACCTGCGACATGCATCGCGCGGTCGCGCGTGCGACGGTCGGGAAGGGACTCGTACTGCGGGCGCTCCGATGCGACAGCACGATCGTCGCGTGCGTATACGGGTTCCGCTCGAACGGCATCGAGTCATGCTACCTGAACGGGTTCGACCCGGAATGGAGCTGGCTCCAGCCGGGCAAGCTGATGCTGGCCGATTCGATCGACCGTGCCATTGCCGCCGGTATCCGCCGCCTGGATATGCTGCGCGGACGCGAAGAATACAAATATCGCTGGCCCGTTATCGAAGAGCCGTGCGTCAGGATCGAAATCGGAAGTAACGATGAAGAAGCTGGTCGTTCGCTGGACCATCGGTGATGTCAACGATGAAGGATTCGAGTCGCTCCGCCTTTCCGTGCTGGGTGCGCAGCGCCTTTTCGGCAACTCGGCTGACTACGTCGTCTGCGTCAACACGATCGGCGCGTGGCGCGCGCAGCGCCGCTGCCGTACCGTATTGAACGGCGTGCAATGGGTGGAAGTGGACCGCAGCATGATTCCGCGCTTCATCCGCGAACGTTTCGACGCGCGGCTTGCGGAGGGCGCCGGCTGGAAACTCGCGCCCGTCCGCCTTCACAACGAGCGCTGCTCGATCGCCCTCGACAACGACGTGATTCTCTGGGCCCGTCCGCGAGCGATCGGCAAACTGCTCGCCGGTACGGCGCGCTGCGTTCTCGGCGAGGATGTCGTCGGTGCGTTCGGCGTGTTTACGCCGCTATGTTTCGGTGCGTACAACTCCGGTATCCGCGGCTTGTCGGAGGGCCTCGATTACGAGGCGCTCCTGAGGCAGGTCCTCGACGAAACGACGGTGGAACTCACGAGTGAGCTCGACGAACAGGGGCTGCAGGTCGCCGCGTTATCGCGTGCAGATCCGGCTGTCGTATCGCTGGAGGAAGTGCCCATCTGCTCGCCGTTTCACCCACATCGCGAGGAGCCCGGCACGTGCGGCGCGCACTTCGTTGGCCTCAACACGAAATCGCTGCCCTGGGATTATTACGGCAGGCCGGCCGTGGAAGTCCGGCGAGAACACTGGCAGCGCTGGCGCGATGACGTAGCGCTGCGTGTCGGCGAGAGAAAGCCGGCGGCATCGGTCGAAACGCCGCCGACACATGCAGCGGACTAGCTGCGAACCAGCGAAAGCTGGCCGGCGTCGCCGCTCCCGGCGTTTTCCGGCGTGGATGCTTCCTGAAACACGCGCACACAGTCGCGACCCGCGGCCTTCGCGGTATACAGCGCGGCATCCGCCGCGGCGAGCAGGTCCGCCGGCGTCGTCACCGTGCTGCTGCGGAATGCAATGCCGACGCTGACCGTGAGCCTGCGGCCGTGGTCAAAGTTGATACGCCGAACCGCTTCGCGCATCCGATCAGCGAAAATCAGGGCGCCCGCATAATCCGTCGCCGTCAGAATCGATACGAATTCCTCGCCGCTGTAGCGCGCAGTCAGGTTGCAGGTACGCGTGTTCCGACGCAGCAGATCCGCAAACGCGGCAATCGCTTCATCGCCCGCTTCATGCCCGAGATCATCGTTCCACTGCTTGAAGTGATCGATGTCGAAGAACACGGCCGCAAGCTGCGTGTTGTTGCGCACGGACGCGGCAAAATGTGAATCCAGGAAATCCGTCAGCCGGGCACGATTGCCCAGCCCGGTCAGCGGATCCGACAACGCAGAGACTTCCGCTTCCGCACGACGCTGATGCAGCGTGCTGGACAACCAGCCCGCGCCGACACTCGTGAGCAGCAGCGTAATCGAAAGCGCGAGCAGCGTCTCGTGGCCCAGCAGCGGCTCGCCGGTGACTTCCGCAAGAATCTGCGCTGCGACCAGCGTGAGCATGCCCATCGCCAGCGCGGCCGCCGCGCCCGTCCAGCCCCGATAGTACGCCAGCAGGAACGGCGGAATCAGCGCGGAAATCCAGAGCAGGAAATCGTTGCCGGGCAGCGTCCCGAAAAGTTGACCGATTGCCGGAACGAGCAGAGCACCGACTGAAAGCAGCAGCGCACGGACCGGAACGCCCTCCTGCGCCTGCCTGCCGCGCCCGTTCGCACCAAACAGACGTTCTCCGTACGCCTTCTGGTTCGCCTTCATCCGCGTGCTCATCCGCACTGCGGCATCCAGCTCGAACAGCTCGAACGGCTTCAGGAGATAGCCCGCACTCACGCTGCTCAGCGCCTCGTTCGCCAGCTCCGTACTCGTGTCGCCCGTGACCAGCACCAGCGAACCCGTACGCCGCTCGAGCTGCTGCGCCAGTTCCACCCCCGATCGGCCAGGCAGGTGGACGTCGATGACCACAACATCCCATTCGCGGAACTCGTGGCCCCGTTGCGCAACCTCTTCGGCAGAACCCGCAACCACCACCTGCGCGCCGCCCTGCCTGAAATGCCGCGCAAGCAACTGCCGAATGCCCGGTTCATCATCCACAACCAGAACACGTTGCGGGCGAGTATCCGCGGTTTTCTTCAGTGCCAGTCCCATCGTCGGGCTCCCTGACGTGCGTGTGAGCGGGCGCGCCTATGCGAGACTCGTGCCGCTTTCGCACAAGAACGCAAGTCGTTGCATAGCACGAACTTAACATTCTACTTTTCGGCCGGACGAGCGTCCGATTTCCGGACGGCTTGTCCGGAACTCGGACGTGTCAGGCGCCGCCGGAACGCAAACGGCCGACGACTTTGCGGACTTCGATAAACACGGCCCGGACGAGCTTGGCTTCGCGCGACGAGACGTGGGCCCTGCGCATGACTGCGCGCATTGTGCGCATGATCATGGCCGGCTGTCGCTTTTTGAAGAAGTCGATGGCTTCGAGGCCGCGCTCGATGTCATCGAACATGAGCGCGAGTTCATCGGGTGTGGCGGGCGGCGTGTGTCGTCGTGGTTTGGGCAGGCTGAGCTGTCCGCCGGCGCCGGCGATCCAGATTTCGTAGCAGATGATGAGGACGGCCTGGGCGAGGTTGAGGGAAGATCGTTCCGGGTGGGTGGGCACGGTGATGACGCGGTCGCACAGGTCGAGGTGATCGCTGGTGAGGCCCTTGTCTTCGCGGCCGAAGACGAGAGCGATGGGACGGGTCCCGGCGTCAGCGAGTTCGATCAGCTGCGGTGCTGCTTCGCGCGGGTGCTGCCACACGAAGGCGGGCGTGCGCTGTCTTGCGGTGGTACCGACGACGTACCGCACGTCGTGCAGCGCAGCGCGGAGGTCGTCATAAAATTCGATTTGTTCGAGCATGGCTTCCGAGCCGTGCGCGATGCCGGCGATGCGGTATGCGTCGAATTCTGCGGGGTTGACGAGGCGCAGGCGCCAGAAGCCCATGTTGAGCATGGCGCGCACGGTGCCTGCGATATTGACGATATCCTGGGTTTCGTGGAGAACGACCACGAAGTCCCGGCGAAGGTCGACACTCATGAGTTCTGCAGTTTCACTTGCCACATGTCATTCAGTTTCATCGAAGTGTTGGACGGGGTTCAGCAACGCGAGCGCAACCGCAGCGGCGATGGCGAGGCTGGCGCCGAACAGGAATGCGTTCCGGGGTCCGAACCGGTCCCAGATTACACCGAAGAGAACGCTGGCCGGTAGGGCAGCGATTCCGACACTGAAGTGATAAGCGCCGAAGGCGGCGCCGCGACGCCTGTCCGGCGCGACGGCCGCGACGAGAACTTTCTGCGGGGCTTCCGTGAGTCCGAAAAACACGCCGTAGATGATGAACAGTACCCATGCCTGCCAGGCTTCCGACGAGTAGGCAAAGCCGGCGTAGGTGGCGGCGTACACGGCCCAGCCGGAAACGATGGCGGCACGCGGTCCGAAGCGATCGGCGAACGCGCCGCCGGCCAGGTTCCAGAGCATTTTGCTCACGTGCAGCACTGCCCAGAGCAGCGGTAGAATCGCGAGCGTCACTCCGAGTTCCTGTGCGCGCAACAGCAGGAACGCATCGGTTGCGTTGCCGAGCGTGAAGACGAGCACGATGAGCAGATAACCGTAGAAGCGGCTGCCGAGGTCGCGGAATCCCTCGAAAGTTTCCCCCTTCACGACCGGCTTCCGGGGACCCTCCTCCTTCACGAGCACCGCGAGCAGGATCACGCTGAGAATGGCAGGCACGGCCGCGAGTGCGAATACGACGCGGTAGCGATCGGGCAGCAGCAGAAGCAGTCCCATCGCGATGAGCGGCCCGATGACGGCGCCCGCGTGATCGGCGGCGCGGTGCAGGCCGTAGGCCCGGCCGCGCCACGCGGGTTCTACGGATGCGGCGAGCAGTGCGTCGCGTGGTGCGGTCCGGATGCCTTTGCCGACACGATCCGAAAACCGGATCGCGAGTACCTGCCAAGGCGCTGTGGCGAGGGCAATCATCGGCCGCGCGACGCCGGCAATGCCGTATCCCCAGAAGACGAGTGGTTTGCGGCGGCCGATGCGGTCGGAGAACCACCCGCTGAACAGCTTCAGCAGGCTCGCCGTTGTTTCCGCGATGCCTTCGACGACGCCGAGGAAGGCCGCGCTGGCGCGCAGTGTCTGCGTCAGGAAATACGGCAGCAGCGGATAGATCATCTCGCTCGCGACGTCGTTCAGGAACGAAACGACACTGAGCCAGAGGACATTGCCGCGCAGGATATTGTTTCGATTCACTGCGTCGATTCCATCGCCTTTCGCGTATCTGTCAATCGGAAATTTCGGCGTATGCCACGGAAACCGCCACGACGCGTGGAGCGCGGGCCAGTGTGAGCACTGCGTCCATGCGGCACGCCCGCGAACGTTTCGTTTCTCGTCAAAACCGGTCGTTTTCGGCGGGCCAGAACACGCCTGATGGGACCGGGACTTGCTCTTCGCACATGTGGGCGCGCGTGATTGCGAGCGCCACTGGGGAGTTGCTGGAGGGCGTTATGAAGATAATAGCCGGCGTGCTGGCAATCGTCGCGTTGAGCGCGACGACTGCGGGCGCGCAGAGCCTGAAGGAAGATGAGTACCGCTGCCGCGCGAGTATCACCGGCGATCAGATGCTCACGGTATTCGAAAGCTCGACGGGCTACATGGTGGAAGGGCCGTGGCGCATCATTGCAGCGCATCCTGCATCGTACCACGCGGGCCGCGTCACGATTACGGCGGTGATCGACCGGATCGTCGAGTACGACCCGCAGACGCGTGAACGGCAGACGATCCCGTTCCCCGACGCGGTCGAAGTCGTATTCGAAGGCCAGGATGAAAACGAACTGATCCTGAATGCAGCGCGGATCTGGTGTGCGACGGTGACGAAGGCGCAGACGTCGCTCGATGCGAAGAAGCCGGCGGTGAAGCCGGCGTTCAAGGTTTCCATGCTGACGGCCGGCGAACGGAAATCGGGGCGGTAGCGGCGGGTGTGGCGGGGCGGGCGCGTTGTGGCGATGCCCGCCCTGCTGCAACTTTCCGGGATGCCGCTTGCGAGTGTCCTGGGGGATCGTGCGGCGCGCACGTTTGCGAGCGCGGCCGCCGCGATTCTTGATACGGAGTATCCGCCTGCCGCGCAGACCGCGGCGGAGGCGCTGCTCGAGTACCTCCCGGCTGTGGATCGGTTGCGGCTTTCGGCCGGCCTGCTGGGGCTCGAACAGCTGACCCGCATTCGCGGCCCGCACCACCGCCGATTCAGCGCACTGGACAATACCGACCGCGCCGCAATCCTGAAATCGCTGGCGGAACATCGCCTCCTGTCCGTGAGGGAGCTCGTGTCCGCCGTCCGATCGCTGGCGGGCCTGACCGCGTACGGAACGACCGCTGCCGACGATACCGGCTACGATGGACCGTGGCTCGGCCGCAGCCCGATGCCGGTTTACGATGAGCCGGAGCTGAGAATCGCGGCACTGCCATCCACCGCGAAGGTGTGCATCATCGGGCTGGGCGCCGGCGGTTGCGCCGCGGCGGCCGCGCTCGCCGAAGCGGGACTCGATGTCGTTGCGCTCGAGGCAGGCGCACCGATCCATTCGGGGCAGTACACGCAGCGCGAACTCGACATGCTCGCGCTCCTGTACGAAGACGCGGGGCTACGCTCGAGTTCCGATGGTGCCGTTTCGATTCTGCAGGGACACGGCCTCGGCGGATCGACATTGCACAATACCGGGCTGGTCGTGCCGCCGCCTGCCGCGATCCTGGAGCGCTGGCGCCAGGAGGCCGGCTTCGAGTCGGCCATGCTGTCGACACACATCGAGCCGGTCATACGTGCGCTGAAAGCCGTTCGCGTCACGGAAGATCGCATCAACCGCAACAACCGGTTGATCCGGGCGGGCGCCGAAAAACTCGGCTGGAAGCATCACGTCGCGATGCACAACCGGGTCGAGTGTTCGGGCTGCGGTTACTGCATGCTGGGCTGCGCGTACAATCGCAAAATGAATGCGGCGTTTGCGTTCCTGCCGGCGGCGACCGCGGCGGGTGCACGCGTGGTTCCGGAAGCGCGCGTCGCGAAAATCGAACGGCAGCACGGTCGCTACGTGGTGTGTCTCGAAGATGGCAGGCGCCTCGAATGCGAGTGCATCGTGCTCGCGGCCGGTGCCATCGAAACACCGGCCCTGCTCCTGCGGAGCGGGCTGGGCGGCGATCGCGTCGGCCGCGGACTTCGGCTGCATCCGGCCGCGCTCGTGTTTGCCGCGTTTGAAGAGCGTGTCGAAGCCTGGCGCGGCGTTCCCCAGGCCGTGCTCGTCGAGGAACACGCGAATTTCCTGAATGACGGGCGCGGCGGGTTCCTGCTGATGCCGAACGCCGCAACACAGCCGGCGCTGGTCGCGGCGTCGATGAACAGCATTGGCGGCGAACACCTCAGACGCATGCGCAAATACGAGAATCTTGCTTCGATGGCCGTGCTGCTTCACGACGAAAACGGCGGGCGCGTCCGCGCGCGCGGGAGGCGTGCACAGATCGATTACCAGGTCCGCAGCGATGATGCCGCGTGCCTGGAACGAGGCATAGAAGCCGGTGCACGCCTGTTCCTCGCCGCCGGCGCACGCGAAGTCTATCTCCCGTTCCTGCACGCGGCGGTCAGAAACGAGAGCGAACTGGCGGACGCCATGCGACAGCATCGCGTCGCGCCGCATCGCGTCGTCCTCACGGCCGTGCATCCGCAATCGAGTTGTGCGGTCGATGCAAGCGAAAGGTCCGGCGCGGTTCGGCCGGATGGACGTTTGTGGCGGGAAAAGGGCATCTACGTCGCGGACGCGTCGCTCTTTCCGGCATCCGTCGGCGTGCCGCCGCAGGTTACGATCATGGCGGCGGCGCGACTGATCGCGGACTTCGTCGCGGAAACATACGCATGAACGAGCGTCCGCTGCTGCGGCGATATCCGACGCTGCGCTCGCTTACGCCGTGGCTCGAACTGGCCAGCCTGCCGACCCTGGTCGATCGGCTGGCCATTGATGGCCGGGAACTGTGGATCAAGCGGGATGATCTGACATCGGCGGAGTACGGTGGCAACAAGCTCCGCAAGCTCGAGTTCATCCTTGCCGAAGCGCAGCGGCGCCACGCGAAACGCATCATCACCGTGGGCGCATCCGGATCGCATCACGCACTGGCGACGACGCTGTTCGCGAAGAAGCTGGGGATGGAGGCGACCCTCGTGCTGTTTCCGCAGCCGCTTACGCCGCACGTGCGGGAGGTACTGCTGGCGGCTGCGACGCTGGGTGCCGAAGTCCGGTTCACGGGCCGTCTCGCGACGGTGCCGACGGCGCTGGCGGCCGCGCGCATCGCGCACTGGAACGAGCGTGCGTTCGTCGTGCCGCCCGGCGGATCCGATCCCACTGGCTGCCTCGGCTACGTCAACGCGGGGCTCGAACTCGCCGAACAGATCGAATCGGGTCTGCTGCCCGAACCGGAGATCATCGTTGCGGCCGCGGGCACGCTCGGCACGGCCGCCGGCCTCGCGATCGGCATTTCACTCGCCGGCCTCCGCTCGCACATCCGGGCAACCCGCATCACGTCGCGCGTGATCACGAACGATCGCGTACTGCGCAAACTGATCGCCGATACCGCATCGCTGCTTCAGAACCGCGGTGTCCCCGCCGATGCGCACGACGCGATTGCGCGCGTGCATCTTTCGCACGACCAGATCGGCGCGGGTTACGGCGTGCGCACCGAAGCCGGCGCGGCCGCAGCGGCCAGCTTCGAAAAGATCGGCATCGAGACCGACTCGACGTACTCGGAAAAGGCAGCGGCCGATCTGCTCACGATTCCTCCGGGCCGGACCGTGCTCTTCTGGCATACGCTGAGCGCGGTGACGCCCCCATGCGATGCCGATGCCATCACGCTTCTGCCGCCACAGTTCCAGCGCTATCTCGAATCACCGGTCGAACCGCCGGCCGGCAACACAAACCCGAACAACGTGTGAAATGGCGATTCAGTCCTTTGTCGAGAAGAACCTTCCGCGTTTTCACGCGGAACTCGATGCACTCCTGCGCATCCCGAGCATCAGTGCGCGCCGCGAACACCAGGCCGATACGCGCGCGGCTGCCGAATGGCTCCACGATCATGCACGCGCGATCGGACTCGAAGCTTCGATTCATGAAACGAAAGGCCACCCGATCGTGCTTGCCGAATGGCGCAAGGCGGGACCCGACGCGCCGACCGTGCTGATCTATGGACACTATGACGTGCAGCCGGTCGAACCTCTCGAACTGTGGACCACGCCACCATTCGAACCCTCCATCCGCGACGGTCGGATCTATGCGCGCGGCTCCGTCGATGACAAAGGTCAGCTCTTCCTTCACCTCAAGGCGATCGAAGCACACCTCGCCGCAACAGGATCACTCCCCGTCAATGTCGTTTTGCTGATGGAAGGCGAAGAGGAAGTCGGCAGCGAAAACCTGATGCCGTTCGTCGAAGCCAACACCGAACGCCTGAAGTGCGACGCGGTCGTCATTTCCGACACCACGATGGTCGCGCCGGGCGTGCCAACCATCGGCGCTTCGCTGCGCGGCCTCGCCTACTTCGAAATCCACGTCGACGGGCCCGGGCACGACCTGCACTCCGGCAGTTACGGCGGCGCCGTCATCAACCCGGCGACCGCGCTCGCGCGCATCATCGCCAGCTTCCACGATGAGAACTGGCACGCACGAATCCCGGGCTTCTACGACGATGTCGATCCGGCCGACGACCTCCGTGACCAGACGCGCAGGGTCGGCTTCGATGAGAACCGGTTCCTGGAGGAGACCGGCTCACCCGAAACCGGCGGTGAGGCCGGGTTCAACACACTCGAGCGGATCTGGGTCAGGCCGACGGTCGAAGTGAACGGGCTCCTTTCCGGCTACACCGGCGAGGGCTCCAAGACCGTCCTGCCCGCGCACGCAATGGCCAAGGTCAGCTGCCGCCTCGTTCCCCACCAGGACCCGGAAAAAATCCAGACGCTGTTCATCGATTACGTGCGGTCCGTCGCGCCGGCAGGCGTGCGCGTCGACGTGCGCGTGCTGCATGGCGGCAAACCGTGGCGCGCCAAAATCGGCGGGCCACTCTACGACGCCGCGGGCAGGGCACTCGAAAAGGCATTCGGCAAAAAGCCGGTCCTCGCCGGCGAAGGCGGGTCCATCCCGATCGTTCCGGAGTTCGAACGCGTGCTCGGAGCACCCGTGCTTCTGATGGGATTCGGACTGCCCGGCGAGAACGCCCACGCACCCGACGAGTGGATGAGCGTCGAAAATTTCGAGAAGGGGATCCTCGCGTCCGCGTTCCTGCTGGACGCGCTCAGAAAAAAGGCCTAGTCGGCAACCAGCCCCGTGGCGGCGCGCGACCGGCGCGCCGCTTCGATCTCGCTCGCGATCTGCTGCCGCAGCCGCCACACCTTGTTCGGGTACGTCCTGCAATTCGGCGTGTTCGTGCCGCGAACGCAGCCGTTGTACCCGAGCAGCGCTTCCCGCTCCGTGCCGCGTGTCCTCAGGTAAAACGCGAGAATGCTCGTGCCCGTGCAAAGGTTGTCGCGGATGTCGTACAGGTTCCGCCCGCAGCTGCGCCAGTTGCCCGCCCAGAACGGCATCACCTGCATGAGCCCACGCGCACCCACCGAGCTGCGCGCCGTCGGCTTGCCGCCACTCTCGACCAGCATCACCGAGACGACCATCGCCGGGTCCAGACCCTTCGCGTACGACTCCTGGACCAGCGGCCACGATATCTCCCGCGCCCGCTCCTCCGGAATCCCGCGACGACGCAGGACCTTCTCGATCGGCTCGACGTGCTCCGTGTACAGCGTCACGTAATCCACGGTCCGGGCACCCGCCTCACGAACGGACTCCATCCGCTCGCTCAGCGATTCCAACCGAACCCGGGGAACCGACGGGTCCGTCACCGCCACATCCTCCGGCAGCGTCAGTACCCGCTTCGTCGCTTCGCCCGCGCCGAAACCCACAAGCAGCAGCAACGGCGCGCCCAGAAGGACACGACGCAGCTTCAGCCCGAGCTGCTCGAGCTCATCGATCACACTTCGACTCGAAGCCGAATCCAGACGATCGCGACGAAAGAATCCCATTCCTGAAATCGTTTGAGTTCCTGATCGGGACCCGCCCAATGTCGCCCAAGAAATCGCACCCGGCAACCCTGTTGGCCGATTTCCAACGCCGGTCTTCCGATACAATCTGTTGCTATATAATCACTTACTAAATTCACCCCGAATGGGCCGCGCGTCGCTGATCCCTTACGGTCAGGAACCAGGACAGGACGGCGAGCGGGGCCAGATGTGGGCAGCCAGCGCCCGGTGCTTCGATTCTGGTCCAGCCTCGGCGGCCCCGCAACGGGAAGGTGACGCCCGTCCGGAGGATCGGGTTGCCGACGTTGTCCTGCACGGCGTAGCCGAATCGGAAGAAGCCGGTCCGGCGGAGCGTGTAGGTGACGCCGTCGACCTCGACGGCAGTCTTTCTGATAGACCAGTCGACGGCGGCAAAGGTTGCTCCGGACGAGTCGTCGAGGAGGACCAGGTCGCGGGTGAAGGCGCCTTTGGGCCGGAGTCGCCAGCGGGCGCCATCGACTTCGGCGATGGCGGAGCGTCGGAAGCCGACCCACTGGATGCGTGCGAAGAGGTCGCGGTCGGCGGAGAGTTCGTGGGTGCGGGAGAAGAAGCCGCTCGACCGCCAGGTGAGTGGGCGACCGAAGGCGCCGCGGAGGCTGCGGAAGCAGGAGCGGTCGAGCGTGAGCATCAGGCGGCGTTGCCGAGGGCGGCCTCGCGGAGGTTTTCGAGGCGTGCCCTGCCGAGGTAGTAGGCCGCGTTGCAGAACTGGCAGATGACTTCCGTGGAGCCGGTGTTTTCGGAATCGGAGATCATTTCTTCGATCGTCTCAGCGCCGAGAAGGAGGATGGCCTGTTCGACCCGTTCGATGGAGCAGGGGCAGTGGAAGCGAACGGGCTTGTTTTCGAGCACTTCGAAGGCGTTGCCGAATATGCG
>Ga0164243_10012132_pt1 | contig 12238 bp, 8 predicted proteins | sample OricompcompostOP_FD_108781 | JGI IMG/M metagenome (GOLD analysis project Ga0164243, IMG submission 108781) | Organic Plus compost microbial communities from Emeryville, California, USA - Original compost - Organic plus compost (OP) | ecosystem: Engineered > Solid waste > Mixed feedstock >...
CCGCCGGATCGTCCAACGCCTCGACCAGCCAGTCGAGTTGGGCCTGGCCGCGCAGCACGGGGTTGTTCAGCGTGCCCACGCCGTCGATGGCGATGTCCACGGTGTCGCCTTCGTGCAGGGTGAAGTCCAGGTCCGGCACGATGCCGGTGCCCGTCGACAGCGCCGCACCGTCCGGGAACGGCTGGGCGTGGAAGAGGTGCCGGACCAGGGATTCCGGGGGCCGGTGGAAGGCGGCCGTGGACGTGGCGCCCTCGTACGCGACGGTCTCGTGCGCGGGGGTCTCGGACGGGACGGCCTCGTGCGCCGGGGCGCCGCCGACCTCCCTACGCCGCACCGTCATCCGGATGTCCAGCGCCGCCGGGTCGGCGATCTCCCAGGCGGGCACGATGCCCGCGGAGACGGCGGCGGCTCCGGCGTAGATCTTGGCCTGCGGCAGGTAGAGCGGGTTCTCGCCTTCGATGGAGCGGGAGCTGACGTCGTCGGCCACGAGGTAACCCACGGTCTCCGCCCGGCTGTTGAGGACCAGCGCCAGCTCCGGCTCCGGGACGTTGAGGGCCGAGTCGTCGCGTACGGCGATGGGTTCGCCGTCGGTGACCAGGCGCCACGGGGCGGACTTGAAGAAGAGTTCGGGGCGTTCGGCGGCGTACACCCGCTCGTACACGGACTGTTCGGTGCTCTCGGCGATGCGTGCTTCGCGTGACCGCCCGTAGGTGACGCCCGCGGCCCACAGCTCCATCAGCCCGTCCAGCGGCGGCAGCAGCAGCAACTCGCGTTCGTCGCCGGCGAGTTGGCCCTCGTCTCCGGCGGCGGTGCGCTCCACCAGCGGCCGCAGGGCGGCGGCGGGCAGCCGCAGCAGATCGGCGATGCGCGGTGCGCCGGCGAAGGCCCGCACGGTCCCGGCGGAGTCGGCGACTCCGGTACGGACGGTTCCCGTACGGACGGTTCCGGCATCGGCGAACCGCACGATCCGCGTCATGGCCGCCCCTTTCCCGGGCTGCTTCCCCGGGCTGCTTCTCCGGCCCGGCCGATGGACCGTAGCCGCCCATGTACGGGGCGGACAAGGTGCCGCAGCCCGGGGCGCCGCCGCGCACCCCGCCCGTACCCTGGCCCTGCGTACCGAACCGGCCCGCCGCAACCGGGAGTTGAGGACCGATGACCGACCGCATCATCGACGTCGAGACCGTCGATCTCCGCTTCCCGACCTCGCGCGAGCTGGACGGCTCGGACGCCATGAACGAGGCGCCGGACTACTCCGCGGCCTACGTGGTGCTGCGCACCGGCGGCGCCGACGCCGACGACGGGCACGGCTTCACCTTCACCATCGGCCGCGGCAACGAACTCGCCGTCGCCGCGGCCCGGCTCGTCGCCGAGCGCGCCGTCGGCATGAGCGTCGAGGAGATCGCCGGCGACCTCGGCGGCTTCGCCCGGCACCTGCTCGCGGACAGCCAACTGCGCTGGCTGGGCCCGGACCAGGGGGCGATCCACCTCGGCACGGCCGCGGTCGTCAACGCCGCCTGGGACCTCGCGGCCAAGCGCGCCGGCAAGCCCGTGTGGAAGCTGCTCGCCGACCTCTCGCCGGAGCAGATCGTCGCCCTCGTCGACTGGCGCTACCTCAAGGATGCGCTCACCCCGGACGCGGCCCTGGAGATGCTGCGCGACCGGCGGGCCGGCCGGGCCGAACGCGAGGCCCGCGTACGCGAGGACGGCTACCCCGCCTACACCACCAGCGCCGGCTGGCTCGGCTACGACGACGCGAAGCTGGCCAGGCTGTGCCGGGAGGCGGTCGACGCGGGCTGGGACTCGGTCAAGCTGAAGGTCGGCGCCGACCTCGACGACGACCGGCGGCGCTGCCGTATCGCACGCGAGGCCATCGGGCCCGACCGGTGGCTGATGATCGACGCGAACCAGACGCTGGGCGTGGCGGAGGCGGTCGAACGGGCGCACGCGCTCGCCGAGTTCGGCATCTGGTGGTTCGAGGAGCCCACGAGCCCGGACGACGTGCTCGGGCACGCGGCCATCGCGGAGCGGATCGCGCCGATCCGGGTCGCGACCGGCGAACACGCGCACAACGCCGTCATGTTCAAGCAGTTCCTGCAGGCCGGCGCGATCGGGGTCTGCCAGCTCGACGCCTGCCGGCTCGGCGGTGTGAACGAGGCGGTGGCGGTGCTGCTGCTCGCCGCCGCGTACGGCGTGCCGGTCTGCCCGCACGCGGGCGGCGTCGGGCTGTGCGAACTCGTACAGCACCTGTCCGTCTTCGACTACGTCGCGGTCAGCGGTTCGACGGAGGGCCGCGTCGTGGAGTACGTCGACCATCTGCACGAGCACTTCCACGACCCCGTGCGGATGCGCGGCCCGCGCTACCTCGTGCCCGAGGCGCCCGGCTACAGCGCGCGTATCCGCCGCTCGACGCTGGACGCGTACCGCTATCCGGACGGCCCGGTGTGGCGGGAGGGAACAGCCGGCGACGGCGCGGGCGGCGCCAACGGCGGGCGCGGGGCGGCCCGTTGACGCTCCCCGGGAGCCGCACCGCGACTACGCCCGCGCCCGCTCAGGCGGCCACGTCCGCTCCCGCCCGGCCGCCCGCCGCGCTCAGTCGCCGTCCGTCCGGGCGGCCCGTACCCGCCCGGTGACCTCGCCGAGTCCGATGCGCGCGCCGTTCGGGCCGCCCGGGCCGGGCGCCCACGCGGAGACCGTGACCTCGTCGCCGTCCTCCAGGAACGTCCGCGTGCCGCAGGCGAGTTCGAGCGGCCGGCTGCTGCCCCAGGTCAACTCCAGCAGACAGCCGCGCTGTTCGGGCTCGGGCCCGCTGACCGTGCCGGAGGCGAACAGGTCGCCGGTGCGCAACGACGCCCCGTTCACGGTCATATGGGCGAGCTGCTGGGCGGCCGTCCAGTACATCGCGGAGAACGGCGGCTCGGCGATCACCTCGCCGTTCAGCTCCACCGTCAGCCGCAGATCCAGCCCGCCCGGCTCCGGTTCGTCCGCGTCGTCGAGGTACGGCAGCAGCGGAACGTCCCGTTCGGGCGGCGGCGTACGGGCCGCGTCCAGCGCGTCGAGCGGCGTGATCCAGCAGGCGGCCGACGTGGCGAAGGACTTGCCGAGGAACGGGCCCAGCGGCACGTACTCCCACGCCTGAATGTCCCGCGCCGACCAGTCGTTGACGAGCGCGACCCCGAACACGTGCGAGCGGAACGCGGACAGCGGCACCGGCGTCCCCGGCTCGCTGGGCGCGCCCACCACGAAGCCGACCTCCGCCTCGATGTCCAGCCGCTGCGACGGGCCGAACGACGGCGCCTCCTCGGCGGGCGCCTTGCGCTGCCCCTGCGGCCGTACGACGGGGGTGCCGGAGGCCACCACGGTGCCGGCCCGGCCGTGGTAACCGATCGGCAGATGCTTCCAGTTGGGCGTGAGCGGCGCGCTGTCCGGGCGGAAGATGCGGCCGACGTTGCTCGCGTGGTGCTCGCTCGCGTAGAAGTCCACGTAGTCGGCCACCTCGAACGGCAGGTGCAGCCGCACGTCCTCCAGCGGGTGCAGCAGCGGGGCGAGGGCCGCGCGGCGCTCCGGGTCCCGGTCCGTCAGCCACGTACGCAACTCGGCCCGCACGGAACGCCATACGGGACGGCCGGCCGCCAACAGCGGGTTCAGCGTGGGCTGTTGCAGCAGCGCGGCGTGCGGGGAGCCGAACCGCTCGGCCGCGGCGCCCGCGTCGAGCACGGCCCGGCCGTAGCGCACGCCGATGCGCCGCCGCGCGCCCTCTCCGCTCCCGGCCTCTGCGCTCCCGCCGTCCCCGGCCTCTCCGTCCCCGCCGTTCCCGTCACGGGTGGTGAAGACCCCGTACGGAAGGTTGTCCGGGCCGAAGAGGTCGTCCTCGGCAATGTCCAACAGGCTCTGTGCGCCCATGCGTTGCCTCGCCTTCGAGATCGTCGCCGGTTGCGGCCTGCATCAGCGTACGGGGCGGGGAACGGGCGGCGGCGCGGCGGACCGCTCACCGGCGCCGGAGCTACGAACGGGCCGCGGACGGCGCCCTCTTCAGGAAGACCTCGCTGAACACCCCCGCCAGCAGCCACAGTCCGCCCACTCCGCACACCGCCACCGGGAGCCAGCGGAGCTCCGGGCCCCAGGTCAGCACGGCGTGCACGGCCAGCCCGAGCACCGGGGACAGCACCAGCCAGCCGAGGACGAAACCGCCCGGCACCTTGAACAGGACCGCGCCCAGCGCCACCCCCGCCAGCGCCCACCCGAGCATGATCCGCAGCGTCAGCCAGCCCGCGGACGGCGGCGGAAAGGAGTCGGTGCGGCCGCGCACGGTCAGCCGGACCACGCCGCCGCGCCAGGTGCGCAGTACGGCGTGGCTGCCGCGCCGGGCGGCGCCGAACGTGCTGCCGGAGACCTCTCTCCAACCGGTGTGCCGCGGGCTCTTCACCAGCAGCTCGTAGGTGGTGGTGCAGTTCTGCGCGCCGTTGGAGTCGGAGGTGCAGCTCTGCTCCATGTCCTTGTCGGCGACGCGGCCGTCGGCGCGGCCCACGCACCGGTCGCCGGGACGGCTGTCGCGGTGCTGCGGACAGTGGGGCGCCTGCCGGTACAGCACGGCGTCCCGGAAGGCGGCTTCGGTGCCGGACAGCGCCAGGACCGACCCGGCCACCGCCGCGGTCGCCACCAGCAGCCGCAGCCACAGCCGCAGCCACCGCCCCGTGACCGGTGCCCCGGACCGCCCCTTCCCCGACTGGTCGTTCCCCCGCAGGCTCACGGCCTCCGCCACCTCCCGGCTCGTACTCCAACAGTACGGAGACCGGGGGGAGTTGGGGAGCCGTTATCGGGAGGGCCCACCGACTCCCCGGCGCAGGCGGCTACTTGGCGCTACTTCGCGCCGGTGCGCACCTTGGACCAGGAGCGCCCGCCGTCCCCGGACCGGTACAGGCCCTCGCCCTTGACGAGGTCGTACGACGGCTTCACGGAGTCGGCGAATCCGTACAGCGACGTGCCCTGCCCCTCGTACCCGGCGAACCGGAGCGGCTTCTTCACCTCGTGGAACGAGCGGTTGGCGGCGTCGTCCGCGACCCAGGCGCTCTTGCCCACCGCGCTGAGCAGGATCCGGCCGTCGTCCAGGACGCTCAGGTCGAGCGACGGGTTCGTCGGGTCCAGCTTGTCCAGCGGCAGCCCCTTCGAGGACTTGACGGTACGCCAGCTCTTGCCGCGGTCCGTCGTCACCAGCAGCCCGGCGACGCCGTCGCCGCCGTCCTTCGCGTACGGGGCGGCGGTGGTGGCGCCGTTGTTGGCCGAGACGTTGAAGAAGTGGGCGCCGTGCGGCAGTTGCTCGCTCTGGTGCTTGCCCCCGTGCCACCACTCGATCGTGTCGGCCTGCTGCTGGTCGCTCGCGGACTTGGTGACCGCCCAGGTGGTGCCCCGGTCGTCGACCATGACGTCCTCGGCGTCGCTGGGCGGCCCGGCGATCGGCGAGACGGTGCCCGTGGACGGCCGGTAGAGGCTGCCGCCGCCCACCCCGAACGAGGCGTCGCCGCGCTGCGACGGCGTCTTCTCCTTGCTCTCCTTGAGGGCGTGCTTCTCGCCGTCGGTGCCGAGGAAGTAGCTGTCCTGTACGGCGCCGGTGTCCCCGACGTAGAGGAAGCCGTCGCCGGCCTTGCGGATCGTGGCCTCGGCCTGGGAGTCGGCATGCCGCGCGGACTCGGCGACGACCTTGCCGTGCGGGCTGAGCAGCTGCCACGCCTCGGCCGCCGGTCCTTCGTGGTAGTCGACGGTGGGCGCGTAGTACAGCACCGCGAGCGAGCCGTCCGCGGCCCGGGTCACCGAGTGCGGGGCGCCCGCGATCTCCATGACCTCCTTCGGCGTCGGATGCTCTTTCCGGATCACTTCCTTGTAGCGCTGCTCGCGATCGCTGCGTGCCTGCTGCGCTCCGTCGCCGGACGCGCCCCAGGCGGTGACTCCGCCTGCGGCGAGTGCGGTGACGGCGAGGACGGCGGCGATGCCGGTGCGGCGGCGGACGGCCATGGGGACCACCTTGGTCAGAGGGGACGGGTATCGCGGCATGGTCACACGGGGCTTGGTATCGATTTCAGCCTTCTCCCGCCGAATGTGATCCGACTGTGACCACTCGGGCCGCATCGGCGAGCGGTGAACTGCGCCCGTACGGGGAGGAGTTGGGGCGCGGGCGGCGGCGCTCCGGGTGCGCCCGGCTCCGCCCCGGCGTGCTCCGCCGCAGGCCGCGTACGTGCCCGTGCGCTCCCCCCGGTGCCGGGCGCCGCTACGCCGGGCGGCGGCCGAACCGGGCGCCCATGGTGATCGCCGCAGCACCGGATACGCTGCCGGTGAGGATGGCGCTGAGATATTGAGACAGCGTGCGATCACAGATGATCGTTCGTTCATCGTTCGCAGACAGGAGTACCCCTGGTGACCGTCGTCGGGCCCTTCGGACTGACCGTGCGGGACGAGGCCGTCGAGGCCGACGTCCAGGCAGGGTTGGCGGCTGTCGAGGAAGGACTCTTCGAGGCCACGAAGAGCGATGTCCCGTTCATAACGGAGGCCGCACAGCATCTGGTACGGGCGGGCGGCAAGAGGTTCCGGCCGCTGCTGGTGCTGCTCGGCGCCCAGTTCGGCGATCCGTACGCGCCCGGTGTGGTGCCCTCGGCGGTCGTCGTGGAGCTGACCCACCTCGCGACGCTCTACCACGACGACGTGATGGACGAGGCCGACGTACGCCGGGGAGTGCCCAGCGCCAACGCCAACTGGACCAACTCCGTCGCCGTGCTCACCGGCGACTTCCTCTTCGCCCGCGCCTCGCACATCCTGGCCGACCTGGGCCCGGAGGCCGTACGCATCCAGGCCGAGGCGTTCGAGCGGCTGGTGACCGGGCAGATCCTGGAGACCGCGGGCCCGGACGCCCAACGCGACCCCGTGCAGCACTACTTGGACGTGCTCGCCGGGAAGACGGGCTCGCTGGTCGCGGTGGCCGGACGGTTCGGTGCGCTGATGTCGGGCGCCGACGAGGGCGTCACCTCGGTGCTCACGCAGTACGGCGAACGGCTCGGCACCGCTTTCCAACTGGCCGACGACGTACTGGACGTGGCCAGCGACACCGGCGAATCCGGCAAGACCCCGGGCACCGATCTCCGCGAGGGCGTCCCCACGCTGCCAGTGCTGCATCTGCGGGCGCGCGCCGCCTCGGCGGAGGGCACGGCGGAGGACCGGGCGCTGTGCGCGCTGCTCGACGGAGACCTGACGGACGACGCACGGCACGCCGAGGCGCTGGCGGGGCTCCGCGCCCACCAGGCGCTGGAGGACGCGCGCAGGGACACGGTGCGGTACGCCGACGAGGCGCGCGAGATGCTGACGCCGCTGCCCGACTGCCCCGCCAAGACGGCGCTTTCGCAGTTGTGCGACGCGGTGGTGCACCGCGCCGGGTAGCGTCCGCGCCCGGGTGCGCACCACATCCGCTGCCCGCTGGGCGTACGGGAGGTCTCCGGGTCGCCGGCGGTGCCGTCATCCCGCGGGAGTAGCCCGCGGTGGGTCCCTCGGCTGACGCGGCCGGCCCGTATCCGCGCGAGAATGTCGGGCAGGGATGACGAGTGCGACCGACCGATCGCTCCGAACTACGGAGGCAGGACTCGAAGATGGCACAGTTTCCAGCGAAGAAACCCGGCAGGAAGGCCGCCCGGTACGGCATACCGGTCGCAGTCGCCGGCGCGGCCGCGCTGACGGTGGGGCTGGTGCCCGCGCTCGCCAGTGCCGGCAGCCCCGATCTGCCGAAGATCAGCGCCCAGCGGCTGCTCGCCAAGATGGCCGCGTCACACACCAAGCACATGTCCGGCACTGTCAAGGTCAGTACGGACCTGGGGCTTCCGCAGCTGCCCGGTGCGGGCGGCGGTCAGGGCGCGGGGCAGCACGGCGGCGGCCCGTTCGGCGGCGGTGAGCACGGCACGTCCGACGGCAAGGCCGGCGGCAAGAACGACGGCAAGGCGGGCGGCGAGTCCGGCGCGAGCGCCGCCGATCCGCAGAAGAAGCTGATGGAGCTGGCCTCCGGCCAGCACACGCTGCGAGTGACCGCGGACGGCCCGCAGAAGCAGCGCGTCTCGATCATCGAGGACGCCGCCGAGTACAGCTACATCCACCGTGGCGACGAGGCGTGGGCCTACGACAGCGGCAGCAACTCCGCGGTCCACACCACGCTTCCGAAGCACGCCGGCCACCAGCGGCTCTCGGCCCATCAAGGCGGCGCCCGGGGTGAGTTGGGCGGCGGCCCGGCCGGGCTCACCCCGCAGAAGGCCGCCGAGCAGGCGCTGAAGGCGGTGGGCGACTCCACGTCCGTGTCCGTCGACGGCACCCAGAAGGTCGCCGGGCGCGACGCGTACCAGCTGGTGATCAAGCCGAAGAAGCGGGGCGACTCCACGATCGCCGCGATCCGCACCGCGGTGGACGCGCGTACCGGCACTCCGCTGCGGTTCACGGTCGACGCCGCGGACGGCGGCAAGCCGGTCGTCGACGCGACCTACACCAAGGTCGACTTCGGCAAGCCGTCCGCGGGCTCCTTCGACTTCAAGCCGCCGAAGGGCACGAAGGTCACCGAGCGCAAGCCCGGTGCCCAGCCGCCGAAGGCGCCGAACGGTGCGCGGAAGGGCGGCAAGGGCGCCCAACACCCGGGCGCACACGGGCTGTCGGGGATGCCGGGGCTGAACACCCTCGGCAGCGACTGGGGCACGGTGGCGCGCATCAAGCCGCCGAAGGATGCCGGCGCGCCCGGTGCGCACCACAAGCGGGCCGGTGCGCCCGAGCACGGCCCGGCGCAGTCCGGGAAGCTGCTCGACGGCTTCGCCGACAAGGTCAAGGGCGACTTCGGCACGGGGCACCTCGTGCACACCCGGCTCGTCAACGCCCTGATCACGGATGACGGCGCGGTCTACGCCGGCGCGGTCACCAAGCACGGGCTGATCGAGGCCGCCGACGCCGACGCGAAGTAGCGTGGCGGGCCCGGTCCGTACGCCGCGTCGCGAGGGTGCGGCGGCGGGCCGGGCCGGTGCGGTGGCGCACCGGGAGTTCAGGCGCGAAGAGCGGAGGCCGCCGGTGGGTGCGGAGGTGGACGCCGGTCCGTACGCGGACGCGGACGGCGGGGCGACGGCGGAAGCGGAGCCGGGCGCGGAGCCGGCTGCGGAGCCGGGCGCAGAGCCGGCTGCGGTGGTCCGCACCCGCGGTCTCACGAAGCGCTTCCGCGGTGGCCAACTCGCCGTGGACGGGCTGGACTTGACGGTGCCCCGCGGCAGCGTCTTCGGCTTCCTCGGGCCCAACGGCTCGGGCAAGAGCACCACGATCCGGATGCTGCTCGGGCTGATCGAGCCGACCGGCGGCAGCGCCCGCCTGCTGGGCGAGCCGATACCGGCCGCGTCCGCCCGGGTGCTGCCCCGGGTGGGCGCGCTGATCGAGGGGCCTGCGCTGTACGGCTCGCTGTCCGGGCGGGCCAACCTGCTCCGGTACGACGCGGCCGACCCGACCGCCGACGCCCGTACGCGCAGCCGTCGGGCGGGTGCGGCGCTGGAGCGGGTGGGGCTGTCGGCCGCCGCGGACAAGAAGGCCCGTGCGTACTCGCTGGGCATGAAGCAGCGCCTCGGCCTCGCCGCCGCGCTGCTCCAGCCGCGCGAACTGCTGGTGCTGGACGAGCCGACGAACGGGCTCGACCCCCAGGGCATGCGCGAAATCCGCGCGCTGGTACGCGAGTTGGCCGCGGACGGCAGCACGGTCTTTCTCTCCTCGCACCTGCTCGACGAGATCGAGCAGGTCTGCACGCACACGGCCGTGATGCACCGCGGCCGGCTGATCCGGCAGGGCACGGTCGCCGAGCTGGTGGCGGGCGCGCGCGGCCGGCTGGCGGTGCGCACTCCGGACACCGCGGCCGCCGCCGGCGTACTCAAGGAACACGGGCTCACCGGTCTGACCGTCCAGGGCGACGAGGTGACCGGCGAACTCCCGGCGCCCTGGCGGCAGTCGGCCGCTTCCGGGCCGGTGCCGGGTCCGGAGTCCGCTGTCCGTCCGGAGGGTGTGCACGGGCCGGATCCCGCGCCCGATCCCGCCGACCTCAACGCCGCGCTCGTACGCGCCGGGGTGCGGGTCCGCTCGTTCGGGACCCAACACGCTTCGCTGGAGGACGTGTTCGTGTCGCTCACCGGAGAGGGCTTCGATGTCGCAGGCTGACCCGCCCACCACCGCGGTCCGTGCGCCGGACGGGCCGGAGGCGCCCGCGGGCGCGAAGGCGCCGGCAGGGGCGGGCCCGGTGCCCGGCGCGCTCCGTGCGTGCGTCGCGCTGTTCCGCAGCGAACTGCGGCTGACCTTCGGCCGCTGGCGTACGGCCGCGCTGCTGGCCGTGCTCGCGGCCGTACCCGTCCTGGTCGGTGTCGCCGTCAAGGTGCAGAACGGGGGCGGGAGTTCGGGAGGCGGCGGTGGCGCACACGGCGGCGAGGGCGGCGGCCCGGTCTTCCTCTCGCAGGTCACGGGCAACGGCCTGTTCCTGGTCTTCGCGTCGCTCGCCGCGACGCTGCCGTTCTTTCTGCCGATGACGGTCGGCGTGGTCGCGGGCGACTCGATCGCGGGGGAGGCGAGCGCGGGCACGCTGCGCTATCTCCTCGTCGCCCCGGCGGGCCGTACCCGGCTGCTGCTCGTGAAGTACGCGGCCACGCTGGTGTTCTGCCTCGCCGCCACGCTCGTCGTCGCGCTGTCCGCGCTGGTGACCGGGGCGCTGCTGTTCCCGCTGGGCGAGGTGACGCTGCTGTCCGGTACGACGGTGCCGTTCTCGGAGGGGCTGCTGCGGGCGCTCGCGGTCGCGGCCGCGGTGGCGCTGTCCCTCGTGGGGCTCGCGGCGCTGGGTCTGTTCGTCTCGACGCTGACGAGCAGCGGCATCGCGGCCATGGCCGCCACGGTGGGGCTGCTGATCACGGTGCAGATCGTGGACACGATCCCGCAGCTGCACGCGGTGCAGCCCTACCTCTTCCCGCACTACTGGCTGAGCTTCGCCGATCTGCTGCGGGACCCGGTCTACTGGGACCAGGCCGCCAAGAACCTCGGCCTCCAGGCGCTGTACGCCGCGGTGTTCGGCTCGGCCGCCTGGGCCCGGTTCACCACCCGCGACATCACCGCCTGAGAGCAGGCAGCCCGAGAGCCGGCGGCCCGGGGCCGAAGCCCGAGAGCCGTACGGGCGCGGCCGGTGCGCCCCGGCCGGTCGCCGTCACGGCGCGGGCTCCTCGCCGGCCACCGGAGCCGCCGCCCCCAACGGCCGGTCCGCGCCGCCGAGTTCGGCCCCGTCCGCCGGCGTACCGTCGGCGCCGCCCCGGCTCGTACGCAGCCGTTCCCTGGCGGCCGCCAGCCGGGCGCGGCCGCGGCGGGCGTTGCGCAGCGCGTCCCAGGTCAGTACGGACAGCGCCGCCCACACCAGCAGGAAGCCCGCCCAGCGCTCCGCGGGCATCGCCTCGTGGAACACGAACAGGCCCAGCAGGAAGATGAACGCCGGCGCGAGGTACTGCAGCAGCCCGATCGTCGACAGCGGCAGTCTCCGCGCCGCCCCGCCGAAGCAGATCAGCGGCAGCGCGGTCGCCAGCCCGGAGAACACCAGCAGCAGGGTGTGCCCGGTGCCCTCCGCCGTGAAGCTGGACTGGCCTCGGGCGCCCAGCCAGATCAAGTAGCCGAGCGCGGGCAGGAATTGGACGGCGGTCTCGGCGCTGAAGCTCTCCACCCCTTCGAGGCGTACGTACTTCTTGATCAGGCCGTAGGTGGCGAAGCTGAGGGCGAGCACCAGCGAGATCCAGGGCACCTGCCCGTACGCGATGCTCATCACGGCCACCGCGGAGGCGCCGACTGCGACGGCGAACCACTGGGCGGGGCGCAGCCGTTCACGCAGCAGCAGGACGCCGAAGGCTATCGACACCAGCGGGTTGATGAAGTAGCCCAGCGACGCTTCGAGCACCCTGCCCTGGCTGACCGCCCAGATGAACACGCCCCAGTTGACGGAGATCACGGCCGCGGCGAGGACGATCAGACCGAGTTGGCGAGGCTCGCGCAGCAGCGGGCGTATCCAGCCGCGGCGGCGCAGCGCCAGCAGTATGAGCGCGGCGGTCGGCACCGACCACACCATGCGCTGGGCGAGCACCTCGCCCGGACCGGTGGCCGCCAACGCGTGCCAGTAGAGCGGCAGTAGACCCCACATGCCGTATGCGGCGAAGCCGTAGAGCAGGCCGGTGCGCTGCTC
>Ga0164243_10012133_pt1 | contig 12238 bp, 8 predicted proteins | sample OricompcompostOP_FD_108781 | JGI IMG/M metagenome (GOLD analysis project Ga0164243, IMG submission 108781) | Organic Plus compost microbial communities from Emeryville, California, USA - Original compost - Organic plus compost (OP) | ecosystem: Engineered > Solid waste > Mixed feedstock >...
GCCGCCGGGGAGTTGGCCGACGACGAGGACGCCGGGCCGGTCCCGCCGGGCGGGCGCACCGGACGGCCGCGCGCCGTGGACGCCGCGGACGACGAGGACGCGGACGACGAGGACGCGGCCGCCGGGGACGACGCCGAGCCCTCCACGGACTCCGGGCCCCGCCGCCCGCGCACCCCGACCGGACCGGTGCCGCATCCGCACGTTCCGCAGCAGGGCAGCGGTACGGGCCGCGGCGAGGACCATCAGCGCACCCGCGACGGGGCCGGCACCGGGCGGCAGTCCGGCACCGAGGACGGCTCGGCCCGCGCACCGCTGCCGCGCCGCCGGCCCCGCCGCAGCCCCGTACTGGTCTCGGACCACGGCCGTACCGTGGCCCGGGGGCCGGAGCCCGCCGGAGGGGACGACGAGGACGAGCGCCGGGAAGCGGAGCGGAACCGGAACCGGAACCCGGAGCGGAACCGGGAACGAGAACGCGACCGGGACAGGGGCCGGGAACGAGAACGCGACCGGGCCCTGGACCGGGAGGAGGGCGCGGGCGACACCGTCGGCGGCCTGCCCCGCCGCGTACGCCAGGCCAGCCTCGCGCCCCAACTGCGCACGGACACCCGGGAGTCGGGCACCGGCGGCACGGGCCCGGCGGCCGGGGCGGACGCAGCGGCCGCCTCCGTACCGCTCTGGGACCGGGACGCCGACGAGGTCCGCAGCCGTATGGCCTCGCTCCAGCGCGGCTGGCAGCGGGGCCGGCAGCACAACGCCGAGTCGGACGACGACCCGGACGGCACAGCACACGGAACGACACCGGAAGGGAACGGTCGATGACCGCACCGGAACCCGAGGCCCACTCCGACCGGGGCAGCGGCGAACTCAACTGGCTGCTCGACGAGTTGGTGGAACGCGTCGGCAGCATCCGGAAGGCGCTCGTGCTCTCCGGCGACGGGCTGCCGCGTGGAGCCTCCCAGGACCTCACCCGCGAGGACAGCGAACATCTCGCCGCCGTCGCCTCCGGCTTCCACAGCCTGGCCAAGGGCGTGGGCCGGCACTTCGCGTCGGGCGAGGTACGGCAGACGGTCGTGGAACTGGACGAGGCGTTCCTGTTCGTGACCGCCGCCGGCGACGGCAGCTGTCTGGCCGTACTGGCGGAGGCGGAGGCCGATGTCGGCCTCGTCGCCTACGAGATGACGCTTCTGGTGAAGCGGGTCGGCGCCCACCTGGGCACCGCCCGGCGTTCCGACCAGCCCGGCGCCGCCGGTGCGAACGACCGGGCCTGACCGGAAGCGAAACGGGGCGCAACCATGACCGACCACTGGTTCGACGACGCAGCGGGGCCGGTGGTGCGGCCGTACGCGATGACGCGGGGCCGCACCACCAGCGGTTCACGCAAGGACGCGCCGTTCGACCTGATCGCGCTGGTGATCGCGGAGGAACCCGGCGGCGCGGAACCGGCCGCCGCCGACTCCGGACCGCACGGCGACCTCTACGCGGACACCTCCCTGGCACCCGAACACATCGACATCGTCGAGCGCTGCCGCCGCGGCCCGCAGTCCGTGGCCGAACTCGCCGTCGCGCTCGACCTCCCGGTCGGTGTCGTACGCGTGCTGCTCGGCGACCTCGTCGAAGACGAGTGGGTCCGCGTCACCCGTCCCGTCCCGCCGGCCGAGCTGCCGGACGAGAACATCCTCAGAGAGGTGATCGATGGTCTTCGGGCGCTCTAGGCGCGGCCCGGCCGGCCGACCCCCGGCCGAACCGCTGACCTTGAAGATTCTGGTCGCCGGCGGCTTCGGCGTCGGCAAGACCACCCTGGTCGGAGCGGTGAGCGAGATAAGGCCGCTGCACACGGAGGAGGAACTGACCGAGGCGGGCCGCCCGTTCGACGACACCGGCGGCGTCGAGACCAAGTCCACCACCACCGTGGCCATGGACTTCGGGCGCATCACGATCCACGAGCAGCTGGCGCTGTACCTGTTCGGCACCCCCGGACAGCACCGGTTCTGGTTCCTGTGGGACGAGTTGGCGCGCGGCGCGCTCGGCGCCGTCGTGCTCGTCGACACCCGGCGGCTGCGGGACAGCTTCGCCGCCGTCGACTACTTCGAGCGGCGCGGCATCCCCTTCGTCGTCGCCGTCAACCGCTTCGAGGACGCCGAACGGCACGACCTGGAGACCGTACGCGAGGCGCTGGACCTCGACCCCGGAGTGCCGGTGCTCGACTGCGACGCGCGCAGCCGCACCTCGGCGAGCGAGGTGCTGGTGTCCGTCGTCGAGCACGCCCAGCGCACGGTCGTGCGCGGTGCCGAAGCGGCCACGGCCGCCGGCGGCCGGCCGGCCGGGGAAGACCGGCCGGCCGAGGAGGGGCAGCCGGCTGCGGGCGCCCGCGCGCAGCACTCCGCCTCCGCGCGCTGACGCCCGCCGGCCCGGCTCAGCTACTGACGAGCGCGCACCGGGCTCAGCGGGCTCAGTCGTCGTCGACCCAGCCGAAGCTGCGCTGCACCGCCTTGCGCCAGTTCCGGTACTCGCGGTCGCGGGTGAGCTCGTCCATGCGCGGCGTCCACTCCGCGTCCTGCCGCCAGTGCGCCCGCAGTTCGTCCAGGTCGGACCAGACGCCGGTGGCCAGGCCCGCCGCGTACGCCGCTCCCAGGCAGGTCGTCTCGGCGACCACGGGCCGGATCACCGGCACGCCCAGCACGTCGGCCTGATGCTGCATCAGCAGGTCGTTGCCCGTCATGCCGCCGTCGGCCTTGAGGCTGGTGATCGTCACGCCCGAGTCCTGGTACATCGCGTCCACCACCTCGCGGGTCTGCCAGCTCGTCGCCTCCAGCACCGCGCGCGCCAGGTGCGCCTTCGTCACGTAGCGGGTGAGCCCGGTGATCACGCCGCGGGCGTCGGAGCGCCAGTACGGCGCGAACAGTCCGGAGAAGGCGGGCACGATGTACGCGCCGCCGTTGTCCTCGACGCTCGCCGCCAACTCCTCGATGTCCGCGGACTCGTCGATGATGCCGAGCTGGTCCCGGAACCACTGCACGAGGGCGCCCGTGATGGCGATCGAACCCTCCAGGCAGTAGACCGGGCGCTCGCCGCCGAGCTGGTAGGCCATGGTCGTCAGCAGTCCGCTCTCGCTGGGCACCGGACGGTCGCCGGTGTTCATCAGCAGGAACGAGCCGGTGCCGTACGTGTTCTTCGCGTCGCCGACGCCGTAGCAGGTCTGCCCGAACAGCGCCGCGTGCTGGTCGCCGAGCGCCGAGGCCACCGGCACCCCGGACAGGCCGCCCACCGCCGTCCCGTACACCTCGGCGGAGGACCGGATCTCCGGGAGCACCGCCGCCGGCACGTTCATCGCGTCCAGCACGGACTGGTCCCACTCCAGGGTCTCCAGGTTCATCAGCATCGTGCGGCCGGCGTTGGTGACGTCCGTGACGTGCACGCCGCCGTCGGTGCCGCCGGTCAGGTTCCAGATCAGCCAGGAGTCGATGGTGCCGAAGGCGATCCGGCCGTCGTCGGCCCGCTGCCGCAGCCCCGGCACGTTGTCCAGCAGCCAGGCGGCCTTGGGGCCCGCGAAGTAGCTCGCCAGCGGCAGGGCCGTACGGTCGCGGAACCGGTCCTGGCCCACCTCGCCGCCGAGCTCGGCGCACAGCGGAGCGGTCCGGGTGTCCTGCCACACGATGGCGTTGTGTACGGGCTTGCCGGTGGCTCGGTCCCACAGGACGGTCGTCTCGCGCTGGTTGGTGATGCCGAGCGCGCTGATCTGGTCCGGGCGCAGGCCCGCCTTGGCGATGGCGCCCGCGACGACGGCCTGCACCCGGGACCACAGTTCCGTCGCGTCGTGCTCCACCCACCCCGGCCTGGGGAAGACTTGGCGGTGTTCGCGCTGGTCGACGGCGACGACGGCGCCGTCGTGGTTGAAGACGATGCACCGGCTGGAAGTGGTGCCCTGGTCGATGGCGGCGACGTAGGTGTCCGGCATGGCGGGTCCTCTTATCCGGAAGCGGGACGGTCGGAGGGGAGCGGGGGCGGGCGGTGTGCGTACGGCGTGCCGGCGGACGTGCCGGCGATGTGCCGACAGAGGCGGACCGGGTATCCCGCGGGCGCCCGGCCTACCCACGGGCCGCCGCTTCGGGCACCGCGCTCCGCCCGCACGCCGTACGCACACCGCCCGCGTACCGCTGCTCCATGACCGGTCCTTGTCCCACGGCGTACGGGACGCGCCTGCCTGCCGGAGGGGTGGTCTTCGCGGCGGCGGTCCGCCGCCACGGCCGGGCGCCGGGAGCCCGCGCGGTGAACGGCGGCGCGCACGCGGACCGTTGACAGCCGCAACGAGCCGCCGGAAACTCCCCGCCAGAGCACCGTGGACGACAGTTCGCCGGCCCGAACTCGCGCCCTACGTCCTCCTGTTCAGAATCGAGTGGCGTCATGCCGACCCCGGACGACCCCGCACCGCCCGCCGCCGACACCACCGAGTCCGCCGCCGGGTCCGCCGAGGACATCGACGGCACCGCCGCTGCGCCGCCGCCCCCGCACACGTTCCGCACCGTCGCCCTCGTCCTCGCTCTGTGCTGGCTCGCCGTCTTCTTCGAGGGCATGGACGTCAACATCTACGGCGCCGTACTGCCGCACCTCCTCGACGACCCCGCACTCGGCTTCACGCCCTCGACGGCCGGCACCGTCGGCAGCTGGACCACGTTCGGCATGCTGATCGGCGCGCTCACCGCGGGGAACCTCACCGACTGGCTGGGCCGCCGGCCCGTCATCGTCGCCAGCGTCGGCGTCTTCTCCGCCGGGTCGGCGGTGTGCGCGCTCGCGCACGGCGCCGCACCGTTCGCCGGCGGACGGTTCTTCGCCGGGCTCGGACTCGGCGGGCTGATGCCTCTCTGCCTCGCCGTCGTCGCCGAGTTCGCCCCGCCGCACCGCGGCGCGCTCGCCGCCGGACTGCTGGTGACCTCGTACCACGCCGGCGGTATGGCCGCCACGGGCCTCGGGCTCGCGCTCGCGCCGACCGCCGGCTGGCGCTGGGTCTTCTGGGCCGGAGTGCTGCCCGCCGTCGTCGCCGTACCGCTGCTGCTGCGGCTGCTGCCCGAGTCGCCCGCGGTGCTGCTCGCGCGCGGCCGCCGGGCCGAGTCCGACGCGGTCGCCGACCGGTACGGGCTACAGCGTGCGGTGCCCGCCGAAGCGCCGCCGGGCGGTGCGAAGGGCCGGCTGGAGGCGGTGGCCGCGCTGTTCCGCGGCGGCTCGCTGTGGGCCACGCCGCTGCTGTGGATCGCCTCGTTCTGCGGGCTGCTTCTGGTGTACGGCGTCAGCACCTGGCTGCCGCAGCTGATGCGCGCCTCCGGGTACGGGCTCAGCTCGTCCGTCGCCTTCCTGCTCGTCGTCAACGCGGGCGGCATCGTCGGCATGCTGATCGCGGGCCGTACCGCGGACCGGTTCGGCGCCTGCCGCGTCTCCGCGATCTGGTTCCTGCTCACCGCCGGCTGCGCGCTGCTGCTGAAGGTGCCGCTGCCGGTCGCCGTCACCGCCGCCGTCGTGTTCGTCACCGGCATCTGGCTGTTCAGCGCGCAGGTCATGGTGTTCGCGGCGACGAGTGCGGTCTACGGTCCCGGCGAACGCGCCGCCGGACTGGGCTGGGTGAACGGCGTCGGGCGCGCGGGTGCCATCGTGGGCCCGTGGCTCGGCGGCGCCGTCCTCGCGCACGGCAACGCCGGCTGGGGCTTCACCACCTTCGCCCTCGCCGGGCTCGCCGGAGCCGCGACCGTCGCCCTGGTACCGCCCGCGGTACGGTCCCGCGGCGGCGCCCCGCCGCAGCCGGCCGCCCCCTGAATCCGAACCGAACCCGAGCACCGCGTCCACCACCACGCCGTCCACCACCACTCCGCACACCCCGAGGAACCCCACATGCCGCAGCACCGTGGCCTGTTGATCGGCGGCCGGGAGGTCCCTGCCGCCTCCGGCCGCACCACCGAGGACATCAGCCCCTGGACGGGCGAGGTCTGCGCCACCCTCGCCGCCGCGGGCCCCGACGACGTACGCGCCGCGGTGGCCGCCGCCGACGAGGCGTCCGGGGCGTGGGCCGCGACGACGCCTCCGCAGCGGCGCCGCATCCTCCTCGACGCCGCCGACATCCTGGAGGGCCGCGGCGAGGAGGCGGCCGCGCTGATGGCCGAGGAGGCCGGCGGCACCCGACCGTGGGCGCTGTTCAACGTGCAGCTGGCCGCGGACATGCTCCGCGAGACCGCCGGCTCCGTCACCGCGCCCCGCGGCGACGTGCTCACCTCGCAGGACGGCGGAAGCCTCAGCTTGGCCGTGCGTCAACCCGTGGGCGTCGTCGCCGCGTTCGCGCCGTGGAACGCCCCGCTGATCCTCGGGGTACGCGCCGTCGCGGCGCCGCTCGCCGCCGGCAACACCGTCGTCGCCAAGCCGAGCGAGGACGCGCCGCTGGCCTGCGGCCACTTCGTCGCGGACGTGCTGCACGCGGCCGGACTGCCCGGCGGTGCGCTCAACGTCGTCGGCAACGACCGCGCCGACGCGCCCGCCGTCGCCGAGGCCCTGATCGCCGAACCGGCCGTGCGCGCCGTGAACTTCACCGGCTCCACGGGAGTCGGCCGCATCATCGGCGCCCACGCCGCGCGCCATCTCAAGCCCGCCGTACTGGAGTTGGGCGGCAAGAACGCGGTGCTCGTGCTGGAGGACGCCGACGTCGACCACGCGGTCGAGGCCGCCGCGTTCGCCGTCTTCATGAACGCCGGCCAGATCTGCATGTCCGGGGACCGGGTGCTCGTACACGCCTCGCTGGCCGAGGAGTTCACCGAGAAGTTCACCGCCAAGGTCGCCGGGCTTCCGCACGGCGCACCCACCGACCCGGGCACCGTCGTCGGCCCGCTCGTCAGCGCCGCCTCCGCGCAGCGCGTCGCGGAGCTGGTACGCGACGCCGCCGGCAAGGGGGCGCGGGTGCTCACCGGCGGCGGCCCGCCGCGCGGCGCCCTGCACCCGGCGACCGTGCTGTCCGGAGTCACCGAGGACATGGACATTTACCACGGCGAGGCGTTCGGTCCGGTGTGCGCGCTCGCCACGTTCCGGGACGACGACGAGGCCGTGGCGCTGGCCAACGACACCGCGCAGGGCCTCACGTGCGGCATCCTCACCGAGAATGCCGGGCACGGGCTGGCGGTGGCCCGCCGCATCCGCACCGGCATCGCACACGTCGGCGACCAGACGGTGGCGGACGAGCCGCAGGCGCCGTTCGGCGGTGTCCGCGGCTCCGGTTACGGGCGCTTCGGCGGACGCTGGGGCATCGAGGCGTTCACCGAAACCCGCTGGATCACCGTCGCCGACGGGCACCCCGACTACCCCTTCTGAGACGGCGGTCGGGCCCCGCGGGAGTCCCCGCGCGGGCGTCGAGGGCGCGGCACACCCGTCCCGGCCTGCACAGGGACGTGCCGAAGGTCACGGCCGCGTCATCAGACGTCCACACCCCCGCACGGTCCCCGCCTCCGGCAACCACGCCGCCGCGACGTGCCGTCTACTGGAACCGAGACGGCGGCACGGGACCGACGGGGGTGATTCCGTGCCGCCGTCGCCGTACGTCCGCGGGACCCCAACCTCCCCTCCACGAGGGGGAGTTCCCCGATGTACCTCCCGGGGGGGGGCGGGTCCGGATCAGCCGAGGGTCGTCAAGCGCCGCACCGCAGAAGGTAGTCCCCAAGCTCTCCTGCGCCGGGCAGAGTTGCCCCGGGCCTCCGGAGGGCCAGAGTTGACCAGCCTCCGGGTGCGAGCCTGGGTCAGCGGTGGTGCGACGCTCGGCGCCCGCCGATGAAGGCAGGTCCCGACCTCCGCTCTGGGAGGCGGGGTTGGTCCGGATGCTCGGGGGAGTCCGGGCAGGCGGCGGTGCGACGCTCGGTGTCGTACCGGGGAGGCGGGTCCCAACGCGCCCTCTCCGAGGGGGAGTTGACCAGCCTCCGGGTGCGAGCCTGGGTCAGCCGTGGTGCGACGCTCGGCGCCCGCCGATGAAGGCAGGTCCCAACCTCCGCTCTGGGAGGCGGGGTTGGTCCGGATGCTCGGGGGAGTCCGGGCAGGCCGCGGTGCGACGCTCGGTGTCGTACCGGGGAGGCGGGTTCCAACGCGCGCTCTCCGAGGGGGAGTTGACCAGCCTCCGGGTGCGAGCCTGGGTCAGCCGTGGTGCAACGCCCGCCGCCACACCGGGAAGTCGAAGTACGTGTGCGGGAACGTCTCGCGTTTGAGCGTGAAGTGCCACCACTCCTCGGGCAGGTTCGTCATGCCCCGCGCCTCCAGGGCGTGCTTGAGCAGCATCCGGTTCGCGTGCTGCCGGCCCTTGATCCGCGGGTCGGCGGTGTGCGCGTGCGTGTCGAAGCAGTCGAAACCGGTGCCCATGTCGAGGGAGTTGTCCGGGAACCGCTGCGCCTTCGGCGCGTAGCAGGGCACCAGCCGCTCGCCCGGCACGTACGGGCGCGTGGGCAGCGCGGGCAGTTTCACCAGCGTCAGATCGACCGTACTGCCGCGGCTGTGGCCGGACTTGGCCGCGATGTAGCCGTCCTCGAACAGCCGGTTCTTGGGCACCTTCGGATAGAACTCGCCCTTCATCTTCGTGTCGTGCAGCCGCTTCGCCCACGCGACGAAGCTGTCGACGGCACGCTGCGGCCGGTAGCAGTCGTACACCTTCAGTGAATAGCCGCGGCGCAGGAACGAACGCTGCGCCGCGTGCAGCGCCTTCGCCGTGTCCCGGGTGACGATGCACATCGGCTGCCGGTACCCCTTCACCGGCGCACCGGTGAAGTTGTGCGGCGTCGGATAGCGCATCTCCTGAATGATCGTGGGGTCCACGTCGCTCAGCGCCACGAACTGCCGCGGCGCCGTGGGCTCTTGAGCGGAACGGCCGGCTGCGCCGCCCTTCGCGGGCACGGGCGCCGCCGAGGCGGCGGGCGCGGCGGTCAGGGCAGCGGCGGCGGCGAGCAGCGCGGCGGCGGTGCGCCGCCCGCGCGAGGGTCGCGAGGGTCTCGTGTATGCCATGGCCCTTCGTCTATCAGGTGCGCACACGCACCGGGTAGCCCACCGGGCCGCCGTCCTCCCGGTCCACCGCGCACACCCCGGACCGCCACCGCACCGTGAACCGCTCCGGCGCCGGCTGCCGCCCGCCCGCGCCCGCATCCGGAATGACCAGGCCCCGGCCCGTACGCCCCGGCGCGGGCGGCCACACCTCCAGCTCCGTACCGCCGCCCGGACCCGCCACCGGAATCGCCGCACCGGCCCGCGCCAGCACCGGAATCCGCTCGCGTGGCGCCGCGACCCGCACCTCGCCCGGGCCCTCGAACGCGGCGCCCGTGGCCGTGTCGTACCAGCGCCCGCGCGGCAGCCGCACGGCACGCTCCCGCACGCCGGGTGCCAGCGCCGGAGCCACCAGCAGCGCGTCCCCCAGCAAGAACGCGTCGCCGCAGTCGCGCAGCGCCCGGTCCCGCGGATGCCGCCACCACAGCGGACGCACATACGGGGCGCCGGTGCGGTGCGCGAGCTGGGCCAGCGTTGCGAAGTACGGCTCCAGACGGGCCCGTTCGGCGAGCACGGCCGCCGTCGCCGCGGCACCGTCCGGCGCCTTCCACGGTGCGTACGCGCCCGCGCGGCCGCCGCCCGCTGCGGATCCCCGGCGCCGCCCGCCGCGCCCCGCGCCCACCGCCCGGGTGCGCAACAGCGGTAGATACGCGGCGAGTTGGAGCCCGCGCAGCAGCAACTCCGATTCCGCCGCGGCGTCGTCCGGACCGTCCGGCAGCGGCACGTCCGGACCGCAGTACGGCACCCCGCACAGCCCCAGCCCCAGCACCCGCGCCAGGGACGCGCGCAGCGCCGCCCACCCCGCCTGCCCCTCACCGGCGCCGGACCAGCCGCCGCAGCCGCCGTACCGCTGCATCCCCGCCCAGCCGGCGCGCGAGAAGAGGAACGGCCGCTCGTGCGGGCGCAGTTCGCGCAGCCCGGCGGCGCCCGCCTCGGCCATCGCCAGCGCGTACACGTTGTGCGCCTCGCGGTGGTCGCCGCCGCGGCCCTCCAGGTCGTGCCGGGCCGAGCGCGGCAGCGTACGCTCCCCGAACGCCGCGTACGAGACCGGCTCGTCCAGCTCGTGCCACACCCCGGCGAAGCCCTGCGCCAGCCGCTCCTCGTACAGCCCGCTCCACCACTTGCGCACCCGCGGGTCGGTGAAGTCCGGGAACACCGAGGCGCCCGCCGGCGCCAGGCCGCGCACCCGGCGGCCCCGCGCGTCCCGCACGAACGCGTCCGCCGCCACGCCCTCGTCGTACACGCCATAGCCCCGCTCGGCCTTCACCGCCGGATGCACCACCGACACCAGCCGCACCCCCTGCCCGCGCAGCTCCGCCGCGAGCGACGGCAGGTCCGGGAACCGGCGCCCGTCCACCGTGAAGACCCGCCCGCCGTCGAGGTGGCCGCCGTCCAAGTGCAGTGCGCGCAGCGGGAGTCCGCGCTCCCGGAAGCTCTCCGCGGCACGCCGCGCCGCCCGCTCGCCGCCGCGCCCCGACGGCACGTGCTGGTGGCCCAGCGCCCACCGCGGCGGCGGCGCGGGCGCGCCGGTCAGCCGCGTCCAGCCGTGCAGCACGCGCGCGGGCGGACCGGCCAGCACCCAGTAGCGCAGCGGTCCGCCCGCCATCCGCACCGCGCTGCGCCCCGGCCGGTCGTGACCCGAACCGCGCCCCTCCACGCCCTCCGCGAGCGCGACCTCCCCGTCCCAGGAGTTGTCGTGGAAGACGAGATGGGCGCCCGCGTCCGCGACCACCAACTGCACGGGCATCGTGACGTGTTGGGGCGACGGCCCGTCCGGAGGCCCGTCCGGCGGGCCGCCGCCGCGGCCGCCCGCCGAGTTCCACAGCCGGTACCCGGCCTCGCCGGTCAGCGCCCCGTGCGGCCCGAAGAACCGTGCGTCCGCGGCCACTTCGGAACGCTGGAGCCAGCGCCCGCCCGCCCGCTCCGGCACGGCGCCGGCGTCCCGCACCCCCTCAGCCGCCCCCTCGCACGCTCCGCTCTCCGCCTCCGCGCCCCCGCCTCGCGCCTCGTGCGCACCGCCCGACTCCCCGTCCGCGTACGGCGGTTGGGCCCCCTCCGGACCCCACCAGCGCGGCGGCAGCTCCCGGCGCAGCAGCACCCCGCCCGGCGTACGCACCTCCACACCGCCGAACCGGCCGACCGCGACCTGCAGCCGCTCCGCGACGACCCGCCAGCCCCGCTCCCCGTCCGGCTCCAGCACCACTCGGGCGTCCGCCTCGGGGCAGCCGGCCAGCGCGTACGACGGCTCCAGACCCGCACCGTCCCAGCCGCAGAACACGGCGCCGCCCACCGCGACCCGCACCCACAGCGACGAGCGCTCGAACCGCACCAGCCCGCCGCCCGGCAGCGGCTCCGCCGACAGCGCCCGCCCGGGCACGCGGGCCCGTTCGCCGGCCGGCCGCGGCAGGTGAGCCGCATCCGCGCGGCGGCGCCGCCACGCCGCACCGAAACCCCTCAACGGCCAGCCCAGGTCACGTGCGGTCATGCTGTTCAGCCTGGCAGCAACCGGCAGGCGAGCGGCGGGTGTTCAGCCTCCGTTCACCCGCCGACCACCTGCCGTTGACCCCGCGCGCCGCAGCCCGCGCGGGCGCCCGCCGCCCACGGGACCGCGCCCGCGGCGACCCCCGCTCTGGCGCGAGCGGTGATCGGGTGGCATCGTCCTGCCCAGCCGGCGACGCACGCCCACCAGCCCACGGCGTACGCCCCGGCGGACGAAGCCGACGACGTACACCCTCGACACCACGACACCCGCCGCACCTTCAGCCGGCCGCCCGGGAGCCGACATGACCGCAGCGCACCGCAACACCCCGACCCAGGACCAGCAGCAGCCGCAGCAGCAGCCGCAGTCCGCGGCGCCGGAGGTGCTGTGGCGCCCCGACCCGGACCGTGTCGCCCGCGCCCGCCTCACCCGCTTCCACGCCTGGGCCGCCGAACACCACGGCGCGCCCGCCCCCCTCGCCGGCGGCCCGCAGGCCGACTTCGAGAACTACACCGCGCTGCACCGCTGGTCCGTCGAGCAACTGCCCGCGTTCTGGGCGGCGGTCGCCGAATGGTTCGACGTACGCTTCGCCAGCCCCTGCACCGAGGTGCTGGCCGACGACTCCATGCCCGGCGCCGTCTGGTTCCCCGGAGCCACCCTCAACTACGCCGAGCACGCGCTGCGCACCGCCGAAGACCCGGACCGCGCCGACGAGCC
>Ga0164243_10012135_pt1 | contig 12237 bp, 10 predicted proteins | sample OricompcompostOP_FD_108781 | JGI IMG/M metagenome (GOLD analysis project Ga0164243, IMG submission 108781) | Organic Plus compost microbial communities from Emeryville, California, USA - Original compost - Organic plus compost (OP) | ecosystem: Engineered > Solid waste > Mixed feedstock >...
AGATTCACCAGGCGGCCCTCGGAGAGCAGGATGATGCGGTGGCCGTCGGCGAACTCGATCTCGTCCACCTGCGGCTTCACATTGTGCCACTTCAGGTTCTTCAGGCCGGCGACCTGAATCTCCGAGTCGAAGTGGCCGATGTTGCAGACGATGGCGCGGTCCTTCATGGCGCGCATGTGCTCGACGGTGATGACGTCGAGATTGCCCGTGGCGGTGACGAAGATGTCGGCGCGCGGGGCGGCGTCTTCCATCGTCACGACCTCATAGCCCTCCATCGCCGCCTGCAGGGCGCAGATCGGGTCGATCTCGGAGACCATGACGCGGCAGCCGGCATTGCGCAGCGAGGCGGCCGAGCCCTTGCCGACATCGCCGAAGCCCGCGACCATGGCCACCTTGCCGGCCATCATGACGTCGGTGCCGCGGCGGATGCCGTCCACCAGCGATTCACGGCAGCCGTAGAGGTTGTCGAACTTCGACTTGGTCACGCTGTCGTTGACGTTGATCGCCGGCCACAGCAGTTCGCCACGCTTCTGCATCTCGTAGAGACGGTGCACGCCCGTGGTCGTCTCCTCGGTGACGCCGCGGATGGCCTCGGCACACTTGGTGTAGAAGCCGGGCTTGTCCTTGAGACGCTTCTTGATGGCGGCGAAGAGGACTTCCTCCTCCTCGTTGGTGGCGCCGTCGAGGAAGGCGGTGTCGCCGCCCTCCGCGCGCTTGCCGAGGTGGATCAGCAGCGTGGCGTCGCCGCCGTCATCGAGGATCATGTTCGGCGTGCCGCCGTCAGCCCATTCGAAGATGCGGTGGGTGTATTCCCAATAGTCCTCGAGGCTCTCGCCCTTGATGGCGAAGACCGGCGTGCCGCTGGCGGCGATGGCCGCGGCGGCGTGGTCCTGCGTCGAATAGATGTTGCACGAGGCCCAGCGGATGTCGGCGCCGAGCGCCTTCAGGGTCTCGATCAGCACGGCCGTCTGGATGGTCATGTGCAGGGAGCCGGCGATGCGCGCGCCCTTGAGCGGCTGGGCCTTGCCGTATTCCTGGCGAACCGCCATCAGGCCCGGCATCTCGGTCTCGGCGATGTCGAGTTCCTTGCGGCCCCAGTCGGCCAGCGCCAGATCCTTGACGACGAAATCGGTAAAGCCGGCTTGCGCCGATGCCTGGACGTTCATGCAGATGCTCCTTGGATATTGGCCGCGCTTCTAGCACAGCCACGCCCCATGCGGCAACACGCACATAAAGAAGTCTTTATGTATGGGGAGGGTCGGGCGCGCACCTCAGGCGCCGTCATTGCCGGGCTTGACCCGGCAATCCAGACGAAGGTGCGGCAGGTTCCGTGCGTGTGGCCCTGGATGACCGGGGCGAGCCCTGGCACGACGAGGAAGGAGCGGAGGCAGGAGGGCGCGCGCCTACTCTTCCTCGCCGAACTTGTCTTCGATGAGCTGCTGCAGGGCAATCAGCACGTCCTCGGCCTCGTGGCCGGTGGCGGCGACGCGGATGCTGGTGCCGGGGGCGGCGGAGAGCATCATCAGGCCCATGATCGAGGTGCCGTTCACCGTCTCGCCGGCGCGGCTGACATAGACCTGCGCCTCATAGGTCTCGACGCACTGCACGAACTTTGCGGAGGCCCGGGCGTGCAGACCGCGCTTGTTGATGACGGGGAAGACGCGGATCAGCGCCTCATCGGGCAGGTCATCGGGGAAGCCCTCTCCGTCGTCGAGGCTCATTTGCCGGCGAGCACCCGGCTGGCGACGTTGATGTATTTGCGGCCGGCGTCCTGCGCCTGCGCCACGGCCTCGGAGATGGCCAGCTCATGGCGCACGCTGGCCAGCTTGATGAGCATGGGCAGGTTGATGCCCGCCACGACCTCGATCTTCCGGCAGTTCATGCAGGAGATTGCGAGGTTCGAGGGCGTGCCGCCGAACATGTCGGTGAGGACCACCACGCCGTCGCCCGAATCGACCCGGTTCACGGCGTCCATGATGTCCTGGCGCCGGTTCTCCATGTCGTCTTCGGGTCCGATGGTGATCGTTTCGACCTGTTCCTGGGGACCTACTACGTGTTCCAAGGCGGAGCGGAACTCACACGCTAGCCGCCCATGCGTAACCAGAACGATGCCGATCATTCGTTCCTCTACCGCGCGTAGGGCGCGGCTACCTGTTCGCTCCAAGCGGGGGAGCGTTACTGTCATGTCGCTATGCCCCATCCCGATGCAAGAGGCTTATTCTAATTCTCGCCATAAATGTTCAACAAGCGTTGATATTGCGTCCGCACCGCTTTCGGGGCTGATCGCCGCCAGACGCGGCAAAGTGACGCCCTCGATGATCGCATGATCCTCGCCCGGCAGCGGCAGGCGCGGCACTTCCTCCACCGGCAGCAGGTCGACCACCAGCCCGACCGCGATCTTCTCGCGGTGCGGCAGCCGCACGATGCCGAGTCCGCGAATCTCCAGCAGCCCGGCCAGCGGTTCCGCCGGCCGCGCTTCGAGCACGCCGGCGACATTTTCGAGATGCACGCGGTCGTCCGCCACCAGCGTGCAGGGCGTTGCGCCGTGGCGTCCGCGCACGATGAGGATGTGGGCCAGGCGCGATTTTCCCGCGCCCGAGCCGCCGCGGATCAGCACGCCGGTCTCGCCGAGCGCGACGCAGGAGGCGTGCACGGTCGGGCTCATGCCTTGCGCGCCGCCGGCAGGCGCACCACGAAGCGCGCCCCGACGGGCAGCGCGATGCCGTGCTCGTCGAGCACGCCGGCGCGGGTGCGGTTCTCCGCCCAGATGCGCCCGCCATGGGCCTCGACGATCTGCTTGGAGATCGACAGGCCAAGCCCCGAATTCTGGCCGAAGCCCTGCTCGGGCCGGTCGGTGTAGAAGCGCTCGAAGATGCGCTCCAGGGCGTCGTGGCTGATGCCGGGGCCGTCGTCCTCGACCGCGATCTCGACCTCGCCCCGGATGCGCCGCGCGATCACGCGCACCTCGCCCTCGGGCGGCGAGAAGGAGCGGGCGTTGTCGATCAGGTTGGTGACCACCTGGCCGAGGCGGGTGTCTCGGCCGAAGATCGTGAGCTGGCCCTTGCTGCGGGCGCTGTCGGTGATCATCAGGCGCACCGAGACGCCCTCGTCGTGGCGGATCTCGTTCTGCAGATTGACCACCGCCTCCAGCATCTGGACCACGTCCATCTCCTCCAGATCCTGGCGCTGCAGCTCGGCGTCGAGGCGCGAGGCGTCGGAAATGTCGCTGATCAGGCGGTCGAGGCGGCGGACATCATGCTGGATGACGTCGAGGAGCCGTTTGCGCGAGTCGTCGGTGCGCGCCAGCGGCAGCGTCTCCACCGCGGAGCGCAGCGAGGTCAGGGGGTTCTTGAGTTCGTGCGCCACGTCGGCGGCGAAGCGCTCGATGGCTTCCATGCGGTTGTAGAGAGCGTCCGTCATCTCGCGGAAGGCCTGCGAGAGGTGGCCGATCTCGTCGGAGCGGTCGGAGAAGTCGGGCAGTTCGGTGCGGCTGTTGATGCGGTGGCGTACGCGCTCGGCGCCGTTGGCGAGCCGTCGCACCGGGCCGGCGATGGTACCGGCCAGCAGCACCGAGAGGATCATCATCACCACGGCCGCGACGAGGAAGACGCGCAGAATGCCCATGCGTTCGGCCTCGACCACCTCGTCGATGTCGCCGCCCTGCGTGGACAGCAGCAGCGCGCCGACCACCGCGCGGAAGCGCTGGATCGGCACCGCCACGGAGACGATGATCTCGCCCTTGGAATTGGTGCGCACCATGGTCGAGGGCGAACCGTTCAGCGCGCCGACCACTTCGGGGTAGGAGCGGCCGCTGGAGAACTCCTCGACCGGAGGTGCGTCGGTGCGGCGCAGCCAGCTCTTGGCGGTGTCCAGCATCCGCTCCATGAAGCCGCGGCTGTCGGTCGGCTGCGGCGGCGGCAGGTCGTATTGCAGGATGTCGCCGCGGTTGTAGAGGCTCTGGCTGTCGAGCATCAGCTGTCCGTCGCGGTCGAAGATGCGCGCGCGGGTGCGGGTCGGCGTCACCAGGCGGCGCAGCACCGGCGCCACCTTTTCCGGATTGATCGGGAATTCGAGCGATTGCGGGCTCGACTCCTCGGGCGACAGGCTCTCGCCGGCATCCAGCGAGAGCAGCTTGTCCGGGTCGATCCACAGCGAATTGGTCTCGACGGTGGCCGAGGCGGCGACCGCCGCGGCGATGATCTCGCCCTGGATCAGCAGGCTCTGCACCCGCGCCTCGATGAGGCCGGCGCGGAACTGGTTGAGCACGAGGATGCCCGACAGCAGCGCCACCAGCCCCGCCAGGTTGAGCACCACGATGCGCCGGGTGAGGCTGGAAAAGCCCAAGCTCCCGAGGAAGCGCAATTTGCGCAGGAAGCGCCGCCGCCGGCGGGCCGGCGCTTGTCCGGCGCCGCTTTCAAGCCCGGCTATATTGGTGCGGTCCAGCTCCGCGCTCATGGGACAACAGGTCCGGAAACACTCGAGGGGTGGGAATCAGACTTCCTTGAAGCGGTAGCCCACACCATAGAGCGTTTCGATCATCTCGAAGCCATCGTCGGCAACCTTGAACTTCTTGCGCAGCCGCTTGATGTGGCTGTCGATGGTGCGGTCGTCGACATAGACCTGGTCGTCATAGGCGGCGTCCATCAGGGCGTTGCGGCTCTTTACCACGCCGGGACGCTGCGCGAGCGCCTGCAGGATCAGGAATTCGGTCACCGTCAGCGTCACCGCCTCGCCGTTCCAGGTGCAGGTGTGCCGCTCCGGGTCCATCATCAGCGCGCCGCGCTCGATGACCTTGCCGGTCTCGGCGGTCTTGGTGGCGCTCGTCTCGCGCGAGGCCGCGCGCCGCAGGACGGCCTTCACCCGCTCCACCAGGAGGCGCTGGGAGAAGGGTTTGCGGATGAAATCGTCGGCGCCCATCTTGAGCCCGAAGAGTTCGTCGATCTCCTCGTCCTTGGAGGTGAGGAAGATCACCGGAAGCTCGGACTTCTGGCGCAGGCGGCGCAGAAGCTCCATGCCGTCCATGCGCGGCATCTTGATGTCGAAGATGGCCAGGTCCGGCGGATTGGCCTTCAGACCCTCGAGGGCCGCGACTCCGTCCGTATAGGTGGAGATGCGGTAGCCTTCCGTTTCGAGTGCGATCGAAACGGAGGTCAGGATATTGCGGTCATCATCGACCAAAGCGATGGTGGGCATCGTCGATTCTGCCTTGCTTCGTTTTTGCTACAAAGGCCTTGAACGCGGCCCGCATGGCTGAAATGTGGCCATCTATTTTCTGAAATCGAGGGACTCCGCGGTAGAAAGTCACGCCGGAGCCTCCAAGTCTCCTTCTTTTTAAAGGAGAAATCGCGCCGGAGAAAGCCTTGAAGAGCAATCCGAATTCATCCTTCGTTCCTCTTGCCACGGCCCGTGAACTTCTGCGGATCGCCCGAAAGGGCGTGCTGGCGACTTTGGAGGCGCAAGGTCAGGCGCCGTTCGCCTCGCTGGTCGCGGTGGCCAGCGACGCCGACGGCTCGCCGCTGCTTCTGCTGTCCGATCTGGCGCGCCACACCCGCAACATTGCCGCCGACAGCCGGGTTTCACTGCTTCTTGAAGACGCCGCGGCGGTCGATCCGCTGGCCGAACCGCGCCTGTCGGTCAGCGGCCGTATCCATGCACTCGAAGACGACACCCTTGCGCGAAACCGTTTCCTCGCCCGGCTGCCCCAGGCTGCGCTCTATGCCGGCTTTCCCGATTTCCGCCTCTACCGCATCGAGGTCGAGCAGGGCCACCAGGTCGCCGGTTTCGGCCGCATCCACGATCTCGCCGGCGCCGACCTGATCGACCGCGACATCCCCGCCGAGCTGATGGCAGGGGAGGAAGGCGCCGTCGCGCATATGAACGAGGACCATGCCGAGGCCTGCGCGCTTTACGCCACGCGCCTGCTCGGTGCCCCCGAAGGCGTCTGGCGCTTCGATGGCTTCGACCCCCGCGGGTGCGAACTCTCCTGCGAGGGCGATGTGCATTACCTGCCGTTTCCGGACCGCGTCACCGACGCGCCGGGCCTGCGCAAGACGCTGGTCGCGCTGGCGGAGCAGGCGCGGGCGGGCTGACCCTTGCCTCTCCGCCGTCATGCCCGGACTTGATCCGGGCATCCAAGGCCGCACGCACGGGACTCGCCGCTCCTGGATTGCCGGGTCAAGCCCGGCAATGACGGGAAAGGGGCCTACCCCCAGTAGAACAGCAACGTCGCCAGTGCGAAGCACGGCACAAGGAAGGCGTAGGACCACAGCATGTAGCCGAAGAAGGTCGGCATCTTCACGCCGCGGTTCTTCGCGATCGACAGCACCATGAAATTGGGCGCGTTGCCGATATAGGTCAGCGCGCCCATGAACACCGCGCCAGCCGAAATCGCCGAAAGCACATGGGCGCCTTCGGTCATCAGGTTCTGGGCGTCGCCGCCGGCGAGGTTGAAGAAGACGAGATAGGTCGGCGCGTTGTCGAGCACGCTCGAGAGCATTCCCGTGATCCAGAAATAGGCGGCCGGGATCGGCTCGCCGGTGCTGTCGGTGACGAGCCGCACCAGCCCCGCCCCCGCGCCGGCCTCGCCCGCGCGCAGGATGGCGATGACCGGGATGATGGTCAGGAAGATGCCGGCGAACAGCTTGGCCACTTCGATGATCGGCTCCCATTCGAAGCCGTTGCGCTCGCGCAGCGCGCGCGGGGTGAGCGCGATCGAGACCAGCGCCAGGACCAGAATGATGATGTCGCGCAGCGCGGCTTCCAGCGCCACGTCGGTGCCGAAGACGTGGAGATTGATCCCCGACTGCCAGATGCCGCTCATCAGGATGGCCGCCACCACACCGACGAGGAGCGGCAGGTTGACGAGCCCGATCAGCGCCACGCGGCTGGTGTCGGGCGTCGGGTCGGGGAGGGGCGGCATGTTCTCGTCGCGGGCGTAGAGCGCGCTGTCGAGCAGGAAGAACGCACCGAGCAGGACGACCGAGATCAGCAGCGTCTCGGGGCTGATGTGCACGGTCGTCCAGAAGAAATCGACGCCCTGCAGAAAGCCGAGGAACAGCGGCGGATCGCCGAGCGGCGACATCGAGCCGCCGATGTTCGACACCAGGAAGATGAAGAAGACCACGGTGTGGACGCGGTGGCGGCGCTCGTCGTTGGCGCGCAGCAACGGCCGGATCAGCACCATGGAGGCGCCGGTGGTGCCGATCACGCTGGCCAGAAGCGTGCCGATGGCCAACAGCCCCGTGTTCATCTTCGGGCTGCCGTGGATATTGCCGGTGACGACCAGCCCGCCCGAAATGGTGAACAGCCCAAACAGCAGGATGATGAAGGGGATGTATTCCTTCAACGCGGTGTGGACGAGGTCCGACGCGGCGACGCCGACGCCGAACGTGGTGGCGTAGGGAACAAGGAAAACCAGCGCCCAGAAGGCCGTGACCTTGCCGTAATGGTGGTGCCAGAAATGCGGCAGGAGGAGCGGGAAGAGGGCGATCGACAGCAGCATTCCGACGAAGGGAATGCCCCAGGCGAGGCCAAGCTGCGCGCCGTTCACGCCGTGGGCTTCTTCCGCGGCCAGCGCCGCGTCCGGCGCAGCCATGACCAGTGCGGCGGCCGCCATCACGAGCAGCGCCACCAGCTTCCATCCCAACCGCATGATCCCTCCCGGCCCTCGATTTGCGCGGCAGGATAAACGGGCTTGGAGAGCTTCGCCTAGCCGGTGTGCCTTTAACGATCCGTTTACCACACACGCCGGATGGTGAGGGCGGAGGGCTTTTCCCTCCCGGATGTTCGCGCCGATGTGTCGCTGGGTCGCCTATCGCGGCAAGCCGATCTTCCTGTCGCAGGTCGTCACCGAGCCGTGCCGCTCGCTGATCCAGCAGAGCCTGCACGCCCGCGAGGCCCACACCAACACGCACGGCGACGGCTTCGGCATGGGCTGGTACGGCGAATGGGCCGAGCCGGGGCTCTACCGCGAATTGCTGCCCGCCTGGGGCGACGAAAATCTGCGCCATCTGGCGCGGCAGATACGCTCGCCGCTGTTCTTCGCCCATGTCCGCGCCGCCACCGGCACCGCGATCGCGCGGGCGAACTGCCACCCCTTCGCGCACGGCCCGATGCTGTTCATGCACAACGGCCAGATCGGCAATTACGGGGCGGTGCGTCGCGCGGTCGAGGCGCTCATCCCCGACGAGCTTTACGCCCAACGCGGCGGCACCACGGATTCGGAGGCGCTTTTCCTGGCCATGCTGGCGCGCGGCGCGGCGAGCGATCCCGTCGCCGCCACCTCGTCGGTGCTGGCCGAGGTGGCCGCCATCCTGGCCCGCGAGGGCGCCACCGAGCCGCTGCGTTTCACCGCCGCGCTGACGGATGGCCGCGATCTCTTCTGCTTCCGCTTCGCCAGCGACGACGCTCCGCCCAGCCTCTATTTCCGCGAGACGGCGGATGGCCTTCTCGTCGTTTCCGAGCCGCTCGACGACGATATTGCGGGCTGGCGCGAGGTGCCGGCGGGCCATGTGCTGGAGGCCAGCGGGGACCGGACGCCGCATCTGCGGCCCTTTTCCGCAGGGCTGGCGCTGGCGGCCTGACGGCAAAGCACCCGCGGCCTCCATTTCCCTGTTTCAAAAGCGTGACATTCGCGCCCCGGGCCTGCTAGGCAGAGCCTGGGCGGCGCGGGCATGCAAATTTGTGCTCTCTCACGCGTGTCCCGTCGCCAGCCACGTCTCCCGGTGGACCCGCCATGACCCAGAACTCGCCTGCGACTTCCCATTCCGATCTCGTGGAGGAGCTCGTCGCTCTGACCGAGCGAATGAGGGAACGCGCGGACGAGGATCCGTTCGGCAATCCGGTCCTGTCCGCCGCGCTGGCGATCTCGCGCCGCATCCGCGAGGGCGAGCTCGACGAGGAGGCCATCGCCGGCATCATCCGCACGCTGCGCGACCGCGCCTTCGACGAGCGCGCCACGCGGCTGGCCGCCTATGTCGGCGGCACCGAGCCGCACGCCTCGGCCGAGGCCTTTGCGGCTTTGGCCCGGCGGCTCGTCGGCACCGAGGTGAAGCCCGGCGGCCTCGGGCGCAACCGCGCCATGTTCGAGCGCACGCGCTTTGCCGCGGTGTTCACCGCGCATCCGACCTTCTCGGCGCCGGCGCCGGTTCTCGCCGCGCTCGCCGCCAAGGCCAGCGGCCGCCCCACCGGCGAGACCTTTGTCAGCCATCGTCCGAGCCGCCCCACCCTGGAGGAGGAGTTCGCGCAGGCCCTGACCGCCATCGGCAATGGCCGCGACGCCATCGACCGCCTCAATATGGAGCTGCTGCGCGCCGCGCAGACGGCCTGGCCGGACGAATGGGCCAGCATCGTGCCGCGCGCCGTCATCCTGGCGAGCTGGGTCGGCTACGACACCGACGGGCGTATCGACATCAACTGGTGGGACACGCTGCGCCTGCGCCTGCGCATGAAGCGCCTGCAACTGCGCCGCCTGCGCGAGGGCGTTGCCGATTTCGCCAAGGCCGGGCCGCTGGTCGCGCGCATCGACCGCGCGCTCGCCGCCGTCGACAGCCAGATCGAGGCCGCGCCCGCCAGTTCCGATCCCGACGCCGTGGCGGGCTTCGCCCATGCCCTGATCGAGAAGCGCGACGACGCGCTGGTCACCACCGCGCCGCTGATGGAGCTGTTCGCGCAGGTCATCGCGGACTCGCCGCCTGAGGAGCAACTCGGACTGTCCGTGGCGCGCGCCGGGCTTGCCTCGCATGCGTTGTCGCTGGCCCACACCCATGTCCGCCTCAACGCCGCGCAGATTCACAACGCGGTACGCCTGCGTCTCGGGCTGGAGGATCCGCCGGCCGATCCGTTCCGCCGTCGCGTCCTGCTCTCGGCCATCAACAATGCGCTGGAAAACGTCACCCCGGTGCCGGTCGATTTCGGCGGCATCCTCGCCGAGCAGGCCTCGGCCACCCGCCTGATGATGACCGTGGCGCAGCTTGCCAAGCATATCGACGGCGAGGCGCCGGTGCGCTTCCTCATCGCCGAGACCGAGAGCGGCTATTCCATCCTTTCGGCGCTGTGGCTGGCCAAGCAGTTCGGCATCGAGAACCATGTCGAGATCAGCCCGCTGCTCGAGACCGCGGAGGCGCTGGAGCACGGCGCCCGCGCCATAGAGGAGGCGCTGCGCAGCCCGGCCTACCGCGCGCATCTGCGCCAGACCGGCAAGCTGGCGCTGGAGCTCGGCTATTCGGATTCGGGCCGCTATGTCGGCCAGCTCGACGCGACCTTCCTGATCGAGCGCCTGCGCCTCAAGCTCGCCGAGCTTCTGGTCCGCTACGACCTCACCGATGTCGAGCTGATCCTGTTCGACACCCATGGCGAGAGCATCGGCCGCGGCGGCCATCCGGATTCGCTGACCGACCGCCTGAAATATCTGTCGCCCTCGACCAGCCGTGCCGCCTTTGCCCGTGCCGGCATCTTCCAGCGCGACGAGAGCTCCTTCCAGGGCGGCGACGGTTACCTGCTGTTCGACACGCCGGAACTGGCCATGGCCAGCATCGCGCGCATCGCCGAGCACGCCTTCGACGTGTTGCCCTCGGGCACCGACCCGATCTACGCGGAAGCCGATTTCGCGGCCGATTTCTTCGCCACCATCGGCGCGGCCATGCACGAGCTGGTGGAAGATCCGGGCTATGCTTCGCTGCTCGGCACGTTCGGCCCGGCGCTGCTCGACACCACGGGCTCGCGCCCGGCGATCCGCCAGAGCGAATCCGTCGTCGGTGCGGCCATCATCAAGCATCCGCGCGAGCTGCGCGCGATCCTCAACAACGCCATCCTCCAGCAGCTCGGCTGGTGCGCCAACACGCTGCAGGGCATCGGCGCCGCCGCGGCCCGGCAGCCCGAACTGTTCGCCGAGCTGCGCGAGAGGAGCCCGCGCTTCCGCCGCGCGCTCGATCTCGTCCGCCAGGCGCTGGCGCATTCCGACCTCGACGTGCTGCGCGCCTCGATCGCCTTGGTCGATCCCGGTCCCTGGCTCGACCGCGCGGCGCATATCGATCCCAAGGATTCGCAGCCGCTGATCCAGGTCGCCCATGCGCTCGGCGATCTCAATGTCTGGGCGCCGACCCAGGCCATGTTCCGCCGCATCCAGTCGGACTATGTGCTGCTGCGCGCCGCCTGGCCGGATGCACCGCGCATGAAGACCCGCGAAATGCTGCTGCATGCGCTGCGCATCGCGCTGATCCAGCGCATCTGGACCATCGCCACCGAAATCCCGGAATTCTCGCCGCGGCACGGCATGACGCGGCAGGCGCTGGAAATCCGCCTGCTGCAGCTCGACGTTCCCAACGCGCTGACCATCCTGGCCGAGACCTTCCCCAACGAGGCCGACCCGACCGGCGGGCGCGATTTCGGCGAGCCGCACGGCCCGCGCACCGAAGTCTCCTACGCCCGCGAGCACTCGACGATCATCGAGCCGATCGGCCGCCTGTTCGCGCAGGTGCGCGAGATCAGCGCCGCCATCGTCCACGAGGTCGGCGCGTTCGGCTGACGCTCTCCTAAGCGAAACCCTCACGCTTCAGCCGCACCACGGCGAGGTCGAGCGCGGAGAGGAAGGCCGAGCGGTCCTTGGGCGCGAAGGGCTTTGGGCCGCTCGTCGTCTGCCCGGCCGAGCGCAGCTCGTCCATGAGGTTGCGGGTCGCCAGCGCCATGCCGATGGAGGCAGGCGTGAAGGCGCGCCCGTTGGGCGCCAGCACCGCCGCACCGGCCTTCACGCAGCGATCCGCCAGCGGCACGTCCTGCGTCACCACCACGGAGCCCGGACCCGCGCGCTCGGCGATCCAGTCGTCGGCGACGTCCGGGCCGGCCGGCACCACGACGCGCTCGATGAGGGAATCGCGCGGTACCTGCATGAAGCTGTTGGAAACCACGAACACCTTCAGCCCGTAGCGCGCCGCGACGCGGTAGACCTCGTCCTTCACCGGGCAGGCGTCGGCGTCGATGTAGATGGTGATGGGCTCGGGCATGAAGGGCTCTTCGTCTTCCTCGTCATTGCCGGCTCGACCCGGCGATCCAGAGCGGCTGGCGCCGTGCTTGCGGCATCCTGGATGCCCGGATCAAGTCCGGGCATCACGGGGGCGCCAAAAACAAGAAGGGCCGCCCTCGCGGGCAGCCCTTCCATTGTCGTTACCGCGGTCCGTCATGGCACCGCATCAGCGTCGTTTCAGGCGCCGCAGACCCCGGTGGAGGTCAGGCTCACGGCAT
>Ga0164243_10012137_pt1 | contig 12234 bp, 7 predicted proteins | sample OricompcompostOP_FD_108781 | JGI IMG/M metagenome (GOLD analysis project Ga0164243, IMG submission 108781) | Organic Plus compost microbial communities from Emeryville, California, USA - Original compost - Organic plus compost (OP) | ecosystem: Engineered > Solid waste > Mixed feedstock >...
CACGCGTGGCCGTCCTTCATGCACTCGTCCGCGCTCGGCTCCTTGTACTGGTCACCGATCATGAACCCCGGGGGGCGGGGGACATCGGCCTGGGCGGCTCCGACGGCGAGGCCGGAGAAAGCCAGGAGGCCGGCACCGACAATGGCTGCGCGCTTGACCTTGCGAATGGTGTTGCTCCTTCGTACATACGTGACGTGTGCACGCTCGGCAGCGTGCGCTTCCGCGCCTGCGGGGGCGCCGGCGGGCGGGCCCCGCACTGTCACGGCGGCGTTCGCGACCGCCCCGGACAGCGGGGGAACCGGGGTCGGCACTGCCCCGGCTGGGGGTCGGCCGGAGATTTCCCGGCCGGGCCAAGACGCGGTTGGACACCGGAGTGAGGGTTTCCCCGGTATTCGCACCCGATCACGTGAGCGAGGACCGGCCCAAGGGGACAAGATTGTTTGTTACACGGATATGACAACTCACGTGCGCGGACGGCTTGCCGTCGCCGGGGCCGGGGCCCGAGCGGTCACCATTTCATCCGCTGTGCGAACAGGGGCGCGGCCAGCACCGTCACCTCGTCGGTGCCCACCTGGGCGGGCTGTTCGTCGAGGTCGGTCCGGATGACGGGGGCGGCGTCCCGGGCGGGCTGTTCGTGGACGCGGGTCTGGGCGTGCTGCGCCGGAGCGCTCTGGGCCTGGGCCGTACCGGAGCACATCAGGTACGCCGAACCGAGGACGGCCAGGACACCGGCTGAGCGGAGCGCACGACGCATGAAGTCTCCATCGGGTCGATCGTCAATCGGCTGAGTCACGACCGTATAGGCGTCGTCACGCATACGTGTGTTCTTCAGTCATAGCCCCTGAACAACTCACGAGGGGCGACGATGCGTGGTATGGCGGCTCATTCTCCGGAGCTGCTCTCCGACTCCCCCATCAGGTCTTCCAGTTCCGCCCGGACGCGGCGGTCCAGCGCCAGGCCGAGCTCTGCCTCGACCACCTGTTTGGCCACCGGGGCGACGCGGGCCAGCAGTTCGTTGAGGGCGGCCGGGTCGGTGGCCTCCTGGCTGGGCAGCAGATGAGTGCGGAAGAGGCGGGCGAAGAGGGCGGCGATCTCGTCGGTGCGCTCGCGCAGTTCGCGGCCGGCCTCCAGGACGGCGGCCAGCGGAATGCCTTTGGCGACCAGTTCGGCGGAGCCCTCCAGCAGGCGGCGGCTGGTGTGGACGAACTCGTCGCCGTCGATGGCGACGTAGCCGATGTCGAGCGAGGCGGCGAGGTTGTCGACGGTGACCTCGCCCTGGAAGTAGTCGGCCAGCTCCTCCGGGGTGAGGCGGACGGGCGTCTCCTGGGAGAACGGGGTGATCAGGGTGGTGTCGAGTCCCATCACCTCGGCCGCGGAGCGTGCGTCGCGGCCCTTCTCGAAGGCGTCCAGCAGATCGGCGATGCCGCCGAGGGTGTGTCCGCGGGCCAGCAGGGCGGTGATGCTGCGCAGCCGCGCGAGGTGGTGCTCGTCGTACCAGGCGATACGGCCCTCGCGGCGGGGCGGCGGCAGGAGTTTGCGTTCGCGGTAGAAGCGCAGGGTGCGGGTGGTGATGCCGGCGGCCTCGGCCAGTTCATGGGCCCGGTACTCCCGCTTCCGCGCCGCGGGGGCCCCGGGCCCACCGGTGGCGCCGGTCGCCGCCGTTCCTGCGGGGTCGTCCGTGTTCGCCCTGCCGGGCACGTCCGTCTCCGTCTTGCCGGGGTCGTCCGTGTTCGCCCTGCCGGGCGCGTTCGTCTCCGCCCTGCCGGGGCCGTCCGTGTTCGCCCTGCCGGGCGCGTTCGCCTCCGCCCTGCCGGGCACGTCCGTCTCCGCCCTGCCGGGGCCGTCCGCGCCCGCCCTGCCGGGCACGTCCGTCTCCGTCTTGCCGAGGCCGTCCGCCTCCGCCCTGCCGGGGCCGGCTGCTGGGCCGTGGCTGTCCGCGGCGCTGGGGCCGTCTGTGGCGCCGGGTGCTTCCGCGGCGCCGGGGTCGGCTGTCGCACCAGGGTCGTCCGCCGCGCCGGGGCCGTTCGCCGCGCCGGGTGTGCCCGTCGCGGCACGGGTGCCGTCGGTGTCCGCCCTGGTGTGTTGCTCGTTCGCGCTCGCCACGCTGCACAGCCTAGGCGTCGGCCGAGGACCCAGGATCGGGTGCGACCGGCGGTAACTTTCCTCGCGCCGAGGGCTACCCATGGGTATCCGTCTGTCCTACTCTCGGATCGTGCCAGTGATTACTGGCACGGTTTCGTGGCGGTGCACACCGCCGGCCACGACACGCAGCGCGCAGGACGCGACAGACCTCGGGAGGCGGCGGCATGGCGGCCGAGTACGAGCAGGAGCATGTACGAGTGGCGGTGATCGGCACCGGATTCGGCGGCCTGGGGGCCGCCGTACGGCTGCGCCGCGCGGGGATGACGGATTTCGTCCTCCTGGAACGCCGGGACTCCGTGGGCGGCACCTGGCGCGACAACACGTATCCGGGGTGCGCCTGCGACGTCCCGTCGCACCTGTACTCCCTCTCGTTCGCGCCCAACTCCGAGTGGCCGCGCAGCTTCTCGCAGCAGCCGGACATCCGCGCCTACCTGGAGCGGATCACCGACACCTTCGGGCTGCGCCAGCACATCCGGTTCAACACCGAGGTGCGGCAGATGGTGTGGGACGCCGAAGAGCTCCACTGGCGGGTGGAGACCTCCGCCGGCACTCTCACCGCCGACGTGGTGGTCTCCGCGACCGGACCCCTCTCGGAGCCCAAACTGCCCGAGATCCCCGGCCTCGACGGCTTCGAGGGCAAGGTCTTCCACTCCGCCACCTGGGACCACGACTACGACCTGCGGGGCAAGCGGGTCGCCGTCATCGGCACCGGCGCCTCCGCGATCCAGATCATCCCCGCCATCCAGCCGGTGGTGGGGGAGCTGACGGTCTTCCAGCGCACCCCGGCCTGGGTGCTGCCGCGGAACGACCGGCGGATCACCAAGGCCGAGCGCCTGCTGCACGCGAGGTTCCCCGTCACCCAGAAGCTGCGCCGTTTCGCCCTGTGGGGCGTGCGCGAGCTGGAGACGAAGGTGTTCGCCGACCACCCGTACCTGCTGCCGGCGGTGGAGAAGGTCGCCACCCTGCACATGAAGCGGGCCGTCAAGGACCCCGGGCTGCGCCGCAAGCTGACCCCCGACTACCGGCTCGGCTGCAAGCGCACGCTGCTGTCCGACGACTACTACCCGGCGCTCGCCCAGCCCAACACCCACGTGATCGACTCCGGTCTCAAGGAGATCCGCGGCAACACGCTGGTGTCGGCCGACGGGCGGGAGGCGGAGGTCGACGCGATCGTCTTCTGCAGCGGCTTCCACGTCGCGGACATGCCGGTGGCCGATCTCGTGAAGGGCGCCAACGGCGAGACGCTGGCCGAGTCGTGGGCCGAGGACGGGATGAACGCGCTGCGCGGCACGACGACGACCGGGTTCCCCAACTTCCTGTTCATCATCGGCCCCAACACCGGCCTGGGCACCAGCTCGATGGTGCTGATCATCGAGGCGCAGCTCAACTACCTGATCGACTACCTGCGCAAACTCGACACCCTCGGGGGCGGCGACAAGGTGGCGCTGGACGTGCGGCCCATCGCGCAGCACACCTACAACGCGAAGCTGCGCGAACGCATCACCTCCAGCGTGTGGGAGACGGGCTGCACCAGCTGGTACCTGGACGCGCAGGGCCGGCCGGTCGCCGTGTGGCCCGGCACCACCGCCGAGTTCCGCAGGACGACCCGCGAGGTATGGCTGGAGGAGTACGAGGTGCTGCGCGCGGCACGGGACGCGGGGACGGCACGCCGCAAGGCGCCGCTGCTGGCCGGCACCACCAGCCGCGGCACGGCCACCGCGGCCTTCCACACCGCGGAGGACGCCCGATGAGCCGCACCGCAACGCGTACGACGGGTGCCTCGGGGACCGGTCTCAAGGGGCTGCGGGGACGGTTCGCGCCGCCCACGCCGGCGCGCGAGCTGACCGCGCGCTCCGGTGACGGGGTGCGCTTCCCCGTCGAGGTCCACGGCCGTGCCGACGACCCCGCCGTCGTGCTGTCCCACGGCTGGACCTGCTCGACGCTCTTCTGGGCGCCGGTCATCCGCGAACTGACCGCGAGCGGCCACCGCGTCGTCGTCTACGACCAGCGCGGGCACGGGCGCAGCCCCGCGGCGGCGGCACCGATGGCCTACAGCACCGCGATGCTCGCCGACGACCTGTGCGCCGTCCTCGATGTCGCCCTGGAGTCGGGGGAGAAGGCCGTCATCGGCGGTCACTCCATGGGCGGCATGACGATCATGGCCGCCGCCGGCCGCGACCAACTGCGCGAACACGGCGCCGCACTGCTGCTGTGCAGCACCGGTGCCGAGCACCTGACGGGAGGGGCCCGCGTCCTGCCGTTCCGCTCCGAACGGATGCGGCACCACGGCCACCGCCTCCTCCTGGGCTCCGCCGCGCCGCTGGGGCCCGTCACCCCCCTCACCCGCAAGGCGCTCGCCTACGGCACGCTCGGGCCCGACCCCGACCCGGAGGTCGTCGAGGCGACCGCCCGGATCGTGCACGCCTGCCCCACGCAGGTGCGCGCCGCCTGGGGCGGAGTGCTGGCCGGACTCGACCTGTCGGCCAAGGTGCCGCACCTGGCAGCGCCCACCGCAGTGATCATCGGCACCCACGACCGTCTCACCCCGCTCCCGCACGCGCACCGGCTGGCAGCGCTGCTGCCGGACTGCGCGGGTGTGCACCGGCTGGCACGGCGCGGCCACATGACGCCCCTGGAGGAGCCCGGGACGGTCAGCGACGTCCTGGCCCAGCTCGCGAGCCGCCATCTCACCGCCGCCACGACGAAGGAGAAGAGCGCATGACCCGAGTCAGCCTGGACGGACAGGTCGCCGTGATCACCGGTGCGGCACGCGGCGTCGGGGCGCTGCTCGCCCGCAAGATGGCGGCACGGGGCGCGAAGGTCGCCCTGGTCGGTCTGGAGCCCGAGGAACTGGAGCGGGTGAGCGCTTCACTGCACGGCGACTCGGCGTACTGGCACGCCGACGTCACCGACCACGAGGCGATGGCCAGGGTCGCCGCCGAGGTCAAGGAACGCTTCGGCAAGGTGGACATCGCCGTCGCCAACGCGGGGGTCGCTGCGGGCGGCCCGTTCCAGGACTCCGATCCCGTCGCCTGGCGACGGGTCATCGAGGTCAACCTCATCGGCGGCGCCGTCACGGCGCGCGCCTTCCTGCCCGTACTGGAGGAGTCACGCGGCTACTTCCTCCAGATCGCCTCCCTGGCCGCCATCACCCCGGCGCCGATGATGACCGCCTACTGCGCGTCCAAGTCCGGGGTGGAGGCGTTCGCGCACAGTCTGCGCGCGGAGGTCGGCTACAAGGGCGTCGGCGTCGGTGTCGGCTATCTGAGCTGGACGGACACCGACATGGTGCGCGGCGCCGACGCCGACGAACTGCTGCGGGACGTACGGCAGCGGCTCCCGTGGCCGACGAACAAGACGTATCCGCTCGGGCCCGCCGTCGACCGTCTGGTCGCGGGGATCGAACGGCGCTCGCCCCATGTGTACGGCCAGTGGTGGCTGCGCGGGATGCAGGGCATCCGCGGCTACCTGGCACCACTGGTCGGCGGGCCGCTGGGACAGCGCGAGATGCGGGCGGTCGCCGACCGGATACGCCAGGCCGGCGGCGTGGCCACCGGCCTGGTCGGCGCCGGCGGAGCAGCGGACGAGAAGGCCCGCGCGGGCCGCTGAGCGGGCGCCCGCCCGGACGCTGAGTGCCGACTCGGGCGCCGGGCGGGCCACGACTCCGGGAGGGCCCTGACGGTGAGTGGCCCCGAGCCCGGGCCGGCCCTGTCGTCGAGTGTCGGCCCGGCACCGACCCGGGCGCCGGGCGAGTGGCGGGCGGTGTGCGAACCCGCGCCCGGCGCCCGGTCCGGACGGTGTGCGAGACCGTGTCCGCCCCGGAGCCGGTTTTCGAAGGGAAACCGACGCCCCGGCGAGGGCGTTCAGTTTCGAACCACCTCCCGGTAAGCCTGGGAGTGGTTCGGTTTCGCACCACCTGAGCGGAACCTGCCTGTGGCTCAGTTTCGAACCGCGCGACGACCCCGGCGAGGCTCTGAGGGTGTTCGGCTTCGTATCGCCTGGAGGGCGTTCGCTGTGGCATGCGTCCGGTTTCGAACCGCCCGGCGGCGCTCGCTGCGGGATGCGTTCAGATCCGAACCACCTGGCGGGCCGCACCTGTCGTGAGATCCGTTCGGTTTCGAACCGCCCAGCCGCATCCACCACACGAGCCGTTCAATTCCGAACCACCTGGCGGCGCCCATCGCGGAACGCGTCCAGACGCGAACCACCTGTGCGGGCAGCCCTCCCGCACAGGCCGGCGCCCGGCGGGGCCGGACGTGTCGCCGTCCGCGCCGCCGGGCGCTGTCACGGAAGGGGGGTCCCAGGGGGGCGGGGCCCCCTGGGCGGAGGGGGAGTGCGCGACGGTCTCAGTGCTCGTCGCGCTTGTTCTTCCACTCCTGGGCGCGCTCTTGCGCCTTGCCCTTCATCTCCTCCGTCTTCTGCTGGACCTGCTGGCCACGCTCCCCGCTGTCCTTGTCCCCGGACTTCTGCTGGGAGCTCTTCTCCTTGGCCTTGTTCTGCATCTGCTCCATCTTGTCCTTGAACTGGTCTGCGAGGCCCATTAGTCACTCCTCGGGGTAGGTGTCCTCACGGGCTCTCTCCACCCTCGCACAGCGGTGCGAACCACGCATGTCGACCAAATGGGGCACAGGGCTGCCGGACCCGGCCTGCTCCGGTGCAGCTCAGAGCCGGTGCAGCTCAGGGCCGGGGCGGCAGCGTCGGCCGGGAGCGGTCCGGTACGTCCCCGTAGCCGGGCGGGGTGCGTGCCGGATGCCGCTCCAGCAGATCGAGCGCCGTGCTGACCGCCGTCCCCAGTACGGAGCTGCGTCCCTCGGCCCAGTCCAGCGGGGTGCGCAGCACCTCGATGTCCGGGTCGACGCCGCGGTTCTCCACCGACCATCCGTAGCCCTCGAACCACGCGGCGTTCATCGGCACCGTGATCACCGTGCCGTCGCCGAGCCGGTGCCGGCCCGTCATGCCGACGACGCCGCCCCAGGTGCGGGCGCCGACGACGGGGCCGAGGCCCAGCAGCCGGAACGCGGCGATGATCATGTCGCCGTCGGATGCCGTCGCCTCGTCGGCCACCGCGACGACGGGCCCGCGCGGGGCGTTGCCGGCGTAGGAGACCGGTTCGGCGTTGCGGGTCAGGTCCCAGCCGAGGATGGTGCGGGTGAGCTTCTCCAGGACGAGTTCGCTGATGTTCCCGCCCGCGTTGCCGCGCACGTCGACGATCAGCGCGGGCCGGGAGACCTCCAGCCGCAGGTCGCGGTTGAACTGGGCCCAGCCGGAGCCGCCCATGTCGGGGATGTGCAGGTAGCCGCACTGTCCGTCGCTCAGTTCGCGGACGATCTCGCGGCGCCGGGCCACCCAGTCCTGGTAGCGCAGCGGCCGTTCGTCGATCAGGGGGACGACGGCGACGCGGCGCGGCCCGGCCTGCTCCAGCGTCAGCTCGACGGTGGTGCCGCCCGCGGCGGCCAGCAGGGGCGCGGGACCGCTGCACGGGTCCACGGGGCGGGCGTCCACGTGGGTGAGGAGCGCGCCCTCGCGCACGGGGGCGCCGGCCAGCGGGGAGCGGGCGCGCGAGTCGGAGGAGTTGCCGGGCAGGATGCGGCCGATCTGCCAGGCGCCTTCCGGGGTGCGGATCAGATCGGCGCCCAGGAACCCGATGGGCCGCTGGTAGTGCGGCGGGCCCTCGTCGCGGCGGGCGGGGGTGACGTAGGCGTGCGAGGTGCCGAGTTCGCCGAGGACTTCGCGCAGCAGGTCGGCGAACTCGTCCGGGGAGGCGACGCGTTCGACCAGCGGCCGGTACTGGTCGAGGACGGCGTCCCAGTCGATGCCGCTCATGCCCGGGTCCCAGAAGTAGGCCCGGATGAGCCGTCCGGCCTCCTCGTACGCCTGGCGCCATTCGGCGGCCGGGTCGACGTCGTGGAGGATGCGGCGCAGGTCGATGTAGGTGGTGGTGTCGGAGTCGGCCTGCTGTTCGGCGGGGACGACGCGGAGCACCCCGTCGTCGTTGACGACCAGCCGGGTGCCGTCGCCGCTGAGCGCGTACCAGTCGATGTCGCTGGTCAGTTCGGTGCGCTTGGCGGTGGTCAGGTCGAAGTGCTCCAGGGTGGGCCGTCCGGAGGTGTCGGCGGGGTTGACGAACGTCTCGCCGAGCACCCCGGAGATGGGGAACCGCAGCCAGATGAGGCCCCCTCCGGCGACCGGGCGCAGCGCCGCGTACTTGGACGCGGTGACGGGGAAGGGGGTGACCCGGTTGGCCAGGCCCTCCGCCTCCACCAGGACGGGTGTCTCGCCCTCCTCGTCACCACCGGTGCCGACCCGGTCCTGCGGGTCGAGCCCGCCGGCCGCGGGACGGCCCTCGGGGGTGAGCGCGAAGGGGGAGAGCGTCGCGGAGGCGAGCGGGACGAGGTAGGGGCGGCAGCCCACCGGGAAGGACAGGTCACCGGTGTGCACGTCGTACACGGGGTCGAAGCCGCGCCAGGACAGGAAGGCCAGATAGCGGCCGTCGCGGGTGAAGACGGGCTGCTCGTCCTCGAAGCGGCCGTCGGTGACGTCCAGGACGGTGCGCTCGTCCTCCTCCTCGGTGACCTTCGCCAGCTTGATGCAGGACAGGGACCGTCCCACGCCGGGGTGCGCCCAGGTGAGCCACCGTGAGTCGGGGGAGAAGGCGGGGTCGCGCACGGGTCCGTTGGAGGAGCGGATCAACTCGGTGACGGACGCCTCGGGGCCGGCCCCGTCCTCGTCGAGTTCGGGCACGTCGACGATCAGCAGCCGTCCGTCGTGCGCCACCACGGCCAGCCGTTCGCCGGAGGGCGAGGCCACCAGTTCCAGGACCCGGCCGAGTTTCCCGGCGGCGATCCGGTAGGCGGGCCGCTGCCGGGAGGCGCGGGGCAGGTCGGCGATCTCGATGGCGTCCTCGCCCTCCGCGTCGGTGACATAGGCGATGCGGCCGGTGTCGCCGAGCATCTCGGGCAGCCGCACCCGGACGCCGGGGGTGTCCGCGATGGCCCGCGCGGGGCCGTCGCGGTGGGTGAGCCAGTACAGGCTGCCGCGTACGCCGACCGCGCTGGCCCGTCCGGTCGGATCGACGGCGATCCCGTCCAGATGGGCGCCGGCGGGCACCTGGTGGGGGCGCCGGCCGGCACGCTGGCCGCCCAGGCGCACATCCAGGCGCCGGGGGTGCGCGGCGCGGGAGAAGTCGTCCACGAGCCACAGGTCGCCCGCGCACTGGTAGACGACGCGGCGCCCGTCCGTGGCCGCGTGCCGGGCGTAGAAGGTGTCGTGGTCGGTGTGCCGCCGCAGGTCGGTGCCGTCCGGGCGGCAGGAGTACAGGTTGCCGATGCCCTCGTGGTCGGAGAGGAACGCGATGCGGTCCCCGACGAGCATCACCGAGTCCAGGTGGCCTTCCAGCTCGGCCAGCAGCCGTTCGCCCTGGAGCCACATGCGTCCTGTGGCGCCGCCCCGGTACCGCTTCCAGCTCGCCGGCTCGTGCGGCGGTGTCCCGGTCAGCAGCAGGGTGCGCCGTTCTCCCTCCTGCTCGGCGACGGCGATGTCGGAGACCGGGCCCCAGGGGAGCCGGCTGCCCGGGCAGGAGACGTCGGAACGGTCGGCGGGCGGGCCGTCGGGGCCGTCCACGGGGACCCGGTAGGACCAGGCGCGGTGGGCGAAGGGCTCCCCGTGCGAGGCCACCGCCAGCACGTCGCCCTCGGGGGTCCAGCCGCGTACCCGGGTGTCGGTGGCGCCCCAGTACGTCAGCTGCCGGGCGGGGCCGCCGGCCACCGGCACCAGATGGACCTCGGGGTCGAGGCTGCGCCAGGTGATGAAGGCGATGCGGCGGCCGTCCGGGGAGAAGCGCGGGTCACTGACGCGGGTGCGGTCGACGGTCAGCCGCCAGGCTCTCGGGGAGGGCTCCCCGTCCCCGGGCAGCGGGGCGACCCACAGGTCGTCCTCGGCGACGAAGCACAGCAGGTCGCTGTGCAGGTGCGGAAAGCGGAGGTACGCGCCGTCGTCGATCATCTCTCCCATGGTTCGGGCCGACTTGGGCGTCGGCAAGTTGTGATCTGTCCCTCATTTCCGTCTCCGGGCTCACCCTGCGGGTGCGAGGGAACGTCGTTTGACATGAGCTCTCATTTTCCGGCCGCGTCCTCGCCTCCCCGTCGTTCACTCTCCGCTTCTCCCCTTCGTACCGCGCACCACAACGCTCCATCCCCTTTCCGTCAGATCGCGTCCGATCCGTCCGCACCCGGACCCCGAGACCCGGAGTACCTCGCCCGTGGCCACCTTCCTCTACAGGCTCGGAAGACTCGCCTTCCGGCGCCGCCGCATCGTCGCCCTCGTCTGGGTGGCGCTGCTGGTGGCGGCCGGGGTGGGCGCGTCCACCGCCTCCGCACCGCCCGACGACGACTTCGCGCTGCCCGGCACGCAGGCCCAAAAGGCCTTCGACCTTCTGGAGGAACGTTTCCCCGACGCGAACGCCGAGGGCGCCACCGCCCGCATGGTCTTCCGCGCGCCCTCCGGGGAGAAGATCACCGCCACCGACAACAGGACGGCCGTCACCGAGACGATCGGCAAGCTGGGCGGCGGCCAGGCCGCCGACGTCTCCGACCCGTTCGCCAAGGGCAGCGGCGCCATCAGCGCCGACGGCCGCACCGCCTACGTCTCCGTCACCTACCAGGTCCCCGCCACCGATATCACCGACCGGACCCGGGAAGGCATCGAGGACGCGGCCGGCTCGGCGCGGGAGGCCGGGCTGACCGTGGAGACCGGCGGCGACGCCATCCTCGTCGAACCCGAGATGGGCAACGCGGAGATCATCGGCATCGCCGTGGCCGCCGTCGTCCTCGTCCTCACCTTCGGCTCGCTGATCGCCGCCGGGCTGCCGCTGGTCACCGCGCTGATCGGCGTGGTGATCGGCATCTCGTCCATCACCGCGCTCGGGGCCACGCTCGGACTGTCGGCCAACACCACCACCCTGGCCATGATGATCGGCCTGGCCGTCGGCATCGACTACGCGCTGTTCATCGCCTCCCGCTACCGCGCCGAACTGACCGAGGGACGGGACCGGGAGGAGGCCGCGGGGCGCGCGGTCGGCACCGCCGGGTCCGCCGTCGTCTTCGCCGGCCTCACCGTGGTGATCGCACTGGCCGGGCTCGCCGTCGTCAACATCCCCGTCCTCACCAAGATGGGGCTGGCCGCGGCCGGCACGGTCGTCATCGCCGTCCTGATCGCCCTCACCCTGGTGCCGGCGGCCCTCGGCATGGTCGGCAAGCGGATATTCGGCCGCCGGGTGCGCAAGGCCCACCCGGCCACCGGGGTACCGCCCGCCGCCGACGCGGCCGGGCAGCGCCCCAAGGCAGGCGCCCGGTGGGCCGGTTTCGTCCTGCGCCGCCCGCTGCTCGTCCTGGTGACGGCCGTACTGGCGCTGGGCACGCTCGCGCTGCCCGTCGGCGCCATGAAGCTGGGCCTGCCCGACGAGGGCAACCAGCCGCCGCACACCACGCAGCGCAAGGCCTACGACATGCTGTCGGACGGTTTCGGGCCCGGCTTCAACGGCCCGTTCCAGCTCGTCGCCGACCTGCGGGACGCCGACGACGCCGAGGGGGCGGCGGCCGAGGTGACGCGGCGGCTGAAGAAGACCGACGGCGTGGTCGCGGTCGGCCCCGCGGCGTTCAACAAGGCCGGTGACACCCTCATCCTCACCGCCGTCCCGAAGTACGGCCCCGGCGACGCGCGCACCGAGGACGTCGTGCACGCCATCCGCGACCAGGCCGGCGACATCGAGCGCACCACCGGGGCCACCGTGCTGGTCACCGGCTCCACGGCGGTCGCCATCGACTTCTCGCAGGTGATGGACGACGCCCTGGTGCCCTATCTGACACTGGTGGTCGGGCTGGCGTTCGTCCTGCTGACGCTCGTCTTCCGTTCCGTGCTGGTGCCGCTGAAGGCCGCCCTCGGGTTCCTGCTGTCCGTACTGGCCGCGCTGGGCTCCGTCGTCGCCGTCTTCCAGTGGGGCTGGCTGGGGGGCCTGCTGGGCGTCGAACAGACCGGGCCGATCATGAGCATGATGCCGATCTTCATGATCGGCGTGATCTTCGGCCTCGCGATGGA
>Ga0164243_10012138_pt1 | contig 12233 bp, 4 predicted proteins | sample OricompcompostOP_FD_108781 | JGI IMG/M metagenome (GOLD analysis project Ga0164243, IMG submission 108781) | Organic Plus compost microbial communities from Emeryville, California, USA - Original compost - Organic plus compost (OP) | ecosystem: Engineered > Solid waste > Mixed feedstock >...
CCAGCATATCTCTGCATCAGCAATCTCTTTTCGAAGGTTTCAAGTATGATTTCGCTATTCATATCAGGGAAATAGTATTTTATAATATTTTGTTTCGCTATTTGTGCGGTTTTATTTTTTAAAGACAAATATATCAATATCTTATGTAGAAAGAAAAGTCAAATAACGAAACACGTATATAGGGTTGGTTAAGCGAAATTTTCCGTATATTCGTTTCGTTAAAACAGATGTTACAGGCAAGCGTATGAGCGACCGTGCTAACATCAACTGACGACCTAAATCTGAACTTCCTACAATCCAAAAATCAATATTTCTTACTGACTATCCAAGCCCACCCACCACCCAAAATTTTATTGTCGAAAATATTTTTTATTGAACCTTGCTTGACAAAAAATATAATTACTATCTTTGCGAAGTAACTATCATAAACTGATACTTATTTCAAAATATGGCAAAGCAATTTTACAAAGCAATTTATTTCAGCGACTATCCGTCTGACGATACAAAAGACAAATCGGTAACATTGGCTTTTAGTGAGCCAGAAGTCCCTTATTATTCAAAGGTCAAGGATATGTCCACACAAGAAATAAAGGAACTTATCGGTATCAAAACATACAAGCAACTTTCCTTATACGCAGACAAACAAGAACGTTCAATCAATCAAGCCGTAAAACGCTTGATAAAACAAAACTTGTCGGAAATTGACCAAGTAAACGGAATGACAAAAAAGGATGTAACCTTTGTAAAAAGCAAAGACACGCCTTTTCAGCGTTGGTATCCGTATATTGAAGGCTACTCAACTGACTTTGTGAAATCGCTAATAGAAAATTTTGACATCAAAGACACTTTGATTTACGAGCCATTTGCAGGAACAGGCACTACCCTTTTTGCTTCTGACCAAGTGAATTTATCTACAGTTTATTCCGAAGTAAATCCTTTGCTTCAATATCTTATTCAAACCAAACTGACAGTTTTAAAAGCAAAAGAACAGCAACGAAAAAAACTATCAAACGACCTAACCGACATTTCAAAAACTATCTTAAAGAATATAGACAAATTTGAAGAAGATAAAGCATTAAGAGAAGCGTATAAATTGATATTTGCTAACAGTAAATATTTTTCAGAAGAAACATTATCTAAAATTTTAAAACTTCGTTCTTACATTGACATTGTAAGATTAGAAGATGAACTATTGGCAGATACTTTGACTATTGCGGTTTTGTCGTGTTTGTTGCCTGTTTCCTATCTGAAAAAAGTGGGAGATGTTCGTTTTAAAACGCAAAAGGAAATTGAAAAAGAACTAAAAACTTTTGACGAAATTCTACCTCAAAAAATCGCTGACATTGCGGAAGATGTTATAAATTTCAATTACTCATTGAAAAACAAACACGAACTTATTTTGTCAAACGCAAAAAATATAAGCCGAGTAAATGAATTAAAAATCGGTGCAATCATCACAAGTCCGCCATATTTGAATGGAACAAACTATTTCAGAAATACAAAAGTTGAGTTGTGGTTTCTTCGCTATTTGCAATACGAAAATGATTTGCGTTTTTTCAGAGACCAAGCATTAACAAGCGGAATCAATGACGTAAAAAAAGAATATGCTTATGTGAATGGATTAGACATTTCTACAAAAAGCAAAATTCTAAAATCAACACTGAAAGAATTGAATGAAAACGCTTATGATTCGAGAATTCCGATAATGGCAAAAAGCTATTTTGAAGAAATGTATCAGGTTTTTAACGACTGTAAAACCCATTTAGAAAACAACGCCAAACTTTTAATTGATATTGGTGATTCTATTTTTTGTGGTGTTCATATCAAAACAGACGAGATTTTAATTGAAATACTAAAAGGACTTGGTTTTAAACTTATTGACAACAAAATATTGCGTAAAAGGCGGTCTAAAAATAAGGAAATCCTTACGCAATCGTTGCTTGTTTTTCAATACACTTACAAAAACAGCAAACACATTAACGATTCAGAACCTGCATTTTGGGACACGAATTGGAAAGAATTTAAAACCATTATTCCACACCAACAAGAGCCATTTTCAAGTAGAAATTGGGGACACAATAATCATTCGCTTTGCTCATATCAAGGCAAATTAAAACCTGCAATAGCACATCATTTGGTCAAAACTTTTGTTCCAGAAAACGGCTCAATGCTTGACCCTTTTTCGGGTGTTGGAACAATACCTTTTGAAGCCGCATTGGCAGGAAAAATGTCTTATGGAATAGATATTAGTTTGCCAGCTTATTATATTTCACAAGCAAAAGTTTCAGCACCGATGGCCGAAGAAAGTTATAGTTACATCAATGCGTTACAACATTTCATTGCAAAAAATAAATGCACAAAAGACGAATTGAAAGAAGTGCAAAATTTCGGTTTCAACAAAACACTTGCAGAATATTACGAAGAAAACACTTTGAAAGAAATTTTGCTTGCTCGAAGATTTGTAAAAGAAAACTATCCTAAAACACCAAGCGAAATGTTAGTAGTAGCTTCGCTACTTCATATACTTCACGGAAACAGACCGTATGCTCTTAGCCGTAGGTCGCACCCTATTGTGCCTTATGCACCAACAGGCGAATTTATTTATAAAAATTTGATAGAGAAAGTTACTGAAAAAGTTGATAGAGTAATTAAAGAAGATTTATCACAAAACTTTAAAAATGGTAAAATATTCAATCAGGACACGACCATAATTTGGCCACAAGAAATAAATAATTTGGACGCTGTTATTACATCGCCACCGTTTTTTGACAGTACGAGATTTTACTTGGCAAATTGGATTCGTATTTGGTTTTCGGGGTGGTCTGACAAAGATTTTAAACATCAGCCAAATTCTTTCGTTGACGAAAGACAGAAAAAAGATTTTGCCATTTACGAAAGCATTTTCCGACAATCAAAAGAACGATTAAAGAAAGACGGAGTTTGTGTTTTACATTTAGGCAAGAGTGTAAAATGTGATATGGCAGAAGAATTACAGAAAATTAGTAAGCGTTGGTTTAAAACGGCTGACTTATTTGATGAAAGTGTTGAGCATTGCGAATCTCACGGAATTAGAGACAAAGGAACGGTAACTTCACACCAATATTTGGTGCTTGTTTAAATTATTTGAAGCCTAACAACTTCTTATTTTCAGTCGTTAGGTTTTCAACCAAATCATAAACTTGAAGAATCTTTTTGATTTCCTTGATACGCTTTGGTAAATCTGATTTTTCTCTGACTTGTAAATAACGTTCAACGCCTTTATTGACATCAATATTATGATTCATTATCGGGTGCTTACTTGAAATTAAAGCAATGTTTGCACCCGTTATTTTTGCAAGGTCTATCAATTCGTTGTTTGTGTAAAATTTACTTGGCCATTTATCACGTTTATTTTCATTTGCACTTCGAGAAAGTAAAGCAGCGTTTTCCTTTTTCAAAGGATAAAGATATTTTGACGGCAAAATGTGGTCAATAGCCCAAGTATCACGTTTGTTTATATCCAATGGTTCTTTGGTTTTAAAGCAACGTCCATCAAATCGTTTGAATAAATCTTTAAAGTCTATTGATTCGTTTTCATCTTCCAAAAACAAATCGGCAATTCTTCGTCTTACAGCAGATTCGTGTAATTGTTCTTTCGTTCTCTTTGGATTCAAAACAGCATTGATAGCACCTTTACAGCTACGACATTCCATTTGTTTTTCTAATGGACCCCAGCCAGAATGTTTACTGAAAGCGTTAAACGGTAAAATCCTTGTACAGACATTGCATTGCTTCCAATAAGATTCGGGGTGTTCCGTTGCTATTCGGAAAAATCCTTCCCAAAAACGTAACGCAGTCGTAGAATCTGCACTATTATATTCTTCTTCCCAGTTATCAAACGGCAAATCTGTTTCTTTTGAATGAACATATCCGCAATGTTCGCATTTCCAAACAGCAGTTTCAATGGCTTCTTGTGGCGTAAGTAATTGTTGTCCGACTTGAACGTAGTTCATTTCTTGACAACTTACGCATTTGTAAGCCACCCAAGCATCGTGGTAAGGAATACCCTCAACCCTTAAAATACCTGTTTTATTTACTGTTTTTCTTCTTGCCATTTGACGATTAAAGACTTGCAAAGATAGAAATTTATCCGTTGCCTTTATCATAGACAACATATTTTCAATTCAGACTGCATTACATCACAATCCACAACAGACAAAACTTTAAACACGACAACAAAAACGCCAGCCTGTAACAAGGGTTTGGCGTAATGGCGGGTGAAGTGCTTCATATCAACATTTTTGCTAAATTTGAACTTTCGGCTTCGTGTCAACGGTAGTGCTAAAATTCCGCCACTCCGCCAAGCCCCGAACCGTTGAGAGGAAATCCCTCCGGGCTTCCCTCTCAACGGATCAGGCGCTTGCCGGAGTACAGCCCTTCCGGACTGTCCTCTAACACGCGCTTGGAGCAATGCTCCAGCACGTGCGCCAAGCGCCTGATCCGTTATCGGTCACCCTATTGACGACCGTGCTAAAATTCAACAGACAGACAAATGACAAAACAAGCCAACGCTTCGGCAAAATCAAAAGAGCTGCAACCTACCGCACAAAGCCAACGCTTTGCAGCACATTTGCTTTTGCCCCAACCGCACACCAACAAGAACGAGATTTTATAAAATTGAACCTGAGATATTGAATGAAAATAAAAAGTGCAAAATCATTCCGATTTTGGTACAAAACCAAAATAAAAGAGATTGAGGGAGACGACCCAACCCATAATGAAAACTTTGTAGGCACTTATCACAAAGAAAATGGGAAGAAAACTATAAAAGGTTTTTTTGAAATGTATCACGGGGACAAACCCGACATTGCAAGCTATCTGCCATCAATTCTGAAAATTGCAGAAGACGGACAAGCAATTTATGAGTTTCTGCAAAATGCTGTTGATTGTGGTTCTACACATTTCTACATTTTCTATAATGACAAATACTTTTTAGCAATCAACAACGGAAGTCCATTTGATGTTGAAGGCTTACAATCAATTTTAAACATTGCCCAAACAACTAAAAAAGACCCCGACAAAATCGGACGATTTGGAATTGGTTTTAAGTTGGCTCATAGATTAGTTGGAAAAAACGAAGGTACGGACGAACTTGTTAGACAATACAAAGGTCCGATTTTATTTAGTTGGGCTAAATTAGAAGATTTGGAAAGTTTGTTGAACAATGAACAAATTGAACCGTTAGTTCATAACGAAGAAAATCATGAAGAAAATCCGCCATATTTACTAAAACTCTTACTTACAAACTTTCCGTCAGACCCAAACGAGAGAGTAAAGGATATAAATTATCAAGACAAAATTTTATTTCCACAAGAGGAATTAAAAGAACTTATTAATTTCCTAAACGAAAACTTTAAGCAACATTCTGACAGCTTAAAGAAAAACGTACTGAAACAAGGCAGTTTGTTTTTTATCAAATTGGGCGAAGACAAGAAGAAACTTTTAGATAAAGATTATTCTGAACTTGTAAACGGTATTGAGTATTCTATGAATACACTGAAACGTTTACAAAAAGTCTATATCAATAACGATGATATTGGAAAAATTCCTTTACAGCTTGAAGAAGGAACTATAAAAAAAGGTTCTGACGAGTTTGAGCTAATTTCGCCTGAATACAAAGAGTTTGACATAAAATTTGCTATTGGCTTCAACACAATAAAATTCGGAAGCGAAAAATCGTATGAACAAATAAAATTGCTCAAAGAAAAACCGAATTTTTACAAATATTTCCCAATGGGGGATGAAATTAACGGACTTGGTTTTATTGTGCATTGCGACAGTTTCAGCAATGAAGCCAACCGCAGGAAATTACACGAAGATGATGTAAATAGAAATCTGTTTCCCGAACTTGCAAAGTTTATTACACAAAGACTTGACGAATACAAAGCAAATGACCGCAATAAATTTTTAAATCTTTACGCTTCGTTGCTTTTGTCTGATGTTCCAGAGAGACAAAACAATAAATGGTTGAAACCTATTTTTTATGATACTTTGTTGGAGTATATTCAAACAAATATTCCAACCACAGATGATATAATTGACGAGGTTGATAATGTAAAAATCAAAAAGTTTGATTTTGATATATCTTTATCAGATTTGGGATTAAGTGATATTCATTGGTTTTATTGGAAAGATGATGAAGACAAATATCTACTAAATGAAGCTAACTCAAATGAAAAAATTGGTATTGAAGAATGGAGTTTACGAGATGTTTTTGTCAATGCTGATTTGGATTGTTTAAATGATTGGATAAAAAGTTTATCCGAAGAGGATTACAACAACTTTTTAAAAGAGCTTGATAAAGAATATTTTTCAGAAGAAGCAATTGAAAGATTGATTGAAGCTGACCTTTTCAGATTTTCAGACGGAGAATTTTATTCAATAAATGAAGTCATTGATAATGAGGATTTGGTATTCCTTTCAAACAAGATTTCAAATATTCAAACAGAATTAAAATCGCTTGACTTCTTAATTTCCGATTTGGATATTTCATCGTTTAGTTTCTATGAAGAGATTTCGTCTAAATTAAAAACAGATGAAGATTTGTATGATACAATTTCAGAAAGGACTTCAACCGAAAATAATCTTGCGGTCAATCAGAAACAAAATCTTTTCAGAAACTTCATCAATCCTGCAACAAAATTTATTGGTATAAGCGATGAAACACTCAAAAAAATTGAACTGTTTTGCGATAATCAGGGAGAAATAAAACCCCTTTCTCAATTGGTTAGTAGTTCGCTAAAAAAATACACTTGGTTAAATCCCTATAAAATTAAAGCAGATGAAAACTTTGATAAATTAAGCGACTACTTAATTCAAGAAGAAGATTTATTTGACAAAATCATTTTACCCAACATTGAAATCATTAAGGCCGAACTTACAGAAGCCAAAGAAATAAAAGAGCTATTGTCGTTTTTTAAGAATAATCATCGTTCCTTTTTCAATGAATATATTATTCAAAAACAAATCAATGGTTATAAAATAATTGAGAAATCAAACAACTTTCAAATCGTTCCGCGAAATAAGGAAACAAAAGAATTTATTGAAAACTATTTATCTGATCAATTGATTGTCTTGCCTTATGACTTTTCGGATTTTAACAACGAAAATGGAATAATAAAAGGCGAAGATTTACACAACTTAATTCTGGATTTCGTTGAGGCAGATGAACACAAGGAAACTCTTATAGATATTATTCATTACGATGAACCTAAACGTAAGTTTTTACAAAATATTTCAGAGTTTAGATTTCATTCGGACACCAAATATGCCAAGGACGATTACGAGTATAAAATCTTGGAAATGGCTTGTGGTAAATTAAAAGGAAGCAATTATCAAGAATTTAAAGACAAAGTTATAATTGAAACAGAGGAACAGGAATTAACCCTTTCGGAAATTCCACCTTTTACTGACAAGATAAAAATTGATGATTACGAAATTAGTCTTGCCAAAATCCTTCCAGACAATTATGAAAACAGTGCCCATTTAAGCGGATTGATAACTCAATTCATAGGTCTTAGTTTAGATAAAGAACAAATTGGAAATTTATTTGGCGTAAGCGAAGAACCTGAACCAAATGACATTTTTCAAATGTTTTCTGAGCAAGTTGAAGTTTTAGAAAATGCCGAACAGTTGGCATTTTTATTTCTCTATGGCTTGTATATTGAAAGAATAGATTTTAGTCAGTTTAAAGCTCTAAACGTTGATGAAGAAGAAATTGATTTAGATACAGTCAAATATATTTCGGAATTTGAATTTATACAACAATCTGAGGTTCTAAATCAAAAATACAAAGGCATTACCAAAATTTTCAAAGATTTTCCAGTTATAGTAGAAGACAATGATAACCTATTAATAATAAAAGAACCATACTTTGAAGAAGATAAATTTATTTGTCCATACATCAAAGACGATTTATCAGATGATGAAAAATTAAGTCTTGTAAATTTCTTATACGATCAATGGGATAAGAAAAATAAAAAAACAGCAATTAGAAATATTGATTGGAGCAAAATTGATGATACTAAAACAGAAAACATTTTAGGTTTTAATCCAAACCATTCTGTATTTCCAAGTAACTACGCTTGCGAAAATGAACAATTACCAGATTATCTAATAAAATGGATTGGTGAAGATGAAAACAGAATTGATTTTATTTCAGACTTGGGTGTTTGGACTGAAAGAGCCGTTATAGTTGAATTGCGAAAATTCTTAAATGGCAAAAGCAAAGAATTTCAAAACAATCGTTTAACACAAGAAACTCGCTTTAACGATGATGAGACAACGCTTTTCAATTCGTTTGAATGGTTAAAGGAAAATGATTTGTCACTAAAAACGGTAGAGCAATTTGAAAAATTTAAGAAAGTTGTTGAAGTTATCAATGAAAACAGAAATAATAAGAGAGATTTGGTAATACAAGAGGAATACGACTTTGAACTTTTAGAGGAAAATTCAACGGAATGGAAAGAAACAGAGAACTATAAAATTTATCTGTATGATGAAGAAATGCCAAAAACTGTTGGGATTGATGAAATAGACGAATATGTATTTTACCGTTATAATAAAGATAATTATGCTATCAACGAAAACATAATTTATCTGAACAACAAAGAGGATAAAAAGAAAATACTTCAAAAAATCGCTTCCGATGATGAAAATGATTTTTCTTTTGAAGACTTGTGGGCTTTGTTTGGCGAAAGTTCAAATAGAGAGCAAGAGCTTGAAAGAGAAATTGTGAGATTACAACAACAAATTGCGAAAACCGATAACGCTACATTAGGAGCAGAATTTAGTTCCGACATCTCCAAAAATGACCAAAAAGAAGCTAACAGAGAAGCAAAAGAACTTGTTAAACAACGATTGGAAAATGAAGGCTTTGAGTTTACGCAAGGTATAGGTAATTATTCAACGATTGACGGTGTTGTAAAAGGCGACATAGAATTTCCGCTTGTTGTGAAAAGTTACAAATACAAAGACGAACCGCTAAAAATTGGGGCAAACGAATGGATACAACTAATGAAACCCAATTCAATGTTTTGGGTAAATTTTGGTAATGGAAAATTGGGTTGTCTAAAACTGTATGAACTTTTAAGACATCAAGACAAAATTACAATCAGTTTCAGTACAGAAAATCTTGATGTGGACGACCGATTAGATAAGTTTGCAGAATTATTGCATTACTTTGGCAATGTTCATTTTGATTTTAATAGTGTTATGCCGAGTAATATTGCCAGTAATTTAGGAGATTACCGTTTTGATAAACGTAAGACCGAAGAAGATTTAAGTAGTGATGATGAAAGTTTATTATAGAAATGAGATACACAAGGCAAGAACATAGCAATTTCCTTGAAGAAGAACTTCAAGCACAAACAAAAGCGTTTAATCAAAAACTAAACTCTTCGGCTACTTTTTTACTTCAAGAGAGAGAAGAACTTTTTGTTGCTCAATTCTTGACATTCAAAGACGGAGAAATGATTTTAAAATTCTCTACAAAACGTGGTTTGCCACGAAAAGGAGAATACTTGTACTGTTTTACAGTTCCAAAAGAGTTACGAGATTATAGAAATTGGGGCGATAAAACCTATGGCGATTTGATAAAAGAAAAAGGAAATTTTACTGAGACGGTTTGTGTTTGGCAATCTTCTGCAAAAGACAAAGACGGAAACATTGATACGAATTTTAGTTTAGCAGGCTTTCGGGGTGTGGACTTAGATTTTGCAGTAAATATTTCTGAAGCTGAAAAAATGATTTTGCTTTTGGGTCCGAACAAACCGCCTTTTGAATACATTGCCAATCTTCAAAAAATAGTGCAAACCAGTAATTCGGAAAATGTAAATCAGATTTTAGACCAAGATTTTCAAAATTCAAATTGGCAACCGTCATTACTTGACAATCAAAAAGAAATCCCGAGTTTTATTTTAAATCAACTGACATTAAGCGATCATTTAATTTTAATTGGTCCGCCAGGAACGGGAAAAACATATCAAATTGCAGAAATCTGTAAGAAACTTTGTGAACAAGGAAAATCTGTTTTGGTAACATCGCTTACAAACAGAGCTTTAATGGAAGTTGCGGAAAAGCCAGCATTAGCTGATTTGTTGGGAGCAGGAAAAGTTTTTAAAACTAAAATTTCAACAGACGAAGAAAAAGAAATTCCGCAACTACAACAAATAAAAGAGTTGAATCCACAGCCAAGCAACTTGGTTTTATCTACGTTTTTTATCGCAAGTAGCGAAGCTACGAACATAAAAGACAATCCACCTTTTGACTATGTAATCGTAGATGAGGCAAGTCAGGCACTACTTGCAATGTTTGGTGCGTCAAAACTTTTAGGAAAGAAAAATATTTGGATTGGTGATACCAAACAGCTTCCGCCTGTTGTAGCAATTAACGAAGATAAAGTCAGCAAAAAGAATTACGATTTTTTGGTGGACGGATTAAAAGCACTTTCAGGTACAGCATCTGTCCCAATTTATCAATTAACTGAAACTTATCGTTTACCAAACAGAGGTGCAAATTATACAGGCATATTTTACAATAATAGCCTAAAATCAAAAGCGAAAAACGACATTCGTTTCACTTTCTCTGAATTACCGAACGATGTAAGAATTTTCTTCAACTCACAAGGTGGTTCAACACTTATAAAAACCGATTTGGAAGTTGGAAACAAAAAGCCAAAGAATGCTTTGGAAATTGCTAAATTATTGGTTGTTAATTTGCTGAAAGTCAATGAGAATCTACATATTTCTGTCTTGAGCAATTACATTGAAACGGTAAAAGCATTGCAAAAAAGTATCTTTCAAACCGTAGGCAATCCTAAAAACTTGCTCATTGAAACTATTGCAAGAATACAAGGTTTGACAACAGATGTAACGATTTTTGTTGTTCCCAATTCGGGTTACAATCATTCTTTGGAAAAACGCTTATTCAACGTTGCCACAAGTCGTGCAAAGCGACATACAATTATCATTTCAGACACTAACGTTGTCACTTCTTATCCTCAATTAGACGAAGAAGTAAAAGCATATTTGCAAAAACTCAATGAGGAGTTTTCCTTTTATTACACGTCAGACAGAAAGTTAATTGAAATTCGAACGCCCGAACCAAATGAAAGCAAAGAAACTGAACAACATCAAACACAAACAGGTTTAAAAATTCTTGGCAAGATTGACCTTTCACAATTTGACAAACCCAAAAAGGAAATCAAAAAAGACAAAGAAAACATTTACATCATAGACACAAACGTTTTTGTTGATTATCCCGACATTATTTCAAAAATTGACAAACAATATCAAATAGCTTTATCAGCAAAAGTCATTGACGAATTAGACTATTTGAAAATTTCATTGACCGAAGAACAAAAGAAAAACGTTCATAGAGCAATCAAGCAAATCAACGAAAGTTTTGACAAACGAAACCTCAAAATGGACACAGCAGACTTGGCTTTGCTTCCAGACGACTTTAACAAAAAATCACCCGACAACTTTATTTTGTCCGTAGCATTGAAATACAAAGACGAAAACCCAATTATGCTGACATCTGATAACGGATTGCAAATTAAAGCCAAAGGTTTAGGCATAACGACAATAAAATTAAAAGACTTTTTAAAACAAACGAAACATTAAGCCAACGCATTGGTGGCACATTTGCATTTTTGCCGACACACAAAGCCAAACAAAAAATGCAAAAGAGCCACCTGCCAACGCACCACGGCAGAGCAAAATGAACGGACAAACAACATATGGACAAGCAGGGCGAACCGATAACAAGGTATTGCCAAAAGCGGGGCTGAACGGCTTCGATTGGACATTTGTGCGAGATTCAACATTCGTTCTTCGACTGAACTTTTGTGCTAAAAATCCCCGCCTTCGGCAATACCCGAACCGCTTGGAGCAATGCTCCAGCACGTGCGCGTTATCGGTAATGGCGTTTGACCGCTCTGAAACAACATCAACGGACAGACAGAAAAACGAAAAATTGCCAACGCTTCGCAAAAATTAAAAGAGGTGCAACCAACCGCACAAAGCCAACGCTTTTGCACCACATTTAATTTTGCCCAACCGCACCCAAGCCCTGGCGGCTCTTTTAATTACGTTAGGAAAGCATCATCCTACACCCTCTCCAGCATGATCAACACATGCTGTTCTCCATAAAAATGATTATATAAAAGCAGCCTGTTAACAGGCTTGGCTATC
>Ga0164243_10012139_pt1 | contig 12233 bp, 12 predicted proteins | sample OricompcompostOP_FD_108781 | JGI IMG/M metagenome (GOLD analysis project Ga0164243, IMG submission 108781) | Organic Plus compost microbial communities from Emeryville, California, USA - Original compost - Organic plus compost (OP) | ecosystem: Engineered > Solid waste > Mixed feedstock >...
CACGAACCAGCCGAAGATGTCCCCGACCCCGCTCTGCCCGGCCTCGTAGCCCCAGCTCCCCGCGCTGATGCCGCCGTCCACGACCCCGCACATGCCCGGCACCTCGGCCAGGGTGGTGCCGTTGAGCACGTGACAGGTGGAGGTGCCCATGATGGCCACCATCCGGCCCGGCTGCAGCGCGTCCACCGCGGCGGCGGTCACGTGCGCGTCCACATTGGCCACCGCGACCGCGATCCCCTCCGGCAGGCCGGTCCACGCCGCCGCCTGCGCGGTCAGGCCGCCCACCCGCGCGCCGAGCGGCACCAGTGGTCCGTCCACTTTGGAGATGAAGTCGGCGAAGTCGGGGTTCAGCGCGGCGAGGTACTCCCGGCTCGGGTAGGCGCCGTCCTGGAAGATGCCCTTGTAGCCGGCGGTGCAGACGTTGCGAGTGTGGACACCGGACAGTTGCCACACGATCCAGTCCGCCGCCTCGATCCAGCGGTCGGCCAGGTCGTAGATCTCGCGATCCTCCTCCAGCAGTTGCAGCGCCTTGGCGAACTGCCACTCGGCGGAGATCTTCCCGCCGTACCGGCCGATCCAGCTCTCCCCACGCTCGTGGGCCAGCGCGTTGATCCGGTCGGCGTGGGACTGCGCGGCGTGGTGCTTCCACAGCTTCACGTACGCGTGCGGGCGCCCGCGCAGCCGCGGCACCTCACACAGCGGCGTGCCGTCGGCCAGCGTCGGCAGCACCGTGCAGGCGGTGAAGTCGATGCCGATGCCCACCACGGCGGCGGGGTCGACGCCCGCGTCGGCGAGCGCGGCGGGGACGGCACGGCGCAGCACCTCGCGGTAGTCCTCCGGGTCCTGCAACGCCCAGTCCGGCGGCAACGGCGCGCCGGTGGCGGGCAGCCGCTCGTCGATGACGCCGTACTGGTAGTCGTGCACCGCGGTGCCGACCTGGGTCCCGTCGGCGACCCGCACCACCACCGCGCGACCGGAGAGCGTGCCGTAGTCGATCCCCACGACGTAGCGGTCCACCGGTCACCTCCGGGTCAGGTTTCCTGTCAGGAACGAGCGTGTTGCGCGGCGGTGCTTGTTAACGCGAACATTGTTAACGCGAACATCGGAGGGCGTCAAGAGGGGCGGGAGTGGCCGATCACGACGGGTCCACGATGGACCAGAATGGCCCCATGGATGGGGGAAAGACAGCGCGGCGAGGGCAGGGCGGCCACCCCTCGCGGCGCGGACAGGACGTGATCATGACGGACGTCGCGACCGCGGCCGGCGTCTCGCACATGACCGTGTCCCGCGTGCTCAACGGCACGGCCCACGTCTCCCCCGCGACCCGCGCCCGGGTCGAGGAGGCCCTGCGCGCTCTGGGCTACCGCCCGAACGCGGCGGCCCGCGCCCTGGCCACCGGGCGCTCCGGCCAGCTCGCCGTGGTCTTCTTCGACACGACGCTGTTCGGTCCCGCGTCGGCCGTGTTCGCCATCGAGCAGGCCGCCCGGCGCCAGGGTTACTCCATCAGCATCGTCAGCCTGCCCCAACTCGACCCGGCCTCGATGCGGGACGCCGCCGGCCAGTTGCGGGCCCAGGCCGTCGACGGAGCGATCATCGTCGCGCCACACACCACCGCGGAGGCCGCGCTGCGCGAGGTGCCCGCCGAGTTGCCCGCGGTCGTGGTCGGCAGCGGCGACACCGCCGGACTGCCCCTCGTCGCCGTCGACCAGGAGGTCGGCGCGCGCCTGGCCACCGAACACCTGCTGGCCCTGGGTCACCCCACCGTCGTGCACGTGGCCGGTCCGGGGAACTGGACCGACGCCCGGGCCCGCGTCAAGGGCTGGCGCAAGGCCCTGCAACGCGCGGGCGCGCCGGTCCCCGCGCCGCTGGTCGGCGACTGGTCGGCCAAGTCGGGATTCGAGGCGGGACAACGACTCGCGGCCGACCCGCAGGTCTCGGCCATCTTCGTGGCCAACGACCACATGGCGCTGGGGGTGCTGCGGGCCCTGGCCCTGGCCGGCCGCAAGGTGCCGCGCGACGTGAGCGTGGTCGGCTTCGACGACGTCCCCGAGTCGCCCTACTACCCCCCGGCGCTGACGACCGTGCGGCAGGACTTCGAGCACGTCGGGACCGAGGCCGTACGCATCCTGCTCGACCGCCTCGCGGGTCACGACGGGGCCGGCAAGCTGTTGCTGCAGCCGGAGTTGGTGGTGCGCGACAGCACCGCCCGCCGTCGCGGCTGACCGTCCACACAGGACAACCCGACGGTCAACGCCTCCTCGCCGCGATGGCCGGGCCACCGAGGTGCAGACCGAGCCAGGTGGCGAGCTCGGCCAGTTCGGCGTGCACGGCGGCGCTCATGGCCTTGGTGAACGGCACGTCCTCGTGGATCGCGTCGACCCGCAGCACGCCGGCCTTGCGGTCGGCCGTCGCGTCCACCTTGCCGACGAGGCGGTCGTGGTGCAGCACCGGCAGCGCGTAGTAGCCCCACCGCCGGGCGGCCTTGGGCTTGTACATCTCCAGCAGATAGGCGAAGTCGAAGAGTTCGGCCAGCCGGGCACGGTCGTAGACGAGGCGGTCGTAGGGGCACAGCAGCGCGGTACGCCCGGTGAACGACATGTCGAGCAGGCTCGGGTCGACGCGCCAGACTCCGGCCAGCCCTTCGACCGTGACCCACTCACCCGCGACGGCCCGATCCCGCGGCTCGGCCGGGTTGATCGCCGAGTCCGGGCGCACGATACCGAGCGCCCTCAGCCGGCGCTCGTCACGGATCCGCCGCGCCTCGTCCCGGGGCACCGCCACGACGTCGGGGTAGACCCGCTCGGCGAGGTCCCACAACCGCTGGCCACCGCGCCGTCCGGCGATGGCGACCTCCCCGCGCATCATCAGGAACTCCAGCATCCGCGTCACGTTGCGGTTGTTCGTCCAGCCCGACGACTGCCAGGGCACGAGACTGGTGTCCGGGACCTCCCGCGACAGCAACGGTCCCCGCTCCTCGAGCCGGGCGAGTACGTCGCGCCGGAACGGATCGTTGACCTCGATCCATTCACGTATCTCGTCGCGTTGCGGCCACACCGCCATGTCGGCGAGGAACAGCGGCAGGTCGGCCATCGGCCGCACCATCCCGTCGAACTCGAACAGTGTGAAGTCGCGCTCCAGGGCCGTGCGCATGTGCTCGGGGTGGTAGGCCGAGCCCAGCCGCGACCACGGCACCAGATCGATGCTCGGCGCCACCGCCGCGGTCGGGTCGATCTGCACCAGCGTCAGCCGCTGCACCACCGTGAGCAGGTCGCGGGGACGCGGCGCGTCCAGCAACTGCGCCCGTACGGCCAGCCGCCGCGCCTCGACCCGGGTCAGCTCTCGCATACCCACGCAGGCAGGCTAGCGCTCACCCGTCGCGGCCGAGGGGCGGCGCGACGCACAGCGGCGACGGGACGCGCCACGGTCATGTCGAACCGATCGCCGCCTGATAGCGGCGCACGAGCGTCCGCAGCGCCTCGACGAGTTCGGGCGGGTCGAGGACGCTGAAGTCCAGACCCAACAGTCCTATGTAGACGGCGACGGAGTCGACCGACTCGCCGCCGGTGGCGAGCACGCAGGTCTGCTCGTCGATCGCCTCGACGATGCCGACGGCCGGGTTGATCCGGGCCGCCACGACCTCGGCCGGAGCGTGCACCTTCACCCGGGCCCGGAAGCGGAAGCCGGCCGAGGAGACGCGCCGGGCCACGTAGGCGGCCAGGTCACCGTCGCCGGGCAGGTCCCGGGCCGCGAAGCGGGGCCCGGTCGGCGGGCGCGGGGTCAGCCGGTCGACGCGGAACGTGCGCCAGTCGTGACGGTCGATATCCCAGGCGACCAGATACCACCGCCGACCCCAGACCACGAGCCGGTGCGGCTCCACCACGCGGGTGGCGACCGTACCGGTGTGGTCGACGTAGTCGAAGCGGAGCCGTTCCTGGTCCCGGCACGCGGTCGCGAGCGTGGTGAGCACCTGCGGCGCCACCGTGGGCGCCGGGTGATCGGGCGGGATGGCGAGCGTGTGACTGGTGACGGCGCCGATGCGCGGGCGCAGGCGCGGCGGCAGCACCTGCTCCAGCTTGACCAGCGCCCGCACCGAGGCCTCGTCGACACCGGTGAGCGCCGACCGCGACACGGTACGCAGACCCACCGCGACGGCGACCGCCTCGTCGTCGTCGAGCAGCAGCGGCGGCATCGCCGTCCCCGCCCCCAACCGGTATCCGCCGTCCGTGCCCCGCGTCGCGTGCACGGGGTAGCCCAACTCACGCAACCGCTCCACGTCGCGGCGGACGGTGCGCTCGCTGACCTCCAGCCGTGCCGCGAGGTCCGCGCCCGTCCAGTCCCGCCGAGCCTGCAACAGCGCGAGCAGGCGCAGCAGCCGTACCGAGGTCTCCGCCATGCCCGCCATTCTTTCTGACCTTTAGGACGGAACCTGACCGCAAGCCCTTCTAGCCTGGGGTCATGACAGAGTCACAGATCAGGCCATACCGGGTCGATATCCCCCAGGCCGACCTCGACGATCTCGTTGCCCGTCTCAACTTCACGCGGTGGCCCGAGGAGGTGGAGGGCGCCGGCGCCGACTACGGCATGCCCCTCGCCGTGGTGCGGCGGTTCGCCGACCGCTGGTGCGACGGCTTCGACTGGCGCGCCGCGGAGGCCCGGCTCAACGAGTTCCCGCAGTTCACCACCACCATCGACGGCGAGAACATCCACTTCCTGCACGTGCGCTCACCCGAACCCGACGCCACGGCGCTGCTGCTCCTGCACGGCTGGCCGGGCTCGGTGGTGGAGTTCCTCGACATGATCGGCCCGCTGACCGACCCACGCGCCCACGGCGCCCCGGACGCGCCCGCCTTCGACGTGGTGGTGCCGTCACTGCCCGGGTACGGGTTCTCCGGGCCGACCACGCAACGAGGCTGGGACAGCGCCCGGATGGCCGCGGCGTTCGCGTCGCTCATGGCCCGCCTCGGTTACGGGCGGTGGGGCGCGGTCGGCGGCGACGCCGGCGCGCTCGTCGGGCGCGAGTTGGGCATCCTCGCCCCCGCAGGGCTGATCGGACTTCACCTGTTGCAGATCTTCGCCTTCCCGTCCGGCGATCCCGACGAGATGGCTGGACTGTCCGATGTGGACATCCAGTCGCTGCAGGGCGCCACGTCCGAGTTCCAGGAGAAGTCCGGGTACGCCGACATCCAGCGCAAGCGGCCCGGGACGCTCGCCTTCGCCCTCACCGACTCACCCGCGGGCGTGCTCGCCTGGAATGCCGAGCTGTGGACCGGTTGGGGACGGTGGGCGGAGTTCACCAACGTCGACACCTACCTGACGCACACGAGCATCTACTGGTTGACCCGCACGAGCGGGTCCAGCGCCCGGCACTACTTCGAGGACAACCGCAGCGGCGCGGGCTACCGGGAGGTCAGCAACAACGTGCCGACGGCGCTGGCGGTCTTCCCCGAGGACTTCCGCACCATCCGCGCCTTCGCCGCGCGCTCGAACAACATCGTGCGCTACACGGAGTTCGAGGAGGGCGGCCACTTCGCCTACACCACGCACCCCACGCTGGTCGTCGAGGACGTGCGCGCCTTCTTCGGCTCGCTCTGAGCGTTCGGCCAGGACCGGCGCGTGGGCGGGGTCCACTCAGGTGGACCCCGCCGGTGCCGTGCGGGCGATCAGGTCCGCGGCGGCGAGCATCTGCGACCCGATCGGCTGCAGGCCGACCTGTACGGCCACCAACCCCGTCGAGACCCGCTCCACCACGCCCCACTCCCAGATCGCGACCGGGTCGAGCCCGGTGCGCTGGGCGAGCCAGGCCGCCCGCCGGTACGGATCGCCGTCCCGCACGAGTTCGACCGGGTCCTCGCGCATGATGATGCCCAGGTCGTACTCGGCCTCGGCCAGGAGTCCGTCGGGGTCGACGAGCTTGAACTCGTCGCCCTGCCCGGTGGCGAGGGCGTTCCACGCGTGCACGTCACCGTGCACCAGCACCGCCCGTTCGTCGTCGTGCGCCGCGATCCGGCGCTCCACACAGGACAGTGCATGGTGGACGGTCCGCTCCGCGCACGGCCGGTCCAGCTCCTGCCACAGGCGCACGATGTTCTCGGCGAGCCAGCGGCCCTTGCGCGCCCCGGTCGGCAGGTCCGCGCCCGCTGCCGGCCGCCAGACGCGTCGGGCGGTCGCGACGAGGATCTCGTGCTGGCGCGGCAACGGGAGCGCCAGGTCGTGCAGCGACGGACCGAGCCGCTCGACCAGCAGCGCGCCCCGCTCCTCGTCGGCCCGCAGCAACCGCACGCAGCCCTCGCCGCCGGCCAGCCGCAGGACCGTGATCTCCTCCGCCGCCGCGGCGCCCCGCGGCACCATCAGCTTCAGCACCGCGAGCGTCCCGTCCTCGCAGACCGCCTCGGCCACCAGCGCCTCGGTCGCGTCCGGATAGACCCGCCCGAGCGTCAGCGACCACCGCGCCTGCAGCTCGGCCATGGTCTCCGGCAGCGCCGCCAGCCAGGCTTGCGCCCCGTGCACGAGAGCCTTCGCCCGTACGGTCGGTGGAACAGCGAGAGCGGCCACCCGGGCAGCCTGCCGCACGGCACCCACCCGCGCCACCGCATTCTCCGGCGAGTCGGGGTAGAACAAGGTGATGGAGACCCGGGTTCAGACCGTGGCGGCGGTGGCGCACGCCCTCGCGGCATCGGTCAGCGCACTCACGCCACGCCACGTGCGGGTTTCGCGCGTGGCGCCGGCACCGCCCTTCTCCGCGTCGGTGCCTGAGCCGGGCACCGACGTCTTCACCACCGTCCTGCGGCTCACCGAGGCCGGCCCCGGCGGCTCCGACGTCGACGCCTCCGCCGACGCGCCGCCCGCCGACCCCCGGTCGATCGCCGTGTCGTTCGTGGTCGACGACGCGCCGGTGACCGTCTTCGCCGACGGCGACGCCCGGCGGTGGGAGGTCGCCCGTCAGCTCGCCTCGGCGCTCGCGGACGAGGTGCACGAACTGCCACCCCCGGCGTGGGCGCAGCCGTTCCCGCCCTGCCCCGGGCACCGGCACCCGATGGAGCTGGCCGAGGGCGGCTGGCGCTGTCCCCGCGCTCCCGGCCCGATCATCGCCCCGATCGCCCTCGACCGGCCCTGAGGGGAAGCCCGGGGCGTGATCGCGCGGTTCAGTCCGAGGTCCACCTGCGGATGTCGCCCCAGCCGCCGGCGCAGGGCCTCGACGAGCGCCGGACGCGTGCCCCGCGGATCGGTGCGGTCCGCGGTCAGGATCGAACGGCCGCTACGCTCACGCGGCGCGGGGTGTGTGCGAGGGGAGACGGGCATGACCGACCAGCTTCGGGCCGACGCGGCGCGGCTGCTGCGCGAGGCGCGCGCCGTGGTCGTCTTCACCGGGGCCGGCATCTCGGCCGAGAGCGGCGTGGCGACCTTCCGCGACGCCCTGACCGGGCTGTGGGAGCGCTACGACCCGCAGCAGTTGGCCACCGCCGAGGCGTTCCACGCCGCGCCCGACCTGGTGTGGGGCTGGTACGAGTGGCGGCGTGCCCTGGTGAGCCGGGCACGGCCGAACGCCGGACACCACGCCGTGGCCGCGATCGAGGCTCACGCCCCGTCGACCGTGGTGGTGACGCAGAACGTCGACGACCTCCACGAACGCGCCGGCACGCGCGCGCTGGTCCGGTTGCACGGCAGCCTCTTCGCGCCCCGTTGTGTGCGCTGCGCGGCACCGGCGAGCCTGCCGCCGCCTCCGGGCGACACACCCGAGGGCGGCGGCCGAATCCCGCCACCGTCCTGTGTGGAGTGTGATGGGCCGGTGCGGCCCGGCGTGGTCTGGTTCGGCGAGTCCCTGCCGGAGGACCAACTGGCGGCGGCGGTGCGGGCCGCCTCGACGTGTGACCTGCTGCTGACCGTCGGCACCTCGGCGGTCGTCTACCCCGCCGCCGAGATCCCCCGGGTCGCGGCCCGCCACGGCGCGCCGGTCGTCCAGGTGAATCCGTACGAGACCCCCCTCGACGCACTCGCGGACATCAACCTGCGTGGCCCCGCCGGGCAGGTGCTGCCCGCCCTGGTCGCCGCCGCCTGGCCGGACGCCGGCGGTGCGCGCTGACGGGCGCGGGAAAGCGGTAGAGGGATCGAGGCCGGCTGGTTAGGGTCACGACATGCCGGAACTGGTGGCGCCGACGGTCGATCTCTACGAATCCTGGTGCGAGGCGCGGGCCGAGTTCGGCGACGACACGCAACTGCACGGCACCGGCTTCGACCCGAGCGTCGACCTCTCCACCGCCGCCGCGTTCGCCGACTGGGTGGCGCACCTGCGTCGCCAGGCGGACGAGTCGATCCCGACCGAGCCCAACCGCGTGCACTGCACGTTCCGCTGGCTCGTCGAGGGGGACACCTACCTCGGTGCCATCAACCTGCGCCACCGCCTCAACGAGTTCCTTGCCCGCGCCGGCGGCCACATCGGCTACAGCATCCGCCCGTCGGCGCGCCGCCGCGGCCTGGCGTCGTGGGCGCTGCACGAGACGCTGCGGGCCGCGCGGGAACGCGGGATCGACCGGGTCCTCATCACCTGCGTCGACGGCAACATCGGCTCGGCCCGCACCATCGAGCGCGCGGGCGGGGTCCTGGAGAACCTTCTTCAGACGCCAGAGTTCGGACTCGTCCGCCGCTACTGGATCACTCTGACGCCCCGCTGAGGACCCGTACGCCCGCGCCACCGACATAATCGAGACGCATCCATAACACTCTACCGGCGGGTAATGATAGCCTCGGCCCCCTCAGATATCTAGTCCTATCATTGGAACCCGTTCTCCTGATATCCCTGTCGCGTCAACCCCTCCGCGCCACAGGGAGCCCCACGTGCGTCCGTCCCACCAACTCCGTCGATGGCTCGTCGCCCTCACCGCCACCGTCACCGCAACCGCCGGCGCCGTCATCGGCCTGGGATCGCCCGCCCAGGCCGCCACGGTCAACTACGTCGCGCTCGGCGACTCGTACTCCTCCGGCGTCGGCGCCGACAGCTACATCTCCTCCAGCGGCTCGTGTAAGCGCAGCACCAAGGCCTACCCGGCACTGTGGGCCGCCGCGCACTCCCCCACGTCCTACACCTCCGTCGCCTGCTCGGGTGCCAAGACGTCGGACGTCATCAACTCCCAGGTCAACGCGCTCTCCTCGTCGACGACGCTGGTCTCCATCACCATCGGCGGCAACGACGCGGGCTTCGCGAACATCATGACCACCTGCGTGCTGCTGGGCACCTCCGAATGCGTCTCGGCCGTGCAGTCGGCGGAGAACTACGCGCAGACGACGCTGCCCGGCAAGCTGGACCAGACCTACGCCGCGATCCGCAACAAGGCACCCAACGCGCGCGTGGTCGTGCTCAGCTACCCGGTCTTCTACAAGCTCAACGAGCCGCTGTGCATCGGTCTCTCCGAGACCTCCCGCGCGAAGATCAACGAGGGCATCAACCTGATCGACAACGTCATCAAGGCCGCCGCGGCCCGGGCCGGCTTCGTCTTCGCCGACGTGCGCAGCATCTTCGTCGGGCACCAGCTGTGCTCCGGCGGCACCAAGTGGCTGCACGCGTTGAACTTCCTCGACCTCGGCATCTCCTACCACCCGACCGCGGCCGGGCAGTCCGGTGGTTACCTGCCCGTCTTCAGCTCCGCCGCCTGATCCGCTCCCGCAGCGATCGCCCGGGGCCGCCGTGGTCCCGGGCGATCGCCGTGCCGGCTGCCGCGGGTTCGCCCGGCCGGGCTGAAACGCGCCGACCCGGCCCCGGCCCACCAGCACGGCGCCTAGCGTCGGCTCATGGCCGACGACGTGCTCGTCACCGCGGACGGGGTGAACCTGCCGGGATCGCTGACGATCCCCGAGGACGCGCGGGGCATCGTGATCTTCGCGCATGGCAGCGGCAGCGGGCGGCACAGTCCGCGCAATCGCCAGGTGGCCGGGGTGCTGCAGCAGGCCGGCCTCGGCACCCTGCTGTTCGATCTGCTCACCCCCGACGAGGAGGCCGACCGCGCCAACGTCTTCGACGTCGCGCTGCTCGCGGGTCGACTCCTGCAGGCGACCGCCTGGCTGCGCCGCCAGGATCGCGCGGCGCCGTTGGCGGTGGGGTGGTTCGGCGCCAGTACGGGGGCCGGTGCCGCGCTCTGGGCAGCCGCCGAGCCCGGTGCGGACGTCGACGCGATCGTCTCCCGGGGCGGGCGTCCCGATCTGGCTGGTCCGCGGCTGGGCCAGGTGCGCGCACCGACCCTGCTGATCGTGGGCGGGCTCGACGACGTGGTGCTCGACCTCAACCGGACGGCGCAGGCGGCGTTGCGCTGCCCCAACGACCTGGTCGTCGTCCCGGACGCCACCCATCTCTTCGAGGAGCCCGGCGCACTCGAGCAGGCGGCCGCGGTGGCCTGCGACTGGTTCGTCACCCACCTGCACGGACAGCGAATCCCGGCCTGATCCCCGTGCCTCTGGTGCGCGGGCCGCCGGACCCGCACACTCGACCCGTGCCCGTCCTCGCCTCCCTCGCCCGCCGCCTCGGCGGCCTGCGCGCCTTCGCTCTGGTCGGTCGAGCCTATGTGCCCCTCGACCGATGGTTGGGTCGCCTCAGCCGCGGTCGCCTGCTGGCGCTCGGCCTGCCGTCGCTGATACTCACCACCACCGGTCGACGCAGTGGAGAGCCGCGCACCACGCCGCTGCTCTTCGCGCGCGACGCGGACGCCTTCGTCGTGATCGGCTCCAACTGGGGGCAGCCGGGTCATCCGGGGTGGTCGGCCAACCTGCTGGCGAATCCCGAGGCGTCCGTACAGGTCGGTGGGGAGCACATCGCGGTCCGCGGCCGGCTGGTGGAGGGCGCCGAACGTGACCGGCTTCGGGAACTGCTGCTGCAGGTCTGGCCCGCCTACGCGGCCTACGAACGCCGAGCCCAGGGCCGGAACCTGCGCCTGTTCCGCCTCGAACGCGCCTGAGCCGGTCGCCACGCCCTCCCGACGGTCACGACGCGAGCCAGGCGCGGATGGCGGCGTCGTCGCGGCCGAGCTCCGGCGGCCCGCAGGCGTAGTCGACCGGCGTGCGGCTCAGCCGGATGGGATTGGCCACTGTGGACAGTGCCGGGCCGGGGTCGCCGGCCAGGGTCACCACCGGAGCCAGGCCGAGGGTGGTCGCCAGCGCGATCGCGTCGTCGAGCGCGTTCACCGGTCCACAGGGGACACCCGCGGCCTGCAGCAGGCTCGCCCAGTGCGCGGCGGTCCCGCTGTGCAGCGTGCGCTCCAACTCGGCCACCAACTCCTCACGGTGGGTGACCCGGCCGGAGTTGCGGTCAAAGCGCGGGTCCCCGGCCAGGTCCGCCCGGCCGATGGCCTCGCAGAGCCGGACGAACTGGCGGTCGTTGCCGACGGCCAGCACCAGCGGGGCATCGGCGGTCGCCACCGTTTCGTAGGGGGCGATGCTCGGGTGGCGGTTGCCCATCGCCCGCGGCACCTTTGCGCCGTTGACGAACGCCGATGCCTGGTTGACCAGCGAGGCGAGCAGGCTGGAGAGCAGGTTGACCTCGATGTGCTGGCCCAGGCCCGTACGGTCCCGCTCGCGCAGCGCGGCGAGAACACCGATGACGGCGTGCAGGCCGGTCACCACGTCGACGATGGCCACCCCGACCTTCGTGCCCGGCCCGTCCGCGGGCCCGGTCAGGCTCATCAGCCCGCCGACCGCCTGCACCACGAAGTCGTAGCCGGGCAGGCCGGCGCCAGGGCCACTGCCGAAGCCGGAGATCGAACAATAGACAGCTCTGGGGTTCTCGCGCAGCACGGCGGCGGCGTCGAGCCCGAACGCGGCCAGGCGTCCGGCCACGAAGTTCTCCAGCACCACGTCGGCCCGGCGGCACAGTTCGCGCGCCAGCGCCTGATCCGCCTCGTCGGCCAGGTCGAGGGTGACGCTGCGCTTGTTCCGGTTCACGGCGGCGAAGTAGGTGCTCATCGTGCCGACGAACGGCGGGCCCCACTCGCGGGTGTCGTCGCCGGTCCCGGGGCGTTCGACCTTGACGACCGTGGCGCCCAGATCGCCGAGAAACATCGACGCCAGCGGCCCGGCGAGCACGCGGCTGAAGTCGGCGACCAGCAGTCCCGCGAGCGGACCACTGCGCGCCGTCATGGCAGGGTCTGCTGCCTCGGTCACGCCCTGACCGTACCGCCACCCCGGCCCGGGCGGGCAGTATCCACCGTGGCCCGGCATCAGCGTGGCCCGGCATCAGCGTGGCCCGGCATCAG
>Ga0164243_10012140_pt1 | contig 12232 bp, 13 predicted proteins | sample OricompcompostOP_FD_108781 | JGI IMG/M metagenome (GOLD analysis project Ga0164243, IMG submission 108781) | Organic Plus compost microbial communities from Emeryville, California, USA - Original compost - Organic plus compost (OP) | ecosystem: Engineered > Solid waste > Mixed feedstock >...
CATCGGTGGGGCTCCTTCAGTGTGTGGATTTCGCCGTTCACACCGAAGATCCCGCCGATGGCCGTCTACGTCAGGCAGCCTCGCCGTGGTCCCTCAAACCCCACCACTCCTGGGGACTCTTACGGCTCCCGACGGTCAGAGCCGGCCTGCCGAACCCCACCGCGTGACGTCGGACCGACGGCGTACCGATGGTGAAGCGACGGCGCGGTCAGCTCGCGGCGTATCGTGGTGAGCAGCCTCCGCGGCGCATCCGGTGCGGCGGCGGCCACGACGAGAGGCGGCGCGATGGGTGCGCCCAGGTTCAACTACCCCCACCGGTACCCCGACGCTCTCGGAGTCCTGCGACTGCGCCTCGCCGACGCGCCGCGCCGTGCCTTCGCCGACGGCATCTGGATGCCGTACGGGCGCGACCTGACCCGGGAGGGAGCGCACCTGGTCGACCAGTTCCCGGCGTCCCGGGGGCGTGTGGACCGGCTGGCCTACGCGCCGGAGGACTGGGACGACGCGGTCACCGAGATCTTCACCCGGCACGGCCGGGTCAAGGCCGGGCTGCTGCCGGACGCGCACGGGCGCGACGTCGTGCTGCTCCGCCTGCACACCTCCGAGGTGCTGCGCATCCGGATCGCCTGGCCGGACCCGACCGTGGACGTCGTCTCCGAGCCGCACGGCCGCGCGAGCCCGCGGCGGTCGACGTGAGGAGCCCGGGCAGCGATCGGCACGACCGGCGGCCGCCTCGGCTGCGGATGACCCGGACGACCGGAGTCGACCGGTACGACGGCGGGTGGTGGCCCCGCAGCCGCGACCTCGCCGTGGAGCTCGTCGACCTGGTCGACCACCTCCCGCCGGAGCACGGTCGCGTGGAGCGTGCGCTGTTCTCCCCACCCGACTGGGACACCGCTCCCCAGCGGGTCCGCGCGGCCGGCACCGACGTCGACGTCGGCCCGCTTCCCCGGGACGACGCGCACCTCCTCGAGCTGCACACCACCGGGCACACCGTGCTCCGGCTGCTCGTCGTCCCCCCTGCGTTCAGCGGTGACCAGGGTGCCGAGGCGCTCCTGGCCGCTGCGACGGCCGGCAACGCGCACGCCGCGGAGGACCTGCTGGACGTGGTGTCCGAGCACCCCGACGTCGACCCGGCCGACCATTGGCACGACAGCGGCGACTCCTGGTGGGGCAAGGAGGAGACGGCCCCCTCCTTCCGCACCGGGCGCCGAGCCGGCGACCGCGGAGAGCCGGACGCGCGGCCCGGCTAGGGTCACCCCCGTGGTCGTGACCCTGGCCGAGCTCCTCGTCGCCGACCCGCCGGAGGCGTGGCGGGCGGCGGGATTCACCGTCGACGCGGACGGCACCTGCCGGGTCGGGACGGTCCGCGTCCGGCTCGTCGGCCGGGACCGCGGCGCGGGGATCGTCGGCTGGACGCTGAGCGGCCTGCCGAGCGGGCCGCACGACGGCCTCCTGGACGGCATCCCGACCGGCTCGGCACCGGCCCACCCCACGGAGCCGGCGGCGCACCCGAACGGGGCCGTGCGGATCGATCACGTCGTGGTGCTCTCACCGGACCTCGCTCGGACGACGGCGGCCCTGCGGGAGGTCGGGCTCGACGTACGCCGCGAGCGCGACGGCGTCTTCGGCGACAGGGCGGTGCGGCAGGTGTTCTTCCGGCTCGGCGAGGTGATCCTCGAGCTGGTCGGGTCGCCCGAGCACCGTGGCGACGGGCCCTCACAGCTGTGGGGGATCACCCACACGGTCGCCGACGTCGATGCCGCGGCCGCTGCGCTGGGCGAGCGCGCCTCCGCGGTCAAGGACGCCGTCCAGCCCGGCCGGCGGATCACCACCCTGCGTCACCACGCGCTCGGGATGAGCGTGCGGACGGCGTTGATCTCGCCCCCTCCGAAGCGGCCGGCGCAGCCAGGCCGAGATCGACCCGGTCCGTGACGGTGACGGAGCCGTCGGGCGCGATCGCGACGGACGCGTAGCCGGTCTGCAGGCCGCTCTCCTCCTCGACGTACTGGAGTTGCACGGTGACCGCCTTGAGCGGGACGGAGAACGGCGTGGAGAACCGGTTGAAGGTCGGCGTCTCCTCGACGCCGCCGCTCGTGCCCAACTGGTTGACGACGGTCCAGGTGACCTGGTCCCCGTCGGTGTTCCAGACCACCCACGGGCCGCCGGGGTCGTGGAGGTGGCCGATGTTCACGATCCCCGGAGGGAGGTCCGGGATGCCGTCGTCGTACGGCGCGGTCTCGTGTCCGCGCGCGGCCGCGAGCCGCGCGATCGTGTCGATGCCGAGATAGCCCAGGGCGGCGCGCGGCTGGTGCAGGAGCACGACGACGGCCTCCTCCGGGTCGACCCGGGCGCGCAGCTCGCGCCCGACCTCCTCCTCCGACACCCCGCTGGGGTTCTCGACGAGCCCGCCGAAGAGCGCCTTGAAGGTGGGATCGGCGGCGCCGGCGACCTTCAGCCCGCCGACGTCGAGGACCTCCATGTCGGGCACTGCGAGGTCGTGGTCCCGCATCTGCGCGACGGTGGCGTCGGTGTCGTGGTCACCCTTCACGGCCACCGTGGGGATCCCCGGCGCCGCGCCGGCCTCCTGCCGGACGAAGTCGCGCTCGGCGACCGTGCCGTTGGAGGTGATGTCCCCGGAGATCGTGCGCAGCGCGATGGTGTCCTCGCCGAGCAGTTCCTCGAGCTCGCGGTAGAGCTGTCGTCGCACCCGGGTCGCGACGAAGCTGCCCTGCGGGTCGGCCTCGGCGATCACGACGCGCTCCTCGCCGCGCGCCCGCAACGCGTCGGCATGACGCGGGAGCTCGCGGTCGATCGCCGCCGACGCTGCGTCGACATAGTCCTGTGTCCGTGCCTCGATCCGCGAGGCGTTCTTCTCGACGAAGGGCCTGACCTGGCGGGCGACCTCGAGCGTCTGCCGGCTGCTGAACGACAGCTCCGGCAGCTCGGGCATGACGTACGACGGTCCCGGGGGATCGCTGCCGGGCCACTGGTCGTAGAGCACGAAGGCGGCCAGGCCGGAGACCAGGGTGCCGGCGAGAAGGTAGCCGGCCCGCACCGCCGTCCGGTGCCGACGCCGCACGACGCGCCGCGGCACCGGCGGCGCCGTGCCGCGGAAGACGACGAGCAGCAGCAGACCGCCGGCGAGGCCGCCGATCAGCTCGTAGCGCAGCCACGCGCCCACGACCTGACGGCGCAGCTCGGCGCCGTAGGCGCCGGCGAGGGCGCCGGGATCGTCGATGAACTGCGAGTTGCGGCGCAGGAAGTCGGCCGACACGTACGACGCCAGCGTGCCGTCGGCCAGCGGCGGACCGGTGGAGACAACCGACGCCCCGAAGCCTCCGGCCCCGGTGCGGTCCCAGTAGACCTTCCCGAGGATCCCGGTGTCGAGCGTGGAGACCCCGTTGCGGGTGAGGGAGACCTCGACGGGGAAGGTGCCGATCCGGTCGTGGAAGGACGCGCGCTCGACGGCCTGCTCCAGCGCGACCGGCGCCGAGAGCACAGCCGCCATGAGGGCGAACCCGGCGTACGTCGCGGCGCCCCTGAGGACTCGCGACGCTGCCCGGCTCATCCGACCACGGTACGGGACCGGCGCGGGGGAGCGGTCCCCGCGCCGGGTCAGGACAGCTCCGCCTCCAGCTCGTGGAAGGGGTAGTCCTTCGGCGAGAGGAACTCCGTGCCGGGAGCGATCCGGCCCTTGGGGTCGGCGGAGTTCACGTAGTTGTTGAGGTTGCGCGGCGCCTGGCGATAGATGACGTCGACCCAGTCGGCGTACTTCGCGGCCATGGCGGGCTCGTTCCAGAAGATCACGTTCTGCTCGTCGGAGTGCCAGCCGAGGCGGGTCCAGTTCTCGCTGCTCGACAGCACCACGCTGCCGTCCCGGCGACCGTCCACGTGCCCCTGCACCGCCAGGCCCTTGAGGTGGACGTAGCGGTCCTTGAACTTGTTGGCCGTGGCACCGGTGATGTAGACCATCTGCTTCGCCGGCAGGCCCCGCAGGATGTTGCGGATCTTCAGGGGCATCATCATGAAGACGATCCGCACGTCGCAGCCGGCGCGCGCCAGCGCCCGCACCTTCTTCGCGATCCGCACGCCGCGCTGGTCGCCCCAGACCGCGTTGGCGATGCGCACCTTCGTCCGGCCGCCCGGGACGTTGGTCGCGCCGGTGCACTGCACCTTGTTGAGCACCTTCAGGGCGGGGTCGACCCGCTTGCGGTGCGGAGCGAAGATCGAGGTGATGTCACCGACGGTGAACCGCAGCGGCTTGACGTTGCGGTCCTTCTTGGCCTGCTTCCACATCCGCATCCAGCCGTCGTAGACGCCCGGGTTCTCGGTGATGGTCGTCCAGTCGTTGAACTGGTTGTACGCCGCGGAGCCGGTGAAGTTGCCCGAGCCCTGCATCGCGATGTGCCGGGTCGCGCCGGAGCGGCTGACGAGCATCAGCTTGGAGTGCATTGCGCCGCCCTTGCCACGGCACGTCGCCCGGCAGGTGCGAATCCAGCTCCGCTGCGCCTTCGGCCGGTCCGCACTGCCCTTGCGCAGCGCCTTGCGCAGGGTCGGGTACGAGCGCCCCGGACCCTGACTGCGCGCCAGACCGCGGGCCATGATGATCTGCACCGACACGCCACGCTGGTGGGCGGCGATGAACGTGCGCGCCAGCTTGGGCGAGTCGAAGTTCCAGGTCATCAGCCGGATCGACTCCCCGGCGGGGACGTTCTTGACCGTCTTGATGATCTTGCGGTGGATCTTGGCCCGCTTCTTCTTGCGGAAGGGGTGGTTGAAGACGATGCCCGGCGTCACGACGTACGACGGGTCCGGGCCCCGCTTGACGGCCGCGGTCACCGGTGCGGCCTCGGCGCGCTCCGTCCCGCTCTGGGCGACGACGACCAGCGCCGCGGCGAGGAGCACGGCGACGCCGGCGACCGCTCCTCGAAGCCTGTTGACGAGCGACGCATCCCACCCGAACCGCACGAACCCACTCTCCTCACGTCCCGACTGACTCGCCTGGGACAGCGGCGCGGGGGAGGAATCCATTACAGGCGCCGGGAGCGCGCGCCGTCGGGCGCCGCCTGCGTCAGCGGCCGCGTTGCAGGACCACCCAGCCGAGCGCGACGCCGAAGCCCGCGAAGATCGGCCCGATGATCGCGAAGGTCTGGGAGGTGGTGTCGCCGATGACGCCCCACGACAGGAGCGTCCAGTAGACCCCGATCGCGAGGAGGATCAGTGCGGGCGGCAGGCCGAGGAGCAGCCGCTGCCAACGCGGCCGCGCGCCGTACCGGTCGTGGTCCATGTCGGTGACCCTACCGCCGGGCGGGCGGCCCTCCGGTCACGACGCCAGCGCCAGCTTGGCCGCGACGAAGATCATCGTCGCCGCGATGCACGCCTCGAGGATCCGCCAGGCGCGAGGCCGCGCGAGCATCGGGGCGAGGAGGCGGGCGCCGAAGCCGAGCCCGCAGAACCACACGACGCTCCCGATCGCCGCGCCGGCGCCGAACCACCAGCGACCCGACGCCGCCTCCGCGTCGTGGGCGGCGGCGATGGAGCCCAGCAGGAGGACGGTGTCGAGGTAGACGTGGGGATTGAGCCAGGTCAGCGCGGTGGCCCGACCCACGACGCGCAGCCGCGACTCGGCACCGCCGTCGGTGCCGGCCTCGCGCCCGCCCCCGGTCGTCAGCGCCTCGGTGCCGAAGGCACGCCGGAGCGACGCGGCGGCGTACCACAGCAGGAAGGCGACGCCGAGCCAACGGACGACGTCGATCACCCAGCCGGCGCGGTCGACGATCGTCCCGATGCCGCCCACCCCAGCGGCGATGAGGACCGCGTCGGACAGCGCGCACACCAGCACCACCGGGCCCACGTGGGAGCGCAGGAGCCCTTGGCGCAGGACGTAGGCGTTCTGCGCGCCGATGGCGACGATCAGGGAGAGACCGGTGAGGAGACCGGCCGCGGCAGCGGACATCACGCGGTGAACCTAGGCTGCGAGCCGCGTGAAAGACAACGAATGTTTCTTCACGAAGTTCAACAGCGCTTAACATGCTCGCGTGCGCTTCGACCCCGGCCAGCTGGAGACGCTGCTCGCGATCACCGAGGAGGGCACCTTCGAGGCCGCGGCCCGGCGCCTGCACATCACGCCGAGCGCGGTCAGCCAGCGGGTGCGCGCGCTGGAGCAGGCCGCCGGACGCGTGGTCGTCCGGCGTACGACGCCCGCCGCCGTGACCTCGGCCGGCGAGCCGCTCGTGCGGCTGGCGCGCCAGCTGCGCCTGCTGGCCGCCGAGGCGGAGGCGGCCGTGGGCGGACGCGAGGTCGTCGACCTCGCAGTGGCCGTCAACGCCGACAGTCTCGCCACCTGGTTCCGTCCCGTCCTCCGCGCGATCGCCGACCACCGGGACGTCGCGCTGCGGCTGCACGTGGAGGACCAGGCCTACTCCCACGACCTGCTGCGCAGAGGCGAGGTGCTCGCCGCGGTCACCCGCGAGCCGCGCCCGGTCCAGGGCTGCGCGGTCGAACCGCTCGGCGGTCTGCGGTACACGCCCGCCGCGACGCCCGCCCTGGTCGAGCGGCACCGTCGCGGACGCGGCGTCGACTGGGCGGCGATGCCGCTGGTCGTCTACAACGAGAAGGACCACCTCCAAGACGACCTGCTCGCCGCCCACGGCACCGGCCGGCCGCCGGTCGTGCACCGCGTGCCGAGCACCGCGGACTTCCACGAGGCGATCCGCGCGGGGCTGGGCTGGGGCATGCTGCTCGACCCGCAGCTCGCCGAGGGCCTGCACGCCGGCGAGGTGGTGCGCCTGCCGGGAGCGCGGCCGGTCGTCGTGCCGCTGTTCTGGCAGCGCTGGCGGCTCGACAGCCCCGCTCTCGCCGCGTTGTCCGCCGACGTGCGTCGCGCCGCCGCGGCACTGCGGCGGATGCCACCGAGCCGAGCGTGAGGCCCGGATGAGCCGGGCCGCGCCGAGGTCTGCCCAGCCGAGGCGCGGAATCGGCTCGCGTGCGACCGGTCGCGCGCGGATACTCTCCCCATGCCGTCCACCAGCCAGCTCGCGGCGTTCGCGGTCGCGTCGTTCCTGTTCATCCAGGTCCCCGGCCCCAGTCTGCTGTTCACGATCGGCCGCGCCCTGACCGTCGGGGGGCGCGACGCCCTGCTCTCCGTGGTCGGCAACGCGCTCGGACTGGTGGCGCAGGTCGCGCTCGTGGCGGTCGGCCTCGGCGCGGTCGTGGCCGCCTCGGCGACGGCCTTCACCGCGCTCAAGCTCGCCGGCGCGGCGTACGTCGTCTATCTCGGGGTGCGGGCGATCGTGCACCGTGCCGACGCGCGCGCCGCCCTCGAGGCGACCGGTGCGGGCGTCCCGACGAGCGGTGAGCGCGGACTCGACTCGGTCCGCACCGGGTTCGTCGTCGGTGCGACGAACCCCAAGACCATCGTCTTCTTCGTTGCCTTCCTGCCGCAGTTCATCGACGGCACGGCGCCCGCGGCGCCCCAACTGCTGCTCCTCGGTGCCCTCTTCGGGGTGATGGCCGTGTGCTCCGACGGCTGCTGGGCGCTGTTGGCCTCGCGTGCGCGGGACTGGTTCGCGCGCAAGCCGCGACGCCTCGACTCGCTCGGTGCCGCGGGGGGCGCGATGATGATCGGGCTCGGCGTGAGTCTGGCCGCTGCCGAACACTAGCCGCGCCGGAGATTGAACGGGCAGGACGATTTCCGGTCTAATGGGCGTATGACGAACATTCTTCCGGATCGCGGCACTGTCACTCCGGCGCACGGCGAGGCCATCGTGGCCCAGCCGGCCTGGCGCGCCCTGAAGGAGGCCGTCGAGCAGGTCCGCGCCTGGCAGCGCCCGGACGGCTCGGTGGACCTCGCGTCCCCGGCGGCGCCCGCAGCCGACGTCCTGGCCGACGCCGTCATCCGGATCACCGACGCGGTCGAGCACCTCTCGCCGCTGCTGCCGCACGACGCGGCGTACCACCGCGCGCTCGTCGCGGACCTGCGGCGCTGGGCCGAGAGCGGCTACGGCGTCCCGGACTTCCTCGACTCGCTCCTGGCCTTCCAGCCGGCGCAGGAGCGCACCGACGGCCGCCAGCACCTCGTCGTCTTCCCGATGTACACCCAAAACGGCAATCCCGACCGCAACCTCGAGGCCGTCGTCTTCCGGATGGTCTGGCCGGACTGGCTGGCCGAGCTGGAGGCCACCCGCTTCGACAACCCGATGTTCTGCGGCATCGCCTTCGAGGACTTCACCGCCGGCTACGACACCAACTCCGCGGTGCTCTTCCCCGAGACCGTCGCCGTGCGCGAGGTGCCCGAGCGGTTCAGCTGGGGTGCGATCTTCTGCGACCGCGAGGCGGCCCGGTTCCGCCGGGTCAGCTCCGCGGCCGTCTCGGTGCTCGGCATCGACCTGCCCGAGGACGTCCGTGGCCTTCTGGAGGACCAGCAGCGCAGCCAGGACGCGTTCGTGCTGTGGGACCTGATCCACGATCGCGCACACAGCCACGGCGACCTGCCCTTCGACCCGTTCATGATCAAGCAGCGCCAGCCGTTCTGGATGTACGGGCTCGAGGAGCTCCGCTGCGATCTGACCGCCTTCAAGGCGGCCGTCCAGCTCGAGGCCGAGGGCAACCCGGTGGCCTCGGACGTCCAGCACGCCATCCTGCTCGACCGGATGTTCCGCTTCCCCGTCACCGGCGAGCGCACCCGCAACTACGACGGCCTCGGCGGTCAGCTGCTCTTCGCCTACCTGCACCAGCACGACGCCCTGCGCTGGACCGACAACACCCTGCGCATCGACTGGGACCGCGCGCGGACCGCGACCACGGCGCTGTGCGCCGAGATCGAGCGGCTCTACCGCGACGGCATCGACCGGCCGAAGGTCGTGCACTGGCAGGCCGGCTACGAGCTGGTCAGCCGCCACCTCGCTCCGCACCCGGCCTCGAAGTGGGCCCGCGGCGCCGAGGCGCTCGACCTCACCAAGGCGCCGCGCGAGCTGGTGGACGACGTGCTGCCCGACGAGTTCCCGTTGAGTATGTTCTTCGAGGCGCTGGCGAAGAAGCTCAAGAACGTCATCGCCCAGACCCGCGGCATCACCGCCGCAGCCTGATCAGCCTGATCCCGAACGGAGGGCCTGTGGCCGAGGCCGCGATCCAGACCACTGCCGCCCGGCGGCGCCACGACCCCGACCTCCGCCAGTTCGCGAGCGACAACTACGCCGGCGTGCACCCCGAGGTCCTCGCCGCGATCGCCCTCGCCAACGAAGGCCACGCGGTGTCCTACGGGGAGGACCCCTACACCGCGCACCTCCAGGAGCTCATGGCCGGGCTCTTCGGACCCGGCGTCGAGGCCTACCCCGTCTTCAACGGGACCGGCGCCAACGTCGTGGGCCTGCAGGCGCTCACCGACCGCTGGGGTGCGGTGATCTGCGCCGAGACCGCCCACATCAACGTCGACGAGGGCGGCGCGCCCGAACGGGTCGGCGGGCTCAAGCTGCACACCGTGGCCACACCGGACGGCAAGCTCACCCCCGAGCTCGTCGACCGGCACGCGTGGGGATTCGAGGACGAGCACCGCGCCATGCCTCAGGTCGTCTCGATCACCCAGGCGACCGAGCTCGGCACCGTCTACACCCCCGACGAGGTGCGGGCGCTCGCCGAGCACGTCCACGGCCTCGGCATGCGCCTGCACCTCGACGGGGCCCGCCTGGCCAACGCCGCCGCCTCGCTCGACGTACCGGTCCGGGCGTTCACCTCCGACGCCGGCGTCGACGTGCTGTCCTTCGGCGCGACGAAGAACGGCGCCCTGGCGGGCGAGGCGGTCGTCGTGCTCGATCCCGGCGCCGTGCGCCACCTCAAGCACCTGCGCAAGCTGTCGATGCAGCTGGCCAGCAAGATGCGCTTCGTCTCCGTGCAGTTCGAGGCGCTGCTCGCCGACGGCCTGTGGCTGCGGCTGGCCGCGCACGCCAACGCGATGGCGCAGCGCCTGGCGGCCGGGGTGAAGGACGTCGACGGCGTCGAGCTGCTGCAGCCGACCCAGGCGAACGGGGTCTTCGCCCGGCTGCCGCACGACGTCAGTCGCCGCCTGATGCAGCGGCACCGCTTCTACTTCTGGGACGAGGCGGCCGGCGACGTGCGCTGGATGTGCTCCTTCGACACCACCGAGGAGGACGTCGACGCCTTCCTCGCCGCGCTGCGCGAGGAGATGGCGCGGGGCTGACGCCGAGAGCCGGTCAGGCCGGGAGGTCGGCGCGGCGCATCCCGAAGATCCAGCGCCGGCGCGGGTGCTCGGTGACCGACCACAGGCAGCCGGTCTCGGGCCACCACACCAGGTCCTCCGGGCCGGGCGGGGTCGCCCACCGGTGCTCGCGGAAGGCGCCCGGCAGGCCGACGTACACCGATCCCGGCTTGAGCGGACCGCGGGAGCGGGTGACGTAGTAGGTGCCCTCCACGGCCGCGACGCCCTGCATCCGCGGGACCCCGCGGTCGTCGATCTCCGCGACCGACCGCCCGTCGGTGTGGCGGGGGAGCCCGCTGGCCGGGTCCAGCACGAACCTCGCCATCCGGCGCGTCTGGGTCGGCGCGCCGTACTCGCCGACGACGAGAGCGGGCACCTCCCCGCTGCGGTCCAGGGTGAGGAACGAGTAGCGCAGCCGCTCCACCCCGTCGTCGTGCCCGCCGCGCTGGCTGAACCGCACCGGCAGCACGTACCGGTGCCCGAACGTGTCGTACGCCGATCCGGCCGGCACGCGCAGGATGTCGGCCATGCGCGCGGTGTGGATGCCGGCGCCCGTCGCGGCCACGTGGAGGAGGTCGCCGTGCCACACGACGCCGCCGGCGTGCACCTTCAGCGGCCGGAAGCCCGCCCGGCCGGCATCGAGCGTGGGCACGACCAGCAGCACGTGGCCGTAGCGGCGCCGCTCGAGGTCGACGACGCTGATCCGGGACCCGCCCGACGCGCGGGCGTACCACGACGTCACCAGCACGTCGTGACCGTGCCGGTCGCGGAACCCGGTGCGCACCGAGGTGGTGATGCCCTGCGGATACCAGTTCGGGTCGCGCCGGTCGGCCCCCTCCCAGGTCCACGCCCGGCTCACCTTGCGCCCCAGCAGCGCGGGCACGGGCGCCCGGGTGCGGCGCAGCCGCAACGGCAGGTCCGGCGCCATCCCCGTGATCCCGACCCGACCGCCCCCGTCGGCGGCCAGGGCCGCAGCCAGGGCGTCGATCTCCTCGCCGTTCTCCGCGGTGCGGGTCAGGTGCAGTCCGGACACGGCCGTCACGCTACCCAGCCCGGCCTCGCGGCCGGCGAGTCAGGCCTCGGCCGCCTCGGCCGCCCGCGCGGCCGCCGCGACCCACTTCGGCGTCTCGCCGTAGCGCTGGCTGGGGATCAGCCGCCCGGCGGCCGAGTCGTCGACGAGCTGGGCCATCCGGCGGTCCCGGGTGGCCTCCTGCTTGGCGGTGAGCACCCAGTTGACGCAGACCCGGCGGTACGTCGGGGTGGCCGCCTCCCAGAAGGCCGTCGCGGCGGGGGAGGCGGCCAGGCGGGCGGCGTACTCCTCCGGCAGCACCAGCTCGCCGTCGACCTCGTGGGTGTAGGGGGCCGGCTCGCGTCGGCGGGCCTCCCAGATCGCCAGCCCGGAGGGCTGCATCCGGCCCTCGGCACGCAGCCGCTCGACCAGCTCGAGGTTCACCTTGCTCCAGTGGCTGGTCCGCTTGCGCGGCGTCCACCGCTGGCGGGTCGCGTCGTCGTCGATGCGTTGGGCGACCGAGTCGATCCAGCCCCAGCACAGGGCCACGGGCACGGCCTGCTCCCAGGTGAGCCCGCGGTCGGGCACGTGCTTCTTGTACAGGCCCATCCACAGCTCGGTCGCGGAGTCGTGATGCTGGGCCAGCCACGCGTCGAACTCCGCGGCATCGGCGAAGAAGCGAGCCGGCCGCTCCGCGGTGCCGCCCATCCGGCCGGGGGTCGCGTCCTTCGGCATGCAGACAGTCAACCACCGGGCGCCGACAGTGTGTCGTCGCGCAGGGACCGCCCGGGTGCAGGCCACGACGGGCCACGACGGGCCACGGCGATCCACGATGATGGGGCCATGAACCGGCCCACCGTCGCGATCGGCGCCCTCGGCGGGACCATCGCCTCCACGTCCCACACCGGCGACGGCAGCGAGATCGTGCCCACGCTGACCGCCGAGCGGCTCGCGGCCGCCGTACCGGATCTCGCGGGAGTGGCGGCCATCCGGGCCCAGACGCTGGC
>Ga0164243_10012142_pt1 | contig 12232 bp, 13 predicted proteins | sample OricompcompostOP_FD_108781 | JGI IMG/M metagenome (GOLD analysis project Ga0164243, IMG submission 108781) | Organic Plus compost microbial communities from Emeryville, California, USA - Original compost - Organic plus compost (OP) | ecosystem: Engineered > Solid waste > Mixed feedstock >...
ACAAGTTCCACGGCGTGGCCGACCAGGAGCTGCGCTACCGCCAGCGCTACGTCGACCTCATCATGACCGACGCCACGCGCCGCACCTTCGAGGCGCGCAGCAAGGCGGTCGGCGGCATCCGCCAGTTCATGCTGGACGCGGGCTTCCTCGAGGTCGAGACGCCGATGCTGCACCCCATCCCGGGCGGCGCCGCGGCCAAGCCCTTCGTCACGCACCACAATGCGCTGGACATGCAGATGTTCCTGCGCATCGCGCCCGAGCTCTACCTGAAGCGCCTGATCGTCGGCGGCTTCGAGCGCGTGTTCGAGATCAACCGCAACTTCCGCAACGAAGGCGTCAGCCCGCGGCACAATCCCGAATTCACCATGATGGAGTTCTACGCGGCCTATGCGGACTACCGCTGGCTGATGGACTTCACCGAGCAGTTGATCCGCCAGGCAGCCATCGCCGCCACGGGCAGCGCCGTGCTCACCTACCAGGACCGCGAGCTGGACCTGTCGCGCCCGTTCGACCGTCTGACGATCTGCGAGGCCATCCTGAAGTACGCGCCCGGCTACACCCAGGCGCAACTGGACGATGCCGCCTTCGTGCGCGCCGAGCTGAAGAAGCGGGGCGCCGACGTCGACGGCCCGGTGCTGGCGCGCGCCGGCCTGGGCGCGCTGCAGTTGGCGCTGTTCGAGGAAACGGCCGAGTCGCAACTCTGGAACCCGACCTACATCATCGACTACCCGGTCGAGGTTTCGCCGCTGGCGCGCGCCTCGGACACGCGCGCCGGCATCACCGAGCGCTTCGAGCTCTTCATCACCGGCCGCGAGATCGCCAACGGCTTCTCCGAGCTGAACGATCCCGAGGACCAGGCCGAGCGCTTCCGCGCCCAGGTCGAGGCCAAGGACGCCGGCGACGAGGAGGCCATGTACTATGACGCCGACTACATCCGCGCGCTGGAATACGGCATGCCGCCCACCGGCGGCTGCGGCGTGGGCATCGACCGCCTGGTCATGCTGCTGACCGACAGCCCCAGCATCCGCGACGTGATCCTGTTCCCGCACCTGCGCCGCGAAGACTGACCGGATGGCCGCGCCATGATCGCCAAGATCCTCGTCATCACGGCTTTCCTGGTGCTGCTGATGTATGTGCTGCTGCCGCGGCGCGGTCCCGCCGTGATGGCGCCCAGCCGGGAGCGGCGCGCCTTCGCGGCCCTGTGCCTGGCCGCCGTCCTGCTGCTGCTGGCGTCCGCGGCCTGCGCCGCCTTCTGGCTGGGCAGCCTGTCCGCGGGCGGCCAAGGCAGCCGGGTGCTGCTGCCGACGGCGGCGGTGCTGCTGGCGCTGGCCCTGGCCTGCGGCCTGGGCGCATTGCTCAAGCGCAATCGCTGAGCCCGGGAAGTTCCCCGCCGCCGACGCCGCCGCGCTGCCTGCAGCTAATACGAAATCACGGCCTCATTGCGCATGGGCGGCGTCCGCGGCATGTCCGCGGCCGGGCCGGGGCCGGTCAGTTGCGCCGCGGATGCCGCCGCGGGCAGCCCCAGCTGTGCCATCAGCTCGCCGTAGGCCGACGCCGCCAGGCTGCGGGACGTCTCGGCGATCACCTTCGGGCGGCTGAACGTGGCGCCGCCATGTGCCGAAGCCAGCTTGACGTCCTGCCCGGACCCCATGGCGCTGAACGCCGCCTTGACCTCATGGGTGCGCGTGTCGATGAGGCTGAAATCCACCACCATGTCCAGCCCCAGCACGTTCGAGGTTGTGCCGCCGTACGACGTCGCGGCGCGGTTGAACTGGATGTCGCTGACGGTGCCGAACAGCACGTAGTCGGCGCCGGCGAACTGGCCCTGCCGGATGCGCGCCACGATATCGAACAGCGTCTCGTTGGGCTTGCCCCGATAGGGCCTGCCCTGCACCAGCCGCACCCCGCCCCCCTTCAGCAACGCCCCCTTGAGGTCGGCCGTGTACTTGCGCAGCTCGCCGTACTCGATGTACGTGTACGTGCCTTCGGCCTCGTAGTGGCTGCTTTCCGAGCGCGCGCCGAACCGCTCGCGCGAGGCATGCGTGTACAGCCCCTCTCGCACGGTGGCGCTGGCATCGACGCTGCTCCGGCTGCTGGAGGCCGACACGCGGAAATAGTCGCTGACGCGCGTCTCGTAGGCCAGGTCCGTCACGGCAATGCGCGGCTGCGCGGCACTCGGGGCGCAGGCCAGCGCCCCGCCCAGCCACAGTGCCGCCAGGCAGGCAGGTTTCAAGAACATGGAAAGAATCCTCATGGTGGGAAAATCAACGCCGCGTCGTCTTGCGGATGTCTTTCTCGTCCTGCCATTCGATCGTGCCGGCGGAGGCATCGAACAGCTTGAGCGTCATCTTGTAGTACACATCCTTGATGCCGCCCGCCTGTTTGACGATGGAGCCGATCTCGCCCTCCAGCGTGTATTGCGCGCCCACCATGTTGCCCATCCTGGCCTTGGTCGAACTGCGGTACAGGCCGCTCTGGTTCTGGCGCTGTAGCTCTTCCATGCCCGTCTGCATCTCGTCCATGCTGCGTGTGAAGCGCACCTTGTTGCTTCGGACCAGACGGGTCTGGATGGCCTCCATGATCGACCGGGTATCGATGTATTCGCTGGTCTTGTTGCGCACGGGCGCCAGCGTCAGCGTGGGGCGGCCCTCGATGGCCGGGCTCTCCAGCAGGGATCCCGCCATCTGCTCGGCAAGCATCTGCAGGTCGGTCGAGCCGAACTCGTTGGTGACGGTTTCCACGGCCTTGGCATCGCCGTAGCTCACGCCCGTGGCGCCGTCCACCTTGGGCTGCATGACCTGGCACCCCGGCAACAGAAAGGCCGAAAACACCGCCGCGCTGCACGCGGCACGCAAGGACTGACTGGAACGCATGAATACTCCCTCGATGTTTGTGTAATGGCGGGCGCTTTTTGCGCGCCCGACGAATGAATCGCCCGTCTCAGGGCGATTCCGCACTCATCTCGATGCGGAAATCGGCCGCCAGCGGGCCGGGCGCCACGGCTCGCACCAGCTGGTTCTGCCTGCCCAGGAAATGCAGCGGTTTCCAGGCCTCGTCGCCGCCGGTCTGCATGCCGTCGGCATCCAGCCAGCGGAACCGGTAATAGAGCCTGGAGTCCAGGCCGCTGGTGTTGAGGATCTCCGCCTGCACGACCATCACGTCGTTGCGCCGCTGCGATCGCAGGGTCTCGACGCGCAGATCGCGGATCGAGTCCCGCACCATCAGCTTGTCGGCGATGCCGACGGACGCGGCGTAGGACGGTGCGGGACGAGCCTGCGCGGCGGCTGGCCCGGGCTGCCAGGCCAGCGCCAGCAGCCCGGCGCCGAACAGGGACAGCGCCATGCGCTTCATTTCGGTCGTCATTGCGCAGGCCTCCTCACAACGCCGCCGCACGGGACGAGGCCTTCGCCGGCTTCTTCCTGGCCGGCTTCCCGGCTGTGGGCGGCTGCAGGCTGGCCAGGTCTCCGAACTGGCCAGCCTTGCCGTAATAGGCGGCCGCGGCCACGCTGCGCACCGGAACGATCATGTGCCGCCCGCCAACCGTGAGGCGTTGCGGCGGCAGCGCGCTGCCCGGCACCGCGAGGTCGTATTCGCCCGGAGCGAGGAAGCCGCGCGCCACGTAGACTCGGCCCGGCAACATGCGCCACATGCGATCGTCGGCAGGCGGTTCGGCCACCGCGGCCACCAGATTGCCCAGCAACCCGGCCAGCGGCCCCATCTCCTTGTTGACCGCCGCCTGCGCCGCCGCCTTGGCCACCATGCGCACCGCCGCGCGCGCCTGCATGCCGGGCAGATCGTCCTTCAGCGCCCGGCGCGCCATCGCGTTGAAGTCGACCGCCAGCCCGGCCTGCAACTCGGCTTCGCCGACACGGATGGCATCGACGGCCTGTCCGTCGGGGCCGGCATCGATCACGGGATACGACATGCCGACCGTGACCAGGCCGTTGGGCGTGGGCACCGGGAACATGAACGTGCGCGACTGGCGCGCGGGCGCATGCCCCACCTCGATCACGAACAGCACATCGGTCATCCGCCTGCTGCGCTGCTCGGCGGCGCGCCCGTCTAGCCCGGCCAGCGCGGCCTCGAACACGGGCGTGCCGGGACGCAGTTCGATCGCCTGGCGGTATCCCGGCGCCGCGAGGCTGGGCTCGTCCAGGGCCTCGTACACGAACCCCGACAGGTAGTGGCTCAAGGCATTCTGATAGCCGTTTTTCAAGGCGAGGACCTCGGGATCGTTCAAGGTCTCCACGGGATAACCCTTCAGTTCCGCGCTCTGCACCTGGGCGCCCTTCTCTTTCGCCTCTTCCTCGGCCGCCTGGGTCTGCCGGGCACGGTATTCGGCGATGATCGCCTCGCGCTCGTGGGTGCGCTTGATATCCACCCGGGCGGTGTCCAGGTCGCCCATCGACAGCCGGTCCAGGGCCATGACGGTGGTCAGCATGACTTTCTCGTAGTCCTGCACCTCGTAGTCGCGCGTGCCGTCACCCAGCAGCGTGGCGCCGGCCTGCCTGAGAATCTCGGTGGTGGCTCCCCTGGCCGTCTCCTCCCAGGCCTTCACGGCGCCGTCCGCGACCTCGAGGGCCGCCAGGCTGCCGGGATAATCCGCCATCAGGCGCAGCAATTCTCCCTTTTCCAGGTTCAGCAGCACGTCGCCGGCCGCCTCGCCCGCCAATTGCGCATCCACCTTCAGCAGCGCCGCCTCGGCGCGCCCCTGCGCGATGTCGTCGATGCTCTCGCCGACCTTGCTCTGGTGCGTTGCCGCACATCCGGCCACGAGCAGGCCCAGCGCAGACATTGCGATTCGCTTCAAAAGTAACGATCCGGCTGCCGCGGCCAGATGTGGACGGCGTCCCACGGCGCCGCAATGCAGGGGGTGGCTCATCGTTCTTCTTCCAGAAAACCCTTGGTAGGTCGGAAGTTTCCCGATGGCACCACAAGACGGCATCCCCCAATTGGGTTATGACGTTTTGTCCTATTGGAAGATACAAAATTCTTTTTTTGTTTCAGATTGCGCTAGCATGGCTGCACCCTTCCATGACCGTGGCGCCGCAATGGACAACCTCGCCGACAGCCTTCGAGCCATCGAGCGCGACCTCTACGAGGGCGTGCTCGATGACGACAGCTGGAAACGGGCGCTGGCCGGCATCGCCCAACTGACCGGGGCGCCATACGCCTGCCTGATGAGCCGCGATCCGGAATCCGGCTACTTCGAATTCCTGGAGACCGTCGACACCCCGGAAGCGGCCATCAAGGCCTACAACGACGAGTTCCATCTGCTCAACCCGATCAACACGCTGCCAGTGCTGCAGCGGCCGGGGGACCAGTACCTGGACACCCGCGTGCTGGGCAGCCGCCTGGAAAAGCTGGCCTTCTACCAGGACTTCCTGCGCCCGCACGACATCTCTTTCATGATGGGCCACAAGGTCGGGATCTTCGAAGGCGTGGATTGCAACCTGTCCATCCACCGCACGCGGGGCGAGGCTCCGTTCGACGAAGCCAGCGCCGCACTGGTCGCCCGGCTGCACCAGACGCTCGAGCGCAGCTTCAAGCTGCGTTTCCGCCTGCGCGCGCTCGAACAGGAAAACCTCTGGCACCGTGGGGCACTGGACCGGCTGGGCTGCCCCATCCTGGTCGCCGACGCGCGGGCCCGTGTGCTGCAGACCAACCAGGCTGCCGATCGCTGGCTGCATGGCCGCCAGTCGATGCTGGATCGCACCGGGCAGTCGCGTTTCGCCCTGCCCAAGATCGAGCGCGCCCTGCGTCAGGCCTGCGGGGCCGAGGGCCCCGTACGAAGCACGGCGCTGCGCCTGCCCGATGCCCATGGCGCCGGATTGCTGATCGCCGTGCCCCTGCCGGAACCCCAGGCCGAATCCCGCGGCATCCACCGACGCGCCGCCATGCTGGTCGTCCTCGACGCCAGCGCCGAACGCCCCATGCCACGGCCCCTGCTCCAATCCGTCTTCGGGCTTACCCCCGCCGAAATCCGCCTGATGGAACGGCTTGCCAGGCAAGACAGCGTCAGCGAAGCCGCCGAAGCGCTGTCGATCTCGCGCGAGACCGCACGCGTGCAGTTGAAGTCCATCCTGCGCAAGACCGGCGCCCGTCGCCAGCAAGAGCTCATGTGCCTGGCGACACAACTCGGCATCTTGCCGGACGTCGCCCCGCCCCCTCCCGCTGCCTGACCCGCCCTGGCACGGCAGGTCCGTCATCCCGTCCCGCGGCGGACGCCGGCCCGAGGCCGTCGGACCGCCAGTGTCCCGGCGCCGATCAGCTGCCCGTCAATCCCTGCCGCAGCACGGCCGCCTGGGCCCACCGGCGCGCCACCGTGGGCGAAGTCGCACATGTGGCATGCGCCGTCACCACGCGCACGGCGCGCTCCAGCAGCTGGATGTCGGCTTCATGCTGGCGCGCCACGTGCGGATCCTCGAAGAACACCACGCGCTGGCACTGCAGTTCCAGCACGAGCTCGGCGATCTGGGCATCGCCGCCCAGCGGGCCGCTGAGATAACGGTGCACCCACGGCTTGTCGGCCGGCCAGCCGCGCGACCAGGCCAGCTCGTTCAGCCGCCCGCCGGTGGTGCCGGTGGCCACGCGCCGCGCAAAGCGCGACAGCAGGTCGAAGTTCTCGGCGGCGAACGCCACCATCTCGTCCTTGAGCGCATCATGCGCGATCATCGCCAGCGTCTGGCTGCCAAAATCGAAGTACCGCGAGGCGGACGGATCGGGCGCCAGCCCGGCCAGCACACGCTCGACCTCGACCCATTCGATGGCGCCGGCCAGCGTGGAGATGAACGGCCGGCCATGCGTGATGCACTGGCGCTTGAGGGCCAGGGCCTCGGGAAAGATGGACGACGGATCGACGGGGTCGATCAGGTAGATGGCGCCGTCGAACGGCTCTTCGCCGTCGCGGCCCTCCGTCACGCGCGCCACCAGCTTCATCAGCCCGCCCTCGCGCCCGTACGGATAACGGATCAGCCCCCGGTAGCCCTGCAGCATGCCCTCGCGCAGGATGGCGTCGTGGGTCCGCCCCACCGTATACAACTGCATGCCCAGCTCCCGGATGCCGGCGGAACTGGCGCGCAGCCAGTCGAACAACGCGGCATCGGGGGTTTCGTGGTGCAGGCGATTGACGGCAAGGCCGAAGCGCAGGGCGGTCATGAGGGTCCGGGAATGAGAACTGGGAACAAGATCCCTGCGATATTACCGCGCTGGCGTTGTCATCACGCGTCGGGGTGGGGGGTTTCTTCGTCGCGTCTTTACGCAGGCCCCGCTTGATGCTGCGTTCCGGAGGGTTCGCGCTTCAAGGCGGAGGTCCGAGTTCTTCAGGCGTCCGCCGGGCTTCGGGCCTGTCCCCGCCGGCCAAGCCCCCTGGCCCACGGCGACGATGCGCCTGAAGAACCCCACCCAACGCCAGCAACCCCAAACAAACCGGCCCGCCCAAACGACAATCCCCACCCAGCGGGTACGCTGGGTGGGGATCGAACCGGCTCCCGGCGGCAAGAAGCAAGATCGCTACGAATCAATCCGCCTCGTCGATCCAGGCCATCTGGATCGCCTCGAGGATCTTCTCGCCGCAACGCTCGGGCGCGTCGTCGAAACCGGGCAGCGCCAGCACCCATTCCCGCAACTGCGTGAAGCGTACGGTCCTCGGATCGACGTCCGGATGCGCATCGGCCAGCGCCGTCGCCACGTCATAGGTATCCACCCACTTCATCAGTGCTCCTCCTTGGCGTGGTTGATCGTGTACTTCGGGATCTCGACCGTCAGGTCCTGCTGCGCGATGCGCGCCTGGCACGACAGCCGCGACGTCGGGCTCAGCCCCCAGGCCTTGTCCAGCAGGTCTTCCTCGTTGTCGCTGGCGTCTTCCAGCGACGAGAAGCCCTGGCGGACGATGACGTGACAGGTCGTGCATGCGCACGACAGCTCGCAGGCGTGCTCGATCTCGATGTGGTTGTCGAGCAACACCCGGCAGATCGACTCGCCCTGCGGCGCGTTCTCGATGACGGCGCCGTCGGGGCAGATGTCGGGATGGGGCAATACGGTCAGCTTGGGCATGAAGAAAGGTCAGGCAATCTCGTCGAGTTTACGGCCGGCCAGCGCCTTGCGGATGCTGCGGTCCATGCGCCGGGCGGCGAAGTCCTCGGTGGCCGCGGACAGCGCCTGCACCGCGGCGCGCACGGCTTCCACGTCCGTCAGGCCCTCGGCCGCGTCGGCCTGCGCCAGGCATTCGTCCACGCGGGCGCGCTCGTCGGCGGCCAGCAGGTCGCCGTCGGCCTGCAGCGCCGCACGCACCGATTCGGCCAGCTGGCGGGCCTCCACCTGCTGCTCGCGCAGCATGCGCGCGCGCGCGTCGGTGTCGGCCTGGCGGACGCTCTCGGCCAGCATGCCGGCGATCTCGTCATCCGTGAGGCCGTACGACGGCTTGACCGTCACGGCGGCCTCCACGCCCGTGCTCTGCTCGCGCGCCGTCACGCTCAGCAGCCCGTCGGCGTCGACCTGGAAAGTGACGCGGATGCGCGCGGCGCCGGCCACCATGGGCGGGATGCCGCGCAGCTCGAAGCGCGCGAGCGAGCGGCAGTCGGCCACCAGTTCGCGCTCGCCCTGCACCACGTGCACACTCATGGCCGTCTGGCCGTCCTTGAAGGTGGTGAACTCCTGGGCGCGCGCCACCGGGATGGTGCTGTTGCGCGGGATCACGCGCTCGACCAGCCCGCCCATGGTCTCCAGGCCCAGCGACAGCGGAATGACGTCCAGCAGCAGCCAGTCCTCGCCCGGCGCGCGGTTGCCCGCCAGCAGGTTGGCCTGCAGCGCGGCGCCCAGCGCCACCACCTGGTCCGGGTCCAGGTCGATCAGCGGCTCGGTGCCGAACAGTTCGCCCACCGCGCGGCGCACCACGGGCATGCGCGTGGCGCCGCCCACCATGACCACGCCGCGCACGTCGGCAGGCGCCAGGCCCGCGTCGCGCAGCGCGCGGTGCGCGCTGTCCAGCGTGCGCTCGACCAGCGGCTGCGCCAGCTGCTCGAACTGCGCGCGCGTCAGTTCCAGCGCCACCACGCGGCCGTCCTGCAGCATGAGCTGCAGCGGGGCGGTGTCGGCGTCGGTGAGCGCTTCGCGGGCCGCGCGGGCGGCCACCAGCAGGCCGCGCCGGTCGGCCAGCGTGAGGCCGGCGGCGTCGATGCCGGCCTGGGCCAGCGCATGGCGCACGATGGCGGCGTCGAAATCGTCGCCGCCCAGCGCCGTGTCGCCGCCCGTGGCGATGACCTCGAAGACGCCGCGCGTCAGGCGCAGGATCGACACGTCGAAGGTGCCCCCGCCCAGGTCGTACACGGCATAGACGCCCTCGGCGGCGTTGTCCAGGCCGTAGGCAATGGCCGCAGCCGTGGGCTCGTTCAGCAGCCGCAGCACGTTCAGCCCCGCCAGCCGGGCCGCGTCGCGCGTGGCCTGGCGCTGCGCGTCGTCGAAATAGGCGGGCACGGTGATGACCGCCCCCACCAGGTCGTCGCCCAGCACGTCCTCGGCGCGCTGGCGCAGCACCGCCAGGATCTGGGCCGACACCTCGACCGGGCTCAGGTCGCCCTGCACCGTGCGCAGCCGCACCATGCCGGGTGCGTCGACGAACTCGTAGGGCGCGCCCGTGGCGCGCGCCTCGTCGATGCCCCGCCCCATGAAGCGCTTGACCGAGACGATGGTGTTGGAGGGATCCTGCGCCTGCTGCGCCAGGGCGTCGTAGCCCGTGACGGCGCGGCCGTCGGGCAGGTAGCGCACGGCCGACGGCAGCAACGGCCGGCCGTCGGCGCCTTCGAGCACCTCGGCCACGCTGCTGCGCACCGCGGCCACCAGCGAATTGGTGGTGCCCAGGTCGATGCCCACCGCCAGCCTGCGCTGGTGCGGCGCGGGCGATTCGCCGGGCTCGGAAATCTGCAATAAAGCCATATCTCGCCTGGAGTTCTAGATGTCTGGAAATACGGGCACGACGGACGCGCCGGCTAGCGCAGCGGCCGGGCGGCAGCCAGTTCCTCGGCCAGGCGCTCGATGAACATCCATTCGCGCACCTTCAGGCCGGCCTGGGCCGGATCGCGTCGCTCGTCCAGCAGCTCGGCCAGCGTGCCGCGCATCTGCTCGCGAGCCTGGTCCAACTCGGCCTGCAGGCGCGCCACCGCGGCCGGGTCCTGGCGCGCGTCGTCCAGCATTTCGCGCCATTCCATCTGCTGCATCAGGAAGGCCGGGTCCATCGCCGTGTTGCTTTCGGTCTGCAGGTCGACGCCCGCCTGCTCGCACAGGTAGCGCGCCCGCAGCAACGGATCGCGCAGCTGGCGGTAGGCCTCGTTGGCCCGCGCCGCCCACTGCATGGCCACGCGCCGCTCGGCCGGGCTGGCCGTGGCGTAGCGGTCGGGGTGCACCCGCGCCGCCACGTCGCGCCAGGCGCGCTCCAGCGCCGCGGTATCGAGGTCGAAGCGAGCCGGCAGCCCGAACAGGCTGAAGTGATCGTCCGCCACCGGCCTACACCGTGAACGACTCGCCGCAGCCGCAGGTCGCCTTCTCGTTGGGATTGCGAAACCTGAAGCCCTCGTTCAGGCCTTCGCGCGCATAGTCGAGCTCGGTGCCGTCGAGATACGGCATGCTCTTGGGGTCGACGAAGACCTTGACGCCGAAGCTCTCGAACACCTGGTCTTCCGCCGCCGGCTCGTCCACGTATTCGAGCTTGTAGGCCATCCCCGAGCACCCGGTGGTGCGCACGCCCAGCCGCAGGCCGACGCCCTTGCCGCGCTTGTGCAGGTAGCGGTCCACGTGGTTGGCCGCTTGTTGGGTCAGGGTAACCGCCATGTCAGTTCGCCGTGGCCGCCTCGGGCTGCGCGGCGGCGGCCGCGGCCGAATCGCCATGCTTGGTGCGGTAGTCCTGCACGGCCGCCTTGATGGCGTCCTCGGCCAGGATCGAGCAATGGATCTTGACGGGCGGCAGCGCCAGCTCTTCGGCGATCTGCGTGTTGCGGATGCTCATCGCCTCGTCCAGCGTCTTGCCCTTGACCCACTCGGTGACCAGCGAGCTGGACGCGATGGCCGAGCCGCAGCCGTAGGTCTTGAAGCGCGCGTCCTCGATCACGCCCGACGGGCCGACCTTGATCTGCAGCTTCATCACGTCGCCACAGGCCGGCGCGCCGACCATGCCGGTGCCGATCGAGTCGTCGCCCTTGTCGAACGAACCGACGTTGCGGGGGTTTTCGTAGTGGTCCAGAACCTTGTCGCTATATGCCATGATGTTTCTCCACTGCTTTGCGTCGTCGGCGGCTCAGTGCGCGGCCCACTGCACGCTGTTCAAATCGATGCCTTCCTTGGCCATTTCCCACAGGGGCGACATGTCGCGCAGCTTGCCGACGCGGCTCTTGATGAGCTCGACGGTGAAGTCCACTTCCTGTTCGGTGTTGAATCGGCCCAGCGTGAAACGGATGGAGCTGTGGGCCAGCTCGTCGTTGCGGCCCAGGGCGCGCAGCACGTACGAGGGCTCCAGGCTGGCCGAGGTGCAGGCCGAGCCGCTGGAGACGGCCAGTTCCTTGATCGCCATGATGAGCGACTCGCCCTCGACATAGTTGAAGCTGATGTTGAGGTTGTGCGGCACGCGGTGCTCCATGCTGCCATTGACGTAGACCTCTTCGATCTGCGTCAGGCCCGCGTAGAGGCGGTCGCGCAGCATGCGCACGCGCTCGTTCTCGGTGCCCATCTCTTCGCGCGCCAGGCGGAACGCCTCGCCCATGCCGACGATCTGATGCGTGGCCAGCGTGCCCGAGCGAAAGCCCCGCTCATGGCCGCCGCCGTGCATCTGCGCCTCGATGCGCACGCGCGGCTTGCGGCGCACGTACAGTGCGCCGATGCCCTTGGGGCCATACGTCTTGTGGGCGGAGAACGACATCAGGTCGACCTTGAGCTTCTGCAGGTCGATGGCGACCTTGCCGGTGGCCTGGGCCGCGTCGACGTGGAACACGATGCCCTTCTCGCGGCAGATCTCGCCCAGCGCCTCGATGTCCTGGATGACGCCGATCTCGTTGTTCACCATCATCACCGAGGCCAGGATGGTGTCGGGGCGCAGCGCCGCCGTGAAGGCGTCCAGGCTGACCAGCCCGTCTTCCTGCACGTCCAGGTAGGTGACCTCGAAGCCCTGGCGCTCCAGCTCGCGACAGGTGTCCAGCACCGCCTTGTGCTCGGTCTTGACCGTGATGATGTGCTTGCCGCGCTCGGC
>Ga0164243_10012143_pt1 | contig 12232 bp, 9 predicted proteins | sample OricompcompostOP_FD_108781 | JGI IMG/M metagenome (GOLD analysis project Ga0164243, IMG submission 108781) | Organic Plus compost microbial communities from Emeryville, California, USA - Original compost - Organic plus compost (OP) | ecosystem: Engineered > Solid waste > Mixed feedstock >...
CGGTCAGCGGGAACCACTCCAGCCCGTGGCACTTGGCCGGTTCGCGGTTCACCGGCTCGCCGTCCCAGCGCTCCGCGCCGAAGAACAGCCCGAACCGCGGCTCCTGCGCGGGCGCGGTGACGTGCGCGGTGTGCACCAGGGACAGGTCGGCCGGGGCGACCCGGACCCCGACCTCCTCGGCGAGTTCGCGGGCCGCGGCGGTGACCACGTCCTCGGCGGCCTCGACCTTGCCCGAGGGCAGGTGCCACATCCCGTCGAACGCGTCCCCGCGGCGGCGGCTGAGCAGCACGTGCCCGTCGCGCAGCAGCAGCACGTGGGCGTCGACGAGGTGGCGGTGCGGCACGGGCTCCTCCTGGTCGGTCGGGGCCGCGGGTGAGATCGAAATCGCCGCGCAGGGACGCGGCGAGCTCGGTGGCGAGGGCGGTGTGCCACCATTCTGGGTGCTCGGAAAACCGCAGCGCCCGGGACGTCCGGGCCGGTCACGACAGGGAGGATCCGCGCGATGTGCGGTGGTCAGCGCCATAGCGGGTTCCGCTCGCCGCGTGCGGCGGGTGGAACGTCCCACCGCCCCGGCTGAGCCGAGGGCCGCCGTCTGAGAACCGCCGAATCGTCGAAGGATCACCCCATGCTCCGGGTCGCCGTGCCCAACAAGGGTTCGCTCAACACCCCCGCCGTCCAGCTGCTGTCCGACGCCGGCTACCGCGTGCACCGCGAGCACAAGGCGCTGTTCGCCACCGACGCGGCCAACGACGTGCAGTTCGTCTTCCTGCGCCCCACCGACATCGCGCGCACCGTCGGCAGCGGGGTGCTCGACGTCGGCATCACCGGCCAGGACCTGCTGCGGGCGGCCGGGACCGACGCCACCACGCAGGAGCTGCTGCCGCTGGACTTCGGCGTCTCCCGGTTCTTCTTCGCCGCCCCGGCCGGCAGCATCGCCGACCCGAAGGAGCTGGACGGCAAGCGGGTGGCGACCTCGTTCGCCCCGCTGGTCAGCGCCGCGGCGACCGAGCTGGGCATCGACGTCGAGGTGATCGAGCTGGACGGGGCGGTGGAGACCGCGGTCGAGCTCGGGCTGGCGGATGCGATCGCCGACGTCGTCGAGACGGGTGCCTCGCTGCGGGAGGCCGGGCTGGAGACCATCGGGGAGCCGATCCTGCGCTCCGAGGCGGTGCTGGTGCGCGGCACCCGCGACCCGCTGAGCCCGGACAGCGAGCAGGCCGTCGAGGTGCTCATCCAGCGGCTGCGCGGGGTCCTCATCGCCCGCCAGTACGTGATGATGGACTACAACTGCCCGACCTCGACGCTGGAGGCGGCCCGCACGATCACGCCGGGCATGGAGTCGCCGACGGTCTCGCCGCTGGACGAGCAGGGCTGGGTCGCGGTGCGGGTGATGGTGCCGCGCCGCCGCGCCCAGGCGATCATGGACGAGCTCTGGGCCGCCGGGGCCCGCGCCATCCTCGTCACGCCCCTGGAGGCCTGCCGGCTCTGAAGGCCCGGCGTGGCGAACCTCGGCGCCGGATCACTACGCCGGGCCGGGCATGGCGAAGCCCTGCTGGCGCCAGGCCTCGTAGACGGCGACGGCCGCGGAGTTGGCCAGGTTCATCGAGCGAATGCCCGGCAGCATCGGGATCCGCACCCGCTCGGTGATCCGCTCCGAGGCGAGCAGCTCCGCGGGCAGCCCCACCGACTCGGTGCCGAACAGCAGCACGTCCCCGGGCCGGTAGCTGACCTGCTCGAACGAGGTGTCCGCGGCGGTGCTGAACGCGAAGATCCGCTCCGGCTCCAGGTGGCGCAGCAGCGCCTCCCAGTCGTCGTGGACGTGCAGCGCCGCCCGGTCCCGGTAGTCCATCCCGGCCCGCCGCATCCGCGCGTCGTCCACGGTGAACCCCAGGGGCCGCACCAGGTGCAGCGCGCAGCCCGATCCCGCGGCCATGCGCACGGCGTTGCCCGTGTTGCCGGGGATCTCGGGGTGGTAGAAGACGACGTCGAACACGCGGGTTTCCTTTCGCACGACCAGCGACCGGACGCATCGTAGTGAGCGCCTCGGCGGTGCGGACGGGCCGTTCTGGTAGAGAAGGTGGCATGGCGGGGAAGACGACGGGCAGGCTCGAGCGCACCGCCGCCTCCTCGCTGCCGGTCGCCGGCGTGCTGGTCGAGGTGGCGCTGCCGGCGCACCTGGATCGCGTCTTCGACTACCTGCTGCCGGAGCGGCTGGACGCGGCCGCGGTGCCGGGCTGCCGGGTGCGGGTGCGGTTCCGCGGCAAGCTGGTGGACGGTTTCCTGTTGGAGCGCAAGGAGAACTCCGACTTCGCCGGCACCTTGCAGTGGGTGGACCGGGTGATCTCCGAGGAGGTCGTGCTGCCGCCGGAGCTGCTGCAGCTGTGCCGGGCGGTGGCGGAGCGCTACGGCGGGATGCTGGCCGACGTGGTGCGGCTGGCGGTGCCGCCGCGGCACGCGCGCGCCGAGAAGCAGCCCCGCGAGCCCGCTGCCGCCCCGCCGCGCCCCACCGCCGAACCGTGGTCCCGGTACCAGCGGGGTCCGGCGCTGCTGGAGGCGATCCACGCAGGCAAGCCCGCCCGCGCGGTGTGGCAGGCGCTGCCCGGGGAGGACTGGACCGCCCGGCTCGCCGAGGCCGCCGCGACCGCCGCCGCGGCCGGGCGGGGCGCGCTGCTGGTGGTGCCGGACAACCGGGACGTGCAGCGGCTGCGCGCGGCCTGCGCCCGGTTGCTGGGGGAGTCGGGGGTCGTGGAGCTGACCGCGGAGCTCGGCCCGGAGGCGCGGTACAAGCGCTGGCTGGCGGTGCTGCGCGGGACGGTGCGGGTGGTCGTCGGCACCCGGGCGGCGATGTTCGCCCCGGTGCACGACCTCGGGCTGCTGGCGGTGTGGGACGACGGCGACGAGATGCACAGCTACCCGACCGCGCCCTACCCGCACGCGCGCGACGTGCTCACCCACCGCGCGCACGCGGCCGGGGCGGCGCTGGTGGTGGCGGGGTTCGCGCGGACCGCGGAGGCGGCGCTGCTGGTCGAGTCCGGCTGGGCGCACGAGGTCGCCGCGCCGCGCGAGCAGGTGCGGGAGTCGGCGCCGCGGGTGACCGCGATCGGCGAGGACGACGTGCAGCTGGCCCGCGACCCGGCGGCGCGGGCGGCCCGGCTGCCGTCGGTGGCGTTCGAGGCGGCGCGGGCGGCGCTCAAGCGGGACGAGCCGGTGCTGGTGCAGGTGCCGCGCCGCGGCTACGTGCCCGCGTTGGCGTGCGGGGACTGCCGGGAGCAGGCGCGCTGCCGCCGGTGCGCGGGTCCGCTGGCGCTGCCGGGCGGCACCGAGGGCGGGCAGCCGAAGCCGGCGGCGTGCCGCTGGTGCGGGGCCGCGGAGGCGGCGTTCCGGTGCGCGTCGTGCGGTTCCCGGCGGCTGCGGGCGATCGCGGTCGGTGCCGGGCGCACCGCAGAGGAGCTCGGCCGGGCGTTCCCGGGCGTGCCGGTGCGCACCTCCGGTGGCGGCGAGGTGCTGGATTCGGTGCGGCCGGGACCGGCGCTGGTGGTGAGCACCCCGGGCGCGGAGCCGGTCGCCGACGGCGGCTACGGCGCGGCGCTGCTGCTGGACGGCCGCACGCTGCTGGCCCGCCCGGAGCTGCGCGCCACCGAGGAGGCGTTGCGCCGCTGGTTCGCCGCGGCGGCGATGGTGCGCCCGGGCCGGGACGGCGGCCGCGTGGTGGTGATGGCGGATTCGTCGCTGCAGCCGGTGCAGGCGCTGGTGCGCTGGGATCCGGCCTGGTTCGCGCAGTTGGAGCTGGCCGGCCGCAGCGAGCTGGGGTTCCCGCCGGCGATGCGGGTGGCGTCGGTGGACGGGACTCCGGAGGCGGTCAACGACCTGCTGGACCACCTGGACCTGCCGGAGGGCGGCGAGGTGCTGGGCCCGGTCCCGCTGGGCGAGGTCGACGAGGACGGCGGTTCCGAGCGGGAGCGCGCGCTGGTGCGCGTGGGCCGCACCCGGGGCCGCGCGCTGGCCGATGCGCTGCGCGAGGCGCGCGCGGTCCGCGCCAGCAAGCGCCCCTCGGATCCGGTGCGGGTGCGGGTGGATCCGCTGGAACTGCTGTGAGCGCCGGGAGGTCCCGGTGCGCCCGGAATCTCCCGGTGCGCCGGAACCTCCCGGCAGGAGTGCGATCGGCGGCCCGCGGCCGGTTTCAGTAGCGGTACACGTTCGGCAGTCCCGGCGCGGGCGCGGTGCTGTCCGCGGCGGGTGCGGAGATCCGGTTCGGGTCCCCGTCGGAGGTGTAGCGCCGGTCCGGCTGGGCGGCGAGCTTGTCCAGCCACTGCGTCGAGCCGTACTGCGCTTCCTCGCCGGTGGCGGCCTGCGAGCGCACCCGCGGGATCTCGGTGCGGTCGAAGTCGGCGTCGAACGGCGACGGCGCGGGGTTGGAGCCGACGAGGAACACCGCGTCGTGGTGGTAGGTCACGCCGTCGGAACTGCCGTCCGCGGCGAGCTTCTCGTCGTCCGGGTGCATCCCGAGCGGCAGCGCCAGCGACCGCACCGGCACGCCCGGCAGCGCTTCGGTGATGATGCGCTGCATCCCGGCGATCTCGTGCTGCGCTTCGGCGGAGCTGACCTGCCCGAGGTTGGGGTGGTCGAGCGTGTGGTTGCCGACCTCGTAGCCGTGCTGCTGCAGCCAGGGCAGCGTGATCCGCCCGCCGGGGTCCTCGAACGGCGGGTTGAACACGAAGAACGTGGCGGTGGGCCGGAATTCGGGGTGCGCGGCGGCGGTGTCCTGGATGATGCGCACCGCGGTGTCCGGCGCCGGCTGCCCGGTTCTGTCCAATGTGAACTGACCGGTGGAGCCGTCGTCGAAGGTGAGCACCACGGGGTGCCGCCCGGCCGGGATGTCGATGTGCCCGGTGGCGTACTCGGTGGCGGTGACCGGGGTGTAGCCCTCCCGCACGAGCCGCTCCAGTTCGGCGCGGAAGTCCTGCGGGGTGCGGTCGTAGACGCTGCTGGGCTGGTTGGTGATCCGGTGGTACATGAGCACCGGCACTTCGCCGAGTTCGTTGGCGTGCACCGATTCAGGCGCGGGTGGCGGTGGTGGCGGAGGGGGTGGTGCGGGTGCGGTGGCCGGTGGGGGAGCGGCGGCGTGGTGGGCGGACGTGGGAGGCGTGCTGCACCCGGCGGCGGTCGCGGCGAGCAGCGAGATCGCGGCGGCGGCGCAGGTGCGTTCGATCACACTCAACATCGACTCGCACGTTAGTGGAACGCCCGCGCGATGTGGATACTCCAAGTGCTTAATTGATCTTTCCTTTATTACCTGGAAGGGTGGCGCGGGTACACGACCGACAACGTAACGTGATGTGTTCGGTTGTCCGGATTCGCCGAAGTCGGGGAGGCGAAAGCTGTGACCGATCCTGCGCCCGAGACTCCTGCTCGGAACCAGAAATCCAGCCCTGCCAACGCATTCGGCGCCCTGCCCCAGTGGCTGCTGGTCGCCGTCGGCACCATCGTGGTGCTCATCGCGGGGTACTTCGCACTCCGCATTCTGTCCACAAAGGACGTAGAGGTCCGCGGCCTGCCGCAGCACCCGGTTGCTCCGGCCGCGGTGACCGATGGATCAATCCAGATCCGCACCGAAGCCGCCGACGGGGCCCAGGTCCGGCTCGACGGCCGGAAAGTCGCAACGAGTGCGGCGAACGGGGCGCTGGCCGTGCACGCGCCGTCGCCGGGCGACGGGGTGCACAAGCTCGAGGTGATCACCCCGCGCGCGGTGTCCTGGCTCGGCTCCACCAGCACCGCCCAGGAGTTCACTGTGGACAGTGCGCCGCCGGAGCTGGCCGTGGAGGACTCGCTGCGGCCGGAGCGGATCGGCGCACCGGTGACCGTGCGCGGCAAGGCCGCCGGTGCCGCCCAGGTGACCGTCGCGGGCAAACCGGTCGCACCGGCCCCGGACGGCGCGTTCTCCGCAGTGGTCGACAAGCCCGAGCGGGAGGTCCCGGTCGTGGCCACCGACCAGGCGGGCAACCGGGCCCAGAAGGTGCTGACGGTGCACGTCAAGCACCCCGGGATGCGCGCGGTGCACATGACCGGCCTGGCCTGGACCAGCTCCTCGCTGCGCGAGCCGGTGCTGGAGATGGCCCGGCGCGGCCAGATCGACACCGTCGAGCTGGACATCAAGGACGAGAGCGGGGAGATCCCGTACGACTCCAAGCTCGCCGAGCCCAACCGGATCGGCGCGGTGAAGAACTACTACAACGCCCGCGAAGCCCTCGACCAGCTGCACGGCATGGGCGTGCGGGTCGTCGGCCGGCTGGTGGCCTTCAAGGACCCGATCCTCGGTGAGGCGTCCTGGCGGCAGGGCCACCCGGAGCGGGTCGTGCAGACCTCCGGCGGGCAGCCGTGGACCGGCGGCTACGGCGGCTACGCGTTCACCAACTTCGCCGACCCGGCGGTGCGGCAGTACAACATCGACGTGGCCGCGGAGGCGGCGTCGCTCGGCTTCGACGACGTGCTCTACGACTACGTGCGCCGCCCGGACGGCGGCATCGAGCAGATGCGCTTCCCCGGGCTGCACACCACGCCGGAGGCGGGCATCGCGGAGTTCCTGCGCGACACCCAGACCGCGGTGCGCTCCCGCGGGGCGCTGCTGGGCGCCTCGGTGTTCGGCATCTCGGTGGACCGGCCGACGCAGATCGCCCAGGACCTCCCGCAGATGGCGAAGTACGTCGACTACGTCGCGCCGATGGTCTACCCGTCGCACTGGGGCCCGGGCGAGTTCGGCGTGGCCGACCCGAACACCGCGCCCTACGAGATCGTGCACCGCTCCCTGGGCAAGTTCGCGCAGGCGGTCGCCGGGTCGGACGCGCAGATCATCCCGTGGCTGCAGGACTTCAGCCTCGGGGCCAGCTACGGGCCGGCCGAGGTCGGCGCGCAGATCAAGGGTGCCGCCGACAACGGGATGCACTCGTTCCTGATGTGGGCGCCGAACTGCCGCTACCACGGCGAAGCGCTCACCCCACCGCAGCGGTGAGCTGAGCATCCGCCACACCAGGAGATCGCGAGCCGAACGGGCCGTCCGCGTGCCGCGGGTGGCCCGTTCGGCGCATCGGGCTCGGTCGATCGGCGCCGCCGCGGCGGCGGAGCGGATCTCAGTCCAAGAACGGAGGCACCGTCCGTGTTGTCGCCGCTGCGCCCCGTCGGCAGAGTGTCAGCGTCGTCGACAGCGGAGGTGCCCGAATGCGAGCAAGACCGGTCCGGACCGCGGTGGCCGCGCTGTCCGCGTGCGCCCTGTCGTGCGTGGTGATCGCGCCCGCGGCGCAGGCCGCTCCGGTGGCCGCGCAGCCGCCGCCGAAGAGCCCGGAGGCGGTCGGCTACGCCGGCGCCGTGTCCACAGTGGATCCCGACGCGACCCGGGCCGCGATCGAGGTGCTCCGCAGCGGCGGCACCGCCGCCGACGCCGCCGTGGCGGCCGCCGCCGCGCTCGGCGTCACCGAGCCCTACTCCGCCGGCATCGGCGGAGGCGGCTACTTCACCCACTACGACGCGCACACCGGCCGCATCTCCACCATCGACGGCCGCGAGATCGCGCCGCGGGCCACCGGCCCCGACCTGTTCGTCGAGCACGGCGAACCCGTCCCGTTCCCGGAGGCGGTCACCAGCGGCCGCGGCGTCGGCGTGCCCGGCACCCCGGCGACCTGGCAGCGCGCGCTCGACGAGTGGGGCCGCAAGGACCTCGGCGAGGTGCTGCGCCCGGCCGAGCGGCTCGCCCGCGACGGCTTCGTCGTCGACGACACCTTCCGGCAGCAGACCGCGAAGAACGAGGACCGCTTCCGCGACTTCCCGGCCACCCGGGACCTGTACCTGCCCGGCGGGCGGCCGCCCGCGGTCGGCAGCGTGCTGCGCAACCCCGACCTGGCCGAGACCTACCGGCAGCTCGGCGAGCACGGGCTGGAACCGTTCTACCGCGGTGCGATCGGCCGGGACATCGTCTCCGCGGTGCAGCACCCGCCGGTCGACCCCGCCGCCGGCCGCAACGTCCGGCCCGGCGCGATGACCGCCGAGGACCTCGCGAACTACCGGCCCGAGGACCGCGAACCGACCCGCACGCAGTACCGCGGGCTGGACGTCTACGGGATGCCGCCGTCGGCCTCCGGCGGCACCACCGTCGGCGAGGCGCTGAACATCCTCGAACGCACCGATCTGTCCAAGGTGGACAAGACGCAGTACCTGCACCGGTACCTGGAGGCCGGCAAGATCGCCTTCGCGGACCGCAACCGCTGGGTCGGCGACCCCGCGTTCTCCGACGTGCCCACCGCCGAGCTCACCGGCCAGCGGTTCGCCGACTCCCGCGCCTGCCTGATCACCCCGGACCGGGTGCTGCCCACCCCCGTCGCCCCCGGCGACCCGCGCCACCCGCAAAACTGCCGCCAGGGCGCGGCACCCGGCGGCGAGCCCTACGAAGGGCCGAACACCACGCACCTGACCGTCGCCGACGGCAACGGCGACATCGTGTCCTACACGCTGACCATCGAACAGACCGGCGGCAGCGCCATCACGGTGCCCGGGCGCGGATTCCTGCTCAACAACGAGCTCACCGACTTCTCGTTCACCCCCACCACGCCGGGGCAGCCCGACCCCAACCTGCCCGGGCCCGGCAAGCGGCCGCGCAGCTCCATCAGCCCGATCATCGTGCTCAAGAACGGGCGGCCGCTGCTGGCCACCGGCAGCCCCGGCGGCGCCACGATCATCACCACCGCGCTGCAGGTGCTCACCGGCCGGCTCGACCGCGGCCTGCCGCTGGTCGACGCCATCGCCGAACCGCGGGCCTCGCAGCGCAACGCCGCCGAGACCGAGGCCGAAGCCGGGTTCCTCGCCCAGCCCGAAGCCGGCAAGCTCCGCGCCCTCGGCCACCGGCTCGCCCCCGCCGAGGAGATCGGCGCGGCCGTCGGGGTGGAACGGCTCCCGGACGGGCGCTGGCTGGCCGCCGCCGAACGGCAGCGGCGCGGCGGCGGATCCGCCGAGGTGGTGCTGCCCGCCCCCTGATCGACCCCGGAAGTGGCCCGGTCGCGCTCCCCGCGGAGCCGCGGCCGGGCCACCGGCGTGCGGGCGGCAGGCCGCCGGGCGCACCGCGGCTACTAGACTCGTGAGGTCCGGCAGCCGCCACCTACCCGCAACCGAAGCAATGGGGGACCCGCGTGACCGTCCAGCCCGTCCGACTGTTCGGCGATCCCGTGCTGCGCACCCGCGCCGACGAGGTCGTGGACTTCGACAAGGAGCTGCGCAACCTCGTCCGCGACCTCTGGGACACCATGCACGAGCAGGGCGGCGCCGGACTCGCCGCGCCCCAGCTCGGCGTGAGCCTGCGGGTGTTCACCTACCGCTGCGACGGGTTCGAAGGCCACCTGATCAATCCCACCTGGAACGTCGTCGACCAGGAGATCCAGGAAGGGCCCGAAGGCTGCCTGTCCATCCCCGGCATGAGCTGGGACTGCCGCCGGTACAAGAACGTCGTCGCCACCGGCTGGAACATGCACGGCGAGCCCGTCGAGATCGAAGGCACCGACCTGCTCGCCCGCTGCATCCAGCACGAGACCGACCACCTCGACGGCGTGCTGTTCCTCGACCGCCTCGACGAGGAGACCCGCAAGGCCGCGCTGCGCGAAATCCGGCAGGCGCCCTGGTTCGACGGCGCCACCCCCACGATCAAGCAGAACCCGCACCCGCTGTTCGGGACCCGCTGATGCGCGTCGTGTTCGCCGGAACCCCCGCGGCCGCCGTGCCGTCGCTGCGGGCGCTGCTGGACTCCGAACGGCATGAGGTCGCCGCCGTCGTCACCCGCCCGGACGCGCGCGCCGGGCGCGGGCGCAAAGTGCTGCGCTCCCCGGTGGGGCAGCTGGCCGACGAGCACGGCGTCGACGTGCTCACCCCCGCCCGCGCCGACGACCCGGACTTCCTGGCGCGGCTGCGCGAGCTCGCCCCCGACTGCTGCCCGGTCGTGGCCTACGGCGCGCTGCTCAAGCAGCAGGCGCTGGACATCCCCCGGCACGGCTGGATCAACCTGCACTTCTCGCTGCTGCCCGCCTGGCGCGGAGCCGCGCCGGTGCAGGCCGCCATCCGGCACGGCGACGAGATCACCGGCGCCAGCGCGTTCCGGCTGGTCCCCGAGCTCGACGCCGGGCCGGTCTACGGCGTGGTCACCGAGCAGATCCGCGGCGACGACACCGCCGGGGCGCTGCTGGAACGCCTCGCCGACTCCGGGGCGGAACTGCTGCTGAGCACCCTCGACGGGATCGCCGACGGCTCCCTCGAAGCCCGCGACCAGCCCGCCGACGGCATCAGCTACGCCCCCAAGATCACCCCCGAGGACGCGAAGATCGACTTCGATCGGCCCGCGCACCTCGTCGACCGGCACATCCGCTCGGTCACCCCCGACCCCGGCGCCTGGGCGCTGTTCCGCGGCGAGCGGTGCAAACTCGGCCCCGTCGCCCCCACCGGCGAAACCGGGCTCGCCCCGGGCGAACTGCGCGCCGAACGCCGCCGCGTGCTCGTCGGCACCGCCACCACCGCGGTCGCCCTCGGCGACGTGCAGGCGCAGGGCAAGAAGCGGATGGCGGCCACCGACTGGGCCCGCGGCACCCGCATCGAGCAGGGAGAAGGGCTCCAGTGAACGACCACCGCCCCCGCCGGCCGAACCGCCCCCGCGGCAGCCGTCCCCCGCAGCGCCGCAACGGCCCCGCCCGGCCGCCCGCCCAGGACCCGGCCCGCGAAGCCGCGCTCGACACCCTGCGCGCCGTCCGCGAACGGGACGCCTACGCCAACCTGACGCTGCCCGGGCTGCTGCGGCAGCGCAAGATCAAAGGCCGGGACGCCGGGCTGGCCACCGAACTCGCCTACGGCGCCTGCCGGGCGCAAGGCCTGCTCGACGCGGTGATCGCCGAGTGCAGCGGGCGAGCCGTGTCCGATGTGGACCCGCTCGTGCTGGACGCGCTGCGGCTCGGCGTCTACCAGCTGCTGCGCACCCGCGTGCCCGCGCACGCCGCCGTCGCCTCCACAGTGGACCTCGTGCGGGAACGATCCGGATCCAAGCTCGCCGGATTCGCCAACGCCGTGCTGCGCCGCGCCGGCGAACGCGACGAACAGCAGTGGATCGACGCGCTCGCCCCCGACCCCGCCACCGACCCCATCGGGCACCTCGCGCTCAAGCACGCCCACCCCCGTTGGGTCGCGCAAGCCTTCGCCACCGCCCTCGGCGACGCCGGAGACGACCTCGCCGCCGCCCTCGCCGCCGACGACGCCCGGCCCGCCGTGCACCTCACCGCCCGGCCCGGCGAGATCAGCGCCGACGAACTCGCCGCCATCACCGGCGGCGACGTCGCCCCCCACTCGCCCTACGGCGTCCACCTCGAAGCCGGCGCCGGCGACCCCGGCGACCTCGAACCCGTCCGCGAAGGCTTCGCCGCCGTCCAGGACGAAGGCAGCCAACTCGTCGCCCTCGCCCTCACCCGGCCCGAGATCACCGGGCCCGACCGGCGCTGGCTCGACCTCTGCGCCGGACCCGGCGGCAAAGCCGCCCTCCTCGGCTCCCTGATCACCCTCGACGGCGGAACCCTCGACGCCGTCGAGCAGTCCGAACACCGCGCCGAACTCATCCGCAAGATCACCAGCGACCTGTCCGTGCACGTCCACGTCGCCGACGGGCGCGACCCCGGCCTCGAACCCGGCTACGACCGAGTCCTCGTCGACGCCCCCTGCACCGGCCTCGGCGCACTCCGCCGCCGCCCCGAAGCCCGCTGGCGCCGCCAACCCGGCGACGTGCCCGAACTGGCCAAACTGCAACGCAGCCTGCTGCTGTCGGCCCTGTCGCTCACCCGGCCCGGAGGCGTCGTCGCCTACGTCGTCTGCTCCCCCCACCTCTCCGAAACCGAAGGCGTCGTCAGCGACGTCCTCCGCCGCGCAGGCAACGCCGAACAACTCGACGCCCGCGAAGCGTTCCCCGGAGTACCCGAACTCGGGGAGGGGCCCGGGGTGCAGCTGTGGCCCCACAAACACGGCACCGACGCCATGTTCTGCGCTTTGTTGCGGGTGGCGGAGTAGTCGCTTCCCGGTGCCTGTGGCGTTGCCGGCTTCCTGGTGCTTTGTCGGGGCTTTTCCCGGCGGTGCGAGTAGCGGAACCTCAGAGGCTTTCTCGCTGCGGGATCGTCAACTTGAGTAGTACGCCTACGCGGCGTTGACGCTGTCCTCGCGAGAAAGCCTCTGA
>Ga0164243_10012144_pt1 | contig 12231 bp, 13 predicted proteins | sample OricompcompostOP_FD_108781 | JGI IMG/M metagenome (GOLD analysis project Ga0164243, IMG submission 108781) | Organic Plus compost microbial communities from Emeryville, California, USA - Original compost - Organic plus compost (OP) | ecosystem: Engineered > Solid waste > Mixed feedstock >...
TTGCGTACAATTCACGTTTGATCGTGATCTTCGGTACGATGATTCATGATCAAAGTATAACGCAGCGATTGCCATTTCCGACGTATTCAAGCGCAAGGAACGGGGTGCCATGCATTCGGCATCGCAGTATATTGACTACAGCCTTTGTATCAGGCATCTGATTTTAAAATCAGCTCGTCGATACCGCACCCGTCATAATGACACCCGCGATATCCCCCTTTTTATTGGGAGAATTCAGAATGACCTATTCATACACCGTTATGCCCTCCCCAGTGGGAGAGCTCACATTGGTCGCCAGAAACAACGCACTGGCCGCCATTTTGTGGGAAAACGACCGGCCAGGCCGTGTCAGACTCGGCACCATGCAGCGTGAGGATACTCACCCGGTACTGCAAAAAACGCAGCAACAGCTCAACGAATATTTTGCCGGCAAGCGGAATCGTTTTGACCTGACCTTGAATATGGACGGTACGCCATTCCAGAAGAAAGTGTGGGCACGATTGCTGGACATCCCCTTTGGTCAGACATGCAGTTACGGCCAGATTGCCGAAGAGCTGGGCAATCCTGCCGCGTCCCGCGCGGTTGGCGCGGCCGTGGGGCGCAATCCCATTTCCATCATTACCCCCTGCCATCGAGTCCTCGGCAGTACGGGCAAGCTGACAGGCTTTGCCGGTGGTCTGCACGCAAAGCAGACACTGCTTAAACTGGAGCACCAGCACGCGGCAGCCTGACATGGCGTGCTTGAAATACTTTCAGGCCATGCTCAAAGTGCATGGCCTGAATAACACCTCATCGCATAAAACGGCCAGAAAGATAAACAAAAGCACCTCCTGCTCTTTCCGCGCGCTGCCATGGCGACCGTTAAGGCGCCAGCTTTCCTTCCGATAAATCCATGATCATGCGGGTTGCCAGATAAAGGCGCGGCACGATCGTCGGAATTTGCACGTACTCGGCATTGTTCGAGTGAGCGCCAAACCCGCTCAAGCCAAAGCCCTCAACCACACCTCCGCGGCTTTTGACTGCAGCAAAAGCCGCATCGGTGCCGCCCCCCGTGGCCTTGTCAGCCACACTCATGTCCATATCAAGTTCATCCTTGTAGATGCTTTGGGCATGCGCGGCCAACTTGCGGCCAATCTCGCTGGCTTCCAGCGGCGGACGGCGCACTTCGAATTTAAGTTCGACTTTACTGTCAGGCAAGAGTTTGTTTTTAATTTTTTCCTGCATGGTTTTTTCCAGTGCATCAAAATCCTGCACTTTCAAGGCACGCGCATCGGCCTGGGCCGTGGCTTCAGGCGGGATCATATTGCGTACCGTACCGACTTTGGCCAGCGTCCAATTCAATTTAAGGCCTTCATCGGGCTTTGACAAGTCTTTCATTTGCAATACCTGATGCGCCAGTTCATACAATGAATTGACGCCGCCCTCCGGTCTGGCTCCCGCATGAGAAGATTTGCCGTGCACTTTCAAATACGCGGCGCCAATACCGCTGGTAGCCAGCCGCACGCCCCCATCCTTGCCACCGCCCTCAAAAGAAAAAACGGCATCCTGGTCTTCGGCAAATTGAGTGATCAGAGCGCGAGCACCTGGCGAACTGATTTCCTCATCGGAATTGAAAACGACAGTCACCGTGCCAAATTGGCGGTAGTCCATTTTCTTGAGCAATTGCACCACATGCAAAATCGCCGCCACACCCTGTTTGTCATCTGCAATGCCCAGGCCATATGCCTTATCGCCATCTACCCGGAAAGGCTGATCTTTCAAGTCCCCTTTCTGATAGACGGTGTCCAGATGGGCAATCATCATGATCTTTGACTTGCCTGTACCCTTGATGGTTGCATGCACCACGGGTCCCGTTTTTTCGGGCGTATCGTCCATCCGATAAATGTCTTTGGGTTCGATGATTTCCGTTTCCGCGCCCAGTTGCTTGAGCCTGTCGGCTGCAAACTGGGCAATTTTCGTCACGCCCTCGATATCTTTGCTGCCCGATTCAATATGCACCAGGTCCCGCAGTGTGTCCAGGTACGCCTGCTGTTCGCTTTTGGCCAGATCATGCACCTTTGCCACAGGCGCGGCCAACGCGGCGCCAGTAGCAAAAGCCAGTATCGTGCCAGTGGCCAGTTGCCACGCTGTCATAGGTAGCGCACGGGGTCTCAGTTTCATGTCTTCTCCTCCTGAAATGAACTCGTTGTCAGTAAACTATTTTTCCAACAGTTTACTGATGTTCACAGAAGACATCATCTCCGATTTTCATCCGAGGTGTAACAAAAAACCATGCAAGACAAAAACCTGCGTCGATGCTATCCGCGCCGATCACGCAACAGGGTAATCACAGCTTCGGCAACGCCCACGGAAGAGGCCGGATTCTGCCCGGTCACAAGCCTGCCGTCCACTACCACATGTGGTTGCCAGTCGTGGGCGCTGGTGTAGCGCGCGCCATGATCCTTGAGCATATCTTCTACAAGAAACGGCACAACCCCCGTCAGCCCTACCGCGTGTTCTTCGGCGTTGCTGAAGCCGGTCACGTTTCTACCATTGACCAGGAATGTCCCGTCCGGCCCTTTCACATGCCGAAAAACGGCGGGTGCATGACAGACAGCAGAGACGGGCTTGCCACTGTCATGAAAATCACCAATCAATCCCATGACATAACCGTTTTCGGCCAGATCCCAAAGCGGCCCATGACCACCGGGGAAAAACACGGCATCAAAGCCGTCGGCCTTGATCTCGGCCAGTCGCTTCGTTGCCGCCAGCGCCGCCTGTGCGTGCGCGTCGTTTTTGAAGCGCCGGGTGGCTCGGGTCTGTGCATCGGGCGCATCGCTTTTCGGATCAAGCGGCGGCTGTCCACCCAGCGGCGAAGCCAGCGTTACCCGTGCGCCCGCGTCAAGGAACGCATAATACGGCGCGGCAAATTCCTCCAGCCAGAACCCCGTTGGTTTTCCGGTTGAACCGAGTTTGTCGTGCGAGGTGAGTATCATCAGAATATTCATCACGTTCTCCATGCGAAGGGTTCTGTCATCTTATCATCGCAATTGACATTTGCTGAGAAATAGAGGACGGCGTCGATAGTTGCTGTCGTCAAATTATTGAAAGATATCGCCTCTACAATGTGGTTAATCAAATCGTTCGCCCCGCGACGACTGGAGCCATCATGAATACCGAAACGACCAACCGCAGACGGGACGCATGCCATCTGCGAATCAAAGAGGACGATGTGACGCTGATTGATCGTGCAGCGCTCGTGCGCGGCATGACTCGCTCCGATTTCATTTTAATCGCCGCACGCGAGGCTGCGCAAAGCGCCCTGCGAACTGGGGTAACGTCCACGCCGTCAACCATCGTAGCAAACCCAGATCTCGTACGTTGACAAAATTTTACGTAGCGCACGTGATACAGCCCGAGCATCCTCGGGCTGTATCACCCTTGCACCGCACTGCTGCTCTACTTTCGATGCGGTTTAACGCTGCTTTTCATCGTGGTGAGGCCGATATGGCTTTGGGCGGCAACTATTTACGCAATGTCCATCGCGGTTGGCAGTAAATCTACGCAGGTAACATAACGGCCTCGCTACCTGCGACAAAGGCTTTGCTGCCCTCAATCCAACCAGGAATCCCACCGGACAAAATAGAAGTGGTCATCGTATCGACCACTTCTTCCGGCGTGGCCCCGTTCTCAATGGCATTAACGACGTGAATGCGCGCGCCTTCGGTGTAACGCTCCGATGTATTAAGAGCCACGAGCAGCAATTCCTTATACTTATGTGGCAGCACTCCTTCTCTCAGATTCTCACTACGCAAGACGTAGTACCCCTGAAGAAGCTCAGGCTTATACTCGGCCAACAATGTAATAAAGGGAGGCAGCCCATGCAAAACACTTTCGAAATAGCTCAGAACATCAGCCATATCCGTCGGTTCGGGCACCGCATCCAGATTTTCAGCTGACTGCAATAACCGCACATCAACCCCGATATGGCGCAAGCCCTCGCTAAACATATGAACACCGCGCGATGGCAGGAATACTTCCAGCGTCTCAATCAACTCTTCAATGCTGGCGCCTGCTGCCTTTGCAAGTTCTGCATGCAGCTTGGCCATGTCCGACCTTCCCTGAGAAAGATAGATGACAAACAGAATGAAATGCTTGACGCGTTCGGGCAAAACTGAACGATTGAAAATACCTTCGGCAACGTAGGCAAGACCAATCGCCTTTCTCGGACTATAACGGCACAAAGTATCAACCCACTCGACATCGCCGTAAATACTGCTTAGCAGCGCTTCTGCTTTCTTCATATCCATGTGTCAACCCACCTTGCTTTCAGTAATGTATTTTGAATCGTGATTGGCAATCACAAAATCGGCCGTATTGCATACCTTGAGCATGCTGTTATACGAATCCATCGAGTTTTGATGAATCCCCGGGATTGTTAACTCAGGTATGTTGGAACCACAGGCGCATGGCCCGAAATTCTCGTGAATACAGCAAAATCCAGTAATCACCCCAACCCCTTTCGAGGTCCTAACCGAGACTGATTGACCGCCAGGTGTATGCCCCGGCGTGAAGAGAACCTCGACGTTCTCTGTAATTTTCCGGTCTCCGTCAATCAAGATGAAGTCTAGATCCTGGATAAAGGTGTAATCGTAATAGCGATCGATGGGTTGCGGTTTCGAGGCAAATAGCCACTCGCTACGCTGGACGATCTTTCTCGCCTTGGGCAAGTCGTGAACATAAGCGACATGATCCATATGCAAGTGAGTCAGGATCACAATCTCAATGTCGTCCACCGTCAGCCCATATCTGCCCAACCCCTCTGCAAGAGTCTGGATATGCTGAACAGTCTCCGGCGGGCGCCCCCAGGAGTGCATAGCCTGGTCGGCGGTGGCCCCTGCATCAACAAGAATATTGTGCTCTCCGTCTTGAATCAGCCAGCAATAGTATCCAAACTCGACATCCTGGCCGAAGCCCTTCAGATACGTAAATTTTGTTTTTTCGGCACGGCCCAGAATTTTTGCAAGGGGTATAGCGTGAATAGTGGCCACTAGCTGTCTCCAGTAAAAGTTAAAGATCGTGTCCGTATATCAACTTCTTGAATCTCACAGGTAATACAGGTGCGCACGGACGCCTGCTGCCCATCTAACAACTGTTTCAACGAGTCACTTAGCCTTGCCGCCAAGGCCGCCTTCAGCTCTTCGCTGCGTCCTGGCCTAATACGCAGATTGACAGAGGCGAAAGCGGACACGTCCTGATGGCTCACCTGAAAACATTCGTGGATCATGGCACGGCTCATGATTACCGCTGCATCAAAATGTCCGCTTTTCTGACAAATATCTGTCAGCGCTTCAAGCATTTGTTCGACGCAGAAATTCAAATTTGCGGAAACCTCAAGTGTGATATGTGGCATGATCAGTCCAGTTGTACACCGGAGGCCTTAACAACCAGGGCCCATTTACGCACTTCGCTTTCATAGAATTTTTGGGCTTCATCAGCAGAGGATGCGACAACTGCAGCGCCCATCGCTCCAAATTGCTTTTTCAACTCGGGCTTAGCAAGTGCATTTTTTATGGCGCGCTCAAGCTTGTCGATGACAGGCTGACTCGTATTTGCCGGCGCAAAGACAACAAACCAACTCGTTGAATCCATCCCTTTCACACCGAGTTCGTCGAGCGACGGAATATCGGGCGCAACTATTGATTTCTGTATGGAACTCAGGCCTAACGCCTTCAGGGCTCCTGCCTTGATGTAGGGTAGTGTCGTCATGATGCTGTCAAAAACAACGGGAACTTGATTGCCGAGTACATCGTTCAATGCGGGAGCCGCACCGCGGTATGGGATATGCGTCAGCTTGATTCCAGCAAGATCGGAAAATTGCTGCATAAACAAATGTGATCCAGAACCATTCCCCGCGCTAGCGAAGTCAATGTTCTTACCGGATTTCGCCTGTGCCACCAAGTCCTGGACACTGTTAATACCTGACTTTGCATTAGCCAACAGGACAAAAGGGGAAGTGGACACAAGAGACACAGCACGCAATTGCTTTACGGGGTCAAATTTCAAAGATTTATACAAGGATGGGTTAATAGCAAGTGCAATACTTCCAAACAGAAGAGTATATCCATCCGCTTTCGATCTCACGACATTATCGGTCGCGATATTTCCACCAGCGCCTGAAAGATTCTCGACGACAACGGATTGACCAAGCTCGTTAGCGAGCACGCCGCTCAAAGCTCGGGCAGCAACATCAACACCACCACCGGGAGTAAAACCAACTACCATCCGAACCGCTTTCTCAGGAAAAGAGGTAGCAGCGCTCCCGGATATTGGAGTCAGTAAAATTACCATTACGCTGGAGATGAAAATAACTTTGGCAAATACGACCAATGCCGTGAAAAAAATTTTGCGATGCATGGTTGTCTTCCTTGATAATTATTGTGTAATCATTGTAGGGTTCGCTCTTAGTGAGCAGATTTTGACTTGTTTATGACGACATTTGATTTTTAAAAGAGGAAGACAATGAGACTGCCGGCATTATCAACGAGAGAACTCAACAATTTCATATTGTTGGCGGGCAGCAAGACATTGAAAGATGCGGCAGAAAAATGTTCGTTGTCACAGCCGGCGCTAAGTATCCAATTGAAGCAGCTGGAAATAAAAATCGGGGTTCAGCTGGTTTTGCGCTCGAACACCCAAAAACGGTTTGAACTGACCCCTGCCGGCACCGAATTTCTACAAGCGGCACGCCATGTCATTCAAACTCTGCAAAATGTAATGCAGCGTGTAAATCCACAGGCCAGCGTCGATCTGCTGCAATTGCGTATAGCCTGTTTACCATCGCTGTTACAAGACGCAGTTTCCCCTGTCCTGGCCGATCTTTCCAGAAACTGGCCGTCCGCAAAAATCTCGGTTCTCGATGGTGACTCAGCCGCTTGCTCAACATTGTTAAGCGGCGGAAAATGCGATGTTGCCCTATGTTCACGGCCGGTCAATGGGCCCGAAATTAAGTCGCAATGCCTGTTTTCAGAGCGCTTTTGGGCGGTGTTACGGAAAGACGACAAAAGAGCTCAACAGGAGTATCTCACCCTCGACGATTTCGTCAATACTACAGTTGTGAACCTGTCCGACAATTTCGCAGTGAGTGTCTGCCTGATCAACCGAGCCATCCCGTCCATCCAGGTCAATACGATCACCGCGCTCGAGAGCTTGCTGATTCAAGGAGTAGGCACCGCGATCGTCGCATATTCAGCAACGTCGTCGATTCGCCATGTCTCACTGGTCAAAATACCAATAGCAGACCGCGAAGTGACGCGGCAAATTTTCCTTTCGTGGGTAGACTCTGTTTCCAGCCCACTGGTCGACGCATTCCTCAACCGATTACGCATGTTGTCTGAGCCAGAACCAAGGGCCACAAGAACCAGCAATCTTGGTTAGATTTGCACCGATCTTTTCGAATAACAAAGACGTTTTTCGCACTTTGGCATATCTCTGCGATATTTTCTGACGCTTACCTGAATTCATACGCACCCATGCCCGAAATTCGCCTGTTTTTGGTGCGTCGCGATACAAATGACACAGACCGCAGATTTACTTACACATCTGCGGGCGTCTATTACATAACGTGTCTTTCTCTCTGTTACACACCCCTGCGTCACTGGCCGCACACAAGTATGCTTTGTGCCATGCTCCCATATCGAAACAGGCAGCCGATTCGGTCAGACTGACCAGGAATTTCAATCTTAATGAAGATACTGTATACCAACTTTCATACCAGCCCCGGCATCGGGGGACATACATCCTATATCAGCCGACTCATTGACGGCCTGAATCAGGACCACGATATTGCGGTGGCAGTTCCCCAGGAAAGTGCGCTTTACCGCATTGCTTCCAATACGCCGGGCGTGCAGGCGTTTGCCCAACGCTATCCGAGCAAACTGCAACAATTGCCGGCCGCCGCAGCCCATTTGCGCGCAATACTGCGGGAGAACCGGTTCGATATCGTCCATGTCAATGGCACGGCGGATCATCGCCTGGTTATGCTGGCCCTGCTGGGCATGCGTCACAAACCGGCCATTATTTTTACCAAGCACAACGACCATGCGACCCGCTCGCTGGGGTCACGCCTGCGCGCCCGTTTCGGAACCGACCATTGCATTGCCGTTTGTGATTTTGTCGCGGACCGGCTTGCCGGCGGACCTTACGATCACAGCGGCATTACGACCGTACTCAATGGCATCGATACCACGTATTTCAGCAAGGCGAATGCGGGCGATATCCGTCAAATGAGACAGTCTATTCTGGGCAGTGCCGACGATAGTCGCATCCTGCTAGGCAGCAATGCCGGGACGACAGAATACAAGGGCTGGATAGACATGGTACATGCGCTGGCCCAACTGGACCGTCGCCAGATCGAACGACTGCACATTGCCCTGGCTGGGCCGCGACCGGACCAGGAACTGCTGGATGAAATCGGGCAACTGGGCATGACGGAACATATCAGCTTCGTCGGTGATCTTGAAGATGTACGGCCGTTTATCGGTGCGATCGATGTCGGCTTTGTGCTGTCCTATCGGGTGGAAACGATCTCGTTTGCATGCCGCGAAATGATGGCCATGGAAAAACCGGTCATCGTAACGCGCCACGGCGGTTTACCTGAAAATATCGACAACCATGCGGATGGCTGGATCATTCCGCCGCGCACCCCTCAGGCGCTGGCCTCACTATTGCAGGAAATTCTGCAAGGTCGGTATGACATCAACGCGATGGGGCGCGCCGCTCGCAGGAAAAGCGAACTGCGTTTCGGTCACCAGAAATTCGTCAGCGCGACCGAGCACGTCTATCGCAAGGCGTTGCAACAACACATGCATCCGCGCCCTGCGACAGTCAGTTAATTTTTCCGGACGCCGCCCTGCTCACCATTGCCCGTAGAACACGCCTGCCTGTTTGTATTTGTGCGTCTGCGTGGCCACTTCCTCTTCGGTCACTGTGGTGCGGTGTTTCAGCCTGGCAAACCAGTCCAGCAGGCGCTGTTTCATCTGTAGTCTGACTGGCTCGTAGTCGGGATGCTCACCCAAATCATGAAACTCGTCCGGATCATTCTGCAAGTCAAACAGCTGGGCTCTCTCAGTGCTCCAGTAAACGTAGCGCCAGCGATCGGTGCGCACTGACCACGCCCGGCATTCATCCGTTTCTTTACCAAGCAACAACCGGGCTTCCCGATAGCTGTAATCGAGCTCTGAGAACACGCAATCACGCCATTGAACCGCTTCACCATGAAGAAGAGGCTGAAGCGCGCGTCCCTCGATCCGATGAGCGGGTATGTTCATATTCAGGGCAGAAAGAATGGTGGGCACGATATCTACACTTTCCACCATGCGTGACTCACGCCTGCCACGCGTTGCATTTGCCTTTTCGGATGGATCATAAATAATCAGCGGAACCCGTTGCACAACATCGTAAAACAGCTCTTTTTCCCCAAGCCAGTGATCGCCAAGCAAATCGCCGTGGTCGGCAGTAATAATAACAAGTGTATTGTCCATCAGGCCGGCCGACTCCATGTAGTCAAAAAGCCTGCCCAGATGGTCATCGAGTTGTTTGATCAGCCCCTGGTAAGCCGGCCGCACGCGGTTCACGCACTCGTCGTGTGAAAAACTGACGCTTTCCTCCTGCATGCGATAGGCGTTGAGCACCGGATGAGCATGTTCTTTTTCCTGTGCCGACCGCCGGACAGGCAGGCATTGCTCAGGCGTGTACATGGCATGATAAGGCGCGGGCGCCACATAAGGCCAATGCGGCTTCACATAACTCAGATGCATGACCCAGGGTTTGTCGCCTGCCGATTTCATATAATCCATGGCGCAATCGGTCATATAGGCGGTCTCGGAATGTTCTTCTTTTACCCGTGACGGATAGTTGACATTGCGCATATGCCAGCCGCTTTTGACCTGCCCCTGTTCGTCCTGGACAGCGATCACAAAATCGGTCCAGGGATCGGGAGAATCATAACCGTGCGTTCTCAAAAAGGCCGGATAGCCACTTTCCGCGCCAGGCTCATGATGGCCGTCATAGCGGTCAATTTGTTCGAAGCCTCCCTGTCTGAGTAAGGTACCCAGTTCGGTCTGACCATCTATCTGCAAACGCTCCAGCCCCTGTTTATCGGGCATCACATGCGTTTTTCCGGCCAGCACCAGATCAAGATCGCGCGCCTTAAGATATTCGCCCAGGGTCACTTCATTGATGGACAAAGGAACGCGATTCCACGTTGCCCCGTGCGTGGACGGATAGCGACCGGTGTAATAACTCATTCGTGATGGACCGCACACTCCGGAGTTGACAAACGCCTGCTCGAACAGAACGCCGCGTGCGGCCAGTCGGTCCATATGGGTCGTCTGCAAATGCGGATGACCATAACAGCTCAGGTGATCCGCCCGCAGCTGATCGGCCATGATGAAAAGCACATTTTTGATATTGGCCATGTTATATCTTATTTACCTACCTTGAAGCCTGACTCGCGAACCACGGGTTCCCACTGCTTTCTGAATTGTTCTATCGCTTCGCGTGTTTGCGCTGCATTGGCCTGGACTGGAATCAGATTGACCGAACGGATCTCTTTCTGAACCGTGGGGTCCCCCAGCGCTTTGCTGATCGCTTCTCCCAAATACGTCACCATCTCATCATCCATCGAAGCGGGTGCAAAAACGGCATTCCAGCCGGTTGCCCGGATATCGATTCCCGCTTTGTGAAATGGCGGGACTTCGGGCAGGTTGCTATCGGGCTGCTCGCTGGAGACACCGAGCACACGTACTTTACCGCTTCTTGCTATGGGAATGAAGGTGTCCAGCGTATCGATGGCAACAGGAATATTGCCGCCGGCCAGATCAGTCAACAATTGCGCTGACCCTTTATAGCCGACAATTTCCGGCTTCAGCTCAAGCCGGTCGGCCAGCATGAGGCCGAAAAAATGCGGCAGGCTGCCTGTTGCCGGCACGCCTATATTGAGCTGTTTCGGGTTGGTTTTGGCCCAGTGCACAAACTCGTCCATCGTATGGATCGCGCCTGAGGCGGGGACGGCAAGCGCAAAGCTGTATTCCGTCACCAGAGAAACCGGCTTGAAGTCCTTTTGAGGGTCGTAATTCAAATCTGAAAAGACAATGGGCGCAATGACCGTGACAGCCGGATTGCCCAGCATCAGGACATGCTGGCCTTTTTTTGTGTTCTTCAGTTCAGCAGCAGCGATCCGACCGCCACCACCAGGCTTGTTTTCCACGACCACAGGAACGCCGATTTCCTTTGCCAGCGCCTTGGCGACAATCCGCGCCGCGTTGTCACTCGCACCCCCGGGAACGTAGCCTACGGTCAGGGTGACCGGCTCGGTAAATTGCACGGGCTGAGCGTTTACGGTCATACTTGCGGACAAGAGTCCGAAAGCCAGCAGCCACGGTTTCAGGTGGTTGATCATTCTGCGTCTCCAGTTGTTTTGATTATGGCCCTTTTCCTGTGGCAGAACATACGGATGCACGGGAACGGGATTCAGGGCCTCATTCTAGCTCAATTGCCGAAGTCGCGAGTGTTGTGTCAATGGATACTCCGATGGGGACAGATTCAGAAGCACGCGCAAATCGTCACGCGAGCCCAGAAAATCCTGCAGTGTATATTTGTCCAGCACAGCCAGAAAAGCGCGCGTTGCTTCCCGGAAAACAGACGGCAAACCACAGGGACCGGTAATGGCGCAGGCGCTGCAATCGACCAGCTCGATATCACCTTCGGTGCGGCGCACCAGTTCGCCAATGCTGATCTGTTCCGGCGGCCGGCCCAGCCGGATACCGCCGTTGCGTCCGCGCAGGGTGTCGATATAGCCCAGTTGGCCAAGGTGCTGAACGACTTTCATCAGATGATTCTGGGAAATCGCATAAGCGCGCGCGATTTCAGCGATGGAGGTCAGCCCATCGTCCCGTGACCCCAGGTAAATCAGGACTCTGAGTGCGTAATCTGTATATTGGGTAAGTCTCATGTCAAGCCCCTGCCCGGGCTTTTTGAGTGGTATCGAAAACCGAACTATAACATTCATTTCACTTGCATATTATAAAATTTTGCAATAACATGCATTTGAAATGAATATTATAAATGTAATACCACAATCGCAATCCCACATCACAGTCCGACAGGAGCCCAAATTGTCTCAACCCGTGGTTACGTCCCTGAGTCCCGAAACCATTGCTATCGTTAAAGCGACCGTGCCTGCCCTGCAAA
>Ga0164243_10012146_pt1 | contig 12229 bp, 11 predicted proteins | sample OricompcompostOP_FD_108781 | JGI IMG/M metagenome (GOLD analysis project Ga0164243, IMG submission 108781) | Organic Plus compost microbial communities from Emeryville, California, USA - Original compost - Organic plus compost (OP) | ecosystem: Engineered > Solid waste > Mixed feedstock >...
GACGTCGCGCGCGCGCTCGGCCGCGTCACCCCGCCCGACCACCGCCTCGCGCCGATCGTCAACAGAGCGGCCGGCGTCGTCGTGATCGACGACTCCTACAACGCCAACCCCGAGGGCGCCGCCGCCGCGCTCGCCGTCCTGCGCGACCACCCGGCGACCCGCCGCCTGCTCGTCACGCCCGGGATGGTCGAGCTGGGCGAGCGCGAGCGCGAGGAGAACCGGAAGCTCGGCACGCTCGCCGCCGAGGTCGCCGACCTCGCGATCCTGATCGGCCCCCGCGGCGCCGACATCGCCGAGGGAATGCGCGCCGCCGGCGCTCCCGACGACAGGATCCTCGCCTTCCCCGACGGCCCCGCCGCCCACGCGAAGCTCGCCGAGCTGACCCGCGCCGGCGACGTGATCCTGTTCGAGAACGACCTGCCCGACGTCTACGCGTAGGGCGCAGCGCCCGGCGACGCGCGAACGAACGGCCGCGCCGAGCTTGGCGCCCACGTCGGGATGCACCGCCCGCGAGCGCGGAGAGGAGCGCATCCGGCTCGGGAGACTCGACGACTTGGCGCGTTGACGCTCGCGCGAGCTGTCGATTCCCCGGCCGCTCGCGCGACAGCATGGCGTACGGTCGTCGCAGGCCCCTTGCGACGACGAGCCAGTTCGAGAGGAGCACCGATGCTGTACGCGCTGCTGATGTACCAGGACGCCGACTTCGACGCGCAGTGGGAGCGCGCGAGCGAGGCGGAGAGAGCTGCCGTCTACCGCCTCCACGGCGACTTCAGCACGCTGCTGGAGTCGCGCGGCGCGATACGCGGCGGCGAGGAGCTGGCGCCCGTGACGACGGCGACGACCGTTCGCAAGCAGGACGACACCGCCGCGGACGCGGTCGTGACCGACGGGCCGTTCGCCGAGGTCGCCGAGCACCTCGGCGGCTTCTACGTCGTCGAGGCGCGCGATCTCGACGAGGCGCTCGAGTACGCCAAGGCGCTGCCGGTGAGAACGGTCGAGGTGCGGGCGATCATCACCGACGACCAGCGGCCGCCGGAGTGAGCGCGCCGCCTCCCTCGCTCGACGCGCTCCACCGCGAGCACGCGGGGCGGCTGCTGGCGCTGCTGGTGCGCGAGCTGCGCGACTTCGACCTCGCCGAGGAGGCGCTGCAGGAGGCGTGGGAGGCGGCGCTGCGGCAGTGGCCGCGCGACGGCCGGCCGGGCAACCCGGCCGGCTGGCTGCTGACGGTCGCGCGCCGCCGCGCGCGCGACCGGCTGCGCCGGGCCGGAACCGAGCGGCGCGCGCTGCCGCTGCTGATCGTCGACGGCGGCAGCGGTCCGGCGCGGACCGGCGAGCGCGCCCGCGATCATGCGGCCGCGCCCGCCGGTCGCGCCGGTCGGCCGACCGGCGCGACCGGTGGGGCCGGCGCGGCCGGCGCGCCGCCACCGGGCGTCAGCGGCCTCGGGGAGCGCGTCGAGGACGAGGAGGCGGCGATCCCCGACGAGCGGCTGCGGCTGATCTTCACCAGCTGCCACCCGGCGCTCGCGCCCGAGACGCGGCTGGCGCTGACGCTGCGCTACGTCGCCGGCCTGCCGACCCGCGCCGTCGCGCGGCTGCTGCTCGTCTCGGAGGCGACGATGGCCGCCCGGCTCACCCGCGCCAAGCGCAAGATCGCCGCCAGCGGCATCCCCTACCGCGTCCCCGAGGGCGGCGAGCTGCCGGCGCGGCTGGCCAGCGTCCTCGCCGTCATCTACCTGCTGTTCACCGAGGGCTACCTGCCGTCGAGCGGGCCGCGGGTCGTGCGCGCCGAGCTGTGCGACGAGGCGATCGCGCTCGCGCGCCTGCTGCGGGAGCTGCTCCCGGGCGAGCCGGAGGCGACCGCGCTGCTCGCGCTGACGACGCTCCAGCACGCCCGTCGCGACGCGCGCGTCGACGCCCGCGGCCGGCTCGTCCGTCTCCCCGATCAGGAGCGGGAGCGTTGGCGCCGCGACGAGATCGCCGCCGGGCTGGCGCTGCTGGCGGCGGCCGAGCGGGAATCGGCCGAGCGGGCGGCGGCCGGAGGCGCGGGAGCCGCCGCGGGCGGCACGGCGGCGGGTCCCTACCTGATCGAGGCGCGGATCGCCGCCGAGCACGACCGCGCCGAGACGGCGGCCGCGACTGACTGGCAGGCGATCGCCGCGCTGTACGCCGAGCTGGAGGCGGTCAAGCCGACGCCCGCGGTGCGGCTGGCGCGCACCGTCGCCGTCGCGGAGGCATCCGGCGCCGACGCCGCGCTGCCGCTGCTCGACGGGATCGAGCAGGCGCTGCCGCACTCGCCCCAGCCGCACCTCGCGCGCGCCGAGCTGCTGCGCACGCTGGCGCGCGAGGAGGAGGCGCTCGCCGCCTACGACCGCGCGCTGTCGCTGGCGCGCAACGACGCGGTTCGCGCCCACCTCGCGGCGCGCCGGGCGGAGCTGGCGCGCCGGATCTGAGCGGCGGGAGCGGGGCGCGCGGCCCCGCCGGGCGGAGCTGGCGCGCCGGATCTGAGCGGCGGGAGCGGGGCGCGCGGCCCCGCCCGGCCGCGCGCCCCGCGCCGGTGCGCCGCCGGTCAGGCGACCGCCTCGCCGATCAGCATGCGATCGGAGGCGACGTCGCCGGCCGCGACGATCGTCTCGACCAGCCGCTCGGGGCTCAGCGACGCCTTGTCGGCGCCGCTCACGTCGGCGATCACCTGTCCCTGCGACATCACCAGCAGGCGGTCGCCGACCTCGATCGCGTGCTCCATGTTGTGCGTCACCATCAGCGTCGCGCATCCGAGCCGGCGCACGAGCGCGATCGTCAGGTCGAGCACGCGCGCCTGCGTGCCCGGGTCGAGCGCCGCCAGGTGCTCGTCGAGCAACAGCAGCCGCGGATCGCGCAGCCCGGCCATCACCATCGTCAGGCTCTGGCGCTGACCCGCCGACAGCAGGCCGGCGAGGTCGTGCAGGCGCGCGTCGAGGCCGAGCCCCAACGGCGTCAGCCGCTCGCGCATCAGCTCGCGCCGCGCCCGCCCGCTCGCGAACCGCAGTCGCCGGCGGCGGCCGCGGCAGAGCGCGAGCGCGAGGTTGTCCTCGATCGACAGCTCCGGCAGCGTCCCGGCGCGCGGGTCGTCGAAGACGCGCGCGACGTCGCGCGCGCGGCGGTGGACCGGCAGCCGCGTCACGTCGCGGCCGGCGATCTGCACCCGCCCGCGCGTCGGCCGCTCCTCGCCCGCGACGATCTTCATCAGCGAGCTCTTGCCGGCGCCGTTGGAGCCGACGACCGTCACGAACTGGCCGGCCGGGATCTCGAGCGTCACGCCGCGCAGCGCGCGGACCTCGGCGCTGCTGCCGGCGTTGAACGTCAGGTGGACGTCGTGGAGGGAGAGCATCACCGTCCCACCCCCGCCTCCGCACGGGCGCCGAGCGGCGCGGCGGCGCCCTCCAGCCGCCGCCGCGCGAGCCGCAGCAGCGGACGGCCGTAGCGCTCGGCCGCGATCGCGACGATCAGCGTCAACGCCGTGACGGCCTTCAGGTCGGTCGCCGGAAGCCCGAGCCGCAGCGCTCCGACGAGCACGAGCCGGTAGGCGAGCGCGCCCGCCAGCAGCGCGAGCATCGTCCGCAGCACCTTCGATCCCGCCGGCCGCAGCAGCAGCTCGCCGAGCAGCACCGCGCCGATGCCGGCGATCAGGGTCCCGGCGCCCATGTTGACGTCGGCGAAGCCGTCGGCCTGCACGACGAGGCAGCCCGACAGGCCGGCGAGCGCGTTCGCGAGCACGAGCGAGAGGCACAGCAGCGCCCGCACGTCGGCGCCCTGGCTGCGCGTCATCCGCTCGTTGACGCCGCTCGCCCGCAGCGCCAGGCCGACCTCGGTCCGCAGGAACAGCCCCAGCGCCACGAGGACCGCCGCGACGATGCCGCCGAGCACGGCGATCGTGGCGGCGTCGGCGGCGCCGGGCGAGAGGCCCGCGAAGCCGCTGAACAGCGTCGAGCCCTCGACCAGGCTGACCGACGGGACGCCCATGATGCGGAGGTCGACGCTGTAGAAGCCGATCGACATCGCGACCCCGGCGAGCAGCACCGGCACGCGCAGCAGCAGATGCAGCCCGGCGGTCATCAGCCCCATCGCGCCGGCCGCCGCGACGGCCGCCGCCATCGCCGTCGGGACGCTCGCGCCGCCGGCCAGCAGCGCCGCCGTGACGGCGCCGCCGGTCGCGAACGAGGCGTCTATCGTGAGGTCGAAGTCCTCGCGCAGCCGAAAGATCATCCAGATCCCGACGACCGCCGGGACGAGCGGCAGCCCGGTCAGCAGCGTGTCGACGATCACCTGGCTCATCTGACGCCCGCCTGCTCGAGGACCGCGGCGGGCACCGTCACGTCGAGCGTGCGGAGCGTCTCGGGGTTGATCCCCCACTCGACCCCGCTCGGCCGCACCCACGGCGTCGCGGCCGGGTCGGCTCCCTCCGCGACCTCCGCCGCCAGCGCGCCGGTCCGCTCGCCGAGCTCGGGATAGCTCGGGCCGAGCGTCGCGAAGACGCCGGCGACGGTCGGGTCGCCGCCGATCACGTACAGCGGGACGCGCTCGGCGCCGGCGGCCGATGCGACCGCCGCCAGGCCGGCGAAGACGGTCGCGTCCGGCCCGATGAGGATCGCGTCGACGTCGCCCGCGATCGAGCGCGCCGCCGCGGCGATGTCGCCGGGCCCGCCGATCGACGCCTCCTTCAGCTCCAGCCCGGCCGGCCCGGCGGCCGCGCGCAGGGCCTTCACCCACACGTCGGAGTTCTGGTTGCCCGGGTCGTAGATCGTGCCGATCCGCTCCGGCGCCGGTCTGACCTTCAGCAGCTCCTCCAGCACCAGCGCGGGGTCGACGAAGTCGACGCTCCCGCTGACGTTGCCGCCGGGCCGCTCGAGCGATCTCGCCACCTTCGCGCCGACCGGGTCGCCCATCGCCAGCGCGATCACCGGCCGTCTCGGCTCCGCCTTGGCGACCGCGATCACCGCCGGCGTGCCGAGCACCGCCAGCATGTCGGCGTCGGAGGCGGCCAGCTCCCGCGCGATGCTCTGCACGAGCGTCGTGTCGCCCTGGGCGTTTCTCACCTCCACCTCGACCGGACGGGGCGCGAGCTCGGCGCGCAGCCTCCGCTCGAACGCGGCGACGACGTCGTCGAGGACGTCGGCCTCGGCGATCTGCAGCAGGCCGACGCGCAGCGGCCGGTCCGCCGGCGCCGTCGCCGCCGTGCCGGCGTCGGCCTGCGAGCTCGAGGACGAGCCGCAGCCTGCGAGCGCGACGAGCGCCGCCAGCGCCGCGAGGACGAGCGCCGGCAGCGCCCTGCGCGGCCTCCGGTGATGGTGGTGCATGGGAGCCTCCGTTGGGGGTTTGGTCGCGAGCGCCGGCCGGGTCAGCCGGCGCGTTCGAGGACGTACATGACGAGCATCGGGTGGTCGACGTGGCGCCGTTCGGCGAGCGTCCAGCCGAGGTCGGCGAACGCCTCCAGGTACTCGGCCTCGGTCCAGAGCCGGACGCCCGTCAGCTCGTGGTAGAGCTCGTACGTCGGCGCGAACCACGGCTCGTCGTCCCAGCGGCGGCCCTCTCCCCGCAGGCCGTCGCCGATCACGAGCCGGCGCATGTTCGGGAACCACCTCGCCCAGCCCTCCAGCACGCCGCGGATCCCGCCGCTGTCGCTGGCGAGCTGGTGGAGCAGGAAGAACGACATCGCGGTCGTGACCGACTCGCGCAGACGCTCGTCGAGCCACGCGGGGGCGCCGAGCGGCATGACGTCGCCGGCGCGCAGGTCGAGCCGGGCGGCGAGGCCGCGCCGCTCGGCGCGGCGGCGCGCCTGGCGGATCACGAGGTCGGACAGGTCGACGCCGACGAGCCGCTCTTCCGGCGCGAGCGCCGCCAGCTCGAACAGCCGTCCGGCATCGGCGCAGCCGAGGTCGATCGTCACGCCGGGCGACGCGCGCAGCTTCGCCGCGATCGCGTCGAACGTCTCCGGGCAGCGGCGCGCGATGTCGGTGCAGCCGCGCGCGACGTCGGCGGCGTTCGTCTGCGCCGGCAGCGGCCCGCCGTAGCGCGGCGCCTCGTCGAGCGCGTGGAAGGTCGGCATCCAGCCGCGTGCGACGACGCGCACGAAGCCGCGGTTGCGGCCGATGTCGCGCCCCTCCGCGGTCAGGCGGAACCCGGCGCCTTCGGGCTCGAGCCAGCCGGCGCGCACGAGCGCGCCCGCGACCGCTCGCTGCAGCGGCCCGTCGTCGGTGATGACGCCGCCCTCCGCGTCCGCCCCGTCGAGATCCGACCACCAGCCGAAGTCGTCGGCGGCGATCACCATCTGCGCCGCCGTGTACCCCTCGAGCACATGATGCAGGTTCATGCGACCCCCTTGTCCTGAATGGTCCTTGTCACCGTCAACAGCGCTCCTCGCGCACCGCCAGGCCCTGCACCTCGATGAGCAGGCCCTCGAGCGCGAGCCCGCAGACGAGCGTCGTGCGCGCCGGCGCCGCCGCGCCGTAGTGCTCGGCGAAGATCGCGTCCCAGCGCGGGTACCAGCAGCGGTCGGCGAGGAAGCACTCGACCCGCAGGAGGCGCAGCGGCCGGGCGTCGGCCGCTGCCAGCACGAGGTCGAGCAGGCTCAGCACCTGGCGCGCCTGGCCGTCGAAGTCGGCGCACGCCGGCCGCAGCGTCCCCGGCTCGAGCGCGACGATCCCCGAGGTCGCGACGACGCCGCCCGCCTCGCCGCGGGTCGGGAAGGCGGCCGTCACCGGCCCGGCGGTCCCCGCGGAGCTCATGCCGGCCGCTCCCCGACGAGGTCGAGCCGCTTGAGCGCGGCGACGTCGGGCACGCCGGCGAGGATCATCGTCGTGCGCAGCTCCTCGACGAGCAGCTCGAGCGTGCGCCGCACCCCCGCCTCGCCGGCGGCGGCGAGCCCGTAGGCGGCGAGCCGGCCGAGCACGACGACGTCGGCGCCGAGCGCGAGCGCGAGGAAGACGTCGGCGCCGCTGCGCACGCCGCTGTCGAGCGCGACGGGGACGCGTCCGCCGACGGCCGCGGCGACCGACGGCAGCTGGTCGAGGCTCGCCGGCGCGGGATCGAGCTGGCGGCCGCCGTGGTTGGAGACGACGACGGCCGCGGCGCCCGCCTCGACCGCCTCCAGCGCCGCCTCCGCGCTCAGCACCCCCTTGGCGATCCACGGCAGCCCGGCTTCGCCGGCGACCTCGGCCAGTCGCTCCCACGTCCAGCGCGACGCCTCGCCGCTCAGCAGGCGGCCGAACAGCTCCGCGACGCCGATCGTGCCGGTGTGGTCGAGGTTGCCGGCGAAATGCCGCAGGTCGGGGTCGAAGCGGTTCTCGCGGTTGCGCGTGCGCCAGCCGCCGATCGGGCAGTCGACCGTGATGCAGAGCGCGGTGTAGCCGGCCGCCGCCGCGCGCCGCGCCATCAGCTCGACGTGCTCGACCGGGTCGATCGGGTGCAGCTGGGCGAAGCGCGCGGCCGCGGGCGCCTCCTCCGCGATCCGCTCGAGCGAGAAGGTGCCGGCCTCCGGGACGATCGAGGCGATGCCGGCCGCCTCGTCGGCGCGCGCGACGGCGAGGTGCCCGTCGGCGTGGAAGAGGCCGTCGCCGCCGAACGGGGCGGTCAGCAGCGGGGCGCGGAGCGGGACGCCGAGGAAGCTGGTCTCCAGCCGCGGGTCGGTGACGGCCCGCATCGGGCGCGGAAGCACGACGCGGCGCTCGAACGCGGCGCGGTTGGCGCGCAGCGTCGACTCGGCGCCCGCGCCGCTCTCGAGGAACTCGGCGACGCGCTCGTCGAGCGCCGCGTGGGCGGCTCGCCGGATCTCGCCGAGCGTGGCGAAGTCGACGTCGGTCCCGTACAGCGTCGTGGTCGGAGCGGCGGCGACGGTGGCGGGTGGCTCAGTCATGGCGGACAGTCTGCTGACCTATATCGACCATTTCTCTATCCATCTGGCCAAGCCTCGCCACGGTTCGCCCGACCAGTGGGCCAGCACAATGATCCGTTCGGACTCGTATAGTGACCATCCGTATGGGCGCTTCCCTCCTCCTGCTGCTGCTCGCCGTCGCGCTGCTGCGCGGCGCCTCGTACCTGCCGACGAAATGGGCCGTCGCCGACCTCGCGCCGGTCGCGGTCGTCGGCGGGCAGGTCCTGATCGCGGCGGCGATCGCGCTCGTCGCGCTCGCGTCGCGGCCGGCGATGCGACGGCGCACGTGGGCGCTCACGCGCGCGCAGCCGCGCGCCGTGCTGCTGCTCGGCCTGACGCAGACCGCCGCGCCGCTGCTGTTGATCGCGGTCGCCCTCGAGCGCATCCCGAGCGGCCTCACGGCGGTCCTGATCGCCGCCACCCCGCTGTTCGTCGCCGCCTTCGCCGCCGCGAGCGGCGGCGCGCGGCCGACCCCGGCGATGCTGATCGGCCTGGCGCTCGGGCTGCTCGGCGTCGGGTTCGTCGCCGGGCTCGGAAGCGGCGGGCTGCGCCTCGACCTGCTCGGCGGCATGGCGGCGCTCGGCGCGGCGGTCGCCTACGCGGTCGGCGCGCTCGTCGTGCGCCGCCGCTTCGCCGAGACGCCGGCGCTCGACGTCGGCGTGCTGGCGGTGCTCGGGTCGGTCCCGCTGACCGTCGCGCCCGCGCTGCTGGCGCTGCCCTCGACCGCGCCCGGCGCGCAGGCGATCGCGTCGGTCGCCGCGCTCGGGGTCGGCGCGCTGATGGTCGCGGTCGTGCTGTTCATCCGGCTGATACAGCGCGCCGGCGCGCAGCGCGCGATGCTCGTGACCTACCTCAACCCGGCGATCGCGCTGCTGCTCGGCGCCGCCTTCGAGCGCGAGCGGGTGACGCCGCGGGCGCTGGCCGGTCTCGCCCTGATCCTGCTCGGCGTCGCGCTCGGCAGCCGCGGTCCGGTCCCGCCGCCCCCGCCGCGCTCGGCGAGCCGCGTCCCGGCGCCGGCGACGCCTCGGTAACCTGAGCGCGTGAGCATCGCGGCGGAGACGGTCGGCGCCAACGTGCGCCGGCTGCGACTGGCGAGGGGCTTCTCGCTGGCGGAGCTGGGGCGCCGCGCCGGCCTGGCGAAAGGGACGTTGACGCAGCTGGAGGCCGGCCGCGCCAACCCCACGATCGACACCCTCCACACGCTGACGCGCGCGCTCGGCGCGACGCTCGGCGACCTCGTCACCGACCCGCCCGACGAGGCGCCGCGCGTCGTGCGCGCCAACGAGGGGCCGCGCATGCACGGCTGGGCGATGGACGCGCGGCTGGTGCGCCGCACCCATGTCGGCAGCGCGATCGTCGAGCTGTACGTGCTCGAGCTGGAGGCCGGCAGCGCGCAGCGCTCGCCGGCCCACGCGACCGGCGTCGCGGAGCAGCTGTTCGTGCTCGAGGGCGACCTGCGCGCCGGGCCGGAGGAGGACCTCGTCGACCTGGGGCCCGGCGACTTCGTCGCCTTTCCGGCCGACCGGCCGCACCGCTACGAGGCCGAGGCGTCACCGGCGCGGGCGCTGCTGATGATGATCTTCCCGGCGCTGCGGCGGCTGGCCGGCGACGAGCTGCCGACGACGCTCGCCGGCGACGGCGCGGCGTGAGGCTCGCGACGCCCGCGGACGGCCGGGGTCGTCTCTACCGCTCGCCGGGCGCCTCGACCTTCTCCAGCACGCCGGTGTCGACGGCCACGGGGCCGGTCGCCGCGCGGCTGGCGAAGTAGAGGACGACGCCGAGCAGCATCAGGCCGCCGGCGAAGGGGAAGGTCGAGGCCGGCTGCTGGGTCAGCAGCGTGGCGCAGATGATCGCGCCGATCACGGGGATGAACGACGGCGCGTGGAAATGCCCGTGCTCGACGCGGTCTCTGCGCAGCACGAGCACCGAGACGTTGACGAGGATGAAGACGCACAGCAGCAGCGTCACGGTCGTGTCGGCGAGCTGCTCCAGCGTCCCGATCGCGATCAGCACCATGCACAGCCCGGTCGTGAAGACGATCGCGGCCAGCGGCGTGCGGCGCTCGCTGTGGACCCCGCCGAAGAGGCGCGGCACGATCCCCTCGCGGCTCATCCCGTAGACCAGACGGGACGCCATGATCATGTTGATCAGCGCGCCGTTGGCGACGGCGAACAGCGCGATCAGCGCGAAGATCTTCGTGTCGATCGACAGCGGCCCGACCTGCGCCACCTCCAGCAGCGGGCCGCTGGAGTCCGCGAGCGTCGCGGTCGGCACCGCCATCGAGGCGAGCACCGTCACGACGAGGTAGATCGCGCCGGCCGCCAGCAGGCCGCCGAACAGTGCGCGCGGGTAGTCGCGCTGCGGCTGCTCGGTCTCCTCCGCGACGTTGACCGAGTCCTCGAAGCCGATCAGCGCGTAGAAGGCGAGCGCGGCGCCGGCGAGGATCGCGATCGGGACCGACTCGCCCGACTTGAACGCGAAGGCGCGGCCGGTGTCGCCGTCGCCGTTGAGGACGGCCGCGGCGGCGATCACGGCGATCAGCAGCAGGCCGAACAGCTCGATGCACGTCAGGCCGATGTTGAGCTTGACCGACTCCGAGATCCCGCGGAAGTTGATCAGCGCGACGACGACGATGAAGATCAGCGACGCCAGCACGCCCGGCAGCGAGACGAACTCCTTCAGGTAGTCGCCGCCGAACGCCGTCGACAGCGTCGCCGCCGACGTGATCCCGGAGCACATCACCGCGAAGGCGACGAGGAAGGTCAGGAACGGCGCGCGGAAGGCCTTGTTGACGTACAGCGCCGCGCCGGCCGCGCGCGGGTACTTCGTCACCAGCTCGGCGTAGGCGAAGGCGGTCAGGAAGGCGAGCAGCAGCGCCATCCCGAAGGCGGTCCAGATCGCCCCGCCGACGCGTCCGCCGACCTCGCCGACGAGCGCGTAGATGCCGGCGCCGAGCACGTCGCCGACGACGAAGAACAGCAGCATGTTGCGGCCGATCGCCTTCTTCAGCCCGGCCTCGCCGCGCTGGCGCACCTCGGCCTCGACCCCGGCGGTGCCCCCGGCGTGCGGCGGCCGCGGCCCGCCGGCGCGATCGTGCACCGTTCTCCTGATCGCTCCCATGACCGCGACGCTACCCCGCTCGCGGGCGCGGCATCCCCGCGGTGGACGGGCCGGGCGGCTCAGAAGAACGATCTGAACGGCGGCTCGGTGTGGACCGAGCCGTCGCGCAGCTTCGCGCTGACCTGGATCTCCCCGGTCGGGAAGTCGCCGTCGTAGATGACGGCGAAGACGCGCGCCCGTCTCGACGGCGTGACGGTGCGCACGTCGCGCGGCGTCGCGATCGTGACCGAGACGACCTCCGGCCCGGCGACGCCGGAGACGACCATCCGGCCTGCGAGCGTGCGGCGGATGATCCGCTCGGGGCTCTGCGACGCCCTCCGCGGCTCCTCGATCGGCTCCGCCGGCCCCCAGCCGACGCCCGAGCCGTACGCGACCGTGAGCGGTCTGCGCTCCCGCGGGACAGGCTGCCGCGGCGGCGGATAGCGAACGCAGTCGGGCCCCGGCCACGTGTCGGCGAACGTGCCGAGCCGCGCGTCGACCGTCCCGACGCGGTCGCCGACGACGCGGCCCAACGCGACCTGGCACCAGCCGCCGCCGCGTCTCGACGCGACCGCGATCCCCCACGGCAGCCCGCCGTCGGGATCCGGCAGGCGGTAGTCGATCGCGAACGGCCGGATCGGGTCGGCGAGCAGCCGCTGCCGCCCGTCGCCGCGGCCGGTCGCGCGGCGGTAGAAGCGCACCGCCTCCGCGAACGGCGAGACGCCGACGAGCTTCTCGCGGCCGTCGGCGTAGCGCAGCGCCACCTCGCCGACGGGGTGGCGCTCGCTCGCCGGCGGAACGGCCAGCACGACGCCGTGAGGCGTCGCCGCGTGCTGGACGCGGCGGCCCTCGAGCGTCGCGGCGACGCGGGCCGGCTCGCCGGCCATGCCCCAGACGACGGTGTTGAGCACGCGCGCCGAGCCGGCGGTCGGATCGGTGACGCGGGCCGTCACCGTCACTCTCGGGTCCATCCCGCTGCGCATGCAGGCGATCGGGGCGTCGGCGACGCCGTGGGCGACCGGGCGCCAGCGGTTGCCGGCGTCGACCCAGCCGAATCTGCCGGCGAGCACGCGGCCGAGCTGCGCGCACGTCGTCGGCTTGCCGATGCGGAACAGCCCGCCGCTGCCGTCCCGCCGTCTGGAGAAGCGGTCGGCGGTGAAGGTCCGCACGGCCCAGCGCGGGCCGCCCAGCGGATCCGGCTCCGACGCCTCGATCCGCGGCGGC
>Ga0164243_10012147_pt1 | contig 12229 bp, 12 predicted proteins | sample OricompcompostOP_FD_108781 | JGI IMG/M metagenome (GOLD analysis project Ga0164243, IMG submission 108781) | Organic Plus compost microbial communities from Emeryville, California, USA - Original compost - Organic plus compost (OP) | ecosystem: Engineered > Solid waste > Mixed feedstock >...
GACGACGGTGCCGGCGCACTCGTGGCCGACCACCACGGGCAGCGCCAGCCCGAACGCCTCGGCGGACGGCGTCCACTCGTACAGCTCGCGGTCGGTGCCGCACACCGAGACGGCGGCGACCTCCACGAGGACGTCGCGCGGGCCGGGCGCCGGCTCCGGGTGGTCGCCGGTGTACGCGAAGCCCTCGCGCGGTTCGGTCTTCAGTACGGCGCGCATCGAGCACCCCCGAATGTTCGAACGAACAAAGCCGCTTGGACGCTACGTGCGGATTGTCGGGGAGTCAAGGGCCGTTGACAGGGTGATCGTCCGTCATTATGTTGCTTCGAACATTCCGGGTGTGGCCCGGCTCACGGTCCGGAGGGAGCGGCATGATCCCGATCAAGCGCGGCATCGAGAGGGTCCCCGGCGGGATGATGCTCGTCCCGCTGCTGCTCGGCGCGGTGATCTTCACGGCGGCGCCGAAGTCCGGCGAGTTCTTCGGCTCGTTCACCGGGGCGCTGTACGAGGGCCTGCCGGCGATCCTCGGCGTGTTCTACATCTGCCTGGGCGCCACCCTCGACGTACGGATGACCGGTTACATCGTCCGTAAGGGCGGCGTGCTGCTCGGCGGGAAGGTGCTGTTCGCGCTGCTCGTCGGGTTCGTCGCCGGGCGGTTCCTCGGCGAGGCGCCGATCGCGTCCGGCCCGCTGGCCGGGCTGTCCGCGCTCGCGCTGGTCGCCGCGCTGAACGACACCAACGGCGGCCTGTACATGTCGCTGTCCACGCAGTTCGGGTCGGTCAAGGACGCCGGGGCGTACTCGCTGATGTCGCTGGAGTCCGGCCCGTTCCTCACGATGGTGACGCTCGGCGCCGCCGGCCTGTCCGCGTTCCCGTGGCAGACGCTGGTCGGCGCGATCCTGCCGCTGGTCATCGGCATGCTGCTGGGCAACCTGGACCCCGACATGCGGCGGTTCCTCGCCCCCGCCGTCCCCGTCATCGTCCCGTTCCTCGGCCTCACCCTCGGCCTGACCATCAACCTGGGCACCGCGTGGCAGGCCGGCCTGCTCGGACTGGTCCTCGGCCTGTTCGTCACCTTCGTCGGCGGCACCGTCCTGTTCCTGGCCGACAAGCTCACCAAGGGCAACGGCATAGCGGGCCTCGCCGCGGCCACCACGGCGGGCAACTCGGCCATCGTCCCCGCCACCGTCGCCGAGGCCAACCACGCGTACGCGGCGGCGGCCCCGAGCGCCACGATCCTGGTATCGGCATCGGTCGTGGTAACCGCGATCCTCTGCCCCATCGTCACGGCGGCCTGGGCCAAACGAGTAGCCCGCCGCGCACCGACCCCGGCAGAAACCCCGGAAACCACACCGGCCTGAGCCGGGCGACGCCGGGGCCCGGTGTCGTAACCTGCGCGCATGCTGCTCACCCTGGCGCCGCGTACCTGGGCGTTCATCGGATCTGAGTCCACGTATGTGGTCGGCGTTGACGTTGATCCGGAGACGGGGGAGGCGCGGGCCGTTCAGCGGTACTGGGGGGCGGTGCTGCAGGAAGCGGCGCTTCCGGAGGTGGCGGGGCCGGGGCCGGTGCGGGGCGTTGCCGGGTTCGCCGATGATGGTGATGCCGCTGAGCTGCTGCCGCCCGCGGGTGGGAAACGCTGGGGCGTGCCGTCGCTTCAGGTCGTCTACCCGGGTGGCGTCCGGTCCGCCGAGTTCGCGTACGAGACGGCGACGGTCACCGGCGAGCACCTCACCATCACCCTCCTCGACGCCGCCTTCGGCCTCCGCGCCGACCTGCACGTCCGCGCTACGGGGGACACCATCGAGCGCTGGACCACCCTCCGGCTGGCAACGGACGCCGCCCCGGTCACCGTCGAACGGCTCGACTCCGCCAACTGGTACGTCCCGGACGCGCGCCGCTCCACCGCGCTGTCCGGCACCTGGATGGGCGAGACGCACCCAGGCCGCCACGAGCTCCCGACCGGCGAGCTGACCTTCACCAGCCGCACCGGTACGACCGGCCACCACGCCGCCCCGTGGATCCTCCTCGACGCGGGCGACGCCACCGAGGAGCACGGCGGGACCTGGACCGTCGCGCTGGCCTGGAGCGGGTCCTGGCGGATGACCGTCGCGCGCCGGCCCGGGGGCGACGTCTCCGTCACCGCCGGGTTCGGGCACGACGGCCCGCGCTGGCCGCTGGCCCCGGGTGAGACGCTCACCTCGCCCGTCGCGTACGGGCGGTACGCCACCGGCGGGTACGGCGGCGCGCGCCGCGCGGGCCACGCGTACGCCCGCGCGCACGTGCTGGCCCATCCGGACGAGGACCGTCCGGTGCTGTACAACTCCTGGGAGGCCACCGGGTTCGACGTCACCCCGGAGAACCAGATCGACCTGGCCCGCCGCGCCGCCGACCTCGGCGTGGAGCTGTTCGTGGTGGACGACGGCTGGTTCGGTAACCGGCGCGACGACACCGCCGGCCTCGGCGACTGGACGCCGCGCATCGACCTGGCCGCGGTGTTCACCGAGGTCCGCCGGCTCGGCATGGCACCCGGCCTGTGGGTCGAGCCCGAAATGACCAACCCGGACAGCGACCTGTACCGCGCCCACCCGGACTGGGTGCTGCACCACCCGCACCGCCGCCGCGACACCCTCCGCAACCAGCTCGTCCTCAACTTCGCCCGCGACGACGTCCGGGCCTGGGCGCTGGACTGGCTCGACGCGCTGGTCCGTACGTACGACCTGGCCTTCCTGAAGTGGGACATGAACCGGTCGTTCACCCAGGCGGGCTGGCCGGACGCGGGCGAGCGCGCCGACCTGCTGTGGATCGGGCACACCCGCGGCGTGTACGCGGTGCTCGACGAGCTGCGGCGGCGGCACCCGGCGCTGCGCGTCGAGGCGTGCTCGGGCGGCGGCGGCCGCGCCGACCTGGAGATGCTGCGCCGTACGGACCAGGTGTGGACGTCGGACAACACCGACGCCCGCGACCGGCAGGTCATCCAGGACGGCTTCACCCACGCGTACCCGCCCGGCGTGATGTCCGCCTGGGTGACCGACGCGCCCAACCCGCTGACCGGCCGCGACGTGCCGCTGCGGTACCGCTTCCACGTCGCGATGGCCGGCGTCCTCGGGATCGGCGGCGACCTGCGCGGCTGGTCCGCGGCGGAGCTGGCCGAGGCGCGCGGGCTGGTCGCGCGGTACCGGGACGTACGGCCGGTGATCCAGCGCGGCGCGCTGTACCGGCTGGACGGCACGCCGGGCGTCACGGCCTCGGCCGTGCAGTACGTACGGGACGACCGGGTCGTCGTGCTGGCCTATCACCCGTACGCGCTGGAGCGCCCGCCGCGCCGGCTGCGGCTGGCCGGGCTGGACCCCGCGGCCCGGTACGAGGCGGTCGACGGCCTCCCCGGCGGGACCTGGCACGGCAGCACGCTGATGTCCGCCGGCCTCACGCCGCCGTCGTGGGCGCCCGCCGGCCCGGACTACCGCAGCGACCTGATCGTGTTGCGCCGCGTCGGGCGGTAAGGCCGGTGTAATCGCGACCGGCTACGTTCACCTGCGGAATCACCGAACGAGCCGGAGGGGCGCGGCCTGAGAATGAGTGCGACTGTGGACCGGACGCTCCCGGCGTCCGTGGCGGAGACCGCCGCCCGGCGCGGGCTCGGCGCGTTCCTCGACGTCCGCGAGGAGGCCGCGGTGCGCTCGCCCGGCGTGTCCGCCGGGCCGCGGGTGAACTACCTGTACGAGGGCGGCATCGTGCAGCGGCGGCGATCCGCGGTCAGCGTGATCGCCTGGCCGGACCTGATCGGCATGAGCCCGCTGTACGGCCGCTCGCACGGCCACGAGGGCGAGGTCCTGGCGTACCGCCTGGACGGCCGCGACGGCACGTCCTTCGCCGTCGCCGTGATCCTCGCCGACAACCGCGACCCGTTCCTCGACCAGGCCATCGAGCACGTACGCGGCAACGGCGGCGTCATCGGCTGAGGCACCCGCCGTACGCGCGGTCCTGTCAGCGCGGATGCGGCGGCCAGGGCCCGAGGGCGGGCAGGCCGTTCGGTGACGTGGGCGGCGAGGTGGGCGTCCGGCCGGACAACCAGGCCGCCAGGTCGCGTACGGTGCCCTCGACCGCCGGGCCCGATGCTCCGGGTGGCCACGTGTCGTGGGTGTCGGTCGCCAGCAGCCGGGTCCCGGCCGGGAGGCGGGGCAGGAGGAAGTCGATCGCGTGGGCGGCCAGATCGGCGGGCCAGTCGGCGGGGGCGATGCCGACGTCCAGGTCGACCAGGTGGATCCACACCTCGCGCCACCGGGCGTACACGGTCGCCGCGATGTCGGCGTTGCGGAAGCGGACGGGGCGCGTCCAGTCCTCGTCCGCGGCGGCCGCCCACGCCGACTCCAGCCGGGTCGTCTGCTCGGCCAGCGCGGCGCGGTGCTCGGCGGCCGTACGGCCGGCCGTGGCCTCGATGGTCGCGTCGCGTTCGGCGCGGCCGCCGTCATAGGTCTCCACGAGCTCGCCGCGCAGGGCGTGCTCGGCCTGCCGGGCGAACATCCGGGCGTTGTCCGTCAGGTGCGCCAGGACGTGCCCGTACGACCAGCCGGGCAGCGCGGACGGGGCGGACACGTGCGCGTCGTCGAGCCCGGTGAGGCGTTCGCGGAGGACGGCGTGGGCGTCGAGCACGGAGGCGACGGGTGGGCGCATGCCGACATCCTAGGGACGGCCCGGGTTGGGCCCGGCGTACGCGGGTAGCGCAGCGGTGTCCGCGCACGTCGGAAGGGGGAGCGGGCATGCAGGAGCCGCTGGTCGGGGACTTCTACCGGTTCGAGGATCTGCTGGACGACGCCGAGCGGGAGACGCTGGGGCGGGTGCGGGCGTTCCTCCGCGAGGAGGTGGCGCCGATCGCCAACCGGTACTGGTCGCGGGCGGAGTTCCCGTACGAGCTGCTCGGCCGGTACGCCGAGCTGGGCATCGCCGCGTACGCCGACCCGGGCAGCCCGGGGCCGAAGCCGAGCAGCCTGCTCAGCGGGTTCCTGGCCATGGAGATGGCGCACACCGACCCGTCCATGGCCACGTTCTTCGGCGTGCACACCGGGCTGGCCATGGGCAGCATCGTGGCGTGCGGGTCGGACGAGCAGCGCGACCGGTGGCTGCCGGACCTGGCCGCCATGCGGAAGATCGGTGCGTTCGCGCTCACCGAGCCGCAGGGCGGGTCGGACGTGGCGGGCGGCATGCGCACGACGGCCCGGCGCGACGGCGACACCTGGGTCGTCAACGGCGCCAAGCGGTGGATCGGCAACGCCACGTTCGCCGACCTCATCGTCGTGTGGGCGCGCGACGAGGAGGACGGCCACGTCAAGGGCTTCGTGCTGGGCAAGGACACCCCGGGCCTGACCGCCACCAAGATCGAGAACAAGATCGCGCTGCGCTCGGTGCAGAACGCCGACCTGACGTTCGAGGACTGCCGGGTACCGGAGTCCGACCGCCTGCAGAACGCGAACTCCTTCCGCGACACGGCGATCGTGCTGCGCCGCACCCGCAGCGGCGTGGCCTGGCAGTCCGTCGGCGTGATGCTGGCCGCGTATGAGATCGCGCTTGACTACGCGAAGACCCGCGAGCAGTTCGGCCGCCCGATCGGGAAGTTCCAGCTCGTCCAGGACCTGCTCGTACGGATGGTCGGCAACGCCACCGCCTGCCTCGGCATGTGCACCCGCCTGGCCCAGCTCCAGGACGCCGGCACGTACCGCGACGAGCACTCCGCCCTGGCCAAGGCGTACTGCACCACCCGCATGCGCGAGGTCACCGGCTGGGCCCGCGAGCTGCTGGCCGGCAACGGCATCGTCCTCGACTACGACATCGGCCGCTTCGTCGCCGACTCCGAGGCCCTGTACTCCTACGAAGGCACCCGCGAGATCAACACGCTGATCGTCGGCCGCGCCATCACGGGGCTGAGCGCGTTCGTATGACCGGCCCCGCGATGACCTTGCAGGCGTCGTGGCACTCCTTCTCCAGGGAGCAGCACAGCGAGCAGATCGTCCCGTCGTGGTGCGGGCAGGCGGCCATGTCGGGACGCTCATACGTACCGTCGCAGGCGACGCAGCCGAGTTCGGGCTCCGCGGCGTCGAGCTCGTCGTACCGGGCGATGTAGTACCGGCCGCGGGTGACCAGTGCGATCAGCGGCGAGGCGATCATGGCCAGGACGATCGCGATGATCGTGCTGTACGCCTGCGCCCACGCGCCGAACGCGCCGAAGTACGCGGCGATCGAGACGACCGAGCCGAGCAGCATGGCGCCGAATCCGACCGGGTTGACGGTGTGCAGATGCGCCCGTTTGAACTCGATGAACGACGGGCTGAGCTTCAGCGGTTTGTTGATCACCAGGTCGGCGGTGACCGCGCCGACCCACGCGATGGCCACGTTGGAGTAGAAGCCGAGCACGGTGTTCAGGAACCCGAACACCCCGGCCTCCATCAGCGCGAGCGCCACGCCCACGTTCAGGAAGATCCACACGACCCGGCCGGGGTGCCAGTGCAGGATCCGGGAGAAGAAGTTCGACCAGGACAGCGACCCGGAGTACGCGTTGGTCACGTTGATCTTGACCTGGGAGAGGATCACGAAGAACGTGGCCACGGCCAGTGCGGCGACCGGCGGGAAGACCGTACGGAATCCGGCCAGGTACTGCTCGATGGGCTCGTTCGCGCGTACCAGGCCGACGCCGTCCGCGATGTAGAACGCCAGGAACGCGCCGCCGAGCTGCTTCAGGGCGCCGAGGACCACCCAGCCGGGGCCGGCCGCGAGCACCGCCGTCCACCAGCTCCGCCGGTTCGCCGCCGTCTTGTCCGGCATGAAGCGCAGGTAGTCGACCTGCTCGCCGATCTGCGCGATCAGCGACAGCGCCACGCCGATGCCCAGGCCGAGACCGAGGCCGCTGAACGCCGGGCCGGTGGGGGAGCTCCCGCCGAAGTGCGTCCACTCGGCGAACTTCCCGGGGTCGGCGGCCGCGATGGCCACGAACGGGATCACCATCAGCACCAGCCAGATCGGCTGCGTCCACACCTGGAGCCGGGACAGCGCGCTCATCCCGAAGATCACCAGCGGGATGATGCCGAGCGCCGCGATCAGGTACCCGACGGCCAGCGGAATGGCCAGCGCGGCGTGGAACGCCTGGGCCATGATCGAGCCTTCGAGGGCGAAGAAGATGAACGTGAAGCTGGCGTAGATCAGCGAGGTCAGCGTCGACCCGAGATAACCGAATCCGGCGCCGCGGGTGAGCAGGTCCATGTCGACGGAGTACTTCGCCGAGTAGTACGAGATCGGAATTCCGGTCACGAAGATGATCGCCGCGGCCACGAGAATGGCGATCACGGCGGTGCTGAAACCGTGCGCGATGACGATCGAGCCGCCGATCGAGAAGTCCGCGAGGTACGCGATGCCGCCGAGCGCGGTGGTCGCCACGACGTACGGTGACCAGCGGCGGAACGACTTCGGGGCGTACCGGAGGGAGTAGTCCTCCAGTGTCGCGTTCGCGACCCAGCCGCCGTACCGGCGGCGCCGGGCGGTTCGGGGGGTGGCCACGGTGCGCGGAGAATCGGTCACGATGCCTCCACCGGATCGGGGAATCTCCGCAGAGCGTTCGTGACGCGGATTGTCGGGCGATGACCGCGTGGTTAAATGCCGGTTTCCGGCCAATGGGAACGTGAGCGCAATGCGCGAAATACGGAATTCATCCGGCGTAATCTGCTCGTCAAAATGTCGGGTTAGCGTCATGCGCATGCTGATCTCCGCGCACGAGCAGGAGCGGCTGCTCATTCACGTGGCGGCCGGGCTGGCCCGCGAGCGGCAGGGCCGCGGGCTGCGGCTGAACTACCCGGAGGCCACCGCGATCCTCACCTCGTTCATCCTGGAGGGCGCGCGCGACGGGCGTACCGTCGTCGACCTGATGGAGGCGGGCCGCGCGGTCCTCGGCCGCGACGACGTGCTCGACGGCGTCCCGGAGATGCTCACCGACGTCCAGGTCGAGGCCACCTTCCCGGACGGCACCAAGCTCGTCACCGTCCACCGGCCCATCCCATGACCCCCGGCGAGATCCTCCCCGCCGACGGCACGGTCACGGTCAACGCGGGCCGGCCCGTCCGTACGATCCGGGTGGTCAACACCGGTGACCGGCCCGTCCAGGTCGGGTCGCACTACCACTTCGCGCAGGCCAACCCGGCGCTGGAGTTCGACCGGGACGCCGCGCGCGGGCACCGGCTCGACGTGCCCGCCGGCACGGCCGTGCGGTTCGAGCCCGGCGCGGAACGCGACGTGGACCTGGTGCCGATCGGCGGCGCGGGCGTGGTGCCCGGGCTGCGGCTGGACGGGGCGATCAATGGCTGAGCTGGGCCGCGACCGGTACGCGCTGCTGTACGGCCCGACCGCCGGCGACCGCGTACGACTGGCCGACACCGACCTGGTCATTGAGGTCACCGAGGACCGCAGCGCCGGGTACGGCGACGAGGCGGTGTTCGGCGGCGGCAAGGTGATCCGCGAGTCCATGGGCCAGTCCCGGGCCACCCGCGCGGACGGCGCGCCCGACCTGGTCATCACCGGCGCCGTCATCCTGGACCACTGGGGCGTGATCAAGGCCGACGTGGGCGTACGCGACGGCCGGATCACCGCGCTCGGCAAGGCCGGCAACCCGGACACCATGCCCGGCGTGCACCCGGACCTGGTCATCGGCCCGTCCACGGAGATCATGGCGGGCAACGGCCTGATCCTCACGGCCGGCGCCATCGACTGCCACGTGCACCTCATCTGCCCGCAGCTGCTGGACGAGGCGCTCGGCGCGGGCATCACCACGATCATCGGCGGCGGCACCGGTCCGGCCGAGGGCACGAAGGCCACGACGGTGACGCCCGGCGCCTGGTACCTGGCCCGCATGCTGGAGGCCACCCAGCACTGGCCGATGAACGTGCTGCTGCTCGGCAAGGGCAACACGGTGTCCGCCGAGGCGCTGTGGGAGCAGCTGCGGGCCGGCGCGGCCGGGTTCAAGCTGCACGAGGACTGGGGCGCCACCCCGGCGGCCATCGACGCCTGCCTGGCGGTGTGCGAGGCGTCCGGCACGCAGGCCGCGCTGCACACCGACACGCTCAACGAGGCCGGTTACGTCGCGGACACGCTGGCCGCGATCGCCGGGCGCGGCATCCACACGTACCACACGGAGGGCGCGGGCGGCGGGCACGCGCCGGACATCATCACGGTGGCCGGGCACCCGAACGTGCTGCCGTCGTCCACCAACCCGACCCGCCCGCACACCGTCAACACCGTCGACGAGCACCTCGACATGCTGATGGTCTGCCACCATCTCAACCCGGCCGTACCGGAGGACCTGGCGTTCGCGGAGTCGCGCATCCGGCCGTCCACGATCGCGGCGGAGGACGTGCTGCATGACCTGGGCGCGATCTCCATGATCGGGTCGGACTCGCAGGCCATGGGGCGGATCGGGGAGGTCGTGCTGCGGACGTGGCAGACCGCGCACGCGATGAAGCGGCGGCGCGGCGCGCTGCCCGGCGACGGCCCGGCGGACAACCGGCGGGCGCGGCGGTACGTCGCCAAGTACACGATCTGCCCGGCCATCGCGCACGGGCTCGACGCGGAGGTCGGGTCGGTGGCGCCCGGGAAGCTGGCGGACCTGGTGCTGTGGCATCCGGCGTTCTTCGGCGTACGGCCGCATGCCGTACTGAAGGGCGGGATGGTCGCGTGGGCGGCGATGGGGGACGCCAACGCCTCGATCCCGACGCCGCAGCCGGTACTGCCGCGGCCGATGTGGGGCGCGCAGGCGACGGCGGCGGCGCGTACGTCGCTCTCGTTCGTCGCCCCGGCCGCGCTGGAGACGGGACTGCCCGACCGGCTCGGGCTGGACCGCGCGCTGGTGCCGGTCGCCGACGTCCGCCGCCGTACCAAGGCCGACCTGGTCAACAACGACGCGCAGCCGGAGATCACCGTCGAGCCGGACACGTTCACCGTGCGCATCGACGGCGACCCGGTCGAGGCCGACCCGGTCACCGAGCTGCCGATGGCCCAGCGCTACTTCCTGTTCTGATGCTCACCGCGGTCCTCATGCTGGCCGACGCCCGGTTCCCCGCCGGCGGCCACGCCCACTCCGGCGGCCTGGAACCGGCGGCGCCGCTGCTGCGCGACGCGGGGGCGCTACGGGCGTTCCTGGCGGGGCGGCTGGCCACCGCGGGCCTGACCGCGGCGGGGCTGGCGGCGGCCGCCTGCGGCGCGATGCCCGCCGCGGGCGAGGATCGGCGCCCTGGACGCACCACAACGCCGTGGCCGACCATCTGCGGCACCCTCGACGCCGAAGCCGACGCCCGCACCCCCTCGCCCGCGCAGCGCGACACCTCGCGCCGCCAAGGCCGTACGCTGCTGCGTGCCGGGCGCGCGGCCTGGCCCTCCCCGTACCTGGACGAGCTGGCCCGTACCCCCGGCGGCCCGCACCATCCGATCGTGCTCGGCGCCGTCGCCGCCGCGGCCGGATGTACGCCGCGCGAGGCCGCGCTGGCCGCCGCGTACCTGTCCGTGTCCGGCCCTGCCTCCGCCGCCGTACGGCTGCTCAGCCTCGACCCGATCGCGGTGAACGCCGAGCTGGCCCGGCTCGGCCCGCGCATCGAGGAGACCGCCGGCGCCGCCGTACGCGATGACCTGCCCTGCCCGTCCGCGCCCGGCCTCGACCTCCTCGCCGAGGCGCACGCCCGATCGGAGATGACCCTCTTTGTCTCATGACCACGCGCACGACCCGCACGACGCCCCGCCCGCGACCGGCCGCGCGCCGCGGATCGGCATCGGCGGCCCGGTCGGCAGCGGCAAGACCGCGCTGGTCGCCGCGCTCTGCCGGACGCTGGGCGCCGAGCTGCGGCTCGGCGTCGTCACCAACGACATCTACACCACCGAGGACGCCGACTTCCTGCGCCGCTCGGGGGTGCTCGACGACTCCCGCATCGCCGCGGTACGGACCGGCTGCTGCCCGCACACCGCGATCCGCGACGACATCACCGCCAACCTCGACGCGGTCGAGGACCTGGAGGCCGCCGCCGGCCCGTTCGACCTGGTCCTGGTGGAGAGCGGCGGGGACAACCTGACCGCCACGTTCAGCCGCGGCCTGGCCGACCGGCAGATCTTCGTCCTCGACGTGTCCGGCGGCGACAAGGTCCCCCGTAAAGGCGGCCCGGGCGTCGCCACCGCCGACCTGCTGGTGATCAACAAGACCGACCTGGCCCCGCTGGTCGGCGCCGACCTGGACGTGATGGCCCGCGACGCCGCGGCCGTCCGCGGCGGCCTTCCGGTGGTCTTCCAGTCCCTCCGCGACGACCCCACCGCCGGAGACGCGGCCGCCTGGGTCCGCGCCCAGCTGTCCGCGCCGGTCGCCTGACGCGATGCGCGCGCACGCGGTGGCCGTCGCCGAGCCCGGCCCGTACGGGACCCGGCTCAGCACGCTCCGCTCCGCGGCCCCGCTGCTGCTGCGCCCGACCCCGGACGCGCTGTACCTGGTGTCCGGGGCGGCCGGGCCGCTCGGCGGCGACGAGCTGGCGCTCGACCTGACCGTACGGGCGGGCGCGCGCCTCACCGTACGGACCACCGCCGCGTCCCTCGTCCTGCCCGGGCCCACCGGCGACCGGTCCGTCCTGCGCGTCAACGCCGTTGTCGAGGCCGGCGCCCGCCTGGACTTCCTGCCCGAACCGACCATCGTCGCCGCCCGCGCCCGGCACGTGACCGACGCCCGGATCACCCTCACCGGGAACGCCGCGCTGACCTGGCGCGACGACCTCATCCTCGGCCGCCACGGCGAGACCGGCGGAACCTGCGTCAGCCGCCTGTACGCCGACCTCGACGGCCGCCCGCTGCTGCGGCACGCCCTGGACCTCGACCCGTCCGACGACGCCACCACCGGACCGGCCGTGCTCCAGGGCCACCGGCGGATCGGTACCGTCCTGGCCGTGGGCACCGGGGCGGTACGCGACGACCCGCCGGTGCCCACGGCCGCGACGATGCGCCTGGCCGGGTCACCCGACGCGGTCCTGCGCACCGTCCTCGGTCAGGACCCCCAGAGCCGCCGCGCGACGCCGGTGACCAGCTCCAGCTTGGCCGTCTGGCCGGCGGCGTCCAGCGGGTAGGAGCCGACCGCGGACTCGAAGCCGCACTGCGGGGACAGGCCCAGGCGCTCGCGCGGGTAGTGGCGCGCCGCGTCCTCGACGCGGGCGACCAGCGCGTCCGGGTTCTC
>Ga0164243_10012150_pt1 | contig 12229 bp, 10 predicted proteins | sample OricompcompostOP_FD_108781 | JGI IMG/M metagenome (GOLD analysis project Ga0164243, IMG submission 108781) | Organic Plus compost microbial communities from Emeryville, California, USA - Original compost - Organic plus compost (OP) | ecosystem: Engineered > Solid waste > Mixed feedstock >...
CTTGGCCAGGCGGAGCAGCAGCTCGTCGCGGCCGCCGGGCGAGCCCTCGGCCTTCCACGCGCGGACCAGCGCGGTGATCTCCAGCACCGCCTCCTCGCCGTCGCCCAGCACGGCGGCGTCGAGAAAGTCGGCGATCGGCTCGGGGTTGAACGCGGCGTGGCCGCCGGCGATCACCAGCGGGTCCTCGTCACCCCGGTCGGCCGCCACCAGCGGGATGCCGGCGAGGTCGAGCGCGGTGAGCAGGTTGGTGTAGCCCAGCTCGGTGGCGAACGAGACGCCGAGCAGGTCGAACGCGCGCACCGGGCGGTGCGAGTCGACCGTGAACTGCGGGACGCCGTGCTCGCGCATCAGCGCCTCCAGGTCGGGCCAGACCGCGTACGTCCGCTCGGCCAGCACGTCCGGCTGCTCGTTGAGCACCTCGTAGAGGATCTGCACGCCCTGGTTCGGGAGCCCGACCTCGTACGCGTCGGGATACATCAGAGCCCAGCGGACGGTGGCGGCGTCCCAGTCCTTGCGGACCCCGCCCAGCTCCCCGCCGACGTACTGGATGGGCTTGCTGACGCGCGGCAGCAGCTGCTCCAGCCGTGGCCACACGGTTGCGACGCTCATCGACCCCTCCTCGCGGTGCAACCACCCAGAGTACGCGGCACGCCGCCGCCCCGACCGCCCGGCGGCGACGGAATTGAACGAGTTCAAGATCGGCGTACGATCGATGGCGTGACCCGGCTCTCCGCCTGGCGGTACGCGTTCGCCACCACCAACCCGCCCCCGGACGGCGTCCGCGACCCCGTCACGCGGTGGCTGGTCGTGACCCGCGCCGGGGTGCTGCCGATGACGCTGACCTCGGGACTCATCGCGGTCCTCCTCGCCGGCGCGGCGGCCGACGCCCGGGTGGACTGGGCGAACGTGGCCCTGGCGGTCGTCGGCATCGTCGTCGCCCACCTGGCCAACAACCTGATGAACGACCTCGCCGACACGCAGGCGGGCACCGACACCGCGGACTACCCGCGAGCCCTCTACGCCCCGCACCCGATCCTGTCCGGCCTGGTCACGAAGGGACAGCTGGTCACCGGCATCCTGCTCTGCCAGCTGGTCGACCTGGCCATCATGATCACCCTGATCGTCCGGCGGGACTGGTGGATCGCGGCGTTCGCCCTCGGCGGCCTGTTCCTCTCCTGGGCCTACACCGCGCCGCCGCTGCGCCTCAAGAAGATCGGCCTGGGCGAACTGGACGTGCTGGTCACCTGGGGTCCGCTGATGGTGGGCGGCGTCTACTACGCCGGCACCGGCACGCTGCCGTGGCAGGTCGTCGTGGCCGCCCTGGTCTACGCGCTGCTGCCGACCACCGTGCTGATGGGCAAACACATCGACAAGCTGCCGTACGACGGTCCGGCGCACACCCGCACGCTGCCGGTGCTCCTCGGCGAGCCGGCCGCGAAGGCCCTGACCGTCGGCATGATGCTCCTGTACTACGTGGGTGTCGTGGCGCTGGTCGCCGCCGGCGCGCTGCCCTGGCCGGCGCTGCTCACCCTCGGCGGCGTGCCGACGCTGGTCTGGGTGTGGCGGCGGTTCCGCGAGCCGAAGCCGGCCGTGCCGCCGCCCGACAACCCCGTCTGGCCACTGTGGTGGGCTCCGCTCGCGTTCATCCACACGCGCCGCGCCGGCGGCCTGCTGATCCTCGGCCTCGCGGCCTGGTGCGTCTGGCTGGCCTTTGTCGACTAGCCTCGGTGCGGGTCGGGAGAGGAGCGGGGATGTCGGAGGAGGAGGCGCGGCGCGTGGGTGGCGCCGCTGAGCCGACGCCTCGGCGGCCGGACCCGACGGCGATCGACCCGCACCTCACGCGGGCCGATCCGCACACCACGCCGGCCGAGCCGTACCCCACGGCGATCGACCCGCACCTGACGCCGGCCGCCCCGGACGTGACGGCTCCCGCCACCGACCCGGCCACCCCGCCGACCGGACCAGACCCCACGGCGACCGACCCACACCCGACGCCGGTCGCCCCAGGCGTCACGGCTCCCGCCACCGACCCGGCGACCGCGCCGGTCGATCCGGTCACCGCGCGCGTCGATCCGGCGGAGCCCCGGTGGAGCGGCGCCGCACCGGTGCCGCCGGTGGGCGGGAAGCGCCGGCGGTGGCTCGACGACGAGTCGATCTTCCCGGCGCCGCCCCCACCGCCGCCCGGCGAGAAGCGGGATCCGACGCTGGAGATGTCGGCGGCCGAGCGGGAGGCGTTCGAGAAAAACCTGCCGGTCGACCCGTGGGCGGACGTCGACCCGCTGCCGTCGTACCCGGTCGCCTACCCGTTGACCCGGCCATACGAGGTCGTGCCGCCCCCGGCGCCGGACCCCGCGCCGGCCGCGCCACCGCCGGCACTGCCTCCCGCGGCCGCACCACCGCCCGCACCCGCACCGACCCCGCCGCTACGAGCCACCGCCGACCCGCCGGCGCGAGCGGCGACGACCGGCCCCTCCCCCGCCACCGCCGCCCGTCGCCGGGCCCGGGCCAGCGGCGCCGCCACAGGTCCGCTACGTCCCGGTCAAGGTGCGGCGCCGCCGCAAGTGGCCGTGGTTCGCCCTGGCCACGCTCCTGTGCTGCTGCGGCTGCCCGGCCTGGTTCGGCATGCCGTACTACGAGCAGTTCCCGAGCGGCGTGGTGATCCCCCAGACGGTCGGCGACCTCCGGCTGCGCGAGGACGCGGCCAGCAAGGCCGCCGCCGAGAAGCTCAAGCTGGAGGTACGCGGCGACAACTGGCTCGCGCAGGACACCTTCGCCGCGCTCTTCACCGACGGCAACGGCAAACGCGCGACCGTGTACGGCCGCACCGGCGTGCAGTGGAGCCTCGACAGCGCCGTGGTCGAGGAGATCAACCGGGTGAGCGGCCGGTACGGCCTGAGCGACATCCAGCCCGTCGACGGCACGCTCCGCGACGAGCAGCGCCGCTGCGGCGTGGGCCGCGAGGACGGCGTGTCGGTCGTGGTCTGCTCGTGGGCCGACCACGGCAGCGTCGGCACCGGCGTGTTCACCCGGCTCGACGTCGCGGACAGCAACAACCGCCTGACCCTCCTGCGCGACACGCTCGTCACCCGCCAGGCCCAGAAGTGACCGCGTCCTATGTGGTGACCGGCGGCGGCCGCGGCATCGGCCGCGCGATCGTCGAGCGCCTGCTCGCCGGCGGCGCCACGGTCGTGGTGATCGACGTCGCGGTCCCGCCCGGCCTCGGCCCGCGCGCCGTCGCGGTGACCGGCGACGCCGCCGACGAGGCGGTCGCGGCCGAGGCGGCCGACCGCGCGGAGGCCGCCGCGCCGCTCGCCGGCTGGGTCAACAACGCCGCCGTCTTCGACGACCTCGCGCTCGACACGGCGCCGCCGGGCGAGGTGCTGGCGGCCGTGACCCGCAACCTGGGGCCGGCGCTGACCGGCAGCGCCGTCGCGGTCCGCCGCTTCCTCGCCGCCGGCACGGGCGGCGCGATCGTCAACGTCTCTTCCCACCAGGCCCAACGTCCGGTACGCGGCGCCCTCGCCTACGCCACCGCCAAGGCGGCGGTCGAGGGCCTGACCCGCGCGCTGGCGGTCGACCACGGGCCCGCCGGCATCCGCGCCAACGCGGTCGCGCTCGGCTCGATCGACACCGCCCGCTACGCGGATCTCCTGGCGTCCCTGCCGCCGGACCGCGCGGCGGCGGTCACCGCGCAGCTGGCGACCCTCCACCCGCTGGGCCGCGTCGGCCGCCCGGACGAGGTCGCGGAAGCGGTCGCGTTCCTGCTCTCCCCCGCCGCCAGCTTCATCACCGGCGCGGTCGTCCCGGTCGACGGCGGCCGCGCCGCCCACGGCCAGGACCCGGAATCCCGCTGACCCCTCGCGAGACGCGGCGCCAGGGCGACCACGTCGTGGAGCCGGGCCAGGGCCAGGTCCCGCGACCCGGATCCGCGGCGCACCGGGCTCGACGTCGCGGACAGCAACCGCCGCCTGACGCGGCTCCGGGACACGATCGTCGCCCGCCAGGCCCAGAACGGACCCACGGCCCGAGGTGTCGGATCACGGCCAGGTCGTGACATAGCGTTGCATCGATCTCTACGTTCAGTTACGGTCCGTTTACCGTTAGCACGGATACCCGAGCCCTGACGGGGGACCCCATGCCGCCGACCGTTGCCGGACGAAGACTTCTCACCATTGCAGCAAGTGTTACCATGATCCGTGGAACGGCGGCACGCGGATGCTCAACTGGGACGCCCCCGCCGCGAACCCGGTCTTCGCGTGCACGACCGGATTCGGCGTCCGCCGCGGCTCCACCACCTACGTCCTGACCGCCGACCACTGCGCCACCTATCCCGACCAGGTCCACGACGCCGCCAACGAGCTGATGGGCGGCGTCCACGCCGGCGACTGGGACAAGGACCTCCTGCTGCTCAACGCGCGCGGCTACTTCAAGATCTTCGACGGCGGGCCGGCGACCACCGCCACGAAGAACGTCCTGGGCTGGGGCTACCACGCGACAAACGAGCTGCTGTGCCACTCCGGCGCCGTCACCGGGGTCCGGTGCGGGCTGCGGACCCAGAGCGGCAGCACGTACGCGCTGTACGGCTGCGACTCGGACGGGGACTGCTTCCACCGCCATGGTCTGGTCAAGACGGTCCAGGTCGACGGGCTGACCGCCGCGCAGCGCGGCGACAGCGGTGGGCCGGTCTTCTCGCTGATGGGCAGCGGGGTCCGGGCCAAGGGGATCGTCATCGGCGGCGGTGGCACGGTCCTCTACTTCCAGGACTGGGCCGACGTCATCGCCCTGTTCGGCGCGTACCCAGTGACCCCGTAACGTCTGGTTCCAGGACGAGGAGTGACGATGGCCCCCCGCTTCACCGCCACGCTGGCACTGGTCCTCGCGGTCGGCGCCGGCTGTGGCACGCCGTCCGGCGACGCCGCCGGAGACCCTCCTCCCCCGGCCGAGTGCCCGGCCAGCGTCGTGCCGGCGACCGCGAGGCCGAGCCAGACCCGCGACGGGGCACTGGTCACGGGCCGGCCGTCGCGGGCCCTGCTGTGCCGGTACGCCGCGACCGGCGCCACCCGGCCGCTGACCGGCACCGACGAGGTGGACGCCGGCCGGGTGAGCGCCGTCGTGGCGGCGCTCAACGCCCTCCCGGCGTGGGAGCCGGCGTCCGGCGAGGACGGCGGCTGTCTCCTCGGCGAGCAGGCTTGGTACGAGATCGTGGTCGGCTACCCGGACCGGCCGCCGGCGGTGCTCGACGTCTCGCCGGACTGTGGGGTGGTCAGCGGCGGCGGCGCCGTGCGGCGGATGCCGAGCCTGACCGCGCTACTCGGCCTGTGGGCCTGACGGCTTGGGCGGCGCGTAGCGCGGCACGTACTCCTGGCCCGTCAGCTTCTGGATCGCGGTCATCACCTCGTCAGTGATCGCGCGCAGCGACGAGCTGTCGGCGCCGCGGCCCGTCACGTCGATCGCGGGACCGAACCGGATGGTGACCGCGCCGCGGCGCAGGCTCGGCATCCGCTGGCCGATCGGCTGGACCTTGTCGGTGCCGATCATGCCGACCGGGACGATCGGGACTCCGGCGGCCAGGGCCAGCCGCGCGACCCCGGTGCGGCCGCGGTAGAGGCGGCCGTCCGGCGAACGGGTGCCCTCCGGGTAGAGCGCCACGATGTCACCGGCCTTCAGCACCGGGATGGCGCCGTCGAAGGCGCTGAGGGCGGCGCGTCCGCCGGCCCGCTCGACCCGGATCGCGCCGAGGCCCGACACCACCGAGCGGGTCAGCCAGCCGCGGAAGCCCGTACCGGTGAAGTATTCGGCCTTGGCCCAGAACGCGATGTGGCGCGGGATGACCGCGCCGAGGAACAGCTCGTCGGCGACCGAGAGGTGGTTGCCCGCGATGATGGCGCCGCCGCTGGCCGGCACGTGCTCGAGCCCTTCGACCTCCGGTGCCCACCCCCACCTGAGCCCGTTGCCGACGGTGAGCTTTCCGATCGTGTAGAGCAGCGGCACGGGTCCTCCGGATCTCGCGGCGGGGCGGTGTCACCGTAACCGACACCGCCACCGCTCGCGAGTGGAAGAAATCCGGTCTAAACCGGCGTCACCGTCACCCTCACCGTCTCGCCGTCGCCGACCTCACCGGCGAAACCGGACGCGCCGGAGCCGAACGTGACGGCGTCGGCCAGCACCTCGCGTGCGACGAAGTCCCGGTGCGCCTCGACCGCCTCCCGCACCGCCGGCGAGCCGTTGACCTCGACCGTCACCCGGTCGGAGACGTCGAGGTCCGCGTCGCGGCGGGCCTGCTGGACGACCCGCACCACGTCGCGCGCCAGCCCCTCGGCCGCCAGCTCCGGCGTCACCGTGGTGTCGAGCACCACAACGCCCTCACCGTTGGGCAGCGGGGCCGAGCGTTCGGCGTCGGCGGCGACGAGCTTCAGCTCGTACTCTCCCTCCTGGAGGGTGACCCCGGCGGCGACCGGCGCGCCGTCGACGAGCGACCACTCCCCGGCCTTGACCGCCTTGATGACCTGCTGCACGGTGCCGCCCACGCGCGGGCCCAGCGCGCGCGGCACGACCGTGAGCACGCGCTCGCAGTGCGCGGCCACGTCGTCGGTGAACTCCACCGACTTGACGTTGACCTCGTCGGCGACCAGGTCGGCGAAGGGCCGCAGCGCCGCCGCGGCCGGCGTCGCCACGGTCAGCGCCGGCAGCGGCAGCCGCACGCGCAGCCCCTTGGCCTTGCGCACCGACAGCGCCGCCGACACCAGGTCGCGCACCGCGTCCATCGCGGACACCAGCTCGTGGTCGGCCGGGAACTCCTCGGCGGACGGCCAGTCGGTCAGGTGCACCGACCGCTCGCCGGTCAGCCCGCGCCAGACCTCCTCGGTGGTCAGCGGGGCCAGCGGCGCCATCACCCGGGCCAGCGTCTCCAGCACCGTGTAGAGCGTGTCGAACGCGTCCCGGTCACCGGACCAGAAGCGGTCGCGGGAACGGCGGACGTACCAGTTGGTGAGCGCGTCGAGGAACGTGCGCACCGACAGGCAGGCACCGGAGATGTCGTACGCGTCCATCTGCGCCGTGACCGTCTCGACCAGCTCGCGGGTCTTCGCCAGCACGTACCGGTCGAGCAGGTGCGTGGAGTCGGTGCGGCGCACCGCCTCGTGGCCGTCGGCGTTGGCGTAGAGCGAGAAGAAGTACCAGACGTTCCACAGTGGAAGCAGCACCTGGCGTACCGCGTCGCGGATCGCACCCTCGGTCACCGGCATGTCGCCGCCGCGCAGCACCGGCGACGACATCAGCATCCAGCGCATCGCGTCCGACCCGTACGCGTCGAAGACGTAGTAGACGTCCGGGTAGTTCTGCAGGGTCTTGCTCATCTTGCGACCCTCGGAACCCAGCAGGATGCCGTGGCTGACGCAGCTGCGGAACGCCGGCCGGTCGAACAGCGCCGTCGCCAGCACGTGCATGGTGTAGAACCAGCCGCGCGTCTGGCCGATGTACTCGACGATGAAGTCGCCCGGGTAGTGGTGCTCGAACCAGTCCGCGTTCTCGAACGGGTAGTGCACCTGCGCGAACGGCATCGACCCGGACTCGAACCAGCAGTCGAGTACCTCGGGGACGCGGCGCATCGTCGACTTCCCGGTCGGGTCGTCCGGGTTCGGCCGGGTGAGGTTGTCGATGCCGGGCCGGTGCAGGTCCGTGACCTGCACGCCGAAGTCGCGCTCGAGTTCGGCCAGCGAGCCGTAGACGTCGATCCGCGGATACGCCGGGTCGTCGGACTTCCACACCGGGATCGGCGAGCCCCAGAACCGGTTCCGGCTGATCGACCAGTCGCGCGCGTTGGCCAGCCACTTGCCGAACGAGCCGTCCTTGACGTGCGCCGGCGTCCAGCTGATCTGCTGGTTGAGCTCCACCATGCGGTCGCGGAACTTCGTCACCTGCACGAACCACGACGACACCGCCTTGTAGACCAGCGGGGTGTCGCAGCGCCAGCAGTGCGGGTACGAGTGGGTGTAGGTCTCCTGGCGCACGACCAGGCCGCGCTCCTTCAGGTCGCGCGAGACCGGCTTGTTCGCCTCGAAGACCTGCATCCCCTGGTACGGCGGGACGAGCGCCGTGAACCGCGTGTGGTCGTCGACCGTGACGATCGTCGGGATGCCGGCCGCGTTGCAGGCGTTCTGGTCCTCCTCACCGAAGGCCGGCGCCATGTGCACGGCCCCGGTGCCGTCCTCCGTGGTGACGAAGTCGCCGCCGAGGATCTGGAACGCGTGCGGGCCGGCCTGGTCGACCAGGAAGTCGAACAGCGGCGTGTAGCGCTTGCCGACCAGCTCCGCGCCGCGCCGGGTGCCGACCCGGGTCAGACCCTCCAGCTCCTTGGCGTACGCGGCGACCCGCGCCTCGCCGACCAGGTAGCGCTGGCCCTCGCCGTCCTCGAACTCGGCGTACTCGATGTCGGGGCCGACCGCGACCGCGAGGTTGGACGGCAGGGTCCACGGCGTGGTGGTCCAGACCGCGAGCTTCTCCCCCGAGTCGAGCGTGAACCACACCGTCAGCGACGGGTCGTGGCGGTCGCGGTAGACGTCGTCCATCCGCGTCTCGGTGTTCGACAGCGGCGTCTCGCAGCGCCAGCAATAGGCCAGGACCTTGAAGCCCTCGTAGACGAGCCCCTTGTCGTAGAGGCTCTTGAACGCCCACATGACGCTCTCCATGTAGGACAGGTCAAGCGTCTTGTAGTCGTTGGTGAAGTCCACCCACCGGGCCTGCCGCGTGACGTACCGCTCCCAGTCCTGCGTGTACTGCAGGACCGAGCTGCGGCAGACGTCGTTGAAGCGCTCGACGCCCAGCGCGACGATCTCGGCCTTGGTGGTGATCCCGAGCTGCTTCTCGGCGACCACCTCGGCCGGCAGCCCGTGGGTGTCCCAGCCGAACCGCCGCTCGACGCGCCGCCCGCGCATGGTCTGGTAGCGCGGCACCACGTCCTTGACGTACCCGGTGAAGAGGTGGCCGTAGTGCGGGAGGCCGTTGGCGAACGGCGGGCCGTCGTAGAAGACGAACTCGTTGTCGCCGTTGGTGCCCGCGTCGCGCTGCTCGACGGACGCCTGGAAGGTCTTGTCGGCCGTCCAGTAGTCGAGCACGCGCCGCTCGACCGCGGGCAGGTCGGGGCTCGCCGGAACGCCCGGCTTGCTCTCGTGCTTCGGATAGGCCATCGGTGGTCAAACTCCTCGAACAGCTCACTCGTGGTGCGTGGACTGCGAGGACGACCCCCTGGCGGGGGCCGCGGTACCACCTCGCTTGGCGGCCCCAGCTGGGACCGCCCGCTCGTTGGCCGGCTGTGACGGGCCGGACCCGTCCGGTTCTACTGAGCGGCCCGGGGGTCGCCGTTCTTCCGGAGGCTCACCGGTGATGGCCGGGTCGTCGCCTATGGCCTACCAGGCTACCCGACCTGGCACGACCTCCGCGCGGGAGATATCGCTACGCCTGCTCGGGGAACCAGAGGGCGATCTCCCGCTTGGCGCTCTCCGGCGAGTCGGAGGCGTGGACCAGGTTCTCCCGGTTGGAGAGGGCAAGGTCGCCGCGGATGGTGCCGGCGGCGGCCTTCCGCGCGTCCGTGGCCCCGACCAGCGTGCGGACGACCTCGATCGCGGTGTCCCCCGACAGGATGGCGGCGATCAGCGGCCCGCCGGTCATGAACTCCTTGAGCGGCGGGTAGAACGGCTTCTCGACGTGCTCGGCGTAGTGCGCGTCGGCCAGCTCCGGGCTCATCGTGCGCTTGACCAGCTCCTCGATGACCAGGCCCTTGCGCTCGAAGCGGGCCAGGATGTCGCCGACCAGGCCCCGCCGGACGGCGTCGGGCTTGATCAGCACGAGCGTGCGCTCGACCGCGGTGCTGGACACGATTGTTCCTCCTGATGCGTGGGTGTCCAGCCTACCGAGCCCGGGTACGGCGGCCCCGCAGACCCTTCCCTCCGCAGGCGCGGGGGGCCTAGCCTGGCTGGTGACTCAGGGGAGGTCCACAGTGGCGAACGGCAACCGCCGACCACTCGCGCCGGTGCGGAAGCTCTTCGCGGGCGTCCTCGGCACCTGCGCGCTGTTCGTGATCCTGTTCGGGATCGGCATGCAGAGCCTGGCGATCGCCGCGCTCGGGGTCGCGTTGCTGGTGCTCGCCGTGGGGCTGGTGCTCGTGACGACGATCCGGGGCGGCGCGCGGGCCTGGGTCGCCGGCACCGCGCACGTGCACAGCGTCTCCGAGCCGCCGCCCTCGTCGGTGTTCGGGCGGTGCGAGCTGCAGGTGCTCATCGACGCGCCGGGGGTGGCGGCGCGGCTGGTGCGCATCCGCGACCCGCGCGTCCCGGTGGCGAAGTGGCCCGACGTCGGCGCCAGCCTCCCGATCATGGTCGCCATCGACGACCCGCGCCACGTGCGCATCCTCTGGGACAACGTGCAGACCCACGCTGAGGCGGCGGCCGAGCGGGAGGCCGACTTCGGGCCGGTCAGCGACGACTACGTGGATCTCGGGCCGGACCCGGCGCCGCCGCCGGCGGAGCCGACCACTGCCGACCTCAGCGACGACCTCCGCGACCTGCGCGACGAGGCCCCCGCGGAGGACAGCGCCGCCGACCGGCCGGTCGTCCACCAGACCCCGGGCGGCCCGATCATCGTCGAGGGCACCCTGGTCGACCCGCCGCAGACGGTGCCGCCGCTGGCCCGCCGCGCGCGTCCCGACCCGCACCGCACGCGCGCGGAGCGCGCCGCGGGCATGCCCTCCGGTGGTACGGCCACCGCGACCGCCCCGCCGCCCGTCGACGTGCCCACCCAGCGCGGCGGCGCCGAGCCCGAGTCCGGCCCGCTCGGCACGCGCCGCGACGACGTCTTCGACCAGGACGCGCCGTTCGAGGAGGCGGCCTGGTCGCGGCCGGGGCCCGAGGAGCCCGCCGCGGCCACGCGTGGCGACGATCTCGGCGAGGACGTCTTCGCCGACATCTTCACCGCCTACCCCAGCGCGCGGCCCGGTGACGCCGGCGCCACCATCCACGGCGTCGGGCTCACGTTCCTCGTCACCGACCTGGAGCGGTCGGTGACCTTCTACCGGGACATGCTGGGCTTCCTGGAGATCGACGGCGGCGACCGCAACGCGGTGCTCGCCTCCGGCGACACCCGGGTGGTCCTGCGCGAGGTCCAGGACGCGACGCCGGTCAACCGCCGCGTCGTCCACCTCAACCTGGAAGTCGGCGACGTCGAGGCGATGTACGAGGACCTGAAGGCGAAGGGCGTCCGGTTCACCTACGCGCCTCGCGTGGTCAACCGCGGCACCAAACTCGAACTCTGGGCCGCGGCGTTCCGCGACCCCGACGGCCACGGCATCGCGATCACCCAGTGGCGCAGCCGCGAGGGGGCCTAGGGTCCGTGCCCTGTCGAACATGCCGTCGCAGGCCGGCATGATCGGCAGGACACGGCCTAGGCGCCGAGGATCGTCCGGCGGACGTGGAGCACGTAGACCCAGGCGAGGCCGAAGATCACGCCGAGGGCGAAGAGCGACCAGTGCAGGAAGCCGCCGAGCAGCAGGGCCATCTGGACGAGCGTGCCGGCGTGCCACGCCCACGCGCGGCGCATGATGCCGCAGAGCGCGAAGCAGACGAGTGCGAGCCCGACGACGGTCCAGACCCCGGCGGCGCTCAACCCGCCGCCGAGAATGCGGACCGGCTGGATCGCCAGCAGGAGGACGATCCCTTCCAGGCCCAGGGCGGCAGCGCCGAGGCCGCGGACGGCGGCCACCGGATTCCGCAGCCCGGACCGCCGCGCGCCGGGTCCGGGCTCGTCAGCCGCCGGCTCCGCGGCCCTGGGCTCGCCCGAGGTCGGCCCGACAGGCCCGGGCTCGCCGCGCGTCGGCTCGGCCACCGCAGGCTCGCCCGAGGTCGGCCCGACAGGCCCGGGCTCGCCACGCGTCGGCTCGGCCACCGCAGGCTCGCCCGAGGTCGGCCCGACGGAGCCTAGCTCGCCGCGCGTCGGCTCGGCCGCCGCAGGCTCGCCCGAGGTCGGCTCGGCAGGCCCGGACTCGCCAGCCGGCGGCGTCGCGTCGGTCGGGGCCTCGGGGTCGGGCCGGCGGTCCCAGTCGGGGCTGGTCATCGTTTCAGCAGCGTCCGCGCCTCGGCCACGGTGAACACCGACCCCGTCACCAGGACGCCGACGCCGCTCAGTTCGCCGTCCACGTCCGTTTCGGCCAGGACCACCGCCGCCTCGATGGCGTCCGGCA
>Ga0164243_10012151_pt1 | contig 12229 bp, 11 predicted proteins | sample OricompcompostOP_FD_108781 | JGI IMG/M metagenome (GOLD analysis project Ga0164243, IMG submission 108781) | Organic Plus compost microbial communities from Emeryville, California, USA - Original compost - Organic plus compost (OP) | ecosystem: Engineered > Solid waste > Mixed feedstock >...
CCGAATTCGACTACGTCATCATTGGTGCGGGTTCCGCCGGCTGTACGCTCGCCAATCGTCTGACTGAAGACGCGAACAATCGTGTGCTGGTGCTTGAAGCGGGCGGTTGGGACAACGATTTCTGGCTGAAGCTGCCGCTCGGCTGGGGCAAGGTCTATAAAGAGCGTCTGCACGACTGGCATTATGACACCGAGCCGGAGAACCATGCCGGCAACCGCAAGATGGAAGTCGCGCGTGGCAAGGTGATCGGCGGTTCGTCATCGACCAATGCGATGGCCTATGTGCGCGGCAATCGCGGCGATTTCGATCGTTGGTCGGACAACGGCGCCCGCGGCTGGTCCTATAAAGATGTATTGCCTTACTTCAAGAAGCAGGAAAGCTGGGAAGGCGGCGAGAACGAATATCGCGGCGGCAGCGGTCCGCTGACGACACGCCGTTCGCGCTACACGGATCCGCTGGTCGATGCCTATTTCGAGGCGGCGGGACAGGCGGGACATCCCTTCAACGAAGACTATAACGGTGCCGAGCAGGATGGCTTTGCACGGATGCAGGCGACCATCCGCAATGGCCAGCGTTGCAGCACGTCCGTTGCCTATCTCCGTCCGGCTTTGTCGCGCAGCAACCTTTCCGTCGAGGTGAATGCGCAATCGACGCGCATCGTGTTTCAAGGCAATCGCGCCGTCGGCGTCGAGTATCGGCAGAATGGTGAAACAAAGGTCGCGCGCGCCGCGAAAGAAGTCCTTTTGTGCGGTGGTACGATCAACTCGCCGCAACTGCTGATGCTGTCGGGCATCGGTGCACCGGATGAACTGGCCGCGCACAATATCCCGGTGACAGTCGCGCTGCCGGGCGTCGGCAAGAACATGCAGGACCACGTTGCGGCCCTGATCGTTTATGGCCGCAATGGCGGCGGGCCTGTTCAGAAAAATCTGCGGCTCGATCGGCTTGCCTTTCAGATCGCGCAGGGCGCGCTGTTCGGCACCGGCTTCACCACGGATTTGCCCGGCGGCATCATCGCCTTTGTCAAAACGCCATACGCGAATGCGCTGCCGGATGCGCAGCTGCTGTTCATTGCCGGGCCGCTCGGTGCGGCGCCTTATCTGCCGCCGTTCAAGTCTGCGTTCGAGGATACGTTTGCAACGCGCATTGTTGTGCTGCGGCCCGACAGCCGCGGTACGATTTCGCTCGCGTCCGCCGATCCTCTTGCGCACCCGCATATTCGGCATAACTTGTTGTCAGCGGGCAATGACTGGAATGTCCTGAAGGCTGCGGTTGCGGTGTTTGCGGATGTGGCTAACCAGCCGGCGCTCAAGCCGTTCATCTCGCGGCAGATCGCGCCGGGCGCGAACATCAAGACCGACGGCGAATTCGAGACCTTCATCCGCAACACGGTGGTGACGACGCATCACCCATGTGGCACCTGCAAGATGGGTGCGGATAACGATGAGACGGCCGTTGTCGATTCAAGCCTGCGCGTGCGCGGGGCGGAAAATTTGCGGGTCGTGGATGCCTCGGTTTTCCCGGACATCATCGGCGCCAATATCAATGCTGCGACCATCATGATTGCCGAGCGGGCGGCGGACCTGATCCGGGGGCGAATTTAGGTCTTTATAATCCGGCCTTACTCTGAGGAGCGCGGCAACGCCGCGCGTCTCGAAGGCGAGGCCGGCCCATCCTTCGAAACGGCTGCTTCGCAGCCTCCTCAGGATGAGCCGAACGGTGGTTTGAGCGGCTCCTTGCCCAAAAATACCGCTTGATTGAATTCCGCCCTTTCGTCATTATCTGTTTTTGAAGCCACTCGCCCGGTTCGCCGGAGAGGGCTTTTTGCTTTTGTGGGGCAAGGTCATGTCCACGAATAGAGACGGTCACATCCGTCTGACCTCACACCCGGGTCATCGCACACCGGGACGTTTCCCGATCCGCTGGGGCGCACCAAGCGCGCGCGAACGCGGGCCAGTTATAGGTACAGTCAACGCCGGTCCGGACCGCAACGCCATTGGCGCGCATGGCGGCTCCTATGCTCTTTACCGGGCATTAGCCGTCTCGTCCGGTGCGCTCAGCCCGCTTGCGCGGCCGGATCTGCACGACACCTCGCCGGTGGTCGATATCGGTCCGTTCCCGCAATGGGGCGAAGCCAAGAGCATCGTCTCGCTGGATCCTTGGGGCCATCGCGTCGCTGAAGATTTCAAGACTGAAATCGCCGAGGGCATCGATATCCGCCCGACCATCGCGATCACCAAGGCACGCCTGACGATCCCGGAATTCGACACCGTGGTCGGCAAGGGCATGTTGAAGGTCGATGGCGAGATCGTGCGCCCGTCCGGCGATGTCGCCGTGACCAAGGCTGCGGTCGATCCGGTCTGGTATCTGCCGGGCATTGCCGAACGCTTCAATGTCAGCGAGGACAAGCTGCGCCGGACGCTGTTCGAGCAGACCGGCGGCATGTATCCGGAGCTGGTCACGCGCCCCGATATCTCGGTGTTCCTGCCGCCGATCGGTGGCATCACGCTGTATATCTTCGGCGATCCGGCCTACCTCGCCAATCCGAAGAAGACGCTGGCTTGCCGCGTGCACGACGAGTGCAATGGCTCCGACGTGTTCGGCTCCGACATCTGCACCTGCCGGCCCTATCTCGTGCACGGCATCGCTGAATGTATCCGCGAGGCGCAGAATGGCGGTGCGGGCCTCATCGTCTATAACCGCAAGGAAGGCCGCGCGCTCGGCGAGGTGACGAAGTTCCTCGTTTACAACGCGCGTAAGCGTCAGCCCGGCGGCGATCAGGCGGCGACCTATTTTGAACGCACCGAGTGCGTGGCCGGTGTGCAGGATGCCCGTTTCCAGCAATTGATGCCGGATGTGCTGCACTGGCTCGGCATCACGCGCATCGATCGCTTCGTGTCCATGTCGAACATGAAATACGACGCGATCGTCGGGTCGGGCATCGACATCGTTGAGCGTATTCCGATCCCCGACGGGCTCATCCCCGATGACGCGAATGTCGAGATGGAAGCGAAGAAAGCCGCCGGTTATTACACGCCGGAAGGTGCACCGACAGCGGAAGAGCTGAAGGCGACGGTCGGCCGTAACCTTCGGGATTTCTGATACGGCTGGATGATTTCTTAGCCATGCACATCGTCTCCGCTCATTCCCGCGAAGGCGGGAATCCAGTTCTTTTTTCAAGACCATTGATCGGGGTTCTGGGTCCCCGCTTGCGCGAGGACGAACGGTGATGAGCAATATCTCGCCCATCGTCGATTCATTGCTGTCCGCGAAAGCGGTGCGCGAACGCAGCGCCGAAATGCTGGCAGCGGCCGAGAAAGGGCAGCTCTCGCATTTCACGCTGCATCTCGATCGCCTCGATGCCACGGCCGCGTTTGTCGCCCAGTTGATCGCGGAGAACTACCCGACATTGCAGGTGCCGCTGCATGCGCGCTGGCGGCACTTCAAATTGGCCGGCAACGACCTCTGGTCGCCGATCGACAGCAGGACGACATGGGCCGACAAGGCGACGCGTGCGCGCGCGGCTTTCGATCTCGCTATCATCTCGGTGCTGCTCGATGCTGGAGCAGGGCCCGACTGGTGCTATCGCGACGGCGCGACAGGGCTTCAGATCGGGCGTTCCGAAGGGCTGGCACTGGCGAGCCTTCGCATGTTCGAGGCGGGTGCTTTTTCGGACGATGAGAAGGAGCCGCTGCGCGCCGACGCCAAACGTCTCGCGTCATTCACCGCTGACGATCTCGCCAGGGGCTTTCAGGTCAACGATGCCAATCCACTGACGGGTCTGGAAGGGCGGGCGGCGTTGATCGCACGGCTCGGACAAGCCGCGCTCGACAATCCGTCGGTCTTCGCCATGAAGGACCACGCACGGCCGGGCGGATTGTTCGATCATCTTGCCGCGCTTGCTGGAAGCCGCGAACTGCCGGCGCCGCAGATCCTGCGCAGTGTGTTGCACAATCTCGGGCCGATCTGGCCGGGCCGGATTTCGCTCGACGGTATCTCGCTTGGCGATACCTGGCGGCATCCGGTCATCAAGCGCGATGACGAAAGCAACGGCCTGATCCCGTTCCACAAGCTGTCGCAATGGCTGACCTATTCGCTGGTTGAGCCGTTGCAGGATGCTGGCGTGATAGTCACCGATCTCGACGGGCTGACCGGCCTTGCCGAATATCGCAACGGCGGCTTGTTCGTCGATGCGGGCGTGATCGCGCTACGCGATCCTGCTGCAGCGGCGCAGGGCCATGAGCCGGGCTCCGAGCTTGTTGTCGAATGGCGCGCGCTGACGGTGGCGCTGCTCGACAAGATCGCGCTGCTGGTGCGCGAGAAGCTTGGCCTCGATGCCGCGCGTTTCCCGCTCGGTGCTGCGCTGGAAGGCGGCACATGGGCGTCGGGCCGGCGGCTCGCCAACGAGAAACGGCCGGGCGGGGCACCGCCAATTCATGTTATCAGCGATGGCACAGTCTTCTGATCATCATTGATTGAGCATCGCCAATTTCGAGGATTGCCATGCGTGGCGTTACGATCGTCGATCATCCCCTGGTGCAGCACAAGCTGACATTGCTGCGCGACAAGAACCGCTCGACCAAGGGCTTCCGTGAATTGTTCAGCGAAATCGGTACGCTGCTTTGCTACGAAGTGACGCGCGATCTGCCGCTGGAAATGACCGAGGTCGAGACGCCGTTCGCGACCATGCAATCGCCGAGGCTATCCGGCAAGAAGTTGGTGCTGGCGCCGATCGTCCGGGCAGGCATGGGCTTTCTCGAGGGCATGCTCGAACTTCTGCCGTCGGCGCGCGTCGCGCATATCGGCCTTTACCGCGATCCGCGCACGCTCGTGGCCGTCGAGTATTTCTTCAAGGCACCGGACGACATTGCGGACCGTCTCGTGCTGGTGCTGCATCCAATGCTGGCGACCGGAAATTCTGCAGTGGCCGCACTCGACCGTTTGAAAGAGGCCGGCGCAAAGTCGTTGCGGATCGTGTGTCTCCTCGCGACGCGGCAAGGCATCGACAAGGTGCAGGGGCATCATCCCGACGTGCATATCTGGACAGCGGCGATCGACGAAGAACTCGATGCTTCCGGTTATATCGTTCCCGGCGTCGGCGACGTCGGCGACCGGATGTACGGAACGAAATAATCGACGCGCGCTCGGCAACATCGACCGCTGTCATTGCCGCATAGCCTCGTTCAAGCAAAAGCTCGATTACCGCATCCAGGATCGCATCGATGGCGCTTCCTTGAGGGAATGCCAAAGCGCGACTTCACGAATGCCGGACTGCGAGCGGCGACGGCGTTCGGCCTTCAATTGCGGAGTAACTTCTTTCTGCGCAATGCCAGTTTGTGCCGTTCAGCTCCGCCGGTGATGGGGAGCTTTGATCGTTCTCTCAGTCGGTAGAGATAGTTGGCCAGTTGCAGATCGACCAGCTGCGCGGCGTCACCCGCGCTGCTTCTGTCTGCTGGAAAATCGATGCCGTCGATCCAGTTGTCTTCATCAGCCATGTAAGGACCTCAGTCAGTTCAGACCCTCTGACTTCTATTGGGGGATTGCTCGTGATCGCTTACGCGCCGAGGTAAAACTTAACGAAAAATAGGTCACGGCTGTCCGCGGCATCAGAGACGCGTTGGTGCTGATTGAGGGGCACGCGGATTGGTTTCTCTGTGTGGTTGTTTCGATAATTCGATCAGAGAATGACGAAATACGGTCTTTAAATCTCCCGTTTTGACAAAGTCAGCGGTTACACCTTCCGCTCTTATATGTGCCGCCTCGCAGTTCGAATTCTGCGCTTGCGAGTCCGGCACGCCTTGTAGAAACGGCGCCAGGCTCATGCGTATGGGGTCCGAGAATAAGCGCGGTCAACCACACGACAGGAGAGAACTTCCAATGCACAATACGGAAAAGAATAATACGCTTGTAGCGCTCGCTATTGCGTGCGGTGTGTTCTTTGTCCCCGGCGCCTCGCTTGCGCAAACGCCCAGCCCCGCTTCGCCAGCCACGAGCTCCAGCGCGGCATCGGCCGGCTCTTACACAGCGCAAGGCAATCTGAGCCCGACCGCAGATCAGGTGCAAACATTCGTCAAGAGCCTCGAGAATTTCGTGGCCCAGTCAATGACCGGAGTTGATCCCACCGTCGGTAAGCCTGTTCCGCAAAATGTGCAATTGCAACCGATGCCACCAGCTGCTGCAGCAGCTGTTCCGGAGGTCAAGGATCATCATGTTGCCAAGACGGACGACCAGACCATTTTGATTGTTGACCCGATCACGCGGCAGATTGTGGGTGTCATCTCCGCTGCGGATGACAGTTCAACGACGGGAGCTGGGGCGTCGGACTCGGGTTCAAACGGTGCACAGCCGGCGCCCTCAAAATAGTGTCCGGAAACGAATTTGGACTGTTCTGCCCGGCCGTATTCTTACGGCCGGGTAGAGCCGCGACGTAAGCCTGGCCATCCCGCCGATATCAAAAGGGGGGCAATCGACAGCAGGTCGCTATGGAATCTTGCTCGTCGCAATTGATGAAACGCTTGCCGCTTTTGCTCGCTCTGGCCGTCGTTCTGGTGGCAGGACGAACCGATGCGCAGCCCGCTCCGAAAGTGATCGAGGTCGGCGTGTATGTCAGCCCGCCGTTCGTTCTAAAGCTGGGTAACGGTTATTCTGGAATGGCTGTGGATCTTTGGCAGAAGGCTACGGCCGACTTAGCCATCGTTTCTCATTATAAAGAGTTCCAAAACGTTGCCGATCTCGTGGATGCCGTGGCAAGCGGCAGGGTCCATGCTGCAGTAACGAACCTCAGCATTACGAGGGCGCGTGCGCAAATCTTGGATTTTACTCAACCCTGGTTCGATTCGGGCCTGCGAGTCATGGTTCATTCAGATGCCCGCGCGAGTGTGATGGGGCTTGTAGACGGCCTGAGAGATGCTGGTCACCTTGCGAATTTCGCTTGGATCGCTGTCGTCATGCTCTTGGCGACGGTGCTTATGACAATCTTTGATCGAAAGGTCGATGCAGAGTTCCACCAACGCTGGCGCGACGGGCTCGCAGAGAATTTTTATCATGTTATTTCTCTTGCGACCAAGGGCGAGGCATCCCGCAAGAATCTGCTTGGATGGATAGGGCGAATTGGTGAGGCGTTATGGCTTCTCTGCAGCGTCGCCGTGATCGCGTATGTCGCGTCTTCAATCACCAGCGTCATGACGGCGTCCCATATCGCAAATCAGATCAAGAGTGTCGCCGACCTGCAGGGCAGGATTGTCGGTGTGCGTATCGGCAGTGTGGCTGAAGACTATCTGAGTGCCTTTAAAGTGAGAAAAAGGCTCTTCAATCACATTCACGAGGCCGCAGACGCGCTCGTGTGGCGCGACATATCGGCAATCGTCGATGACAATTCAATATTGGAATATTTCGCGCACACCCATCCGCATCTGCCGTTGGATGTCGTTGGCAATACATTTCGCGCTGAGAAATACGGCTTTGCTTTCACTGTCGGAAGCTCGTTTGCGAGACCGGTGTCCCTGAGGATTATCGAGCTTCAGGAAAACGGCGAGGCTGAGACGTTGAGGGCAAGGTATTTCGGTTTCAAGCCTTGAGCATTCATCGGGCTTGCAGCCCGGCTTATTTCGCGGCGTGGCTTCGCGCCGGGCCGTATCTCCGGGCGGCTTCAATTGTCAGCCCCTTGCCAACGGCGCCGAAGGTGTCACCTTCGACAATGCTCGCACCCGGCAGGCATTCCACAATGCTGCGCCGGACGTGGGCAAGCTGTACCGAGCCGCCCGTCAGGAAGACGGCGTCGATGTCATCGGCGGCAAGGCCGGCCTGTGCGAGGCATAGGTCAATTCGTGCGCCGATGCCCTGCGCCAGTTCCGAGGTGTGCTTCACGAGATCGTCTCGCGTGATTGCGACGTCCAGGCCCGGCTCGATCCAGTGAAGCGAAAAGCCGGCGCGCGGCGCATCCGACAGCGCAATCTTGGATGTCTCGACGTCCATTGCGAGCGTATGGCCGCGTTGTTCTTCCAACACACGCAAGAGGCGGTCGAACAGCTCCGGCTGTTTGGCCTCTTTCCGGACATGACGGATATCGGAGGCGACGCCGCGCTCATACATCCGGTTGATGTTCGACCACGTCGCCAGATCGTGAAAGTAACTGGTCGGTGCGTGCAATCCCTCCCGGTTCATGGCGCTGCCGTAGCCAAGAAGCGGCATGACCATGCCGAGGCTCACACGGCGGTCAAAGTCCGTTCCGCCAATCCTTACGCCATCGTTCGCCAGAATGTCCTCGGCACGATCGGGCATGCGGTGCCGCTCCGGGCTGAGGCGCACAATGGAGAAGTCGGAGGTTCCACCGCCAATGTCGGCGATCAGTGCGATTTCTTCGCGCGAAATCTGGCGTTCGTAATCAAGCGCTGCTGCAATCGGCTCGTACTGAAACGTGACCGTGTCAAAGCCGATCCCGCGGGCAATCTCACGCAGCACGTTCTCGGCCGCTGTATCGGCGTCCGGCGCATTGTCGACGAAGTGAACCGGGCGGCCGTGAACGACATGGCGAAATTCCTCGCCGGCTCCCTGTTCCGCGCGCCGCTTCACCGCACCGAGATAATACGCAATGACATCGCGGAACTTGCTGCGTTCACGTCCGAGTTGCGTCGTCTCGTCGATCAGGGCTGTGCCGAGAACGGACTTGAGGCTGCGCATCAGCCGGCCCGGTGTTCCATCGACATATTCGCCGATCGCTTTTCGTCCGATCAGGGTGCCACCGTTGCGTTCGAAAAAGATCGCGCTTGGGATCGTGGTGTTGCTGCCTTCCAGCGGAACCAGGACAGGTGCGTGATCGACGATGCGACCGAGCGTCGTATTCGACGTACCGAAATCAAGTCCGCAAGATGACATCATGGCCCCCAGAAGAGGCGTCCGTGTACACATCTGGCAGACCGCGATCCAGTCCTATTTACCCCGCTGAAAGGCCTGCACATGTTGCATGGACGAGGTGACAATACCGATCCATCGAAGGTCTGGCTGATCTTGATTGACGTTGGCGTTTGCCGCGTTGCGCGGGCGGCGTCGCCAAGCATCAAGAATAGCGCGAGGCAGCAATAGTTGGCCCATCAAACGCTTCGTTGACAGGGCAATCATCCGGCCGTTACGTCCCGGCAAGACCGGGATACGAGAATGAAACTGCCACTGGAAAATCTCGTCGTTGTCGAAATGGGCCACAGTGTCGCGGCGCCGATTGCCGGGCTGATCCTGGCTGAACTCGGCGCGACGGTGGTGAAGATCGAGAACCCCGAAGGCGGCGACGATGCGCGCAACTGGGGGCCGCCATTTCTCCACGGCGCCGCCAGCATGTTCCAGGCGATCAACCGCAACAAGCGCTCGGTCGCGGCCGATCTGAAAGACGATGTGCAGCGCGAGACTCTGCGGCGCTACATCGTCGAGAAAGCCGATGTGGTGGTGCAGAACATGCGTCCCGGCCTTGTCGAACGTTATGGTCTCGATGCCGCGTCGCTGCGCAAGGACAAGCCGTCGCTCGTTTACTGTAACCTGACGGCGTTCGGCGCCGAAGGGCCGATGAAAAGCACGCCGGGTTACGATCCGCTGCTCCAGGCATTCGGCGGATTGATGAGCGTCACCGGCCATGAAGGCGCGGAGCCGGTACGCACGGGCCCGTCGATCATCGATCAGGGCTCGGGCATGTGGGCGGTGATCGGCATCGTCACCGCGCTGCTCCGCCGCAACGAAACCGGCGAGGGCTGTGAGGTCAATACCTCGCTGTTCGAAACCGCCTTGTCATGGATGTGCATGCACACCGCGGGTTATCTTGCGTCCGGCCGGGTGCCGCGCCGCACCGGCACAGAGAATGGCGGCATGGCGCCTTATAAAGCCTATGAAGCCAGCGATGGCTGGGTGGTGATCGCGGCCGCGAACGACAATCTGTTTCGCCGCTTTGCGTCAACGGTCGGTCATCCCGAATGGGCCGAAGACCCGGAGATGAACTCCAACTCCAACCGAGTGCGCAACCGCGAGCGCGTCAATGCGCTGGTGGCCGACGTGATCAGGACGAAACCGCGTCAGCACTGGATCGATGCGCTGGCCGCTGTTTCGGTGCCGTGCGCGCCGCTGCAATCGCTCGATGAGGTGTTGAACCACCCGCAGACCGAAGCCGTCGGCATGTTGCAAAGTTCGGCCGATGGCAAATTCCAGCTCATGGGCATTCCGTTGCAATTCGACGGCGAGCGGCCGGACTTTCGCAAGAATCCGCCGATTTTGGCGGAAGACAACGAATTGCTGTTTCCGCAAAGCAAGCCGATGCGCTCGGCAAACTGAGCACTGGCGCAACAACGACGAAGAACAAGGACAACCGACATGGACGCCATCAACACCGAGATCATGGATGTCGCCGTTCCGCTGGGCGAGGATTATCCGGAAATCCGCGAAGGCGTGCGCGCCATCTGCAAAAAGTTTCCGTCGGAATACTGGCGCAAACTGGAAGACAACGACGACTACGCCGAGGAATTCGTCAAGGAACTGAGCGATGCGGGATATCTCGCCGCGCAGATCCCGGAGGAATATGGTGGCTCGGGCCTGCCGCTACGTGCCGGCTGTGCGATTCTCGAAGAGATCAATGCCAATGGTGGCCATGGCGGCGCATGCCACGCGCAGATGTACATGATGGGCATGCTGCTGCGTCACGGCAACGAAAAGCAGAAGCAGAAATATCTTCCCGGCATCGCGGAAGGAAAGATCCGCTTTCAGGCGTTCGGCGTGACCGAGCCGACGACGGGCTCCGACACCACCAAGCTGAAGACGCGCGCCGAGCGCAAGGGCGACAAGTACATCGTCAACGGGCAGAAAATCTGGACCTCGCGCGCGCACAAGTCCGATCTGATGACGCTGCTGGTCCGTACCACGCCGGTCGATCAGGTGAAGAAGCGGACCGAAGGATTGTCGGTGCTGCTGGTCGAGATGAAGGATGCCGTCGGCAAGGGCCTGACGATGCAGCGCATCGACACCATGATCAATCATCAGACCAACGAATTGTTTTTCGACAATCTGGAAGTGCCGGTCGAGAACCTGATCGGGGAGGAAGGGCAGGGCTTCCGCTATATCCTGACTGGCATGAATTCAGAGCGCATCGTCGCCGCGTCGCAATCGTCCGGTGATTGCCGCTTCTTCATCAACAAGGCCGTCAATTACGCCAAGGAACGCGAAGTGTTCGGCCGCCCGATCGGCCAGAACCAGGGCATCCAGTTTCCGCTGGCACGCTGCTATGCCGAGTGGAAGGCGGCCGATCTGATGATCCGCGCGGCGGCGGCCTTGTTCGAGGCCGGCAAGCCCTGCGGCGAAGAGGCCAATATGGCGAAGCTTCTGGCCAGTGAAGCAGCCTGGCATGCCGCGGAGGCCTGCATGCAGACGCATGGCGGCTTTGCCGCGGCGCGCGAATTCGACGTCGAGCGCAAGTGGCGTGAGGCGCGCATCTCCACGATTGCGCCGATCTCGACCAACCTCATTCTGGCCTATATCGGCCAGAATGTGCTGGGGATGCCACGGTCGTATTGACCGCCCACTGACGCCTTCGCGAGCGTAGCCACAACATCCCATGCGCGGGCTTGACCCGCGCAATCATCGCCCGCTAATCCCGCTGCATGGTTGATCGCTGGTAGTCCGTGCGACGCCACGTGGATTGCTGATTTCGGGGTTGGAAATGTCTGCTGCAAGCTGGGGCGTTTGGCTCGCATGGCTGCTGGCGCTGTTCTTCATCGTGAATGGCGTCGCCAATCTGTTCAATCCAAAGCCATTCCGCGAAGATTTTGCGCGCTGGAAATTTCCCGGCAGGTTCTTCCTGTTTAACGGCGCCTTTCAGATCGTCACCGGTTTGTTGCTGGCGTTCGAGCAGACCCGCTGGTTTGGCTTTGCGCTGGCGGTCGTGGTCTGTCTCGGCGTCTATGCGACACTGATCCGCTTTCGCGAATTCGCGCATATGGGGCCGGTCACCGTATTGTCGGCATTGGTGCTACTCGCGATGTGGAGAATCTGGGGCTGATGACCAAGGTTGCCGCCATCACCGGAGGCGGGCAGGGCATCGGCCGGGCGATTGCCTATGCCTTCGTAGATGCCGGATATGCTTCATTCCACCGTGACGCTCGTGCTGGTATTTTTCCGATCGATTGGGCAGGGAACATCAATACCAAAGGGGAGTTTGGTGAAGTTCGGTGATGTGGCGGGTTACGCCTTCGGCTAACCCGCC
>Ga0164243_10012152_pt1 | contig 12228 bp, 17 predicted proteins | sample OricompcompostOP_FD_108781 | JGI IMG/M metagenome (GOLD analysis project Ga0164243, IMG submission 108781) | Organic Plus compost microbial communities from Emeryville, California, USA - Original compost - Organic plus compost (OP) | ecosystem: Engineered > Solid waste > Mixed feedstock >...
GGGGTGTTCTGGTCAGCACAGGCCGCCTCGGCCTCTCCAACGGGCGAGTAGATCAGTTCCTCGAGAAGGCGCATGTCCTCGCCGTACTCCCAGACGGGGTACACCGCCGACGGCTTCATGAGCGTATCGCCAGGGCGATACTCGGCCGCACCCTGGATGCCGATGGCCAGAACCCGCCAGTCAACCGCGTGGCCGAAGTAGAGCTCAGCGTGCTTGATCGGGTCGAGCTTCTTCTTGACCAGGGTTCCCCGATCCCAAGCCACCCTGTAACACCCTGACTCCACCACCTGAGTGATGTAGTTGAACGGGTTCCTGCACCAAACCTCTGTTCCCACTTGTCTGTCCTCCGGATGAGATGCCTGTGGCGTCGGAGGGTAGACCCGGACATACCTATAGCGCAAGAGGAGACCCCCCGGGGCGCGGCATCGGACGCTCCGGGGGGCCTTCGCCATCATAGCAGGATGGGCGAGGAGAGGGTATCGCGACGAGGCTATCCGGGCAACCCTATGGCCGGGGAGGGATGGTGGCCCCGTCCGTTGCGGAGGGATACGATGGCATTCGGCCCGCCCCGGCGCGGCCAATGACGACCCGACGCCCCTGGAGAAACTCTTGTCTGACGACATTGCCACTCTACTCGCCAAGAAGTTCATCGCCCGGCAGGACGTGAAGGCAGTACAGCGCTCAGATGGCGCGTGGAACCCACACACGACGGACGGGCGCAAGGACAGCCCCCGCAAGAAGTGGACGATGGGAGACCTTCGCGCACACGTCGCGGGCGAGCAGACGTTCGGCCACTACATGCTCAGCACGGACAGCAAGTGCAAGCTGATGGCCTTCGACATCGACCTCGAGAAGAACAACCCTGCCAACGACCCCGAGTTCGTCGGCACCTGGGTGGATGATGCCGGACAGCTTCACGCCTTCGATGCACGCGAGGCCTGGCTCGACCGGCGTCACCCGGCGCGCTCGTACCTCAAGATCCAGCTCATGACGATGGCGCACGCCCTTGCGTCTACCATTCGGACCGAGCTCGACATTCCCGTCGCGGCGGCCTACAGCGGCGGCAAGGGTGTCCACGTCTACGGTTTCACCGGCCCCATCGACGCGGCCGACGTGCGCGAAGGTGCTCGCATCGTACTCGAACTGTTCGAGCGCGACCTGGAACCGACGCGGGGCGAGAACTTCTACCGCACGACCAATCGCAACGAAGACCTGTTCGACGGCCTTCGCAACCTCACGATCGAAGTGTTCCCCAAGCAGGACACGCTCGACGGAAAGGACCTGGGCAACCTGATGCGCCTGCCCCTGGGGAAGAACCTCAAGAACCCTAACGACCCGACCTTCTTCATCGACTTGAACGGAGACTGGACGATGATGCCGAGACTCGACGCAGTAACCGCGCTCACGCAGGACTGGCGCCCGCAGGCGGTCTCGCAGAATGCCTGAAGCCGCATCGTCTGTCTTTCAGAAGAAGCTGGCAGAGCGTAGGGCACGCGAAGCAGCACAGAAGGCAGCAGAGAACCCGAAGCCCACTGGCTGGGCGGCATATGTCGAGGCAAACCCCGACCTGGTGCCGACCAGCGAGGACGCACACAACCTGAGCGAGTCCGACCTCGCCCTCGACCGAGCCGTCGAGGGAATCGACATCATCGACGCTTATCGTCGCTGGTGCGGCAAGATGGAGCCGAAGATCGGCAAGAACCAGCGCGAGAGCATCATGATCTCGTGCCCGAAGCCGAACCACCGGGACAGCAACCCTTCGGCCTGGATCAACCTGGACAAGCAGACCTGGTTCTGCGGCACCTGCCAGGAGGGCGGGGACGCGCACGACATCGCCGCGTACCACTACGGCTACCCGGTGCCTGGCTACAAGGCTGACGCCACCTTCCACAAGCTGCGCGAGCAGATGGCGAAGGACTTCGGCTTCATCATTCAGCGCATGCCTGGCGGGGTTACGAACGTAATCGCCCCCGAGCCTGCCGAGGATGACGAGCCGGAGACAGCTCCCGCAAAGCCGGGCCTCGTGGTTGCCGCCCCTGAGCCTCCCCTCGGGGAGGTGGCGGAGCGACTCGCGCCTGTCATCGAGATGAACGACGACGGCGACCTTCCGCAGTGGGAGTACCCGGCACTCGACTGGCGCAGCATCGTCCCAGAGAACACCTTCCTCGATATCTACATGAGGCAGTGTTCTCTGGATGACGTGGCCGAGGAGTATCACTTCTGGAACGGGCTTGTCGCCGTTGGGTTTGCCCTCGGACGCCAAGCCCGTCTCTTCGACCTGAAGCCGGTCTACGGGAACCTGTTCGTGTGCACCCTAGGCCACTCTGGCACCGGAAAGTCGAAGGCCGCGTCCTACCTTAACCAGCTCGTGGACCGCGCCCTGCCGCACGACTGGACCGATCCTTCGTCGCGTGGCGTGAAGCGCGTGGCAACGCCGGGGTCGGCCGAGGTTCTGATTCACAGCTTCATGAAGCCGGTGACGGACCCGAACAACCCGAAGGCTGGAGTCCAGTACTACGCCCCGGTGAAGGGTCTCATCGACTTCAACGAGCTGTCCCAGCTCATGGGGCGCGCCCAGCGTCAGGGAAACGCACTCAAGCCGACCCTGATGCAGTTCTACGACATGGAAGACAAGATCACGTCGAACTCCATCACGACAGGCATGAAGGAGGCGCACGAGCCGTTCGCTTCAATCCTGACGACGACTCAGCCCGCCGCGTTCCGGTCTCTGATCACGAAGGGTGATGACGACTCCGGATTCTTGAACCGTTGGGTGTTCGTCGCCGGTCCGGAGAAAAAGAAAATCGCCATCGGCGGCGCTCGCATCGACATCGAGCCAGCAGTGCCGTACCTGCAGTCGATCTACTCCTGGGCAGGGCGCTTCGGCGACGACGACTTCGTGGAGTGGGGTCCGGAGGCGGAGGAGCTGTTCACCGAGTTCTTCCACGACACGCTGTACCCGACGAAGGTCAACTCGCCTTCGTCGCTCCTGTCGCGTGTTGACCTTCTCATGAAGAAGGTCATCCTGCTCCTGGCGGGCAACAAGATGGAGAACGTTGTCTCAGGGCAGACCGTGCGAGACGCCATCGCGATCTACCCGTACATCGTGGCCTGCTACGGCATGCCCGAGAAGGAGATGGGCAAGAGCGAGATGAGCGAAATCTACGACGCGGTCCTGTACCAGTGCCGCAAGCAGTGGGAGAAGGACGGTGCACCGGCGGCCGGAGGGAAGGGCCTCACGGTGTCGATCATCAACCGGAACCTGGCGAGGCGTAACTACCCGAAGGATCTGATCATCAAGGCCATCGACCAGCTCGTGAAGCTTGAGGAGATCGAGGTTGTCCAGTCTGCACCCGGGGCCAAGGGTCGTCCGACGACGAGGTACCGCTATGTCGGCTGAGTACGTACAGATGCTCATGGAGGCCGAGACGGTGATTGAGGGGGACGTTGTCGCTGTTCGATTCTCTGACAACACGAGGCTTCACATGGCGCTCGACGTGTTCCAGGAGCTGACCGATCCCGAGTATCTCAATCGGCAGCACTACAGCCGCGCGACGTACGCGAAGAACTGCCACGGGCCGCTCTGCCGCCTGGCGGAGACGCACCGGGGCCGCAAGCGCAACGCCGAGCGCGCCCAAGACGAGGGCCGCGAGTACCGCGAAGGTCACCGCGCCAACGACCGCTCCGAAGAGCTCGCCCCGATCATCGCATGGCATCTGCACGCTAGGGGTCGCAAGATACGGGTTGGCTCCTGATGGGGAACTGGAAGCACAGACTGAGCAATGTCGACTCTGACAAGCGCACGGCGGACTGTGCGGAATGCGGCCCAGGCGTTCGTATTAAGTGGCGCGCAAGTAGCAGGCGCGCCGAGTGCATGACTCGCGTTCGATCCGAGAACGTCTCGGGGGCAGGTACCCCGCACGGCCTTACTCCAACAGCACGCAAGGTGCTGGTGTGGATGCAGGACGGCAAGTGTGCCATCTGTCACGACGAGTTGCAGGATGCACTCGTCGTGGATCATGACCACAGATGCTGTCCAGGTGGCAACTCGTGCGGCAAGTGCAGACGTGGCATGCTATGTCCTAGGTGCAACTCGGGACTCGGCTTCTTTGCCGACGATCCCGACAGGCTGCGCGCAGCTGCTACATACCTCGAGAAGTTCAACTGAGACAGAAAAGGCCGGACACCACATGGTGTCCGGCCTTTTCTTATGCGCCGATGGCGAACGCGCTTTGCGCCTTGCTTCTCACTTGCAGCATGGTGTCGATGGTAGTCCTGGCGATGTGCTCCTCGTACAACTCGTCCTCGCCCTGGTTCCCGCAGATGCACTGCGGGTCCTGGACGGACACCAGCGTGTGGGAGTTGACGATCCGCGCCACGACCTCCTCGGGGTCACGGAACCCCCGAACCTCGCCGTCAAAGATGACGGTGCCAGCCTCGCCGTCGTCGAGAAGCGGGACGCACTCTACCTCGATGACAGGGTGCTCGTTGGCGCAGTGCTCGAACCGCACGGCCCTGACGTGATCCACCTCGACGCCGTCGAGGACTACGGTGGTCCGGTTGAGCGACTTGTTGACCACCCGCAGGCTGTGCTTCTTGTCCACCTTGGGGTCCTTCCTTGACTCCTGGTAGGCGCGCGACTCCTGCAGTTCGGCCGGAGGCTGTTGGTCCACGTCCCACGCGATGTAGTGGTGGCACCTGTGGCAGGTCACGCCGAGCTGGGCTGTGACCTTGCCCCCGTAGATCTGATCGGAGAGCTTGGGCTTGCCGTAGTCGTGCTTTCCAGGTCCGCACCTCACCAGCGGGTTGGCTCCCTCGATCACCACCGAGGGCATCGGGGTGCCGTCGTCCCACACCGCCCAGGAGTCGCAGTCGATGCAGACTGTGGTCCACTGGTTCCTCCCGACGAGGCGCGGCTCAAGGAACTTGTGCTTCTGGCCGATGACCTGGCACCCCTGTGGCCGGAAGGTCGGCCTAGCGCCACAGCGAACGCACTTCGGCAGCGCCTTGCCCTCGTCGTTGATCCACCAGTCGAAGTTGTGCGTTCCGTTGCAGGGCGCACCCCACTTGTCGCTCAAAGGTCGAAGCCCTTCTGCTCGATTGGCCAGTCGTCGCACCACACCACGTGTGTCGCGCCGCCGTGCCCGTGAATCTTCATGACGTTCTCGATGCTGTCGTGCAGGATGACGGAGGCCATCTCGCCGCGCCAGCGCATTGCGATGTGGCCGTCAGTGAACTGCACACCCTCCGCCACCACGCCTGTGCCGGACACGCCGGTCACGTCGTCGATGCGGAGAAGAATGAACTTGCGGAACCCCTCGGTGATGGGCTCCTTCTCTTCTGGGGGGTCAAGAAGCCCCGCCTCACGCTCGATCCTGTGGCACAGGTCGAGCAGCTTGCAGAGCTCGGGGGACGAGCGCCGAAGCGGCAGATCGTCACCAACACGATCTGCCGCTTCGGCGAGTGCCCCGTTCAGGGCCACTCCGATCTCGGAGATTGAGGCCCTGAGCGTTGCGATGTCGAGCATGGGTCACCCTTCTGCTGGGCGGCTCACGCGGGGTCGTTGGGGTCGTACGAGACCAGCTCGTACAGGTGCCACACCAGCCCGGGAGTCGCCGCGGTTGCGACGTAGGTCGCCAGATACGTCTCGCCGAACCGAGTGTAGGTCCGCTCGAACGTCTGGCCGGTCGCATGTACTTGGAACAGGCGCGTCACATCGCTTGTGACAGCGCCGTGCTGAACGGGCACTTCCGCCCAGAGCGAGAGGCACCCTCCCTCCTGCATTGCTACAGGGAGGATTGTAGCACCCCTCGGCAGCTTGATCTCCTGCGGGGCTCCTGTGAGAACCAGGTCTACCTGGTACTTGTAGACAACCCTCATGATGCCATCTCCTTGCGTGGGATGGCAAGCGCAGCCAGCCCGCCCACGGCCGACGCGCCTGCCCAGATCGCGCCCTCGAGTGTGGGACCTGCCACCCACATGAAGGCGAAAATGCCACCAACAGAACCGATGCTTGCGGCAAGAACATGCGCCGCCCACAGCCTCATCTTGAGCTGCGTCGCGGGCATCTTGTGTGTCACTGGTGCTTGTCTCCCTCTCGAGGTCGGTTTGCGAGAATGCCTTCCACCGCGGTTGCGGCGATGTTGAGTCCCTCCGCGATGCCATACTCGGCGTCGCGAATGTGCTCCTGCTCTTCGGTGCGCCATGCCTCTGCCGCCTCCCACACGCCGTCCAACTGCTTGTTCGACCTGTTCAGGCGGCGCTGAAGCTCCTTGATGCGCGCCTTCTTGAGCCCGATTGCTCCGCGCAGACACCACACGCAGGTGGCCTCCAGCCACGTGAAGGCCCTCGGCTCTCCTGTCGGAATGGGCTTGCACTCGGGGGCAAGGGTAGGTCCGTGAACGACCGTCACGACTTGCCCTCGGCCTTCTTCTTGTCGGTCGCGCAGGCGGGGCACCGGTCGTCAGCGGGGTGATCCGCGTCCTGAGTCCAGTACAGATTGCCCTTGGCGTCCATGTAAGCGTGCCGGTGGTAGGGGATGGAGGCTGCGTACTGGTTGACGTAAAGCCCATCCTCGCCGATGTGCCTCATACTACCTCATTCACGGTGATTCGCCTTGCGCACGTCGTTTCGTGCGCCTGCACTTGCTTGGGTCGCTCGAAGCCCTTGTCGCAGTATCGGCACTTCTTCGCGTCCAGGGTGGGGACGTAGCCCTCGCGCTGAATGGGGTGGATGCCGAGGTCCAGCATCGCCAGCATGTTGAGCTTGTTCTCGTACGTGAACGTCGCCTCGTAAGGCTTCGGAACGCGAGCACCCCTAGGCATTCGTCAGCACCCCCCAGATACACAGCAGCAGGATCGGCGCAAACGCGATCCAGAACCACGCCCGCTTAGGCGCCTCGTAAAGGATGAACCCGAGGAACGACGCTATCTCGATGACAAGATTCTCGCGATACGGCGGGGCGAAATCCACGTGACACAGCGCACAGGAATACGCAACACGGTACGACTCGTCGCTGTGCTTGGTGATGAGCAGCACCGGAGCTTGGTGATACTCGCACGCCAGCGGAAACTCGATCGTGTGGTTCTCGGCGAACTCGTGGAGCCGGACGCGGGCCTTCACTTGCCACCTCGCATCAGGCGAATGCGCTCCTCGCGGCCCCGGATCGCGCCGTCAGGATCGCACTTGTGGCCCACCGGCCAGGGACCTTGAGGGTCGCTGTGGTGCTCTTCCCAGCACCCGAAGTGGTAGCCGCCGACGACGCTGTAGCCGCCCCATACGCCCGCTCTGCCGCAGCACTTGCACCTCATCGCCGGGCCGCCTGCTCCATCTCCTCGCGCGCCGCATCCCGGCAAGCCCGCCGGTCAGCCCACGCCGCGTTCTCCCAGCTCGGCATCTGACCAGGGCGCCAGATGCGCTCCAGGTAGATCTCCTTGGCCCGCTCGTTGAGCTTGTCGGGGTCGATGACGAGTCTTTTTGCCACCGCGAACTCCTCACTATCGGATGCATCTGATCCCTTGACAACAATGCCTGGCAAGCCACCTCGACCGTCCCGGAGTGCCGCAACAACGTCGGCGCAGGTGACCGGAACGAGGTTGTGGGAGCCTTCTGAGCCCTCGTCAACCCGCCAGTCCACCACTGCCTTGCAGGGGTGTGCGTGGTCGTGCTTGTCCATGCACGCGATTCTACCAGCGCGGCCACACCCCCGAAACCCCCGGCCGCTATACGGATGCATCCCTCCGCATCTTGTCACAAGGGTTTTCTGCAACGGCTGTTGCAACAAATCGATAGAGTCGGCATAGTCGTCGGTACTGGCTACAAGGGTTTTCTGCAACGGCTGTTGCACTATATCCCTAACTACACACCACCCGTCACGCCTGGCTACAAGGGTTTTCTGCAACGGCTGTTGCACTATATCAAAAACACCCCCGACACCCCCTAATCAGATTTACTGCAACACCCGTTGCACTAAAGCAATCCGCCCTCCGGAGCCCACTTCGACACTAAAACGGACATTGCGCACTAAGGCATGACATTTATGGTCAAGACTATAGCCACTTTCGTAAACGCAACACTTAGTGCAACAGCGGGGTGTTGCACTAAGTTTGGGGGTGTTTCCGCAGGTCAGAGGGGGTGCGGGGTATTTATTGCAACAACTGCAACGGGTTCCTAATAAGCCCTCCCCCTACCCCCCCCCCACCCGGGACCTTGTCGGGCCGTCATCCGCCCCCATGGGGACGGATCGTAAGGTGCTCCCCGTTGCAAGAAACCCTGGCCCCTCCCACACGGGGGAGCACCCGTATCCCTCCTATCACTACTACTACTACTACAATATATACAGTATATATCTATTAGAGGGTATAACCCCTAGTCAGAGGGGGTTTTTTACCTGCAACACTTCCTGCGACATCACTGCAACGGTGTCGTAAGAACTGTTTCACTAACAATCTTGTGGCTTGGATGCGGAATGAACGTAGTCTGCGACGTTCTACGACAAGAATGGTATCATCATTGACAAGATCTGAGGGGTCCAGAGACCTTTTCAAAAGTTTGTGCGCGGCGGGAGGCCTCAGAGGGGCGCCACGCGAGGGGGGGTCTGGATTTAATTGCCTCGGTCAATCAGTGCATTCTTCCGCCCGATAATTGCGCGGGGCAACGAGTTCAGACTTGATTGCACGGGGCATTCAAGAATGCGTGCCGCGATTCTCTAGCCGATAGTGTGCACTATCGGGTGCCTTTTCATTCGGGATTGCATCAGGCATTCATTCGCGCCATTTCGCGAGATTCCGCGAGGCATTCACGCGACCATGAACGAGTGCATTCATGAGTGCATTGAATGGCGCGTGAATGAGGCCGCATTGAGTCGCCATTGTGAATACGCGCATTGAGGCGCGCCTTGCCACCCCTTCCAGTAACGCATTCATTGCCCCATGAAACCATCAGCTAGAACGACCCTTAACATGATTGCTCGCATCAATCATCAATGACAATGTGTGTGGATCAGTATAGGTAATACCATTGAAAGGTGCTAGGGGCAACCGTCGAACAGGTGCGCACTGATTGCCCCTAGCAATCATCGCCCAGGGACACTGTTGCCTAGGGACACTGTTTCCCACAGCAACCATCTACTCAGCACATGATTGCCCGGGGACACCATTGCCCAGGGACACTGTTTCCCACAGCAACAGTTGCCTACGCCAATCATTGCCCAGGGACACTGTTTCATCAGGCACGCATAACTATGCGCCTGGTGTGTATGCCTATCCGCGCCGATCCCATGGTCGCGGAACTAGGCACCCGCTACGAGGCACAGAAAGGCCCCTAGAACGGCCGCGACCCCTATTTGGTCACTACCACCCCAGGAGCCTCGTGTTCGGCCGTTGTGCGCGTTTTCGCAGGTCAGCGCGCTGCAACTGGTTGCCTCAGGCACGCATGTCCATGCATACGCGCACAATCGAACAAGCTCGCACACAACTCACCAAGGTAAAGGTTTGGTACTGGCCGGCCTCGGTCCGCCTTGACTAACCCTTGACCAACGACCAGCTCGTTGCCTCGGGCAACCATCGGCCCGCCACTAGCTCGCGGTCGCGATCGTTGCCTCGGGCAACAAGATCGATCGTTACACAATCGTGACAATCGCAACTCGGACATACGCACCTTGTTGCACCAGGTAGCGACTAGCGTTGTGCGTAGCACGAACGGAACACCCGCCCGGGCGATCCGCCCAGGCCCCCGCCAAGGAGGAACCACCGATGAACGCCAGCACCGACCGCACGACGACCCAGGCCCCCGCGACCCGCTGGACCATCTCTCGACCTGGCGTCGCGCCGATGGTCCACACCTTCGCCACGCACGACGACCTCATGGTCCACCTGTGCAACGCGGCCGTCGCCCACGCTGTGGCGCACCGACTCGACCCGATTGCTGGCGCGTCGATCACCGAGGCCTCTCACGAGGGTTCCTTCACGGTCGACATCATCGAGTACCAGCTCGCGGGCGGATGGTCTGTGAAGGCTGTTCGCGAGGTCTAATCCACATTCACCCGCCCGGGCCGCTAGGGTGGCACACGACCAGTGTGGTATGCTGTTCGTGTTCCGCCCGGGCCGCCCGGCCCACCATCCGGTACCAACCGAGGAGTCATCATGGCACGCAAGACCAGCACCACGACCACGACCGTCGACCACGCCGCGCTCGCGGCCGAGATGGTCACCCGCTACCAGGAGGCGACCGGCCCGGCCAAGACGGCCGTTCGCAACGAGACCCAGGCCGCCATCAACGCGGCCGTCGACCGGCTCGACCTGGACGCCATGCAGGCCTACAAGGCCGCGCTGGACGCCATGGTCCCTGCCAAGCCCACGGCCGCGCCGGTCGACTACGAGGCCCTGGTCGCCCGCCGGATCGCGACCCTCCGCACGGCCGCCGAGGCCCTCGCGAACGGTTCCGTCCGGCCCGCTGGAATCCCGGACGAGGTAACGCTCGACCTCGACCGGATCGCGACCCTCCTCGACGAGGCCACGCACGACGACTACGCGGAGGAGGCCGACAAGCTCGCGGCCGAGAAGGTCACCCGGGCGACGGGTGAGCGCGGGTCGATCCACGCGGCCGTCGTCCGCGCCTTCGAGGCCTCGGGGGCCGACAGCCTCACGATCGCCGAAATCACGCGCCTCGGTGCCACCGACGACTACAAGCCTGGCTCGGGGGCCGTGGCGGCCCGGTACTTCACCAGCGAGGGGTCGCGTGGCGAGCGCGACGGATTCATCGGCCTCGACGCGACCGCCACCGAGCCTCGTCGCATCACCCGCGCCTGACGCGCCACTAGCGGCCCGCCCGGACCATCCGGGCGGGCCGCGCCTTTGCTCTACTGGTTGCCCGAGGCAACTGTCGCCTCAGGCAACCAATCTGTAGCTGAACCGTTAATTGCCCCGACCAACCATCCCGATACGGTCGCCCGAGGCAACGAGGCCGTATATGCCCCTAGAACGGCCGAACAGGCGCGACCCTAGGGAATCACCCCAGGTCGACCCCTACGGCCGTCCTGGGGGCCGTAGCGTGCCTCGTAGGCCCATGCGCGCCTGGTTCGCCCGCCACGGCCCCCGCACGGCCCGCTGCCAGTACGCCCCGCACCGAACGAGGCCCGCGTGCAGCCCGTAGGCGGCCGCGCAGGCCCGTCCTGGTCCCCAGACACCCGAACGGCCCCTACGGCCGTTCTAGGGGCCGCTAGGGGCCGCACAGGCGCACCTCGGCCCCCGTGGCACCCGCCACGCATGAATCGGCGCACCATCCGGCCCCCACGCCCCGCCGCGCACGGCCCCCGCCACGCCCCGGCCGTGCCGTCGCCCGGCCCGACCTCGGCCCCCGTGGCACCCGCGCACGCCCCGGCCTCGAAGAATGCCAGCACGCGCCATTTACGCCTCGCCCCATTCCGCCGCCCGCGCCCGAAATAGGGCTCAAACAATGGGCTCTTGGGAATAGAGTCAATGCGCAGATTTCACCCGTGAAGAATGTAATTCGACTCCCGGAAACGACATTCTTAAAGCAAAGTGTTCGGTAGAATGGTTCCATGGCCCGGGGCACGCCCCGGATCGAGTGCAAATACAGTCCCCACCTTCGGGAGGAAGTACCGTGGCAGACCTGGTCCTAACCAACAACGAAGTTCCGCACCTCGCACTGCTCAAGTTTTTCGGCGAGCAGACCGGACTTCGTTACCAGCTCCGTCCCTACGAGCGGATGTTGACTGTCAAGGTCAACCACGAGACCGGCAAGGCTGCACTCCTCATCGAGACCTTCATAGTCAAGGAGACTCGCCGCTCGGTAACCTTCCTCAAGCGCGGCCGAAAGCTGGTCGGCTTCCACCAGGTCGAAGTCCAGGGAATTGGCGCCAACGTTCTTTACAAGCGCTGGATGCGGGACGACTACGAGCCCTTCGTCCTGTGGGACGACGACTTCACCCCTACCGAAGACGTTCACCTCGGAACCGTCCTTTCCAACAAGGAGCGCGCCGAGAAGCGCGAGTGGGAGGGTATGGCCTACCGAGTCGGTTCGAAGTCGTCCCCCATGGACAACGCTGAGCGCACCGCAGCCGGTTACACCACGGACGCTATGACGCGCCACTGGAAGTGACTAACATCATCCGCAGTCTTACCCCATTGTCGGGAGGAAAGATCATGAAGCTGCGAATCAGCCGCCGGGAGTACTTCCAGTGCAAGTGCGGCAAGAAGTTCTTCGTCA
>Ga0164243_10012153_pt1 | contig 12227 bp, 18 predicted proteins | sample OricompcompostOP_FD_108781 | JGI IMG/M metagenome (GOLD analysis project Ga0164243, IMG submission 108781) | Organic Plus compost microbial communities from Emeryville, California, USA - Original compost - Organic plus compost (OP) | ecosystem: Engineered > Solid waste > Mixed feedstock >...
GGCGACCGGCGGGCGCCCCCCTCGCCGTACGGGCCCCTCCTGTGCTAGGTTATCCACAGGCTGTGGACGGCAGCCTGCGGAGAAGGGCCGCGCCAGACGCGCCCCCCGCTCGAGAGATGGTGGTGCAGGAGTGGGGCGGTGCGTGACCTTTGCACGATCGCGGTCCTGTCCGGCAAGGGCGGCGCCGGCAAGACGACCTTGAGCTTGAATCTCGCCGTCGCGGCCCAGCGGCGCGGCCGCATGGCCCTGGTGGCCGACGCCGATCCGCAGCGCTCGGCGGCCCTGGCGCTGAAGACCCGACGTCCGCCGGGCCCGGGGCTGGTGGAGACCGGCGGGCCCAAGCTCATGCAGCTGCGCCACGCCGCCGCCCGGGAGGGGGCGGAGCTCCTGGTGATCGACAGCTCCCCCGGTCCGGAGGCGGACGTGGTGGCCGCGGCCATGGCGGCGGACCTGTGCATCGTGGTCACCCGGCCGAGCTTCCTGGACATCGCCACCGCGCTCGCCACGGCCGAGATCGTGCGGCGCGTCGGCGGCCGCGGCCTGGCGGTGCTGAACCAGGCGCCCAGCGCCCGGGAAGGGCGCGAGCCGCCCGCGGTCGAGAAGGCGCTTGAGGCGCTGCGCTTCGTCGGCCTGCCGATCTGCCCGGTGGTGCTGCGGGCGCGGGTGGCCTACCAGGGCGCCATCGCCCACGGCCTGGGTGTGGAGGAATGGGCCCCGGGCGGCGCGGCCGCCTGCGAGATCGCGGGCCTGTGGGCCCATGTGGAGGCCATGATCGGCCACCAGGGCGAGGCCCGCCGCGCCTGAGCGCGGAACAAGCGCCGAGCTGGGCCGTTCTGGCGGCTGGGGCTGACGGAGTTTTCGGCATGGCCGGCGTGCGCCGCATCGCCACGGCCCGCACCGGGCCCAGGGCTCCCTGGCCCGCCCTGCTGGCGGCCATGGCCCTGGCGGCGGGCGCGGCGGGGGCGTTCTACGCCGAGGGTCGGGCCGGCGAATCCGGCGGGCCGCCCATGTCTGGCGCCAACGCTTCGGACCTGACCGGCCCGGCCGCCGCGAGCGGATGGGGGTGACGGTCCGGCCATGGCGCGCAGGCAAGCCAAGGGGTCCTGGACGGCGGTCTGGCTCTTCGTCGGGCTGGTGGTGCTCTTGGCGGTGTTCTACCTGGCCTGGCGCGCCGCTTCGCCGCCTCGCCGGCTGGCCGTGAACATGGGCCCGCCCGCGCCCGTGCGCGCGCCGGTTCCGAACGGGGCGCCCAATCCCCAGCCCCTGCCGGGCCCCACGCCCAAGCCGCCCTCCTGATCCCCATGGCCGCCCCCGATCCCGCCCGCCGTACGCGCAAGACCTCGCCGCAGGGTCCGGACCCGGACGGCCGCATGCCGCCCCTGGGCTGGATCGCGGTGGCCGGCCTGCTGGTGGTGCTGGCCTTCGTCTACTCCAGCTGGCGCGGGGTGGAGCTGGCCGCCTCCGGCGAGGCGACGGCGCCGGCCGCATCGGGGCCCGCGGCCGCCGGCGGCTGAGGCGGGAGAGGGGGCGGCGATGCCTGGGCGGCCGGATCAGGAGAACCCCTCGGAGGACAAGCGCACCACGGCCGACCGGCTGTCGGACGCGCCGGCCGTGCTCTGGTTCATCCTGGCGATCTTGCTGGTCGCGGCCTTCGCCGGGGTGGTGTTCTGGCTCCACCGCGACGGCGTCGCGTTTTCCTAGAGCGCGTCAGGCCAAAGTGTGTGGGGTTTCGCCGCCCGGAGGCGCTCTATATCGTTGAATCTAGAGCACTTCGATCCGGGCCTGCCGCGCCCAGTCGAGGGCGGCGACCCGGCAGGCGGAGGCCAGGGGACGCTCGCCGCGACCCTTGTCGATGCGGCCCACCAGGGCGGCGAGGCCGCCCCCCTGGGTCCGGGCCATGGCCTCCAGGGCCGCCCAGAACTCCGGCTCCAGGGCCAGCGAGGTGGAATGGCCCGAGAGGGTGATCGAGCGCTTCTTCAGCACCTTGGCCTCACTTGTCCGGAGTCCGGTCGCGCTTGCCGGCGTCCACCTCGCGCCGGGCCTTGGCCTGCCGAGCCCTGGCCAGCTCCTTCTCGGCCTTGGTGCGGCCGAACCGGACGCGGTTCTCCGCCGCCTGGGCCTCGGCCTGCGCCTTCGCGCGGGCCTTGCGCGCCTTGTTGAGGTTGATCGGCTCGGCCACGGCTCAGCTCGCGTCCCTGGCCTGGGCCCGGGCCATGGCGGGGCGGTCCTGCAGACGCGCCAGATAGGCGTCGAAGGCGTCGCGCTTGGGCAGCATCTGGGCCCCCCACTGCACCACGCTGCCGTACAGCACGTCAGCGGCCGAGAAGCGCTCGCCCAGCATGTAGGGCCCCCGGGCCAGGGCGCCTTCGAAACGGCGCGCCATCTGCTCGTATCCCCGCCTGGCGTGCTCCTCGGAGTCCGTCCGGCCGGTCCACTTGTTGATCAGCGCCGGCTCGACCTCGCCGGCGTAGAAGAACAGCCAGGTCAGGTAGTCGCCGCGCGCCGGATCGCCCGCGGCGGGCCCGAGCCCGGCGGCCGGGAAGGCGTCGGTCAGGTAGAGGCAGATGGCGGCGGACTCCGAGACCAGGCGGCCGTCGTGCTCCAGCGTCGGCACCTTGCCTTCCGGATGGGGGTTCCTGGGGTCGGGCCCGCCCGTGCCGTCGCCCCGGCGGATGGAGACGTACTCGATCTCGTAGGGCTCTCCGAGCTCCTCCAGGAGCCAGATGATGCGGGAGGAACGCGACTGCGGCGAATGGTAGAGCTTCAGCATGGGCCACCTCCAGGGCGCGAACAATACGAGAACGACCACGCACGTCAACCGCCGCGGGGACGCCGGGCCCGCCTCATTGTGGCCGCCGGCCGGGGCTCCTATGGCGCCTCTTCCCGGAGGACCAGCTTGAAGCCCATCATCGCCGCCGCCGCCGCCGCCCTGGCCCTGGCCGCGCCCGCCCTGGCGGCTCCTGCGGCGCCCGACGCGCCGGTCGTGACCCGCGATGCGCCGGTGGCCACCGGCGCCGCCCCGGCCCGCCCGACCTTCGACCTCTGCGCGGGCGCCTACGCGGCCCTGGCCCGCCACCAGGACAACTACGGGAGCGAGGGCAGCCTGATGAGCGAGCGGTTCCCCAACTTCGCGCGCATCAGCTACGACGAGCGGCTCGCGCGCCTCGCCCGCCAGGCCGAGAAGGGCGTGAGCGAGCTCAAGGCCGAGGCCCTGGACCGGCACGGCGACTTCTTCCGCAAGCTGGTGGACGCCGAGACCGAGGGCGACATGAACGTCGATCCGGTCAAGCAGGTGACCTTCACCGCCGACGCCTGCGACGCCCAGTACGGCTTCTCGCCCTCCCTCGGCGGGTGAGCCGGCCCGGTCAGCCCGGGCCGATCATCTTCTCCGGACGCACCAGCTCGTCGAACTCCGCGTCTGTGACGTAGCCGCCGCCGACGGCCTCCTCGCGCAGGGTCGTGCCGTTCTTGTGCGCGGTCTTGGCGATCTTGGCGGCGTTGTCGTAGCCGATCTTCGGGGCCAGGGCGGTGACCAGCATCAGCGAGCGCTCGACCCCCTGGCGGATGTTGTCCTCCCGGGCCTGGATGCCGACCACGCAGTTGTCGGTGAAGCTGACCGAGGCGTCGGCGAGCAGCCGGCAGGACTGCAGGAAGTTGTAGGCCATCACCGGGTTGAAGACGTTCAGCTCGAAGTGGCCCTGGCTGCCGGCCACGGTCAGGGCGGTGTGGTTGCCCATGACGTGTACGCAGACCATGGTCAGGGCCTCGCACTGGGTGGGGTTCACCTTGCCCGGCATGATCGAGGAGCCCGGCTCGTTCTCCGGCAGGGCCAGCTCGCCCAGGCCCGCCCGAGGGCCGGAGCCCAGGAAGCGGATGTCGTTGGCGATCTTGAACAGGGCGGCGGCGGCGCTGTTCAGGGCGCCGTGCGAGAACACCATGGCGTCGTGGGCCGCCAGGGCCTCGAACTTGTTCGGCGCGGTGACGAAGGGCAGGCGCGTGATGTGGGCGATGCGTTCGGCCACGCCCTCGGCGAAGCCGACCGGCGCGTTCAGGCCGGTGCCGACGGCGGTGCCGCCCTGGGCCAGCTCGTAGAGGCCGTAGAGGCTCTCCTTGATGCGCCGCACCGCCATCGCGACCTGGTGGGAGTAGCCGGAGAACTCCTGGCCCAGCGTCAGGGGCGTGGCGTCCTGAGTGTGGGTGCGCCCGATCTTGATGATGCCGGCGAAGGCCTCGGTCTTGGCCTTCAAAGCCGCGTGCAGGTGCTCCAGCGCCGGGTTCACCTCGTAGGCGAGCTGTTCGGCGCAGGCGATGTGCATGGCCGTCGGATAGGTGTCGTTCGACGACTGGCTCATGTTGACGTGGTCGTTGGGGTGGACCGGCGTCTTGGAGCCCAGCTTGCCGCCCAGCATCTCGATGGCGCGGTTCGCGATCACCTCGTTGGCGTTCATGTTGGACTGGGTGCCCGAGCCCGTCTGCCAGACCACCAGCGGGAAGTGGTCGTCGAGCTTGCCGTCGATCACCTCCTGGGCGGCGGCCACGACGGCCTCGCCGATCTTCGGGTCGAGCTTGCCCAGCGCCATGTTGGTCTCGGCCGCCGCGCGCTTGATCACGCCGAGGGCGCGGATGATCGGGCGGGGCTGCTTCTCCCAGCCGATCTTGAAGTTGGTGAGCGATCTCTGGGTCTGGGCGCCCCAGTAGCGGTCGGCGGGGACCTCGATCGGTCCGAAGGTGTCGGTCTCGGTGCGGGTGGCGGTCATGCTGGTCCCTCTAACGGCCGCTCGCCGGGCCCGCAACGCCGTGGCGCCGGGCAAGGCGCTGCGCTATGGCGGGAACACGTCAATGGAGCGCGGGCAATGCTGGTTGCGACCACCAACGAGCTGCCGGGCTACCGGATCGTCGGCTACCTCGGCCTCGTGCGCGGCGTGACGGTGCGCTCGCGCAGCGTGCTGGGCAACATCGGCGGGGCGCTGCAGTCGGTGTTCGGCGGCAACCTGTCGATCTACACCGATCTGGCCGAGACGGCCCGCCAGGAGGCCTACGACCTGCTGGTCCGGCACGCCGAGCAGCTCGGGGCCAACGCCGTGGTGGGGATGCGGTACGACGCGAACGAGATCATGGAGGGGATCACCGAGGTCCTCGCCTACGGCACGGCGGTGAAGGTCGAGGCGGCGTGAGCGGCCGGCGGCGGACGGCCGGCGCATGAGCGAGTCCTGGACCGGCCGGGGCAAGGTGCGCGCCCGGGAGACCGGCGAGGGCGGGCTGCAGATCGTGGTGGACGGCCTGTCCACCCAGGCCAAGGTCTACAAGCCCCTGATCTACGAGTTCTTCCGCAAGGAGTGGCGGGCGGCCCGGCCGTCCTGGGCGGAGTTCTCGGTGGAGATCGCGATGGAGTACGTGGGCGATCCGCCCTGGCTGGACCTGGACAACCTGGCCAAGGCGATCCTCGACGCCTGCAAGGGCTACGCCTTCCACGACGATTCCCAGGTCGGGCGGCTGCTGGTGGAGCGGCGCGCGGGCGAGCGCGAGAGGATCACCGTGACCATCGGGCCGAGGTGAGGCCGGCTCAGCCGCTCCAGGGCTCCAGCGCCCCCCACATCCCGAGCAGGACCGCGAACAGGCAGAAGATCACGGTGGTGGCCGTGAAGCGCGCCTTGCGGCCGGTGGTCCAGCTGTCCAGGCGCCGGCCGCCGCGCCAGGCGATCGGCAGCAGGCCCAGGACCAGGGCGGTCATCACCGTGGCCACAAGCGCGCAGGAGGAGCCGACCACCAGGCGCGGGTCCGGCCAGCCGAACATGGCCCGTGCGGCGTCCTTGGCGCTGAGGGCCCAGGCGGCGAAGCAGGCCACGGCGACGATCCACAGCACCGACGCCGACAGCTGGGCCGCGTCCGCCCGGCCCTGGATCGAGGTCTGGCGGAAGTCGCGCCGGTCGCGCAGGAACAGGCCCGCCAGGGCGGCCAGGGCGCTGATCACGGTCGCGGCCGCGGCCGCGACCAGCACGGTGCGGCTGAACAGCAGGCCCACCCGCTCGTAGGCGGCCAGGCCCGAGGGCGCGAACCAGCGCGCCGCCTGTCCGCCCTGGATGTCGAACGCCAGCACGCCGACGCCGTCCACCGCGCGGAAGCGCGCCTGCGGCAGGTCGAGGCCCGAGCCCTCCTCGGGGACCCAGCGCATCGCGCCGCCGGGACCGGGTGTGACCAGGACCCCGTCGGGGCTGACCTTCACCCGCGCCAGGCCGCGGACGCGGTCCACGAAGCCCTCCAGGCCATGGTAGGCCCGCGCGGTGGTCAGATAGACGCCGGAGAAGGCGCCGGCATTGTCCCTCAGCCATTCGGAGCCCTGCGATCCCGGGGAAGGCGGGGCGGCGTAGAACCGCTGCACCAGCTGCGCCGGCAGCCCGGTCACCAGGGGGGCGGAGGTGTCGGTGTTCGCCACGACGAACACGCCGAGCCCGAGCGCCGGGACGGTCACCATGCGCGCCCGGAACGACAGGGTCGAGCCGTCGCGCCCGTAGCCGTGGAATCCGCCGGGCAGGTCGTACTGCATGAAGCCCGAGGCGTTCGGCGCCGCCCCTGGCGCGGGGGCCGGGGCAGGGGTGCGGAAGCTGCGCGCGATGGCGGGGCTGTAGAGGCTCGCCCCGTCGAGCGACCCGTCCGCCAGCATCGCCAGCATGAAGCGCGCCATGTCCGAGGAGGTCGCCGAGGCCGACATGGCCGGGGCGATCTGGGTGAAGTACTCGAAGGGACGCGTCTGGTAGGCCGCGCCGGTCCAGTGGAAGCCTTCCGAGACGTCGCCGGCCAGGGCCGGCGACATCGGCGCGGGCAGGTCCTGGCGGTCCGGATAGGGCTCGCGCAGGGTCGTGCGCTTCAGGCCCAGCGGGCCGATGATCTCGGCCTCGGCCAGGGCCTGGGGGGTCTTGCCCGTGACCTGGACCAGGGCCTCGCCCGCCAGCGCGGCGCCGTAGGGCGAATCGGTCGGCAGGGCGCCGGGCTGGCGCACCCTGTGCGGGCGCTCCTGGCTGAGGTAGAGGTCGAGGGGGCGGATCCGTCCTGGGGACCGCTCGACCAGCTGGCCGAGGACGCGGGTCTCGAAGCCTGGCGTCTGGGCCATCAGGTCGCGCACGGTGACCGGCCGCTTGTAGCCCTGGTCTCGCACCTGGTCGCGCTGGGGCAGGTAGACGTTGACCGGCGCGCCGATCCGGATGTGGCCGGCCTCGATCTCGCGCATCAGGGAGATCCAGGTGAAGTTCTGGGTGATCTCGCCGAGGCGGAACAGGGTGCGGGCCGGATCGACCTGGCGGGCCGGCTGCAGCCGGTCGAGGCCGTAGCCCTTGTCCAGCACCACCTGGCCGTTCTGCACCACTGCGACCGCGGCCCCGGCCACGTGGTCGCGGCGCATGGCCTGCTCCACCAGGCCGTCGACGAAGGCCTCCAGCTCGACCGGCGCGATCACTTGGCCCGGGGTGAGACGGGCGCCGGCGGGGGCGGGCGGGGCCTCAGCGGCCTCGGCGGACGCCGCTGGAGCGGGCTGCGGCGCCGGCTTCGGGCGCGGGGCCGGCGGCGGCGCGGGCCTGGCCTTCTGCAGCGCCGTATAAGGCACCGGCGCGGGCGGCGGCTTAGGCGCCGGCGCGGGCGGCGGCTTAGGCGCCGGCGGCGGGGGGGCGGAGGACGGGGCCGAGGACGCGGGGCCGGCGGGCGAGGCGGAGGCCGGCGCGGGGGCCGCCGAGGACCGGGCGGCGGGGGAGGGCCTGGCCGCGGAGGGCGGCGGGCCGGCGGCGGGCCTCGTGGCCGGGGCCGTCTCGAACCCCGAAACCTGCGCGAGCCCCGCGCCGGCCAGCAACACCGCCGTGGCGGCGGCGGCCACGCCGGCCAGCACTCGCTTCACCCGTCGACTCATCAGCCCCACTCCCCAGGAGTCCTTTTCTAGGCGCCATTCCATGCGCCTGGGAACCGGGCGGGCCGGGAAATGCGCGGGCGGCGGCCGCCGTCAGGGCGCGGCGCCGGTCCCGGGGAGGGAGGCGTGCACGGCGGCGCGCCTCAGGGCGTAGAAGGGCAGGAGCGGCCGAATCCGCGAGCCGATGAACAGCTGCGGCTCGGAGGGCGGGGCCATGCCCGTGGCGACCTCCTTGCGGGCGACGCACTGCTGCACGGCCACGCCGATGTGGCCGAAGTCGCCGCCCTGGGGCAGCTCCTGCAGGATGCAGGCGTCGAAATAGGGATAGCGGTCGCTCTCGCCGCAGCCGAACGAGCTGCGGTCCGGCCGGGCGGCGGTGAGCACCATCCGGTCCGGCCGCGCCAGGGGCGGGACGAACACGCCGGAGAAGCAGGCGGACACGATCACCACGGCGGGGCGTCCGGGGCAGGCCTGGTCGACAATGCCCGACAGGCCCGCGGGGGACAGCAGGCGGTCGCCGACCAGCACCCCGTCGGGCGAGCCGTGGGAGGTGAAGTAGACGAGGCAGCCGCCGCGCGCGGCCGAGGCCAGGCCGTAGAGCTGGCTGGCGATCAGGCCGGCGTCGCTGAGCATCAGGCGCTCCTGCGGGTAGCGCTCGGGCCGGGCGGAGAACTGGCGGATGTTGGCGGGCGGGAAGCCGGCGTCGACCAGGGCCCGGGCGACGTCGCGGCGGGCGTTGTCGAAGGCTTCGCTGGGCGAGCCGGAGTGGGCGCGGTCGTCGCCGGCCACGATCACGGCGGCTCAGTCGTCGAAGGTCCCGGCGGCGCGGGCGGCGCGCGCGGTGAGCAGGGCGCAGGAGAGGGTGAGCAGGGCGCCGATCAGCAGAGCGGCGGCCCGGCGGCTCATTTCTTCCTGAACTGGTCCAGGGAGACCACCTTGGCCTCGCCTTCGGGGGGCGGCTCCGGCGCCGGCAGCCCCGGCGCGTCCGCCTCGGCGGCCGCCTCAGGCTGCGGCTCGACGACGGGCGCCTCGAACTGCACCTGGAAGTGGGCGTAGGGATCGAAGAAGCGCGTCATCGCCGCATAGGGGATGGACAGCCGCTTGGGCTGTCCGCCGAACTTCAGGGTCACCGCGAAGAAGGTCTCGCCCGGCGCCAGGTCCCAGAACTGGTGCTGCAGGACGATGGTCATCTCGTCGGGGTACTGCGCCAGCAGCTCCGGCGGCAGCGACACGCCCGGGGCCCTGGTCTTGAAGCTGATGTAGAGCTGGTGGTCGCCGGGCAGGCCCTGGGGCGAGGCGGCCTGCTTCAGCGCCATCTTCACGACGCCCCTGAGGGCGTCCTGCGCCATGGCCTCGTAATCGAGCTTGTCCCTGGGCGGTGGTGGCTTGGCCATATCCGACATCGATCTACAGAACTGCCGGAAATCTAGCCGCTCGCCCGGCGAGCGCAATCGGGTTCCGGGCCGCGAGGGCGGCAAAGGCGCCGGGATGTGAGGAAAGGTGGAGGCTTCTGTTGCCAGGCGCCTCCGAGCCCCGCCTAGACCGGCTAAGGCCTAGGGCTTTAGGTCGGATCTACCCGCGCGCATTACGCGGCGAGGGCATACCCTTCAGCGAAGTTATCGTTCGCAGTTAGTAAAGGCCCGATAACGGCGGAACCATGCCGGGAGAAAGCCACGCCTTTACACGCCTGTCGAAACTGATCGGCCCCATGCTTGCCGGCGATAACCCGGGAAGGAGTTGGTGGAGCCGCCGGGAATCGCACCCGGGTCCAGATCGCTTATTTCGCGCGCGTTTATCCCCATAGTCGGAACGAGCCCGACGAGGGGAATATAGGACGCGAGGGTTAGGATTTGAAGACCGCCGGCCCGCGTCAGCCGTTCGTGACGTTCTGCGGCAGGGAGATTTGCAGCCCGTGGCGCAGCTGGTCGTCCATGCGGTCGCGGGAATCGCGCCGGATCCTTTCCCACTCCTCGGCGGTCTTGCAGACCCGCTCGGCGCCGAGCCGGGATCCGGTCACCTCGTTGACGTGGCAGACCAGCTTGGGCTTCGCCGGCTTGGCGGCCTTGGCCGGAGGGGCGGAGGGGGGCGCGACCGCCGGGGCGGGGGCCGCCTCGTTCTGGGCGAGGAGGGCCGCGAACAGAATGGCGAGCATGGATCTGGGTCCTGGACAGCCTGTGCGCCTCAGACTGTGATCCCGACGCGCGCGATCGACAACCGGAAAGCGCAGCCTTACCGCCCGCTCGCCGTCTGTGGTCGCCTCCAGGGCCGCCGCGGCCCGGACGTCAGGCCTCGCCGGCGCCCCGGGTGATGGACAGCACGCCCGTGCGCGAGAGCTCGACGAGGCCAAGGGGCCGCATCAGGTCCACGAACTTGTCGATCTTGGAGGAGGCGCCGGTCACCTCGAACACGAAGCTCTCGTGGGTCGTGTCGATCACCCGCGCGCGGAAGATGTCGGCCACGCGCAGCGCCTCCATCCTGTCCGCCCCGGTCCCGCGCACCTTGATCAGGGCCAGCTCGCGCTCCACCCCGGCTGGATCACGGGTCACGTCGTGCACCTCGCGGACCGAGACCATGCGCTCCAGCTGCGCCCGGATCTGGTCGAGGATCAGGGCCGTGCCGGAGGTGACGATGGTGATGCGCGAGACGTGGCGCGCCGCGTCGGTCTCGGCGACGGTGAGGCTCTCGATGTTGTAGCCGCGGGCCGAGAAGAGGCCCACGACGCGCGCCAGCACGCCGGGCTCGTTGTCCACGAGCACCGCGTAGGTGCGCTTCTCGACGGGTTGCTGGACTCTGGGAGGCATGGCGATCCGGCCTAAACCATGATCCGGCCTTCCTCGTCGATGACGGAGTCGAGGTCGACGCCCGCATCGCCGAGGATCATCTCGTTGTGCGCCTTGCCCGAGGGGATCATCGGGAAGCAGTTCTCGTCCTTGGTCACCCGGCAGTCGAACAGCACCGGCTTGTCGGACTCGATCATCTGCCGGATCTTGTCGTCCAGCTCGTCCGGGTGCTCGGCGCGCAGGCCCAGCGCCCCGTAGGCCTCCGCCAGCTTCACGAAATCGGGCAGGCTCTCGGAGTAGGAGTGGCTGTAGCGGCCGCCGTGCAGCAGCTCCTGCCACTGCCGCACCATCCCCATCCATTCGTTGTTGAGGATGAAGATCTTGATCGGCAGGCCGTACTGCACCGCCGTCGACATCTCCTGCATGGTCATCTGCACCGACGCCTCGCCGGCGATGTCGATGACCAGGGCGTCCGGGTGGGCCATCTGCGCCCCCACCGCCGCGGGCAGGCCGTAGCCCATGGTCCCCAGGCCGCCGGAGGTCATCCAGCGGTTCGGCTCCTCGAAGTGGAAGAACTGGGCCGCCCACATCTGGTGCTGGCCGACCTCGGTGGTGATGTAGACCTCACGGCCCTTGGTCAGCTCGTACAGCCGCTCGATGGCGTACTGCGGCTTGATCATCTTCGGATCGCGCCGGTAGGCGAAGCCCTTGCGGGCGCGCCAGCCCTCGATCTGCGACCACCAGTCCTTCAGCTCCAGCGTCTTCAGCCGCCGGGCCCGCCAGGTCTCCAGCATGGCCGAGATCACCCGGCCGACGTCCCCGACGATGCCGACGTCCACCAGCACGTTCTTGTTGATCGAGGAGGGGTCGATATCGACGTGGATCTTCTTCGAGCCCGGCGAGAAGGCGTCGAGGCGCCCGGTCACCCGGTCGTCGAAGCGCGCGCCCAGGCAGACCATGACGTCGCAGTCGTGCATGGCGTGGTTGGCCTCGAAGGAGCCGTGCATCCCCAGCATCCCCAGCCACTGCGGGTCGGACGCCGGGAAGGCGCCCAGGCCCATCAGGGTCGAGGTGACCGGCGCGCCGACCGCATGGGCGAACTCGCGCAGGGCCTGGCTGGCCGCGGGACCGGAATTGATCACGCCGCCGCCGGTGTAGAAGATCGGCCGCCGCGCGCCCGCGATCAGGTCCACCGCCTCGGCGATCAGGTCCGGGTCGCCCTCGGTCCTGGGCCGGTAGGCGTGGGCGTGCCGCGCCGCCTCGGGACCGACGTAGGTCCCCGTCTGGAACTGGATGTCCTTGGGGATGTCCACGACGACCGGGCCGGGCCGGCCGGTGGTGGCGATGTGGAAGGCCTCGTGCAGGACGTGCGGCAGGTCCTCGAGCCGCTTCACCAGGTAGTTGTGCTTGGTGCAGGGCCGGGTGATGCCGACCGTGTCCGCCTCCTGGAAGGCGTCCGAGCCGATCAGGTGGGTGGCGACCTGGCCGGTCAGGACCACCAGCGGGATGGAGTCCATCAGGGCGTCGACGATGCCGGTGATGGCGTTGGTCGCGCC
>Ga0164243_10012154_pt1 | contig 12227 bp, 8 predicted proteins | sample OricompcompostOP_FD_108781 | JGI IMG/M metagenome (GOLD analysis project Ga0164243, IMG submission 108781) | Organic Plus compost microbial communities from Emeryville, California, USA - Original compost - Organic plus compost (OP) | ecosystem: Engineered > Solid waste > Mixed feedstock >...
ACGCCGTCGCTGTGGATCGTGGCGCTGGTGATCGCGCTGGTGAACTGGGTGCAGGCGGCGCGGGTGATCTATACCGAGACGACCGCCCTGACCGAACGCGAATTCATCGCGGCCGAGCGCACGCTGGGCGCGGGGACGGGACGCATCCTGTTCCGCCATGTCCTGCCGCATCTGGTGCCGACGGTGATCGTTTGGGGGACATTGGGGATCTCGACCACGGTGCTGCTGGAGGCGACGCTGTCCTTCCTGGGCGTCGGCGTGCAGCCGCCCACCCCGAGCTGGGGCAATATCATCTTTGAAAACCAGACCTATTTTCAGGCGGCGCCCTGGCTGGTCTTCATCCCCGGCGCGGCGATCGTCCTGCTGGCGCTGGCCTTCAACCTCGTGGGCGACGCGCTGCGCGACGTGCTGGACCCGACGCAGCGAGGGCGGGACTGATGGCGACCTATGTCCTGCGCCGCCTGGTGCAATCGGCCCTGATCCTGCTGGGGGTCTCGTTCGTCACCTTTCTGCTGCTCTATGTGCTGCCCGCCGACCCGGTGCGCCAGATCGCGGGGCGGTCGGCCACGGCGGCGACGGTGGAGAACATCCGCCAGCAACTGGGGCTGGACCAGCCATTTGCCGTGCAATACGGCCGCTATCTGGGCAACCTCGTCCAGGGCGACCTGGGCCGCAGCTATCTGCAAAGGACCGACGTGGCCGAGCTGATCCGGGCGCGGCTGCCCGCATCGCTGCTGCTGATGGCGGCGGGGATCGCCTGCGAACTGGCGATCGGGTTGACGCTGGGCGTGCTGGCGGCGCTGTGGCGGGGACGGCCGCTGGACCAGGGGCTCATGGTCGGCAGCTTCATCGCCGTCTCGGCGCCGCAATTCGTGGTCGGGCTGCTGCTGCTATATGTCTTTGCCGTCAAGCTGGGCTGGTTTCCGATAGGCGGCTACGGGACGGCGGCGCATCTGGTGCTGCCGGCGCTGACGCTGGGTATCCTGGGATCGGGCTGGTATGGCAGGATGATGCGCTCGTCGATGATCGAGGTGCTGCGGGCCGATTTCATCCGCACGGCGCGGGCCAAGGGCCTGTCGCGGCTGCGGGTGATCCTGCGCCATGCGCTGCCCAATGCGATCCTGCCGATCATCGCCATGGTCGGCATCGACATCGGCATCTTCATGGGCGGGATCGTCGTGGTGGAAAGCGTGTTCGGCTGGCCCGGGATGGGGCAACTGGCCTGGCAGGCGATCCAGCGCGTCGACATTCCCATCATCATGGGAGTCACGCTGGTATCGGCGACCGCCATCGTCCTGGGCAATCTTCTGGCCGACCTGATCGCGCCGCTGGTCGACCGCCGCATAAGACTTCGCTGAAAAACCGACAGGAGAGAGAAGATGAAACACTGGCTTGCCTCGACCGCGCTTGCGCTGTGCCTTATCGCTCCGGCATGGGCGCAGGATCATGCGTCCGATCCGAACGCGAAGCCGGGCGGCGATATCGTCGTCACCTACAAGGACGACGTGGCGACGCTGGACCCGGCCATCGGCTATGACTGGCAGAACTGGTCGATGATCAAGTCGCTGTTCGACGGGCTGATGGACTATGTTCCGGGCACCACCGAATTGCGTCCCGGCCTGGCGGAAAGCTACGATCTGTCCGAGGACGGGCTGGTCTACAGGTTCAAGCTGCGCGCCGGCGTCAGGTTCCACAATGGCCGCGAGATGACGGCCGAGGATGTGAAATACTCGCTCGACCGGGTGACGGATCCGGCGACGCAATCGCCCGGGGCGGGGTTCTTCGGCTCGATCGCCGGGTTCGACGCTGCGGGGCCGGGGGGATTGTCCGGGGTCAGGGCGATCGACCCGCTGACGTTGGAAATCACGCTTTCGCGCCCCGATGCGACCTTCCTGCATGTGATGGCGCTGAACTTTGCCAGCGTGGTGCCCAGGGAGGCGGTGGAGGAATTCGGTGCCGATTTCGGCAAGCATCCGGTGGGGACCGGGGCGTTTTCGCTGGCGGAATGGACCATCGGGCAGCGGCTGGTGTTCCGAAAGAATGCCGATTACTGGCGCGAGGGCATCCCTTATCTGGACAGCGTGACATTCGAGGTCGGCCAGGAGCCGGTGGTGGCGCTGCTGCGGCTGCAAAAGGGTGAGGTGGACGTGCCCGGCGACGGCATCCCGCCGGCGAAATTCGCCGAGGTGATGGGCGATCCCGAGCAGGCGGCGCGCGTGGTCGAAGGCGGGCAGCTGCATACCGGCTATATCACCATGAACGTGACCCGGCCGCCCTTCGACAGCCGCGAGGTGCGCCGGGCCGTGAACATGGCGCTGAACAAGGACCGGATCGTTCAGATCATCAACGGCCGGGCCGTGCCCGCGACCCAGCCGCTGCCGCCGTCGATGCCCGGCTATGCCGGGGATTACGCGGGCTATCCCCATGACGTCGAGGCGGCCAGGACCCTGCTGGCCGAGGCGGGCTATCCCGACGGGTTCGAGACCGAGCTTTATGTGATGAACACCGATCCGAACCCGCGCATCGCCCAGGCGATCCAGCAGGACCTGGCGGCCGTCGGGATCAGGGTTTCGCTGCAGAACCTGGCGCAGGCCAATGTGATCGAGGCGGGCGGCGCCGGCACGGCGCCGATGATCTGGTCGGGCGGCATGGGCTGGATCGCCGATTTCCCCGACCCGTCGAATTTCTATGGCCCGATCCTGGGCTGCGCCGGCGCGGCCGAGGGGGGCTGGAACTGGTCGAAATACTGCAACGAGGCGCTGGACGACCAGGCTGTGGCGGCCGACAGCTTCAAGGACCCCGGCGATCCGGCGCGGCTTGCGATGTGGTCCTCGATCTACAGCCAGATCATGGAGGACGCCCCATGGGCGCCGGTGTTCAACGAACAGCGCTATACGATGAAATCGCCCCGTATGGCCGGCGCGGATGCGCTTTATGTCGATCCGGTCTCCATCCCGATCAACTACGACTATGTCTATGTGACCGAGTAAGCCCATGTGCAAGGCGTGCAACCATACCATCCACGGGGCGCAGCATCATTTCGGCTGGGACAATGCCAATATCCCGGCCGCCAGGGTCGAGCCGGGATCGACGATCCTGTTTCACTGCCATGATTCCTCGAACGGCCAGCTGGGCCCTTCGTCGCGGCTGGCCGATGTGGCGGCGCTGGATTTCGGCCGGATCAACCCGGTCTCGGGGCCGATCCTCGTCGAGGGCGCCGAGCCGGGCGATGCGCTGAAGGTCACCATCGACAGTTTCGTCCCGCAGGCGCAGGGCGGGCGGGGCTGGGGCTGGACGGCGAATATACCCGGCTTCGGCCTGCTGGCCGACCAGTTCGCCGAGCCGGCGCTGATCATCTGGGATTTCGATGCCGCGACGCTGGCGCCGGCGCTCTGGTCGTCGCGGGCGCGGATACCGCTGAAGCCCTTTGCCGGGACCATCGGTTGCGCGCCGGCTGCGCCGGGGCTGCATTCGGTGGTGCCGCCGCGCCGGGTCGGGGGCAACCTGGACATCCGCGACCTGGCGGCGGGCACCACGCTTTATCTGCCGGTCGAGGTGGCGGGGGCCCTGTTCAGCGTCGGCGACACCCATGCCGCGCAGGGCGACGGCGAGGTTTGCGGCACGGCGATCGAAAGCCCGATGGATGTGGTGCTGACCCTCGACCTGGTGAAGGGCGCAAATCTCGGTATGCCGCGCTTTACCACGCCCGGTCCGGTGACGCGGCACCTGGACGCCGCAGGATACGAGGTGACGACCGGGATCGGACCCGACCTGATGTCGGGCGCGCGCGATGCGGTGGCGGGCATGATCGAGCTGCTATGCGCCCGGCACGGCATGCCGGCGGTCGATGCTTATATGCTGTGTTCCACCTGCGGCGACCTGCGGATTTCCGAGATCGTCGACATGCCGAACTGGGTGGTCAGCTTTTACTTTCCGCGTTCGGTGTTCGGATGATGGCGGAGGAACGGGCGATGGAAACGGGAATGCAGGCGGGGCCGGGCGCGCCCCTGCTTTCGGTGCGGGGCCTGACCCTGGCCGCCAGCCGGGGCGGCGAGGACCTGCCCCTGGTCGAGGGCCTGTCCTTCGACCTGGCCTGGGGCGAGACGCTGGCGATCGCGGGGGAAAGCGGATCGGGCAAGTCGATCACCTCGCTTGCGGTGATCGGGCTGCTGCCGCCGGCGGTGCGGGCCGTGGCGGGGCGGGTCCTGCTGGGGGGCCGCGATCTGCTGGCCCTGCCCGAGGCGGCGATGCGGCGGATCAGGGGCGGCCGGATCGCGATGATCTTTCAGGAACCGATGACCAGCCTGAATCCGGTCATGAGCGTCGGCGCGCAGCTGGTCGAGGCGATCTGCGCGCATGAGCCGCTGTCGCGGCGCGAGGCGCGGCAGCGTGCCGCCGCGGCGTTGCACGCGGTGCGGATTGCCCAGCCGGAACGGCGGATGCGGCAATTCCCGCACGAGCTTTCGGGCGGGATGCGGCAGCGGGTGATGATCGCGATGGCCCTGGCCCTGCGGCCCGATGTGCTGATCTGCGACGAGCCGACGACGGCGCTGGACGTAACCGTGCAGCGCGAGGTGCTGGACCTGCTGCGCGAGTTGCAGCGCGAGACGGGCACGGCGCTGGTGCTGATCACCCATGACATGGGCGTGGTCGCCGAGATGGCGACCCGGGTGATCGTGATGCGGGCGGGACAGATGGTCGAGGAAGGGCCGGTGGAACGGATCTTTGCCGCGCCGCGGGCGGATTACACCCGCGAATTGCTGGCGGCGGTGCCGCGCATGGGGCGTGGCGAAGGCGCGCCCGCGCCCGTCGCCAAGGCGGCGCCGGTGGCGCGGCTGGCGGATCTGCGGGTGCGCTTCGACATCCGGGGCGGGCTTTTGCAGCGGGTGACGCATCGGGTCCATGCGGTGGAACACGTGGATTTCGACATCCTGCCGGCAGAGACCTTTGCGCTGGTGGGCGAATCCGGCTGCGGGAAATCGACCATCGCGCGGGCGCTGGTCGGGCTGGTGCCGTTCCAGGGGCATGTCGAAGTGGCGGGCAAGGCGCTGAGGGGCCTGAGCGCCCGGGGCCGGCGGGCCCTGTGCCGCGATGTGCAGATGGTGTTTCAGGACCCGATGGCGGCGCTGGACCCGAGGATGCGGGTGGGCGATCTCGTGGCCGAGCCCCTGGTCATCCACGGGATCGGGACCGACCGCGAGCGGCGCGCCCGGGTAGCCGAACTGTTCGCGCGGGTCGGCCTGCCGCAAGAGGTGGCGGACCGCTATCCGCACGAATTCTCGGGCGGGCAGCGGCAGCGGATCTGCATTGCCCGGGCGCTGGCGCCCCGGCCGAAGCTGATCATCTGCGACGAAAGCGTTTCGGCGCTGGACGTGTCCGTGCAGGCGCGCATCCTTGCCCTGCTGGAGGCGCTGAAGCGGGAATTCGGCATCGCCTATCTGTTCATCAGCCACGACATGGCGGTGGTCGAGAACATCGCCGACCGGGTCGCGGTGATGTATCTGGGCCAGATCGTCGAGCTGGGGACGCGGGCGCAGGTGTTCGGCGATCCGCGCCACCCCTATACGCGCCGCCTGATCGAGGCGGTGCCGGTGCCCGATCCCGCCCATGCGGCCCCGCCGCGGCTGCGCCTGTCGGGCGAGGTGCCAAGCCCGATCCATGCGCTGGGGCAGGGGCCGGCGCGGGCGGTGCTGCGCGACACGGGCGGCGGGCATCTGGTGGCGGATACGGAGATGACGGCCGTGAGGACGACGGCATGACCAGGAGGGCCGGCTGATGCACCGCTATCGCTTTGTGCTGCTGCGGCCCTTGCAGTTCCTGCCGGTATTGTTCGGCATCTCGGTCATCACCTTCGTCCTGGTGCGGCTGATCCCCGGCGATCCGGCGCGCATCCTTCTGGGGGCGCGGGCGACCCCGACGGCGATCGCCAATATCCGGGCGCAATACGGGCTGGATGAGCCGATCTGGATGCAATACCTGTATTTCCTGCGCAATCTGGCCGATGGCGAGATGGGGCGGTCGACGCTTTACAAGATCGACGTGCTGCGGCTGATCGCGACGCGAATCGAGCCGACCCTGGCATTGGTCGGGGCCGGGGTGGTGCTGGCGCTTTTGATCGCGCTGCCCTTTTCGGCGGTCTCGGCCCGGCGGCGCGGCGGGGCGGCCGATCACGCCGTGCGGCTGGTATCGACGGCGGGGATCGGCTTTCCGTCCTTCTGGCTGGGAGCCATGCTCATCCTGCTGTTCTCGGTCCATCTGGGCTGGCTGCCGGTTTCCGGTTATGGCGAGACCCTGGCCGGCAAGCTGACCCATCTGGCGCTGCCGGGGCTGACGATCGCGCTGTCGCTGTCGGCGGTGCTGACGCGGTCGCTGCGGGCGGGGATGATCGCGGGCCTGCAATCGGACGTGGCGACGGCGGCACGGGCGCGGGGAATGCCCGAGGGCGTGGTCTTCTGGCGCCATGTGGTGCCGAATGCGCTGGTGCCGGTGGTGAACCTGCTGGCGGTGAATATCGGCTGGCTGATCGGCGGCACGGTGGTGGTGGAAAGCGTCTTTGCCGTGCCGGGGCTGGGCAACCTGATGGTGCGCGGCATCTTTTCGCGCGATTACATGGTGGTGCAGGGCGTGGCGCTGACCTTTGCGGTGGCGACGGTGCTGATCAATTTTCTGGCCGATATCGTGACGGTGGCGCTGGATCCCAGGGTGGAGCTGTGACGGCCCCCGCCCGCATCCTGCCGCGTCCGGGCGCCTGGCTTGCCGGCCGGCCGATGCTGCTGGCCGGGCTGGCCATTCTGGCCGGCTTTGCCGTGCTGGCGCTGTTCGCGCCCTGGATCGCGCCCCATGACCCGGTCTTGCAGGACGGGTCGCTGCGGCTTGTGCCGCCTTCGCCGGCACATCCGTTCGGGACCGACAATTTCGGCCGCGATGTGCTGAGCCGGGTGATCTGGGGCGCGCGGATCGACTTGCAGATCGCGGTGATCGGCGTGGTGTTCCCCTTTCTGATCGGCACGGCGGCGGGCACGATGGCGGGGTTTTTCGGCGGCTGGGTCGATGCCTTGCTCATGCGGCTGATCGACGTGGTGCTGGCCTTTCCCTTCCTGGTGCTGATGCTGTCGATCATCACCATCCTCGGCCCGGGCCTGGGCAGTTTCTACATCGCCATGGCGCTGGTCGGCTGGGTCAGCTATGCGCGGCTGATCCGCGCGCAGATCCTGGTGCTGAAGACGCAGGACTTCGCCGTCGCCGCGACCAGCCTGGGCTTTTCGCGGGCGCGGATCATGTTCCGCCACCTGCTGCCCAATGCGCTGGCGGGATCGCTGGTCTTCGTGATGTCGGATGCGGTGCTGGTCCTGCTGAACGGCGCGGCGATCAGCTATCTGGGGCTGGGGGTGCAGCCGCCGGTGGCCGAATGGGGCGTCATGGTGGCCGAGGCGCAGGGCTTCATCACCCAGGCCTGGTGGATCACCCTGTTTCCGGGCCTGGCCATCGTGGTGCTGGCCTTTGGGTTCTCGCTGACCGGGGATGCGCTGGCCGATCTGATGGGGGCGCGGGAATGACCGTGCAGCTGGGGGTTCACGGGCTTTCGGTGGCGCTGCGCGACGGCGGCGAAGAGCGGCTGCTGCTGGACGATGTCTCGTTCGAGCTGAACCGGGGCGATATCCTGGGGCTGGTCGGTGAAAGCGGATCGGGCAAGAGCCTGCTGTGCCGCACGATCATCGGGCTGCTGCCGTCGGAAAGGCTGCGGGTGACGGGCGGCAGGGTGGTGTTGGAGGGAAAGGCGCTGGCGCCGGCGCAGATGGCGGCGGTGCGGGGGCGGCGGATCGGGATGATCTTTCAGAACCCGACCAGCCATCTTGACCCGGTCATGACCATCGGGCGCCAGGTCGCCGAGGGGCTGACCCGCCACCGCGGCCTTGACGCGCGCGCGGCGCGGGGCGAGGCGGTGGACCTGCTGCGCCAGGTCGGCTTTCCCGATCCGGTCGGGGCCTTTTCCAGCCATGCCCATGCGTTTTCCGGCGGGATGCGGCAACGGGCGATGATCGCGATTGCCCTGGCCTGCGACCCCGATATCCTGATCGCGGACGAGCCGACCACGGCGCTGGACGTGACGATACAGGCGCAGATCCTGCGGCTCTTGACCGAGCTGCGCGACCGGCGCGGGCTTTCCATCATCCTGATCACCCATGATCTGGGGGTCGTGGCGCAGACCTGCGACCGGATCGCGGTGATGCGCGGCGGGCAGCTGGTCGAGCAGGGAGAAAAGCGCGCGCTGCTGGCCGCACCGCGGCACGACTATACCAGGACGCTGATCGCATCGCATCCGTCGCTGGCGACGTTGGCGACGGCGGCGGGAACCGCGGGCGGCGCGCAGCCGGCACGGCCATGCGCCGGGCGGCCGCTGTTCGAGCTGGACGATCTGGAGGTCAGCTTTGCCGCCGCCGGCGGTCTTTTGCGCAGGAAAAGGGAATTCAAGGCGCTGAAAGGCATTTCCCTGCGCATCTGGCCGGGCGAGACGGTGGGAATCGTCGGCGAATCCGGCTCGGGCAAAAGCACGCTGGCGCGGGCCATGCTGGGGCTGACGCGGGCGACGGCCGGCCATGTCAGCTTTGACGGCACGGCGCTGACGCTGGAGCGGGCAGCGGCGCTGGAAAAGCTGCGCCGGCAGGCGGCGATGGTGTTCCAGGACCCGTTCAATTCGCTGAACCCGCGGCTGACCGTGGGCGAGACGCTGGCCGAAGTGCTGCGGGTGCGGGGCGGGACGCCGCCGGGGCGGATCGCGGTGCGGGTCGGGGAATTGCTGGAAATGGTGGGGCTGGAACCCGGCTTTGCCAGGCGCCGGCCGCGCAGCCTTTCGGGCGGGCAATGCCAGCGGGCCGGGATCGCGCGGGCGCTGGCGGTCGATCCGCGGGTGATCGTCGCCGACGAATGCGTGGCGGCGCTGGACGTGACCATCCAGGCGCAGATCGTCGAGCTGTTTCGCGACCTGACCTCCAGAACCGGGCTGACGCTGGTCTTCATCGCCCATGACCTTGCCGTGGTGCGCCATCTCTGCGCGCGGGTCGTGGTCATGCATCACGGCCAGGTGGTCGAGGACGGGCCGACGGCCCGCGTCTTTGCCCGGCCGGAACGGGCCTATACCGCGGCGCTGATCGCGGCGATTCCCGACATAGATCCAGACCGCCCCATCAACGGCGGCAATCTCCAGGCCAACCAACAGGAGTATGCGACATGATACGGAAATGGGCCAAGGCCACGCTGCTGGGCCTTGCACTGGCCACCGGGCCGGTCTCGGTCGCCGCGGCGCAGGGCGTGCTGACCATCGGCCGGCGCGAGGATTCCAGCACCTTCGACCCGATCAACACGGCGCAGAACATCGACTTCTGGGTGTTCTCGAACGTATTCGACGTGCTGGTGCGGGTGGACAGGCAGGGCAAGGAGCTGCTGCCTGGCCTGGCCGAAAGCTGGGAGGTCTCGGATGACGGGCTGACCTATACCTTTCATCTGCGCGAGGCGGATTTCTCGGACGGGACGCCGATCACCGCACAAGATGCGGCCTATTCGCTGGAACGCATCCGCGACAGCGAATTGTCGCTGTGGTCGGACAGCTACAAGATCATCGCCGACATGCAGACGCCCGATCCCAGGACGCTGGTCGTCACGCTGAGCGGCCCCTCGGCCCCCTTTCTTTCGACGCTGGCGATGCCCGGGGCCTCGATCATCTCGAAGGCGGCGATGGAGGGGATGGGGCAAGAAGCCTTTGCCGAGATGCCCGTCGCCTCGGGTGCCATCACGCTCAAGGAATGGCGGCGCGGCGACCGGGTGATCCTGGAAAGAAACCCCGCCTTCTGGGAGGCCGACAAGGTAAGCCTGGACGGGGTGGAGTGGATTTCCATTCCCGACGACAATACGCGGATGCTGGCCGTCCAGGCGGGCGAGCTGGATGCGGCGATTTTCGTGCCCTTTTCGCGGGTGAAGGAATTGCAGGCGGATCCGAACCTGAACGTGGTGATCGACCCCTCCACGCGCGAGGACCATCTGCTCCTGAACCACGAGCATCCGCCGCTGGACAATGTGAAGATACGCGAGGCGCTGGACTATGCCATCGACAAGCAGTCGATCGTGGATACGGTGGTTTTCGGCCTGGGCGAGGTGGCCAATTCCTATATTCCCAAGGGCGCGCTCTATCACAGCGACGACAACGGCGCCCGACCCCATGACCCGGAAAAGGCCAGGGCCCTGCTGGCCGAGGCGGGCGTGGGCCAGGTGACGCTGGACTATCTGGTGAATGCCGGCAACGAGGTGGACGAACAGATCGCCGTGCTGCTGCAGCAGCAGCTGGCCGGCGTGGGCGTGACGGTCAACCTGACCAAGATGGACCCGAGCCAGACCTGGGACATGCTGATCGACGGCGAATACGACCTGTCGATGATGTATTGGACCAACGACATCCTGGACCCCGACCAGAAGACGACCTTTGTCCTGGGCCATGACGTGAACATGAACTACATGACCCGATACAATAACGAGACCGTCAAGGACTTGGTGGCCGCCGCCCGGCTGGAGATGGATCCGGCCAGGCGCGAGGCGATCTATGCCGAGATCCAGAGGATCGCCAAGGGCGATGTGCATTGGATCGACCTCTATTACAGTCCCTTCATCAGCGTGACCCGCAAGGGGGTCGAGAATTTCGGCCAGAACCCGCTGGGCCGGTTCTTTCTTGAGGATACGGTCAAGACCTATTGAAACCGGCGCCGGCGGTCCCGTGGCGGGCCGCCGCCTTGCCTTGCAGGAGACAGGAACATGGCAGGGATCGACCGGACCGCGCTGGAGGCGGCGCTGGACGCGCTGCCCAAGCTTTATCCCGGCCCGGGCGGCGTGGCCGGGGTGATGCAGGACGGCAGGGTGGTGGCGGCCCGCGCCTGGGGCTATGCCGATCTCGACGCCGCCATGCCGATGACCCGGGCGACGCGCATGCCGATCTGTTCGATTTCCAAGCAGTTCACCTGCCAGGTGCTGCTGGCTGCGGTGGCGGACCCGGCACGGCTGGACCGGCGGGTGGCGGATTACCTGCCGGGATTCGCCGGCCCGCGCCCGACCCTGCGCCAGCTATGCGACAACCAGTCGGGGCTGCGCGACTATTGGGCGCTGACCGTGCTGCAGGGCGCGCTGGCCGAACAGGAATTCCGGCGCGAGGACGCCCTGCCGCTGATCGCGCGGATGAAGACCGGGCATTTCCGGCCCGGCACGCAGTATTCCTATTGCAATTGCAATTTCCGCATCGTCGCGGAACTGATCGAGGCCGAGACGGGCGAACCGCTGGAGGCGCTTTACCGCAAGCATGTCTGGGATCCGGCCGGGATGGCGACGGCGGTGCTGGCTGCCGATACGCGCCGGCCGCCGGACGGTGTCACCGGCTACGAGGGCAGCGACGCGACCGGCTTCTTTCCGGCCCGTAATGCGATCTATTGGATCGGCGACGCGGGGATTGCCGCCTCATTGGACGACATGATGGCCTATGAGGGCTGGATCGACGCGACGCGAGAGGATGAAGGCGGCCTTTATCGCCGGGCATCGGCGCCGCCCGTCTTTGCCGACGGGACGCCGGCGCGCTATGGCCATGGCCTGGCCCGGCAAGAAATCGGCGGGCTGACCTTTACCGGGCATGGCGGGGCGCTGCGCGGGTTCAGGGCCTATCGGATGAATGCGCATGCGGCGCGGCTGTCGGTCGTGGTCATGTTCAACCACGAGGCCGCCGCGCAGGATGCGGCGGAAAGCCTGGTCCGGGCCGCGCTGGGGATCGAAAGGCCGGCGCCGGCGCCGGTGCAGGGCGGCTGGGGCGGCCAATGGATGGCGCCGAACGGCCTGATCGTGCAGGTCCTGCCGGACCGCAACTCGGCCCGGCTGCGCTATGCGACCGGGGCCGAAACGCTGCTGCCCGCGGCCGAGGGCCGGCTGGAATCGCCGGGCACGGTGCTGGAAAGGACGCCCTCCGGCCTGACCATGTCGCGGCCGGGCGACAATTCGCTGGCCGACCTGCTGCCGCTGCCGGCCCTGGACAGTGGCGACGGCGCGGCCATCGCCGGGCGCTGGGTCGCGCCCGAGCTTGAGGCGGAGATGGAGATAACCTGGCGCGACGGCGCGGCCTTTGCCCGGTTCCAGGGCATGCTGGGCCAGGGCCGGATGGAGCGGATGGTGCCCGCCGGGCGCGATGTCTGGCTGGTGGCGAC